>Ga0070730_10000031_pt1 | contig 181424 bp, 150 predicted proteins | sample Coa_R1_3_FD_66447 | JGI IMG/M metagenome (GOLD analysis project Ga0070730, IMG submission 66447) | Surface soil microbial communities from Centralia Pennsylvania, which are recovering from an underground coalmine fire - Coalmine... | ecosystem: Environmental > Terrestrial > Soil >... | reverse complement strand
AGCCGCTCTGCGCGGCCGAACACCGTCCAGGCCGGGTTCGGCTTGACCGCGCTTTCCAGCACCCAGGCGTCGAGGTCAGTTCCCAGGCTGGACCGCCGGCCCCAGGCCGCGGTGGTCGACCACCAGCCACGGTCGCCGAACGGGACGGTGTAGATGGCGCTGGCCGAGACCTTGTGCTGGTCGACGCCGGGCTCAAGCTGTTCCGGGCTGATCTCGTCGGCCCAGGAGGCCTGCAGGGCCCAGTGCGCCGAGGGGTTCCAGGAAAGGCGCACGGCGGTGGAGTCCAGAGCCCCGGTCTCGATATCGTAGCGGTGCTGGTCGGGCTCGCGGCCGTTGTAGGCGCTGGCCTCGATCTTCCAGTCGCCGTGGACGAAGCCGCCGGTGACCACGCCAAAGGAGATGTGCGTCGAATCCAGCCAGTGGTGGCTGATCGGCGCCTCGGGACTGTCCATCACCGAGAGGCGGTGCATGAAGGCCGGCGGGCCGAAGGCCGGCTCGCCCGGCAGGCCGGCGTAGACGAACACGCTGTCGGCCGCCGAGAGCTTGAGGCTGTAGGAGGCGGAGAGCTCCATGAAGAGGTCGTGCGGGTGCTGGCGGTCGATCAGCGGGGTCTTGCCGTCCGCGGTCTCGCCGGTGGCCAGCAGCAGGGGATAGCCGCTTGGGCCCATCAGCGGGTCGGGGCTCACCATGGCGCGCAGCTGCAGGGTCCCGGCGTCGCCCACCGGCCGCTGCGCCATGGCCATCAGCATGCCGGAGGCGAACGATTTCTCGCCGCCGCGCGGCCCGTCCTGCTTGTCGTACACGCCGTTCAGCAGGCCGTGGAACATCAGCATCCAGGGGCCGCGCACGACCTCCAGCCCCCCATGGGCCGAGGCGTCCGGCTGCCAGGCGGTGCCCGACGCCTCGCGGCTCATGGCGTAGGGACCATAGGCGCCGCGCATCGAGTGGCCCATGTCCATGCCGGCCATGTCCATCCCGGCCATATCGCGCCCCATCTTGGAGTGATCCATGCCCGGCATGTCGGGCATCTCCTGGGCCCAGGCCGGCGGCGCCGCCGCGCCGGCGCAGGCGAGCACCGCGGCGACGGCGATCCGCGTCATCAGGCGTTGCGCGCCAAGAGGTTCGGTCGGCTTGGGCATGGCCTCCTGCCTATAGGCGAAAAGCGAGGCCGCGCCATCGGCCTGATGGCCGAACGCCGGTCTCGATAGTCGCGAGATCAGGGGCTACGTATATTTACGTATACTTGGATACGTAGAGATACGGAGGCCATAAGCTCTCTATAAAACATATACTGTTAAGTGTGTCTGGGATATATTTTCTCACATGTCCTCAGAATGAGAGACAAGATACGGGAGAGAGGAAATGTATACTTACGCCGACCTGACGCCCGACCTCCACCTCGTCGCCATCGGCGTGGTCATCTGGGTGGTCGCGGTCAGCATCGCCTTCGGCGTCTACATTCCCTTCCTGCGGCGTGACGGCAAGCTGTTGCGCGGGTTCGCGCCGCGGCGGCGCCGCGCCGACCTGCCGGCCTATGTGCCGCTGGCCTTGCGGGTCGTCGAGGATCTCGATCACGCGCCCCTGCCCGTCGAGCCGTCCGCCGATGCCCAGACCTTCGCAGAGCCGGCCTTCCCGGCGCCGGTGGTCCACCGGGCCGTCGATCGGGCGGTCGCCCAATCCGCGGCGGCCACCCCGACGCCGGACGTCACGCCGCCCCGCGAGCATCCCGAGACCTTCAGCGTGCTCATCGTCGACGACAACCCGATCAATCGCCAGGTGCTGGAGATCGTCCTCGACAGCGTGGGCATCGCCCACGCCTCGGTGGAAGACGGCCTCAAGGCCGTCGAGGCGATGCAGGCCTGCGCCTACGATGCGGTCCTGATGGATCTGCAGATGCCGGTGATGGACGGCTTCGAGGCGACGCGGCGAATCCGCGCCCTGGAGGCCGCCGGCGGCGCACAACCCGCCCGGATCATCGTCGTCTCGGCCAACTGCGCCGACGAGGATATCGCCGCGGGCCGCGAGGCCGGCGCCGACTGCCACCTGGCCAAGCCGGTCTCGGCCGCCGCTGTCATCGGCGAGCTCGCCGTCTGCCCCGCGATGGACCGCCTGGCCGCCTAACGGTTGCGGCGCCGGCAACCTTCGGATGTTGCTTGGCAATTCCACTCTGTTAACCCGTTCCGGCCTAGGTTGCCGCCGTTCCCCAACGGAAAGCCCAGCCAGTGTTTGCGGTACTGACCTGCATCTTCGTACAGCATGACCTGCGCCTCGTGGCCGTGGCGGCGTTCATCTGCATCGTCGCCGCCAGCACCGCCTTCGGCTTCCACGCGCGTGCGGTGAGGGCCTATGGCGCCCTTCGCTGGGCCTGGTTTGGGCTGACCGCCATGGTCGCCGGGTCTGGCGTCTGGGCGACCCACTTCATCGCCATGCTGGCTTACCAGCCGACCATGAAGATCGCCTACGACCTGCCGGAGACCGCCTTGTCGCTGTTGGTGTCGGTGGCCGGCATGGCGCTCGGCTTTGCGCTTCCGACCTGGCGGCGCGGCCTGCAGGCGGGCCTGATCGGGGGCGCCCTGGCCGGGGCCAGCATCGCCGTTATGCACTATGTCGGCATCGACGCCATCCGCACCCAGGCCGACGTCAGCTGGAGCATGGCCTACGTCGCCGCCTCGATCCTGATCGCCGCGGCCGGCGGCATGGCCGCCTTCTCGGTGCGCGACTACGTCAAGGGCGTCTGGGCCTGGGCGCCGCCCGCCCTGGTCTTCGTGCTTGGCATCGTCGGCCTGCATTTCACCGCCATGACCGCGGTGACCCTGACGCCGGACGCCACACTGGTGACCACCGGCCAGGTGATGGAGCGTGGCGGCCTGGCGATCGCCACCGGCGGCCTCGCCGCGCTGATCCTTCTGGCCAGTGTCAGCCTGGTGCTCATGGAGCGGCTGGGCAAGCGCAACACCTTCGTCAGCCTGCGCCACGCGCTGAACGCCGTGCCGTCCGGCCTGGCCTTCTATGACGCCGGCGACCGGCTGCAGATTTGGAACGAGGCCTTCGCCCGGCTGATGTCGGAGTGCGGCGTCGAAGCTGCGCTGGGCCGCCCGCGCGAGGCCTTCATCGAAGCCGCCAAGGCCAGCGGCTGGTTCGCCACCGTCGAGGAGGGCCCCGACCGCTGGGCCGCCGACACCGTGTCGCGCGCCCGCCAGGGCGTCTCCGAATTCCGCATGCCTGACGGGCGCTGGATCCAGCACGAATCCTGCCGAACCGACGACGGCGGCGGGGTGACCGTGCTCACCGACATCACCCTGCAGAAGCGCGGCGCCGAGGCCATGGCCGCCGCCCGCGACGCCGCCGAGGCCGCCAACCGCGCCAAGAGCGAGTTCCTGGCCAATATGAGCCACGAGATCCGCACGCCGCTGAACGGGGTGCTGGGCATCGCCGAGGTGCTGGTCCGCACCGAGCTTTCCGGCCAGCAGCGCGAGCTGGTGGGCGTGATTCAGAGCTCCGGGCGGCTGCTGAACGGCCTGCTGACCGACCTCCTGGACCTGGCCCGCGTCGAGGCCGGCGCGATCGAGCTACGCCCCGAGCCGACCGACCTCGCCGAGCTGCTGATCTCGGTGAAGGATCTCTTCGCGGGCTCGGCCCAGGAGAAGGGCCTGACTCTGAAGGCCGACATTCGCCCGGGCGTCGACGGCATCGTCGACTGCGACCCGCAGCGGCTGCGCCAGGTGCTGGGCAATCTGCTCAACAACGCCATTAAGTTCACCGAGGCCGGCGAGGTGACGCTGAGCGCGTCGCGCCGCGGCGGCGAGGTGCGTTTCGAAGTGCGCGACACCGGCGCCGGCTTCGACGCCGACCAGAAGGAGGCGCTGTTCCAGCGCTTCCAGCAGGCCGACAACTCCGCCACCCGCAAGCACGGCGGCGCGGGCCTGGGCCTGGCGATCTGCGATGAATATGTGCGGCTGATGGGCGGCCAGATCGCCTGCGACAGCAACCCGGGCCAGGGTTCGGTGTTCGGCTTCGCCTTGGACCTGCCCAGGCTCGCCGACAGCGCCGCCGCGGCCGTGGCCGCGCCGGCGCCCGTCGAAGAGCCGCAGGGCGGCGACTTCATGGTGCTGATCGTCGACGACAATGCGGTCAACCGCCGGGTGATGGAGCTGATCCTCGACAGCGTCGGCATCGGCCACGCCTCTGTCGAGGACGGACAGGAGGGCGTCGAGGCCATGAAGAGCGGCGCCTATGACGCCGTCCTGATGGACATCCAGATGCCGGTGATGGACGGCTTCGAGGCCACGCGCCGCATCCGCGAGTGGGAGGTCGACACCGCGCGGCCCCGCGCCCCGATCCTGATCGTCTCAGCCAACTGCCTGCCGCAGCACGTCGACGACGGCCGCGCCGCCGGCGCCGACGCCCATCTCAACAAGCCGATCTCCGCGGCCGAGCTGGTGGGCGCCCTGCAGAGCCAGATGCAGACCGTCGAAAAGGCCGGCGAGGCGGGCGAGCGGAAGGCCGGCTAGCGGCCTAGCGTCCGTCGACCGAGAACGCCATCAAGACGATGCCGGGTGTCCCGGACCGCGCCTGATAGCCGCTGCTCACATAGACCGCGCCGCCGGCGATGGTCGGGCCGGCGCCGTCCATGACTCCACCCTGCGCGCTCTTGCCGGAGACGGCCGTCACCGGCGCCGCGGCCGTGTCGTAGTCCCAGATCACCTTGCCGGTCTTGCTGTCGTAGGCGCGGAAGTGGCCGTTCATCGCGCCGGCGAACACCACGCCCGGCATGGCGGTCAGCGCCTGGGAGACGGCGCCGGTGCAGTAGGGAGTCTTCCAGGCGCAGGCGAGCTTGTCGCTGGGCGCCGACCACAGGAGCTCGCCGTCGGCGATGCGGAAGGCGTAGACGCCGGGCGCCGGCTTGGCGACGAAGATGTCGGAGACGCCGACGAAATAGCTTCCACCATCTGAGGCCGGGCCGAACTCGACGCCGCCCAGCGGGCCGCCGACGCTCAGGCGATGCTCCCAGACGACCTTGCCCTCATGGTCGGGATCGAGCGCATAGACTTGGCTCGACTTCTGGCCGACCAGGATCAGCTGCTTGCCGCCGGGCTGGCTCGCCAGCACCGGCGAGACGCCGAAATCGTAGTCCGGACCGGCGGGGTTGGGGCAATTGCCGCGCGGCGCCGGGCCGTAGCAGCCGATGATGTAGTTGTCGCCCTTGGTGAGCTGGTTGGCCCAGCGGATGGCGCCGGTCTTCATGTCGAGGGCCACCACCGCCTCGGCCCTTGGCGCGGCGATGTCGGTGTAGCTGTCGCCGGTGGTGACGTAGATCAGGCCGCGCTTGGCGTCGACCGTCGGCGCGCCCCAGATCGCCGCGCCCGCCGGACCGTACATCTGCACGCCCGCGCTGTTCTTTTTGAACGGCTTGGCGGGGTCGGCCATGTAGGCATGCCAGGCGATCCTGCCGGTCGCGGCGTCCACCGCCGCCACCTCGCCGCGGAACTTGCAGCACTGGTGGTTCACGTCCACCGCGATGGCCTCTTCCGCCGAGGACACCGGGATGTAGAGCCGGCCCGCGTGCAGCACCGGCGAGCCGGTCATCTGCACTTCCTGCTGGTCGGTGACCTGGGTCTTCCAGACCAGCTTGCCGCTCTCAGCGTCCAGGGCGTAGGCGGTCCGCTCCGTCCAGCCCGTGAAGTAGACGGCGAAGCGGCCGCCGATCTTGCCGACCGTGATGCTGCTGCGCGAGCCGCCCGGGATGTCGTAGCGCCAGTAGGCGCAGCCGGTCTTGGGGTTCAGAGCGTAGATCGCGCCGGAGCTGGAGGTCAGGAACAGCCGCCCGCCGACGACCGTGGCCTGGCCGTTGCGGCTGCCGGCGTAGGCGAAGGCCCACTTCAGTTTCAGACGCGGCACGTCGGCCGCCGCGATTCCGGGCTTGGGCTGGTAGCGGGCTTGCGTCTCGCCATTGCCCCAGCCGTTCCAGCCTGGGCCGGCGAGCGTCATGGGCGCGGGCTTGTCGGTGCAGGCCGGCGCGTCCGGCGTGGCGGCGCTGAGGCCGCCGTCCTTGCGGGTCGAGAGGTACGCCGCCACCGAGGCGATGTCGTGCGGCGCCATGCCGAGCGCCATCGGCCGCATGGCGCCTTCGATCAGCGTCTGGGCGATCGAGGTCGGGGTGTTCTGCGCGATCGTCGCCTTGGCCGGGACGCGGCCCGTGGGGTTGTCGTGGCAACTCGCGCAGCGCTTCTCGTAGAGTTGCTGGCCCAGCGCCGGGTCGCCGCCCAAGCCGGTAAACTGGCCCATGACGCCATTACCGCCTTCCGCCGCCGCCGCGCCTTGCGCCGGATCCTGAGCCCGCGCGGAGGACGCCATCGAGGCTCCGGCCAGGATCAGCCCGGCCACGGCCGCGGCGGCGAGCTCACGCGTCTTGCGCATCGGCGGACTCCTTCGATGGCGGCCGGTCAGGATGGTGTGCGAAGCCGGCCCGCCGCGCCAGGGTCATAGATCATCAAGTCTATGATGTAAACTAGTCTATATATATCCGGAACTCGCCGCCGGCCGAGGCCCGCGCCTTCCGGATCATCGGCCCGCATGGTAAGCGCGCGGCGTGAACCCGGCCCTCTTCTTCGAGCCTGATGGCTATCTGCTGACCGGGCCGAAGCTGATGGGCCGGCAGGTCGCGGGCAACGGTTTCCTGCGGGCCGCGGTGCTGGGCCGCGCGCCTGGTCCGCTGCCGGCCTACACGCCCTCGTCCGCCTCGGCCGAGGCGTTTCGGGGCGCGGTGGCGCAGATCGATCCCACCGCCGAAACCACCTGGATTCCAGGCTCCCGGCTCGACCTGCTCGCCCAGGCGGGAATCCTTTACCGGCCCGATCAGAACCTCGGGCCCATGGCCCGCCAGCGGCTGCGCGTCGGTCCCGCGGCCTACAGCCTGACGGGTGTCACCCACACGCTTTCCACGCCCTTCACGCTCGACGCGCTGGCCAAGACCCTGGTCGATCCGCTGATGCCTTGGGACGCGCTGGTCTGCACGTCGCGGGCGGCGCGGGCGGTGGTCGAAACGGTGCTGGAGCAGCAGGCCGCCTACCAGCGCTGGCGGACCGGGCAGGAGGTGGCGATCCAAAGCCCGCTGTTCCCGGTCATACCGCTGGGCGTCCATTCCGGCGACTTCGCCTTCACCGCCGACGACCGCGCCGCGGCGCGCGTCCGCCTCGGCCTCGCCGCAGACGAGGTCGCCGCGCTCTTCGCCGGGCGCCTGTCGGTCAGCGGCAAGACCCATCCCCACGCGATGTTCCTCGCCCTGCAGCGCGCCGCGCAGACCACCGGACGCAAGGTCGTCCTGGTGGTCGCCGGTCAGGCGGCCACTCCGGGCATGGACGGGCTCTTCCGCTCCGGGCTCACGGCCTTTTGTCCGGAAGTGCGGCCGCTGTTCGTCGATGGCGCGGATGCGGCGGCCTACCGCGGCGCCTGGGCCGGCGCGGACCTGTTCATCTCGCTCGCCGACACTATCCAGGAGACTTTCGGTATCACCCCGGCGGAGGCCATGGCCGCGGGCCTGCCCGCCGTGGTCAGCGACTGGAACGGCTACCGCGACACGGTGCGCGACGGGATCGACGGTTTCCGCATCGCCACCTGGGCGCCGCCGGCCGGCGCCGGCGAGGCGATCGCGCGGGATTTCGAGGCCGGGGCCTTGCGCTACGAGCAGTACCTCTCGCGGAGCAACACGGCCGTCACCGTCGACATGGGCCAACTCACCGCCCGCCTCACCGCCCTGGTCGCCGACGAGGCCCTGCGCCGGCGGATGGGCGCGGCCGGGCGGGCGCGGGTGGCGTCCGATCTCGACTGGTCGGTGGTCTACCGCAGCTACCAGGCGCTCTGGGCCGAGCAGACGGCGATCCGCGAGCGGGCGAACGCCGACCCGGCCACCGCCCGATGGCTGGCCCAGGCGCCCCGCAGCGGCGCCGACCACGCCGGGCCGTTCGACACCTTCGCCAGCTACCCGACCCGCCACGTCGGCCCCCGGACCCTGGTCACGGATATCTCCGGCGTCACGCCGCAGGCCTACCGCCAGCTCGTCGCCCATGAGCTGCTCGCGCTCTGGCCGGTGCATCCGCAGCTGGCCGACCGGCTGTTCGGCGCCCTGACGGACGGCCCCATGCGCGTCGAGGACCTCGCGCACGATTGCGAGCTGACCTTCGCCCAGGCGGCGGAAGTCGTCGCCCGGCTCGCCAAGATCGATCTCGTCTCGCTTTCGTCCGCCACGGGTGACGCGGCAGACACCGAATAACACGGTGACGAAATGTGACGGAAACACTGCGGCGCAAGGTTGCGCGCCATCAGCGTGTGGGGTTCCCTCGCACGCCGCGACGCGTGGGACTTGGCGCGCCATCGACATCCGCCTCCAGGGGGTTACCTGCATGATACGTAAGACCGTGGCCGCGCTCGCCGCGCTGAGCCTCACCGCAACCGCGACCGCCGCGCTCGCCCAGGCCGCCGGCCCAAGAGAGCGCCCCGCCGCCGCGCCCGCCGCCCGCCCCGACGAGCCCGGCGCGCCCGGTCCGGTGGTCGAGCGCAACACTTTCCGCGGCGCCACCGCCGGCGAGCACAAGATCACCGACGCCGACATCGCCACTGCGCCCCTGATGGAGCAGGCCAAGTCCTCGCACCACACCGTGACCATCAACGGCCAGACCATCGGCTACACGGCCACCGCCGGCACGCTCACCCTGCGCTCCGACGACGGCAAGCCGATCGCGTCCATGTTCTACGTCGCCTACACCGCCGACGGCGGGGCCAAGAACCGGCCGGTGACCTTCAGCTACAACGGCGGCCCCGGTTCGGCGTCGCTGTTCGTGCACATGGGCCTGGCGGGTCCGATGCACGTGATGACCGACAGCCCCAACGCCACCCACGGCCCTCCCTTCACCATCACCGAGAACCACGAGAGCCTGCTGGACAAGTCGGACCTCGTCTTCCTCGACGCCATCGGCGCCGGCTATTCGCGCCCGCTCGGCGACACCAAGGGGACCGAGTTCTGGGGCGTCGACCAGGACATCGACGCCTTCGCCCGCGGCATCCAGCGCTATGTGACGATCAACCATCGCTGGAATTCGCCGAAGTTCCTGTTCGGGGAAAGCTACGGCACCACCCGTTCCGCCGGCCTGGTCTATGCGCTGCAGCAGCGCGGCCTGCAGTTCAACGGCGTGCTGCTGCTGTCGTCGGTGCTGAACTACGGCGCCCATGACTCCGGCTTCGACCACAGCTTCGTCAGCTACGTCCCGAGCTTCGCGGCGACCGCGGTTTACTGGAAGCGCTCGGCGACCCAGCCCACCGACCTCAACGCCTATCTGAACGAGGTCCGGGCCTGGGCCGCCGGTCCGTACCTGACCGCGCTGACCAAGGGCGGGAACATCTCGCCGCAGGAGTTCGATGCGACCGCCAAGCAGCTGTCGGCCTACATCGGCATCCCGGTGGAGTTCATCAAGCGCGCCAACCTGCGCGTCGACCTGAACCACTTCCGGGTCGAGCTGCTGCGCGACCAGAACCGGATCCTCGGCCGCTACGACACCCGGTTTACCGGCATCAACACCGACAACGTCGGCGAGAACGCCGAGTACGACCCTTCCGACACCGGCATCAACGGCGCCTATGTCGCGGCCCTGCACGACTGGGTCGAACAGCTCGGCTACACCACCGACCTGAACTACTGGCCGTCAGGCCCGAACATCAACCAGAGCTGGGACTGGCGTCACCGTCCGCCGACCGGCGGCTTCGGCGGCGGCGGCCGGCGTGAGAACGTCGCCAACACCGCGGCCGACATGGGCGTGGCGATGCGCGAGAACCCGCACCTGCACATCTTCTCGCTGAACGGCCTCTACGACATGGCGACCCCGTTCTTCGGGACCGAGTACGACATCCAGCACCTCTATCTGGACCCCTCGATCAAGAACAACGTGCGCTACGCCTACTATCCGTCCGGGCACATGGTCTATCTGAACCAGGACGCGCTCAAGCAGCTGAAGTCCGACGTGGCGAAGTTCTACGACGACGCGCTGGCGGCGAAGTAGGCGTCACGGTCTGACGGCGAATTGAAGAGGCGCTGGGCTCAAGGGCTCAGCGCCTTTTTCATGTGCGGCGCCGCGATCAGCCCAGGGCGACGAATTGGGACAGGAAGTAGGCGACGCCCGCCAGGAGCACCACGACCGCAACCCATTGCACCCACCTGGCCGGGAACAGCGCGGCCGCCAGTCCGACCAGGGTCATCGGCAGGACCGACAGGTCCTCACCGATCCAGGCGTCGGCCGTCAGGCCGTTGGCGGACCGGTCCACATAGTTCTCCAGCATGGCGATGACGCCTAAGGCCACCATCGAGCTGGCGATCACCGGCCGATGCTTTGCGAAGAAGACCGGCATGTCGGCCTCGCCCTGCGGCTCGACCCGCATCGAGACCAGGGAGCAGGTGAAGTACTGCACCCCCGCCGTGGCGAACTCGAGCAGCACCCGTCCCAGGGTCCAATGCTGCACCCCCGACAGGTTGGCCGCCGACAGCCAGTTGGTCACCAGGATCAACAGGGCGAGGACCATCCATGCGATCAGCAGGCCGGACGGCCGCACCCGGTCCCGGGCCAGGATCAGTTCGGTCGAACTGCTGAACAGGTGGGTGAGGGCGATGGCGTAGATGAACGACAGGAAGAGCAGGACATGCTCGAACATTTCGCGCGCCCTACGGCTTCAGCTTCGCCGCCGCCACTGTGGCTGAACCCTTCAGAGCCACAGTCGCCGCATCCGGTCCGACGGTCACCTTGTATGCCCCGCCGTCCACCTTCCATCCGTGCGCGCCCGCATCCCAGTTCGCCAGCATCCGCGCCGGCGCGGTCACCGTGACGACCCGCGCCTCGCCGGGCTTCAGCGCCACCTTCGACCAGCCGATCAGCCGCTGCTGCGTCCGCTTCGGCCCCGCGGTCAGATAGACCTGCGGTGTGTCGGTCCCCGCCACGTTGGAGACGTTGGCGACCGTGAAGGAAGCGGTCAGCGTCTTGCCCCCGGTGACCTTCAGTCCGGAGTAACGGAACACCGTATAGGAGAGCCCGTAGCCGAACGGATAGAGCGGCTTTTCGCCCGACTTGGCGTAGCCGCGGTAACCGACGTTGGAGCCTTCGGTGTAGCGCACGTCGAAGGGCTTGGGCCCGGCGCCAGGCGTCAGGGTCTCGACCGCATCCTGGTCCGAGCCCGGAAGCACCGGCCGCGCGAGCTGCGCCTCGCTGGCCGGGAAGCTCACCGGCAGGCGGCCCTGCGGATCGACCTCGCCGAACAGCACCTTGGCGATGGCGTCGGCGCCCCGCGCGCCGGGAAACCAGGCCTCGAGGATCGCAGCGGTGCGGTCGCGCCAGGGCATGGCCACGGGTCCCGCGGTCTCCAGGACCACCACGGTCCTGGGGTTTGCGGCGGCGACCGCGGCGATTAGCCGGTCCTGGTCGCCGTCCAGCTTCATGGCGATGTCCATGCCCTCGGTCGACCATTGGGTCGCGAAGACCACCACCACGTCCGAGGCCTTGGCCAGCGCTGCGGCGGAGGCCGGGTCGGCGCCATCGTTGAACGCCACCTGGGCCCCGCCGGCGCGCGCGGCGATCGCCTTCAGCGGCGCGTCCGGCGTGTAGACCTGGCCGCCGCCCCACTGCGGCGCGCCCTTCGGCTTGGGATAGGTGATCGAGCCCGGCGGGATCACCTGCGAGGAGCCGCCGCCGGAGATGACGCCGATGTCCGCATGGCCGCCGATCACCGCGATCTTTTTCGCCGTCTTCATCAGCGGCAGCAGGTTGGTGTCGTTCTTCAAAAGGACGATGGCCTGCTCTTCGGCGCGTCCGGCCACCAACCCATCGGCCGCCGTGTCGAGTCCGCCCGCGACCACCGGATGATCGACCGCGCCGGCCGCGAACAGGCTGCGCAGATAGCGGTGCGCCATCTCGTGGATGCGCGCCTTGGAGACCTCGCCGCTGGCGACGGCGGCCTTCAGGGGCGCGTCGAAAAAGACCTGCTTATCGAGCTGCTGGCCGCTCTCCTGGTCCAGGCCCGCCTTGGCGGCGGCGACGCCATGCACCGCGCCCCAGTCGCTCATCACCCAGCCGGGATAGTTCCAGTCCTTGCGCAGGACGTCGGTGAGCAGGAAGGGGTTCTCGCAGGCATAGGTCCCGCCGACCCGGTTGTAGGCGCACATCACCGAACCCGGATGGCCGGCCTCGATGGCGATCTCGAAGGCGAGCAGGTCGCTCTCGCGGAACGCCGCCTCGTCGATCTGGCCGTCCAGCACCATGCGCCCGGTCTCCTGATCGTTCAGCGCGAAGTGCTTGATGGTCGAGACGATGTGGTTCGACTGGATGCCGGCGATCGAGGCGCCGTCCAGCGTGCCCGCCAGCAGCGGATCCTCGCCGAGATATTCGAAATTGCGGCCGTTCCTCGGATCGCGCAGCAGGTTCACGCCGCCGGCCAGCAGGGTGTTGAAGCCCTTTTGCCGCGCCTCCTTGCCGATCATCGCGCCGCTGGCGTAGGCGGTCTTGGGGTCCCAGGTGGCGGCGAGCGCCAGGCCCGAGGGCAGGGGCGTCGCGTCATCGTCCTTGCGCCCGGCGCTGGCGACGCCGAGGCTCGCGTCGCTCTCCGTCAGGTCGGGGATGTTCAGCTCGGGGACGCCCGGCAACCAGCCCGCCGAGATCTGTACGTTCGCCGGCTTTTTGGCCCCCATGAACACCGGCATGGAGCCGTGCAGCAGGGCGATCTGCTGGTCGAGGCTGAGTTTGGCGAGCACCAGATCGGCGCGGGCGTCGGGGCTGAGCTTGCGGTTCATCCACGGCTGGCCGGCCGCCTGGGCGACCGCGGGCGCCGCCAGTAGCAGCGCCGCGGCGCACACGCCCATCTTCAGCGTCCAGACCTTCATGACCGCCTCCCGAACCCTTGTTGCGGTCAGTCCTAGCCCATGCCCGCGCCGCCTCACAGCCTGCCCCAAGGTGAGGCTTGCGGCGCAGGGCCGACCGGGCGCACGCTGACCGCAATCAAAGATACGGGGAGGATATCCATGCGTAGCGTGATCCTGGCCGCCGGCCTCTTTGCCGCCGCTCTCGGCCTTTCAGCCTGTGACTCGTCGAAATCAGATACCGCCGCGGCGCCCGCCGCGCCCAAGTACGTCGGCCGATCCCAACAGATGTACCAAGGCCAGGACATGATCACCAAGGTCGACTCGGGCGCGATCAAGGTCGGCAAGGACGGGACGCTCGACATGCAGGCCAGCGGCAGCGTGCCGGGGCCCGGCTACAAGAACGCCGGCTTCCTGAAGCGGATCTACGCCGGACCGCCGAAGGACGGGATCTATGAGATGGATGTGGTCGCCGACGCCCCGTCTCCGGCCGGCGCCGCCGCGCCGACGCCGATCGAGGTGAAGGGCCCCTGGGAGAAGTATCCCGCCGATCGCGTGAAGGGGGTGAGGTTCATCTCCAAGACCAACTCCGTCGTGGCGATGCTGCCGGCGGGCTGATGCTGGCGCCCCGTTGACGCCCGCGCCGCGTTCGCCTCCTGATCGGGGCGGGCGCGGAGAGTGCGGCGGATGGCGCAAGGTTCGACACGGGTGGTGCTGGCGGCGCTGGCCGGCAACGGCGCCATCGCGCTCGCCAAGTTCGCCGCCGCCTGGCTCTCCGGCTCGACGGCCATGCTCACCGAGGCCGTGCACTCGCTGGTCGACACGGGCGATCAGTTCCTGCTGCTGGCCGGCCAGGCGCGGGGCCGCAAAGCCCCGGACGAGAGCCACCCGCTGGGCTACGGCATGGAGACCTATTTCTGGTCGTTCATCGTCGCCCTGATGGTCTTCTTCCTGGGCGGCGTGTTCTCGGTCTGGCAGGGCGTGCGCCACATCATCCATCCCGAACCGGTGGTCTCGCCCTGGATCAGCCTGGGCGTCCTGGCGGTGGCCGCGGTGTTCGAGGGCGCCTCCTTCCGCGTCGGCTACCGCGAATACAAGGCGGTGATGCGCGGGCGCACGGTCAAGGGCCGGCAGGTCAGTCTCTGGACCTTCATCAAGATCTCCAAGGATCCGAGCCTGGTCTCGGTGCTCTTGGAGGATTCCGCGGCGCTGATCGGCATTGTGCTCGCCGCCGTGGGCGTCGTCGGGGCGACCTGGCTCAACATGCCCTGGGCGGATGGCGCGGCCTCGGTGGCGATCGGCCTGCTGCTCGCCGCCGTCGCCTTCGTGCTCGGCAACGAGACCCGCAGCCTGATCGCCGGCGAGGCGGTGGCCGAGCCGGTGCTGGTGCAGCTCAAGGCGACGCTGGCGGCCATCGACTGCATCACCGAACTGCAGCAGATCGCCACCCTGCACCTGGGCCCCAGCGAGATCCTGGTGGCGCTGACGCTCAGCTTCCGGCCGCAGTCCACGACCGAGTCGCTGAACAGCGCCATCCGCGAACTGACTGCCTGCCTGAAGGCGGCCGACGGGCGCGTGGCCTATGTCTACGTCCGCCCCGCCGTCCAAGCCCCGGCGGCGGCTGTCTCCTAAGTTGCATTCGAGCCCTTCGCGACCTCCCGCGCCACTGCTAGGGTCGAAGGGTTCCGCACCGCCCGCGGCGCGGATAGGGGGCGCGGACAAGGGGGCTTTGAGTGGCGTCGGACGCCTATACCGCGTCGGAACAGAAGCTGGCGGCGGCGCACCAGGCGCTGCTGCACACGCGCGGCCTGCAGCTGGATTTCACCGCCGCCCCGCCGCCGCCGCAAATCCCGGCGTGGCTTGAGAGTCTGTTCCGCGCCTTGGTCGCGCTGGGGCCGATCCTGAAGTTCGTGTTCTGGGGCGGCCTGGCGTTGGGCGCGGCGCTGATCGTCTGGTTCGTGGCGCGCGAGGTCATGGCCACCCGCTGGCGCGAGACCAAGGCCGCGCAGCCCGTCGACTGGCGACCGGAACCGGCGGCGGCGCGGGCGCTGCTGGAAGACGCCGACCGGCTGGCCGCGGCGGGTCGGTTCGGCGAGGCGATCCACCTGCTGTTGTTCCGCAGCATCGACGATCTCGCGGGCCGCCGCCCGGGCCTGATCCGCCCGGCGCTGACCAGCCGCGACATCGCGGGTCTCGACCAGATGCCGGCGCCGGCGCGGGGCGCCTTCGGCCGCATCGCCGAGCAGGTCGAGCGCAGCTTCTTCGGCGGCCGGCCGGTCAGCGCCGACGACTTCGCCCATGCCCGCGGCGACTACGAGACCTTCGCCTTTTCCGAGGGCTGGTCGTGACCGCCGCCGCCGCTCCGGCGTCCGCGCACGCCCCGGCCTTCTCGGCCAGGACGATCCTGGCCTTGGTGATCGTCGGCGTCGTGTCGTTCTCGGCCCTGGCGGTGCTGGCGACCTTCGCGCCGGAGCTGCGCGGCGCCGCCGATCCAGGCGCGCACGCCCTCTCCGCTTCGGCGGTCGGCTTCAGAGGCGCGACGATCATGCTTCAGTCCGAGGGGACGCCCGTCGTGGTCAGCCGCGCCGAACAACATGGCGGCGCCTCAGTCGGGCCCCTGATGGTGCTGACGCCGACCTTCGTCTCCGATCTGAAGCCCTTCGCTGGGCGCGTCCCCCTCCTGATCGTCATGCCGAAATGGGTGGTGACGCCCCAGCCGCTGCACCCCGGCTTCGTCCAGAAATACGGTGCGGCGCTGAATACGGCCTACGCGACAACGGTGCTCGCGCCCTTCGCCACGTCGACCGAGATTCAGACCCGCCCCAAGGGCTTCAGCCGGCCGGTGCTGCGCGGAACGGGCGAGCGCTTCGCGCCGGGAACCTATCTGCCGCTCGGCCCGATCGACAGCTTCCAGACGCTGTCCGGCGCCGAGTGGCAGCCGATGCTGGTGGACGAGCAGGGCCACGCCGTCCTGGCCCGCGCCAAGGCGCACCAGAACGTCTATGTGCTGACCGACCCTGACCTCCTGAACAACCAAGGGATCGCCAATATCGACAATGCGCGGGCGGGGCTCGCGGTGCTTGAGGCGCTGCGCGCGGACAGCGGGATCGTCTTCGATGTGACCCTGAACGGCTTCAGCCGCGGCCACGGCGTCGGCCAGCTGATGCTGGAGCCGCCGTTCCTGGCCGCGACCCTCTGCGGCGTCGCCGCGGCCCTGCTGCTGGGGCTGCATGCGCTCGCCCGCTTCGGCCCGACGCTGACGCGCGGCCGCGCCATTGCGCTGGGCAAGGGTGCGCTGGTCGACAATTCCGCGGGCCTGGTGCGGATGGCGCGCCGCGAGGCCGAGCTTGCCCCAGCCTATGCGGCCCTGACCAAGTCGTTGGTGGCCCGGTTCGTCGGAGGGCCCCGTTCTGGGATTGGGGGCGCTCGCGACAACGACGCCTGGCTCGCCGAGCTGGCGCGCCGGGCCGGCGCCGCCGATCCGGCGGAACTCACAGCTCAGGCCGATCGGGCCGCGACGCGCGACGACCTCTTGGCCGTCGGACGCAACCTTTATCACTGGCGACTGGAGATCACGCGTGAAGGTCGATGAGGTCAGCGCGCTCGCCGCGCGGGTGCGGGAAGAGATCGGCAAGGCCATCGTCGGCCAGACGGAGACCGTCGACCTGCTGCTGACGGCGCTGTTCGCACGGGGTCACGTGCTGCTGGAGGGCGCGCCGGGCACGGCCAAGACCTTCCTGGCGCAGTGTTTCGCGCGAACGCTCAAGCTCGACTTCGGGCGCATCCAGTTCACGCCGGATCTGATGCCCGCCGACATCATCGGCGCCAATCTGTTCAACTTCCAGACCTCGAGCTTCACGCTCAGCAAGGGCCCGGTGTTCTGCGAGCTGCTGCTGGCCGACGAGATCAACCGCACCCCGCCCAAGACCCAGGCCGCCCTGCTGGAAGCCATGCAGGAGCGGCAGGTGACTATCGACGGCAAGGCGCATCCGCTGTCGGCCCGCTTCATGGTGGTGGCGACCCAGAACCCGCTGGAGCAGCAGGGCACCTATCCGCTGCCGGAGGCGCAGCTCGACCGCTTCCTGTTCAAACAGACCCTGCAATATCCCGACCGCGAGGAAGAGCGCCGCATCGTCGCCACCTACGGCATGCAGTCGGGCCAGACGGCGCCCGCCGACATGGGCGTGGCCCAGGTGGTGACGCCCAAGACCCTCGCCGACGCCGGCGCCGCGGTGGCCGCGGTCAAGCTGAGCGACGACATCGTGAGCTACGTCCTGGACCTCGTCCGCTCGACCCGGGAGACCGCCGACCTGCAGAGCGGGGCAAGCCCCCGCAGCGCCGCCCAGTTGGCGCTGGCGTCACGGGCCCGCGCCGCGCTCGCCGGCCGCGACTATGTGATCCCCGACGACGTCAAGGCGCTGGCGCTGCCGGTGCTGCGCCACCGGGTGATCCTGTCGCCGGCCGCCGAGATCGAGGGCCGCCGCGCCGACGAGGTGATCGCGGCCCTGGTCGACCGGGCCGCGGCGCCGCGCTGACGCGAACGGTGAGGCTCTATCCCACCCGTCTGGCGATCGGCCTGACCGCGCTCGGCGCGCCGCTGGCGCTGGCCGTGGGCCTGGCGGCGCCCGGACTGTGGAGCGCCGCGGCCGCCTGGGTGCTGATGTGCGCCGGCCTCATGCTGGCCGACGCCCTCTTGGCGCCCAGGCGGTCCGGCCTGGCGCTGACCCTGGACGCGCCCCGGGTCATGGGCCTGGGCCGCGCGCAGGACGCCAGCCTGGAGGCGCGTTTCCGGGGCGCCGCGCCGCGCGAGATCGAACTGGCGCTGGGCGTCAACGCGCGGCTCGCCGCCAGCCCGCCTCGCCAGACCCTGGCGCTGGCCGGCGGCTGGGGCCGGGCGATCGTCTCGCTCTCGCCACAGCGGCGCGGCGAGGGCCAGGTCGAGCAGCTCTGGGCCCGCTGGCGCGGGCCGCTGGGCCTCATCTGGCTGCAGCGCACCGAGGCGCCGGCGCGCCGCATCACCATCACCCCCGACGTCGAGCGGGTGAAGGAACAGGCTCTGCAGCTCTTCTCCCGCGACGCCCTCTTCGGCCTCAAGGCGCAGATGGAGAGCGGCGAGGGCGGCGACTTCCATGCGCTCAAGGACTTCCAGACCGGCATGGACCTGCGCGCCATCGACTGGAAGCAGAGCGGGCGGCACGGCAAGCTGGTGGCCCGCGAGTTCCGCACCGAGCGCAACCACCACGTCATCCTGGCCATCGACACCGGACGCCTGATGTGCGGCCCGACGCCGAGCGGCCCGCGCGTCGATCAGGCGATCAACGCCGCCCTGTTGCTGGCCTTCGCGGGCCTCAAGCTCGGCGACCGGGTCGGCCTGTTCGCCTTCGACGCCAAGCCGCGGGTCTCCAGCGGCGTGGTCGCGGGCGCCGCCGCCTTCCCGCTGATCCAGCGCCTGGCCGCGCAGATCGACTATTCCACCGAGGAGACCAACTTCACGCTCGGCCTGACCACGCTGGCCGGACGCCTCGACCGCCGGGCCCTGGTGGTGATCTTCACCGACTTCGCCGACGCCACCAGCGCCGAGCTGATGGTCGAGAATGTCGGGCGGCTGATGCGCACCCACCTGGTGCTGTTCGTGGTGTTCCGCGACGACGAGCTGGAGGCGCTCGCCCAGGCCGAGCCCCGCGAGCCCGACGACGTCTCGCGCGCGGTGATCGCGGCGGGCCTCTTGCGCCAGCGCGAGGTGGTGATCGGGCGGCTCGAGCGGCTGGGCGCGCGGCTGGTGGACGCGCGGCCTGAGGACCTGGGCCTCTCGCTGCTCAACGCCTATCTCGACGCCAAGCGCCGGGAGCTCATCTGATGGCGGAGCTGCAGCTGAAGAGCCACCGCTTCCGCGCCGAACGCGAGGCCGACTGGCGGCGCCTCGAGACCCTGCTCAACCGGGTCGAAAAGGGCGGCGCGCGGCGGCTCAACCGCGACGAGCTGGTGGAGATGCCGCTGCTCTACCGCCAGGCCCTGTCGTCGCTCTCGATGGCGCGGGCGATCTCCCTCGACCAGGGGCTGATCGCCTATCTGGAGAGCCTCTGCACACGGGCCTATTTCTTCGTCTACGGCACCCGCGCCCGGCCGCTGGAGCGGCTGGCCGGCTTCTTCACCGACGAATGGCCGCGCGCCGTGCAGGCGCTGTGGCGCGAGACGCTGGTCTCAGGCGTCCTGATGGCGCTGGGCGCGGTCGGCGCCTACGTCCTGGTGGCCCGCGATCCCGACTGGTTCTACGGCTTCATCCCACAGGCCCTGGCCTCCGGGCGCGATCCCATGGCGACCACGGCCTTCCTGCACGACACCCTCTATCAGAAGCTCACCGGCCACGAGGCGCTCGGCGCGCTCGCCGCCTTCCTGTTCACCCACAACTCGCAGATCGCGCTCTTCGCCTTCGCGCTGGGCTTCGCGCTGTGCCTGCCGACCGCAGGCCTGATGATCTTCAACGGCTGCATGCTGGGGGCCTTCCTGGCGCTCTTCGCCGCGCACGGCCTGGCGTTCCAAGCGTCCGGCTGGCTGATGATCCACGGGGTGACCGAGCTCTTCGCCGTGACGCTGGCCGGCGCGGCGGGCTTTTCCATCGGCTGGGCGGTGGCCTTCCCGGGCGAGCGGACCCGGGTCGACGCCGCCGCCGACGCCGGCCGGCGGGGCGCGCTCGTCATGGGCGGCGTGGTGGTGATGCTGTTCGTGGCCGGCCTGCTGGAAGGCTTCGCCCGCCAGCTCATTCAGAACGACATCGCCCGGCTCTCGATCGCGGCGGTCAGCGCGCTGGTCTGGGGCCTCTATTTCTACCTGCCGCGCCGCGCGAGGCCGGCATGACCGCCGTTCCCGCCACCGCCGGCAAGCCGAGGAAGCCGAGGAAGCCGATCCGTCCGCGCCGGCCGATCGACGACGGCTGGCGCGAGTTCGTCACCCCGGAAGGCGTGGACCTGCGCCTGAAGATCGGCACGTTTGGCGAGCGCTGCGCGGCCTTCCTGATCGACGTGGGGATCGTGGCGGCGGCCCTGCTGGCGCTCACCCTGCTGCTGGTCGCGATCGGGGCCGGGACCGGCTGGAAGGGAACCGGCGAGGCGGCGACCATCATCTGGCTGCTGGGCTTCTTCCTGGCGCGGGAGGCCTATTTCATCGGCTTCGAACTGCGGCCCGGCGGGGCGACGCCGGGGAAGCGCGCGCTGGGCCTGCGGGTCGCGGCGCGGGACGGCGGGCGGCTGACCGCCAACGCGGTCTTCGCGCGCAACGCCATGCGCGAGCTGGAGGTCTTCCTGCCGGCGAGCTTCCTGTTCGCCACGGGGATGGGGGTCGACGCCGGGCTGATCGTGCTGGGCGCGATCTGGAGCGGCGTCTTTGTGCTCTTCCCGCTGTTCAACCGCGACCGCCTGCGGCTGGGCGACCTCGCCGCCGGGACCATGGTGGTCAAGGCGCCGCGCCGCGTGCTGCGGCCCGATCTCGCCCAGGACGGCCCGGTCATGGTCGGCGCCGTCGCCTTCACCGAGACCCAGCTCGACGCCTACGGCATCAAGGAACTGCAGGTGCTGGAAGAGGTGCTGCGCCGCGCCGACCGCCGCGCGCTGGCCGAGGTCTCGACGCGCATCCGCGCCAAGATCGGCTGGGAGGCGCCGCTTGAGGTCTCCGACAAGGCCTTCCTCAACGCCTACTACACCGGCCTGCGCGCCCGTCTGGAGACGCGCATGCTGTTCGGCCACCGCCGCGCCGACAAGTTCGACCGGCCCTAGTGTGCTGGATTTGAAGTTCGCATCATTCTGGGTCGTGCTCTGTTGCGAACTTCAAATCCAAAAAAGCACACTAGAAGTATAGACTTGCTAGTGTCCTCATCGATTCCGAAGTTCGTCGGAGCCCGCCACAAGCGCTTACGAACTTCGGAATCGGGACACCAGCGCCGGCCGCCGGCCTCAGTCGAAGACCGCCGCCAGGTCAGCGGGACCGACGCCCTCGTTGACCCGCCGCAGTTCGACATAGAGCGTGGCGATCCCGGCAGAGGTCAGCATCCCGCTGGCGATGGCGATCAGCGGCAGCAGCAGCAGCGCCTGGAACATCGGGATGCCGGCGCCGGACGCGATACGCGAGGCGTTGCCGAACACGCCCGCCAGGGCCTCGATGATGACGAACGCCACGAGATAGAGGATCAGCACGGCGAAGATCCGCCAGCGGTTGCCCCGTGTCAGCGCCGCGCTTCGTCCGAACACCGCGAAGAGGCCGGGGCGCTCGGCCACATAGACCGGCACCGCGACGATCCAGGCCACCAGGATCATCAGGCCCGGTACGACCAGCAGGATCATGCCCAACACAATTGCGAGGTAGGACAGGATGCCGATGACCAGCAACGGGAGGAAGCTGGACAGTCCGACGCTCAGGCAGGCGCCAATGCTGGCGGGCTTGCCGTTGAGCTCGGTGACCGTGCCGTAGATCACCGTCCCTTGCAGAATGTAGAGGCCGATGGCGGCCAGGAAGCTCCCGGCATAGCTCTGCCAGGCGAACAGGACGCCGGCGCGCATGTAGGTCATGTTCAGATAGCCGGACAGCAGCGCCGGCAGACCGACCAGGATCGCGGCCAGCACGAGGAAGGTCACGAAGTTGCGGCCCAGCACCGCGAAGGTTTCCTGGATCACCCGGCCGATATCGAGTCGGCCGGTCGTACTGCTCATCGTGGTCATGAAATTGCCCTGCCCAGTTCCGCTTCCCTGCGGTCAGGCTAGACACGGCGATTGCCGATTGCCAAGCGGCGAACGCCTGGGCCAGATGCTGGGCCGTGCGCGGCCCTTGACGCCGCGCGCTTCAAGGCTTGGGCGGTCAGATGGACATCGGCGTCTTCATCCCCATCGGCAACAACGGCTGGCTCATCTCTGAAACGGCGCCGCAGTACATGCCGTCCTTCGAGCTGAACAAGACCGTCGTTCAGTCGGCGGAGAAGTACGGCTTCGACTTCGCGCTCTCGATGATCAAGCTGCGCGGCTTTGGCGGCAAGACGCAGTTCTGGGAGCACAATCTGGAGAGCTTCACCCTGATGGCGGGCCTCGCCGCGGTGACCAGCAAGATCAAGATCTTCGCCACCGCCGCGACGCTCACCATGCCGGCCCCCATCGTGGCGCGGATGGCCTCGACCATAGATTCCATCGCGGGCCCCGGCCGTTTCGGCATCAACCTGATCACCGGCTGGCAGAAGGCGGAATACGACCAGATGGGCCTGTGGCCCGGCGAGAGCCACTACAAGGACCGCTACAACTACCTCGCCGAGTACGCGACCGTGCTGAAGGAGCTGATGGAGACGGGCCGCAGCGACTTCAAAGGCCAGTACCTGACCATGACCGACTGCGTGGTCAGCCCCAGGCCGACCGACGTGAAGATCATCTGCGCCGGCTCCAGCGACGAGGGACTGGCCTTCACCGCTCAGTATGCGGACTATTCGTTCGCGCTGGGCAAGGGGACCAACACCCCGACCGCCTTCGCCCCGGTCAACGCCCGCCTCGCCGCCGCCAAGGCGAAGACCGGCCGCGACGTGGGCTCCTACATCCTGTTCATGATCATCGCCGATGAGACGGACGAGAAGGCCATGGCCAAATGGCAGCTGTATCGCGACGGCGCCGACCAGGGCGCCCTGCAGTGGCTCACCAACCAGGCCGCCCCCAACGCCCAGGGCGGGACCAGCAACACCAACACCACCCAGCTCGCCGCCCCGGAATCGGCGGTGAACCTCAACATGGGCACGCTCGTCGGCTCCTATGAGAGCGTGGCCCGGATGCTCGACGAGGTTGCCGCCGTGCCCGACACCGCCGGCGTCCTGCTGGTCTTCGATGAGTTCGTGCAGGGCGTCGAGAACTTCGGCACGAAGATCCAGCCCAAGATGAAGAGCCGCGCCAATGTCGCCGCCTGATCGCGGCCGCCAGGCCGCTATGATTTGTCCACGAACCACACGAACCACACGAACGGGTCTCGTTCGGAGCAGCCTGTGGAACAGGCGCTTTCCTAATCTGGAACCACGGAAAACACGGAAAGAGCACGGAAGGCGATTCGATCCCGCTGAGCGGTGGGCGATCTCATTGTGCGCTAAGCGCGCGCTTCAATTGAACGCCGGCGTCTTTGACGGCCCGCCTTCCGTGCTCTTTCCGTGTTTTCCGTGGTTCAAAAAGACTGAGCCTCCGTCGCCGCGGAATCTCGGAAGCCAACGCGTTCGTGTGGTTCGTGGACAATCTTTCTTTTCCGCTTCGCGGGAACGGAGCGCCCCATGACCGATCACCCCACCATCCCGCGCGAGGGCGCCGTCACGCTTCCGGCCCGCCCGGAATCCCTCCCGATCAACCCGCGCGAGACCGCGCTGATCGTGGTCGACATGCAGAACGCCTACGCCTCGCCCGGCGGCTACCTCGACCTGGCCGGGTTCGACATCGAGGGCTCGGCGGCGGTGATCGACCGCATCGCGCTGCTCGTGGAGGCCGCGCGCAAGGCGGGCGTCCAGGTGGTGTTTTTCCAGAACGGCTGGGACCCGGACTATGTGGAAGCCGGCGGGCCGGGCTCGCCCAACTGGTGGAAATCCAATGCGCTGAAGACCATGCGCGACCGCCCCGAACTGGACGGGACCCTGCTCGCCAAGGGGACCTGGGACTACGCCCTGGTCGACAAACTCAAGCCCCAGAAGGGCGACATCGTCATCCCCAAGCCGCGCTATTCGGCCTTCTTCAACTCCTCGCTGGACTCGATGCTCCGCGCACGGGGCATCAAGAACCTGGCCTTCTGCGGCATCGCCACCAACGTCTGTGTGGAGAGCACCCTGCGCGACGGCTACCACCTGGAATATTTCGGCATCCTGCTGGAGGACGCGACGCACCAGGCGGGGCCGGCCTTCCTGCAGGAGGCCACCGTCTTCAACGTCGAGAAGTTCTTCGGCTGGGTCAGCAACACCGCCGACTTCTGCGGCACGATCAGCCAGGCCCCGCCTGGGTCTTAAATTCGGAGCGAACCATGCCCAAGAAAATCGTCCTGCCGCCCGGCACGCAAAAGCCCATCGCGCCCTTCTCGCCGGGCACGGTGGCGGACGGGATCGTCTATACGTCCGGCATCCTCGCCTTCGACAAGGACAACAACGTCAACCACGTCGGTGACGCCGAGGCCCAGACTCGCCAGGTGATGGAGACCATCAAGTCCATCGTCGAGACCGCCGGCGGGACCATGGAAGACATCACCATGAACCAGATCTTCCTGAAGGACTGGGCCGACTATGGGACGGTGAACAAGGTCTATGCGGAGTATTTCCCCGGTGACAAGCCGGCGCGGTTCTGCATCGTCTGCAGCCTGGTGAAGCCCGATTTCCTGGTCGAGATCGCCTCGGTCGCGCACGTCGGGAAATAGCCCCCCGCTCTCCGCTCATCCCCGCGAAAGCGGGGACCCAGGCTTTTTTCGTTGCCCAGCTCAGGTCGGCGAAGAAGCTGGTGAGTGGCCCGCCGAAACACAAAACACCTGGGTCCCCGCCTTCGCGGGGATGACCGGATTTTAGAATGCCCCTGACCCACAACGGCCGCACAGCCGACCACGACATCGACCCGGCCTTCCTGACCCGCTGGTCGCCGCGCGCCTTCACCGGCGAGGCCATGCCGCCGGAGTTGTTGATGAGCCTGTTCGAGGCGGCGCGCTGGGCGCCCTCGGCGTTCAACGGCCAGCCCTGGCGCTTCGTCTATGCGCACCGCGGGACGCCGGAATGGGAGCCGCTGTTCGACGCCCTGATGGACTACAATCAGGCCTGGGTCGGCGTGGGCGTCTCGGTCCTGGGCTACGTCATCTCCGACCGTTTCCGCCGCAAGCCCGGCGGCGAGCCCAGCGAGAACCGCAGCCACAGCTTCGACGCCGGCGCCGCCTGGGCCTATCTGGCGCTCCAGGCCCACCACCTCGGCTGGGCCGCCCACGGCATGGGCGGCTTCCACGTCGCCAAGGCCCACGCCGCGACGGGCGCCCCGGAAGCCGACTACCGCATCGAGGCCGCCTTCGCGGTCGGACGGCCGACCGACGCGAACGTGCTGCCGGAGAGCTTCCGTGCGCGGGAGGTTCCGAGCGGGCGGGAGCCGGTGGCGGGGTTTGTGTTTGAAGGGCGGATGAAGCCGTGATGAACTGCCTGGATGACCGACAAGCCCGCGCATCCAGATCGGAAGCCCATCGACGAGGGCTTCGAGGATTTCAAGCGGACGCTTCGCGAGATCGCTGAGCGGCCACATCCCTTGCCGGCTGAGTTGACGGAAGCACTGAAGACCAAGCTCAAGCGCTGAGGGACGAGGCATCTCCTTGGAGATGCCACCCGGCCTTAAACCTCATGGATGATGCGAGCCTTCGGACCTGGGCAAGTCAAGGCCGCGCTCTTCGGCGCGCCGCTTCGCGGGCGGCCTGAAGGCCGCTCCTTGAGTTGCCCAGGCCCGAAGGCAAACTGGCCGCCATGAGATCTAAGCCACCACCTGCCGGCTAGCCAAATACCTCACCCGCAACGCGGGGGAGGGGGACCACGAAGTGGTGGAGGGGGCGCTGCGGCCGCACAGCGAAACCGCAATTATCTTGACTCTCGGCGGCTCCTATGTTCTCGTTTTGTTCATGTCCTCCGCGCCGACACCCTGCGAAGCCTCCGACCCCGCCGCCGCGCGGACCGAGCGGCATCTGGCCCTGCTGGCGGAACTGGCCGAGATCGGCATGGACCTCGCCCGCGAAGTTCGCCGGCAAGCCCTGGACGCCTCCGACGACGCGCCCCCCGCCGCCGACCTCGCGCTCACCTTCTCCCGCATCGCGCGCGCCGTGCGCCAGACCGTGGCCCTGGAGGCCAGGCTCGCCGAGCCGCGGCAACCGCGCCACGCCGAACGCGCGCTCAGCGTCTCCGACCGCTGGCGCAGCGCCCGGCGCAAGCTTCAGGTGGGGGAGATCGTCGGGGAGATCATCGAATCCGAGGCGGCCGGCGAATTCGACGCCGACGACCTGCTGACCAATCTGCAGGAGCGGTTGGAGGACGCCAACGACGAGGAAGCCGACTTCGCCGACCGCCCCATCGGCGAACTGGTCGCCCGCATCTGCGCCGACCTCGGCGTCACCCCCGACTGGAGCCTTCTCAAGGACGAAGACTGGGCGATCGAGGAAGCCCGAACCCGGCCGCCGGGGTCGCCGTTTTCGGCGGCCGGATCGGATGAAGCCTCACCCGATCCACCCCGGCCCAGCCATCATCCGCCGGGCCCATCTCACTAGCTGTCATCCCGGAAAGCGCGCAGCGCTTGTCCGGGACCCATAGACTCAATCGCGAACCCTATGGGCGAGGCGGCGACGCCGCGCCCCATCGTGGAATCGCGGAGTCTATGGGTCCCGGTCTTCGCCTGGGGCGAAACCGGGATGACACCCGGAGGTTGGCGCCCCTAAGCCATCGCCGCGGTCTGTGCGCCGGCCAGATAGTCCATCTTGCCGAGCGGGACGCCCAGGCTGCGCAGGATCGCGTAGGCCGTCGTCACGTGGAACAGGAAGTTCGGCAGCGAGAAGGTCAGCAGGAAGCTCTGGCCGGTGAACTCCATCGTCCGTCCGGGGAAGGTAAGCACCACGGCGCGCTCTTCCTGGCCGTCGACCTGATCGCGCTTCAGGGTTTCCAGGAAGGCGATGGTCTTGGCGATGCGCTCCTTGAGTTCCGGGAAGGTGGTCTCGGTGTCGGGCATCGACGGGGGCTCGATGCCGGCCAGGCGCGCGCCGCCGGACTTGGCCGCGTCGCTGGCGAACTGGATCTGGCGGGTGAAGGCGGCCATGCCGTGGCCCAGGCTCGCCTCGGTGAAGGTGGTCAGCGGGACCTTTTCCTCGGCGGCGAAGGTCTCGGCCTTGTCCAGGAAGTGGCTGAGGTTCTGCAGCGAGCGGATGTAGACGGAGATCGAGGCGTCATAGAGCGAAAGGGACAAGGGCGTTTCTCCAAACTGCGAAGGCTGTCAGATAGGACTTCCGGCAGGTTGCAGCCACCCGCTGTCGCAACAAGTTCACGGTCTCATTTTCGAGGGGGTTCAGTCCCATGCGCCTGATCGACGCCGACGAGGTCCGCGCCAACCTGACCTACGAGGTCTGCATCGCCGCGGTGCGGGGCGCGATGATCGCGCTCTCGGCCGGTGAGACCCGCCAGCTGCTGCGCTCGATCATGCACTTCGAGGACGGCCGGATGTTCGGGGTGATGCCGGGCGCCCTGGGGGATGCCGCCGCCTTCGGCGCCAAGGTGCTGAGCGTGTTTCCGAGGAACTTCGAGGTGGGCCGCCCCTCGCACCAGGGCGTGGTCCTGATGTTCGACCCGGTCAGCGGCGAACTCGCCTGCGTCGCCGAGGCGAGTTCCATCACCGCCATCCGCACCGCCGCGGCGAGCGCGGTGGCGACCGACGCCTTGGCGCGGCCGGACGCGCGGCGCCTGGCGATCCTGGGCTACGGCGACCAGGCGGAGGCCCACGCCGAGGCGATCGGCAAGGTCCGCGACCTGGAGAGCATCACCGTCTGGGGACGATCGCCCGAACGGGCCCAGGCCTTCGCCGACAAGGCGGCCGCCCATGCCGGCGCGCCGATCCGCGTGGCGGCGAGCGCCCAGGCGGCCGTCGCCGACGCCGATATCGTCTGCACCGTGACCGCCTCGCGCGAGCCCGTGCTGCTGGGGGCCTGGCTGGCGCCCGGGACCCATGTGAACCTGGTGGGGTCGAGCTTCCCGGGCCCTTCTGAGGTCGACCACGACCTGGTCGTCCGCTCACGGTTCATCGCCGACTACCGCGAGGGCATCCTCAAGCAGGGCGCGGAATTCCTGCTGGCCAAGGAGGCCGGCCTGATCGGCGACGACCACATCGTGGGCGAGATCGGCCAGGTGCTGTCAGGCGCGATCCCCGGACGGCAATCCGCCGACCAGCTCACCGTCTACAAGTCCATCGGCCATATCGTGCAGGACCTGGCGAGCGTTCAGGCGCTGCTGGCCCTGCCGCCGCGCGCCTAGGCGATGGTCTTCAGGACTCCGCCGACGATGCCGAACAGCTCCTCGATCTGGGCGGCCGTGATGATCAGCGGCGGCGAGAAGGCGAGCGTGTCGCCGGTGTAGCGGACCATGGCGCCGCCCTTAAGCGCCCCCAGCATGGCCTCGTAGCCGCGCTTGCCCGCCGCGTCGGGCCGTGGCGCGAGCTCGATGGCCGCCATCATGCCGAGGTTGCGGATGTCGATGACATTGGGGCAGTCGCGCAGGCCGTGGACCGCCGCCTCCCACACCGGCGCCAATTCGGCGGCGCGGGTCAGGAGGCCCTCGCGCCGATAGATGTCGAGCGTCGCCAGCGCCGCGGCGCAGGCGGCCGGGTGGCCGGAGTAGGTGTAGCCGTGGAACAGCTCGATGGTGTTTTCCGGCCCCTGCATCATCGCGTCGTGGATGTCGCGGTGCGCGAACACCGCGCCCATCGGGAAGGCGCCGTTGGTCAGGCCCTTGGCGGTGGTCATGATGTCCGGGCTGACGCCGAAATACTCCGCCGCGAACGGCGTTCCCAGGCGCCCAAAGCCGGTGATCACCTCGTCGAAGATCAGCAAGATTCCATGTTTCGTGCAAAGCTCGCGCAGCCGCTCCAAGTAGCCCACCGGCGGCGGCAGGACGCCCGCCGACCCGGCCACCGGCTCGACGATCACCGCGGCGATGGTCTCGGCGCCATGCAGCGCGATCAGCCGCTCCAGGTCGTCGGCCCGCTCGGCGCCGTGCGCCGGCTGTCCCTTGGCGAAGGCGTTCTTCTCCAGGTCGTGGGTGTGGCGCAGGTGGTCGGCGCCGGGCAGGGTCAGGAAGGCGCGGCGGTTGTTGACCAGCCCGCCCACCGAGATGCCGCCGAAACCGACCCCGTGATAGCCCTTCTCGCGGCCGATCAGCCGGGTCCGCTGGCCCTGGCCCTTGGCGCGGTGATAGGCGAGCGCGATCTTCAGCGCGGTGTCCACCGACTCCGAGCCGGAGTTGGTGAAGAAGATCCGGTCGAGGCCGGCGGGCGCCAGCTTGGCCAGTTCCGTCGCCAGGTCGAAGACCAGCGGGTGGCTCATCTGGAACGACGGTGCGTAGTCCAGCGCCAGGAGCTGCTGGCTGACCGCTTGGGCGATCTCCGGGCGGCCGTGGCCGGCGTTGACGCACCACAGGCCCGCCGCGCCGTCGATCACCTCGCGCCCGTCCTCGGTGCGGTAGTGGACGCCCTTGGCGGCGACCAGCAGGCGCGGATCGGCCTTGAACTGCCGATTCGCGGTGAACGGCATCCAGAAGGCGTCGAGGTCCGGGCGGTTCAGGCGATCGGAGAGGTCGTTCATGGCGTCGGTCCCGCAGGGCTGCTGGCGCCTACGAAATCAGGTTCGCGGCAGGCCCGCCACCTGATTGAGCCGGGCCCAGCTTCGCAGGTGCGCGCAATGGTTGAGCCCGATAGGGTCGGTTCGCAACCGCTGCGCTGTAGTGAAGGTGCGCCCCCTTCGCTATAGCCGATTCTGCGGCATTTCATTGTTCGCTCAGCTTGTTGTGCAATTCTGGGCGTCTGCGAGAATGCGCCGCTGCGCAACTGCCAGGGGTCTAGATGGCTGCAGAGTCCCGCAATCCACGCCACGGCGCCCTCGACGCCGCGCTTGGGGAACGCATCCGCCGCCGCCGGCGCGAACTGGGCATGTCGCAGTCGGCCCTGGGCGGCAAGCTCGGCATCACCTTCCAGCAGGTGCAGAAGTACGAGAACGGCACCAACCGCGTCTCGGCGACCATGCTCGTCAAGCTGTCGGACGCGCTGGGCATGCCGGTGACCGAGATCCTGCACGAAGCCGAGAAGAGCGCGCCGGTGAAGGACGCCAAGGCCGAGGACGCGCAATTGTTGGCCGCCTTCGGACGGATCCAGTCCGCCGAGGTCCGCGCCGCGGTGCTGGTGCTGGTTGCGGGCCTCACCCAGCGCTGACGCGATTCGGCCTCAGGGCCGTGGCTCGATGCTCTGCGGCCGCCACGGATGCTGCGCGGTATTGGGCGGATCGAAGACCACCGAGGGCCGGGGCGCGCGGCTGGGCTTGTAGACGTAATGGTCGTTGGTCTCTCGCCGCAGCTCTTCCAGGCGGGCCTTCAGCCGCGCGGTCAACTCGGCCACCTCCGGGCGGCCATAGAGGTTGTGGTCCTCATGCGGGTCGGCCTGGAGGTCGTAGAGTTCGTATTCCTGCGGCTCGGTGAAGTAGTGGATGAACTTGTAGCGCTCGGTGCGAACGCCGCGGTTCGGCCGCACGTTCTCGTAGCCGGGATATTCGTAGTATTCGTAGAGCCAGTCCTTGCGCCAGTCGGGCGCCGGGCGGCCCTCGGCTAGGGCGGCGAAGCTCCTGCCCTGCATGATCGCCGGCACGGGCAGGCCGGCCAGCTCCAACAGAGTGGGCGCCGCATCGACGTTCAGCACCATCTCCTTGCGCGTCTGCCCTGCTCGCACGCGCCGCGGATAGCGCAGGATCATCGGCACGCGGATCGACGGCTCGTACATCAGGCGCTTGTCGTAGAAAGTGTGCTCGCCGAGGAAGAAGCCGTGGTCGGAGCTCAAGAGCACCGCGGTGTCGTCCAGCATCTTCTTGGCTGAAAGCGCCGCCAGCACCTTGCCGACATCCTCGTCGTTGGATTCGACGCCGGCGTAGTGGTCCTTGACCAGCTCCTCGAGCGAGCGCGGCATGTCGCTGAACACCCGGCTGGTGGCGACCTTATTGTCGGCCTGCGCGACCGCGCGCGGCTTTCCGGCGTAGTCGGTGAGGTCCTCGTCGAAGTCCTGCGGGACCGGGATCTTCACGCCGTTGAAGCGGTCCACCATCCGTCTGGGCCGGAGGAACGGCGCGTGCGGCGCGTAGAACCACAGGAACAGGCAGATGGGCTTGTCGCCTGTCCGGGTCGCCAGCCAGGCCACGGCGCGATCGGTCAGGAGGTCGTCGACATAGGTGTTGCGGTAGACCTTGGTCACCGCCTCGCCGGTCCCGGTGCGCTCCGTCACCGTTGGGTCGAGATAGTCGGCCTGACCGCGGAAGCCGAAATAGTAGTCCCACGGGTGGTCGAGCAGGGCGCCCGACACATGGCTCTTGCCGACGAAGGCGGTCTCGTAGCCGCCGGCCTTGAGCAGGTCGCAGACCATGGGGAAGCTGATCGGCACCGTGGCTTCCTCGTTGGTCGTGGCGCCGGTGGTGTGGCTGTAGGCGCCGGTCAGGAAGCTGGCGCGCGAGGGCAGGCAGAGCGCATTGGTGACGAAGGCGTTCTGGAACACCGTCCCCTCGCGGGCCAGGCGGTCCATGTTGGGGGTCTTCAGGATCCTGTTGCCGGCGAAGCCGAACTCGTCGCTGCGCAGACCCTCGCCCATGAAGAAGACGATGTTCGGCCGCCTGGCCGGAGGCGTCGCCGCGCGTGCGGCGGTGGCGCCGGCGAATGCGCTGATCCCGGCGACGATCGCCCGGCGGTTCAGTTGCGGCGGGCTCATGGGCGGCACCTCACCGAGCCATCATCGCCGCACGACGCAGCGGAAGCCCATATGCGACGTGGTCGTGTCGATCGGCTGCGGCCAGCGCGCGGCCGGGCGATAGCGTTGGCAGTAGTTGGGCGCGCAGAGGTGCGAGCCGCCCTTGGCGACCCGGCGCGGGATGCCGGCGACGGGCGAGCGGGGATCGCAGCTCTCTGCCCGCGCCAGGGCCTCGGAGCGCGGCTTGCCGCAGCAGCTCGCGGACCTATCTGCTTCTTTGGCGGCGGCGGATTGCGCGTACCAGTCGGTGGTCCACTCCCAGACGTTGCCGATCATGTCGTAGAGGCCAAAGCCGTTGGGCGGATAGGACCCGACCGGCGAGGTGCGCTCCAGGCCGGCCGGCGCGCGGTTGTCGTGCGGGAAGACGCCCTGCCAGGTCTTGGCCATGGGCTGGCCGCCGGGCTCGAACTCTTCGCCCCAGGCGTAGGCCGCGCCGTCCAGGCCACCGCGCGCGGCGTATTCCCACTCCGCCTCGGTCGGCAGCTGCTTCTTCGCCCACTGGGCGTAGGCCGCGGCGTCCGGATAGCCGATGTGGACGACCGGATGGTCGGCCAGGGCCTCGGGGCCGCCCGGGCCCAGAGGCTTTCGCCAATCGGCGCCGAATTCGAAGCGCCACCAGGTCGCCTGGCCCTGCAGGTCGACGGGTCCGTCCGGCGGCGTGAAGACCAGCGATCCGGCCCGCGCCATCTCCGGCGCCATGCCGGGATAGTCCCTGGGATCCGGCGCGATCTCGGCGAAGGTGACGTAGCCGGTGGCCGCGACGAAGCGGGCGAAGGCGGCGTTGGTGACCGGCGTCTCGTCGATCCAGAAGTCGCCGACGCTGGCGTCGCGCACCGGCCGTTCGTCGGGGTAGAAGTCGTCGGAGCCCATGCGGAAGGTCCCGCCGCGGACGAGCCGCATGCCGGCGAAGCGGCCCTGCGTCTTGCGCTTGCGATCCGTCGCCAGGCTCAATGCGGGTCCTCCCTCCGACCGGCTTGTTATGGGCGAGGCCGCGGCTTCGCGCTACAGACGGCAGGCGCATACGGGAACCGTGAATGCCGAAGATCCTGGCGATCGAGGACGACGCCACCACGGGCAAGGAGATCGTCGCCGAGCTGGAGGGCCACGGCTTCGCGGTCGAGTGGGTGGCCGACGGGCGCGAGGGCATGGCGCGCGCGCTGAGCGGCGGCTTCGACGCGGTGATCCTCGACCGGCTGCTGCCGGGCACGGACGGCCTGGCCATCGTCACCGCCATGCGCGGCGCCGAGATCGACGTGCCCGTCCTGATGATCAGCGCGCTCAGCGATGTGGACGAGCGCATCCGGGGCTTACGCGCCGGCGGCGACGACTACATGGCCAAGCCCTTCGCCTCGGAGGAGATGACCGCGCGGCTGGAGGTGCTGCTGCGGCAGCGGGCGGACGCGCCGCGCCAGCTCAGCCTGTCGGTCGCCGACCTCGACCTCGACCTGATCACCCGCACCGCGCGCCGCGGGACCGAGGAGATCCGGCTGATGCCGACCGAGTTCAAGCTGCTCGAATATATGATGCGCAACTCCGGCCAGGTGCTGACGCGGACGATGATCTTCGAGGCGATCTGGGGCTACCATTTCGACCCCGGCACCAACCTGATCGACGTGCATCTGGGCCGCCTGCGGCGCAAGATCGACCGGCCGGGACAGAAGCAGCTGATCCAGACGGTCCGCGGCTCGGGGTATGCGCTCAATGCGGCCGAGTGAACTATGGCGCACGACGCCGTTCCGGCTGACGCTGATGAACGGGGCGGTGTTCGCGCTGGCCCTGATGGCGCTGCTGGGGCTCGTCTACCAGCAAACGGCCGGGTATCTGACCCGGCAGATCGACCAGATCGTCGTCAGCGAGGCCAAGAACCTGACGGTCGGCGGCGCCGAGCGCCTGCCCGAGCGGGTCACTCAGGCGGTGGCGACTGATTCGCGCCACATCGGCTACTACGGGCTGTTCTCCGCCGAGGGCATCTGGATCAGCGGCAATGTGCGGACCCTGCCCTCGGGCTTTCCGATCGACGGCAAGCCCCGGGAAATCCGCCAGCACGGCCTGCAGCCGGGATCGCGGGCCCTGGTCGAGCGGATGCCCTGGGGCGAGATCCTGTTCGTCGGCCACGATGCCCTGGTGCTCACCGGCCTTCGCGAGATCATCGTCAACGCGCTGAAGGTCAGCGGCGGGCTGACCCTGGTGCTGGGCCTGGGCGCCGCGGCCCTGCTCAGCGTGCGGCCGCTGCGCCGCATCGACAGCCTGCGGGGCGCCAGCCGCGCGGCCCTGAAGGGCGAGCTTGGCGTGCGCCTGCCGGTCTCGGCGCGGCGCGACGAGATCGACATGCTGGCCGGCGTCGCCAACACCATGATCGACGAGACCGAGCGGCTGCTCTGGGAGGTGAAGAGCGTCGGCGAGAACGTCGCCCACGACCTGCGCACGCCGCTCAACCGCCTGCGCGCCCTGCTCTACCGGGTGCGGCAGGAGACCAAGCTGGCCGGCCCCGAGCGGGAGATGATCGACCAGGCGCTGGCGGAGACCGACGAACTGCTGGTCCGCTTCCGCGCCCTGCAGCGGATCGGCGAGATCGAGCGGCGCGACCGGCAGGCCTTCTTCGAGCCGGTCCGCCTGCAGAGCGTGCTGGAGCATGTGATCGAGCTGCACGCGCCGCTGGCGGAGGACCTGGGCGTCGACCTGGCCGCCGACCTCGCCGCCGACGCGCCGGCAGTCTCGGCCGATCCGACGCTGCTGTTCGAGGCGGTGAGCAACGTGGTCGACAATGCGCTCAAGTTCACCCCGCGCGGCGGCAAGGTCACCGTGCGTCTGCTGGCCCGCGAGGAGGGGCCGCGCGTCGAGGTGGCCGACAACGGCCCGGGCGTCCCGGCGGCCGAGCGGGACGCGGTGCTGCAGCGGTTCTACCGCGCCGAACGCGCCCGCACCGAACCGGGCTCGGGCCTCGGCCTCTCCATCGTCACCGCCATCGCGCGGCTGCACCACTTCACGCTGGTGCTGGAGGACGCCAAACCCGGCCTGAAGGTGGCGCTGAACTGCTGGCCGCGGGGCATGGAGGCGTAGGCGGCGCGAGAGGCCGATGCCTCCGAGACTCCGCGGGAGCGGAGGCTCAGTCGATTGAACCACGAAATACACGAAATACACGAAAAGGGCCGAAGGCCGGTCTGACCTTCGCAGGGCCGCTCCGTCGCCTTTCGTGTATTTCGTGTATTTCGTGATTTTGACTGCCGCTTCGCGGCCTTAGCCGGTATCGGCGAGTGGGGGTTTGGCGCTGGTGTTCGCCGGAACGATCGTCTTGGCCGTCGTGACCACCAGCTCGCCGCTGAGCCGCATGTCGGCCTTCAGCTTCTGGGCCAAGACTTCGATGGGGAGGTCGGCGAAGCCAGGGGCGTCCTCGGCCTCGTAGAGGCGGGCGTCGAGGTCTTCGAGGAGGACTTCGTATTCCTCCTGGTCGCTCTCGGCTTCGTTCCACAGGAGGCGGTTGAGCACGCCCTTCACGCGGCGCTTCTGGGTCTCTTCGGGGGAAGGTTCGCGCAGGTCGCGAAGCACCGCATCGGCGGCCTGCATGATGCGGCTTTCGCGCAGCTGAGCGTCGGCGGCTTCCGCCGCGGCCTCCCGCCCCGCTTCGCGCGCATCCCGCGCGGCGTCGCGGTCCAGCTTGGCGTCCAGCGCGAGCGTCAGGCGCACGGTGCGCGAGGTCTTCTGGAAGGCCGCGGCGAGCGCCGCCTTCCCCTCCGGCTCCTCGCAGGCGCGCGCCTCGGTCGCCAGGTCGCGCGCCAGCATCAGGCCAAGCTCGGCGAGCTCGCCGAGAATCTGTTCGACCCGTTCCTGCTTGGCGCTGCGCGACATGGAACAAAACAAGAACATAGGTCGAGCCGGGAGTCAAGGATTTTCGGCGGTCTTCGGCGCGAAGCGGAGGGAAAACAGGCTAGCCCGCAGACCGCGGCTTAAATCTCATGGCGGACATTTGGGCGGCGATCGATTGCCCGGCGGACAGCGCAGGTTCGATCGCAGTCAAAAATGTGCACTGCCGAGGGTCGCCGCAGCCGCCTACTCTGGACATCAAACATATCGGTGGTCAGGGGAAAGCGGACATTTGGCTCGGCCCCAAAGGTCTCCGAAAAACCCGGAGCGGTTAAAGCCCGAACAAGCTACTGGGAGCGTCGCCCGATGATCAGCCTTCATCCCATCGGCCGAAGTTCTCTCTCAATTCTACTCTTCGCGACTGTACTCCTCGCGACAACGCCCAGCCGCGCTGCGCCTTCCGCGCCTCCTGAAAGGATCGTCGAGTCGAGGCTCCAGCCAGCTCAGGCCGGCCTTTTCATCGCCGATGCCAACGGCGCCAACGAACGTGCGCTGCTCCCCGTGACGGGCCGGGACTACAATCCCGCGTGGTCGCCCGACGGCGGTTCGATCGTCTTCACCTCGGAGCGTGACGGGCCGGCCCAACTTTACCGGGTCAAGCCGGACGGGACAGAGGTCGAGGCCCTGACCCACAACGGCGCCTACACTGACCAGGCTTCCTTTTCCCCGGACTCGCGCCGACTAATCTATGTCTCCACCCGTGCGGCGGGCTACGCCAACCTGTGGACACTCGACCTGCGAACGCGCAAGGCCGCCCGGGTGACAAAGGGAAAGGGCGGCGATTTTCGGCCAAGCTGGTCGCCGGACGGCCGATGGATCGCCTTCTCGTCCGACCGCGGCAGCACCTTGCCCCAGGCTGCCGGGCGCTGGGAGCACCTGCAGATCGCCGACATCTATATCGTCCATCCAGACGGCTCCGGACTTAAGCGTCTCACCAAGCACGGTGACTTCTGCGGCAGCCCCAGGTGGACCCGCGATGGCAAGCGCCTCCTCGCCTACTGCATGTCGGCCCAGGAGACTCTGAACGCCCGCACCTCCGAGCCAGGCGAAACCCGGTTGGTATCGATAGAGGTTGGAACCGGTGCGACCACGACCCTCATCGCAGGCCCCGGAGAGAAATTCGCCCCCACCCCACTCGCGTCGGGGAGTGTCGGCTATCTGCGCCGGGACGGGGACGCCGCAGGCATCTTCTATGATCAGGGGCGGCCTGGCCCCAAAGGCGCCATCCGCTCGGCCTCATGGTCGAACGACGGCAGCCGGGTGGTCTTCCACAAAGTTCTCGACGGGCCGCCCGGCAATTGGACACACCTCTGGGGTAAGAATCCCAAGTTCGAACTGGTGGCGACCTCGATGATGGCGTCCTTCGACAGCGCCGGAGATCGCTTCGTCGGTTCGGCGCCAGCTAACGGAAGCATTGCCGGCGCCTTGGTGATTGGCCAGAGCGGCACGGGCGAGACCAAGCCCCTGTTCATGCGGGATGGCGTTGCGGCGCTGGCGCCACAATGGACGCCCGGATCCAATGCGATCGTCTTCGGCATTGGACAGTTCCGCCTGTTCCTGAACCACTTCCACAACACGGTTCATTCGGCGGCAGATCGAATCGACGGCGGCGCCCATGTCGCCATGATCAACTCCGACGGCACGGGATTCCAGCAGCTCACCTCCGGTAGCGGCAACGATGGCGAGCCATCCCCGTCCCCCGACGGCAAGAGGATCGTCTACCGGACCTTTGGGCCAGACGGTAACGGCCTGCGCATCCTGAACGTCGAGACCAAGGCCACCACCACCCTGACCACGCAGTACGACAACTTCCCCTTCTGGTCGCCTCGGGGCGACCTGATCATGTTCGTGCGGCAGATCGATGGGGACTACGAGATTTTCTCGATCAACCCCAGTGGCTCAGGTCTCAAGCGATTGACCTTCTCGAGAGGGAACGACGCGCATATGGGCTGGTCGCCGGATGGCGAGTGGATCGTCTTCGCCAGCACGCGCATGGGCTTCAAGGACGAGGCGATATACACCTCCGCGCCGCAGCCTTACGGCGAGCTGTTCGTCATGCGTTATGACGGGACACACGTGAGCCAACTGACAGACAACCAGTGGGAAGATGGAGCGCCGGCCTGGCAGCCGCAGCCCGGTCGTTCGCCGAAGCGCTAGTCCAGTACTCGTCCGTGACAGGATCCAATCCGCCCGGGCGTGAGATTTCGACCAGTGCGTCATGGCGGTCATCGCTCCAGGTCGCGCGGGCCAATCGCGGACTCCTCGGCGGGCTCTACGCGCCCCGTGGTTTGCGTTACTGTCCTGTTCCAGTTGGCCCCACGGCGTGGATCGCGCGAGCAGAGGGCGTTGGGAGGATCCGACATGGCGTCACTTCGCTTCACGGCGCTGTTGATCGCGGCAGGCGCGTGGCTCACGGTCGGCCCGGCGCTCGCCCAGGAGCTCAAGGCCCAAGAGTTCAAGGCCCAAGAGCTCAAAGTTCGACCCGGCACCAGCGCCGTAGAGGGTGCGCCAGGCTCCCTGCAAGCGGCGCCCGCGCCGGCGCCGATCCTCGGACCGCGGCTCGCACCCGGCTTCGTGGCCCCGCGCTTCATGGGCAAGCCCGACTTCAGCGGGGTGTGGAACAACGAAACCCTCACAGGCATCAATCGGGCGCCGGCGTTCGGCTCGCGACTTGTGCTGACCGAGGCTGAGACCCGGGTGATCGAGGGCGCCAACGACAAGCTGCTGGCCCGGGCATATGCGCCCACGGCGAAGGGCGCCACCATCAAGGACATCGAGGCCGGGGACACCTGCTCGGGCGGCCGCTCGGGCGCGGCCCAGGTCTGCAACTACGACGCGGGCTGGACGTCGCCCGGCGAGAAGGTGATGCGGGTCAACGGTCAGCCCCGCACCTCCATCCTGACCACGCCGGACGGGCAGTATCCGAGAGCCAAACGTCAGGAGACCGCGGCGGAACGGGAGCGCCGCGCCCGGGCGGCGGTGGGCGAAGGCGCCAGCGCCGCGGAGCTGAACCGTGGTCCGCAGAACGACAACCCCGAGACGCGTGGCCTTTCCGAGCGCTGCATCATGGTGCGGTCCGATCCGCCCATGTTCAAAGGGCTCTACAACAACAATCACTACTTCCAGATGGCGCCCGGCCACGTCGCCATCGTCACAGAGATGATCCACGACCTGCGGGACATCCGGCTGAATTCCACCCATCGCACGGATGGCGTGCGGCCCTGGTTCGGCGACTCCATCGGCTGGTGGGAGGGCGACACCCTGGTGGTCGAGACCACCAACCTGCCGGAAAGCCAGGCCTATCGGGGGGCGTGGGAGAACCTGAAGGTGATCGAGCGGTTCACCTTGGTCTCGCCGCAGCGGATGAACTACCGCTTCGAGATCGTCGACCCGACCATGTGGGACAAGCCGTGGGGCGGCGAGTACGAGTTCGTGCGCGGCGGGCGGATGTACGAATACGCCTGCCACGAGGGCAACTATGGCCTCGCGAACATCCTCGCCGGGGCGCGCGCGGAAGAGCGGGCCGCGGGACCGGGCCAGGCGCCGGTGAGCCGGTAGGGGGCGCCTAAAGGCGGGGAAGCGGGCGGCTCAAAGCCTCAGGCCGCCCCGTCCAACCGGTCCGCGATCCACATCTTGATCAGCGATTGCCGCGTCACGCCGCGCCGTTGGGCTTCCGTGTCGAGGCGGCGGACCATCTGGTCGGTGAAGTCGATATTGACGCGCCGCTTCTCCAGCCCCGGACGCCGCGCCGTCGACCAATCGACGTGGTCGCTGATGTCCTCGCCGGCGTCGAACTTCGCGTCGAACGCCGCGCCGCTAATGGTCTTGGCTGTCATAGGCCTTCACCTCATCATCCCGCGACCGACGGACCGAGATAATCCGGATCGCCTCACCACGCGTGGTGATGACGGCCGTCCACACTCGCTCGCCGATCCTTCCGATCACCAGTTGGCGCTGCTCAGCGACAAAACGGGTGTCCACCACCAACCGCCAATCGTCGCTCCACAGCGCCTGCGCCGTGTCGAAGTCGATCCCATGCTTGGCGAAGTTCGCCGCGCTCTTGTCGGGATCGAACTCGAACATGCCGACAATATAGGGTGATAAAGGTATAATTTCCACCCCTGCCTGAACGCCAGCCGCCACGAGCCAGCGTCACGAGCCGGCGTCGCCGGCGGGTGCTTCGATGGGCGGAAATGAAGGGGACAGGTAATCCTGCCCCAGTCCCGCGGCGGCTAATCCGGGCCCGTCGTCGCCGGGTACCCAATGATCGTCGAGAGCTCCGGCGCGCCGCTCACGGCGTGGGACGCGAGCTTGCCGCTCATCACCGCCCCCTCCAGGCTGCCGACGTTGAGCCCGGTGTAGATCCAGTCGCCGGCGATCGACATGTTGTCGAATCCGCAGTCCCAGGCCTTCAGGCGGAACGCCGTGCTGCCCGGCGGCGAGGTGACATAGCGCTCGGTGGGATCGATGTTGGCGCGCCAGAACTGGCTGTCGAAGCGGGCGATGCCGACGTTGGGCGTCCCGTCGGGCTGGATCGGCGGCAGGGTGTCGACCAGCAGGTTGAAGTCGAAGCCCACCGGGTCGCCGGGCGGATTGTTGGCGTTGGTGGTGGCGTTGGGGAGCAGCGGCCCCATCCCGGCCTGGAGGTATTGCAGCGACTGGAAGCGCACCCGCATGTCCTCCATCTCGGGAAAGCCGGTATCGGTGAACGGCGGCGGCTTGTGGCGGCCCGACATCGTGCCGCAGAAGTACCAGAGCGATTTGGGCGTCTTGTCGGCCGGCCAGTCCTCGAAGGGAATCAGGTGGCGGAACTCCGCCTGGCCGTTGCCGGGGCACAGGTAGCTGGCGCTGATCACCGTGTCCCCGGGCGCCAGCGGGATGTCCCAGCCCAGCTCGAACAGGTCTTTGCTAAGCCAGATCTGCATGGCCTGGGTCATGACGGCGGGGATGGCGGCCACCATCTTGGCCCAGGCGGGGCGCGCGGCGATGAGGTCTTCGCAGAGGAATGGGATCGCGCCGATGGAAATCGCGAACACCAGGTGATCGTAGTCCCGCCCCGCGGTGAGCGTCAGCCGGCCCGGCACCTTCCAGGTCGTCCAATAGGATTCCAGGTCGACGCCGGCGGCCTGCAGCGCTGGCCCCTCCACCAGCTGATCGCGGAAGAGGGCGTCGTCGCAAAACCGCTGCGGCGGCCAGCACGGCAGGTTCTTGACCGGGAACAGCGGCTGGTAGGGCTTGGACGGGTCCTTCAGATTGGCCTGGACGTCGATCTCCACCGACCCGACGGAGCGTCCATCGGCGGCCAGCCGAAGAGCCGTGACCTTGTGGAAGAACTCAAATTTCACGCCGCGGGCCTTGAGCACCAGATAGAGCGGGGCGATCACCGTCTCGCCGGTTCCGGCCGCGAACTGCCAGACGGTCGACCCCAGGTAGGCGAACGATCGCAGGGTCCAGTTGAGGTAGCAGCCGGCCGCCATCACCGGAGACACCGTCGTGTCGCCGTCGGGGTACTGGTAGGACAGGTTGATGGTGGTCATGGCCAGGGGCGAGCAGATGGTCTGCGGCTTGGCGCCATGGCGCGTCAGCCAGTCGCTCCAGTTCTGATCGTCGATGCTGTCGTAGCCGCGCGTGGCGATGTCGTCGGCGATGAATCCCCGCATCAGGGTCAGGATGTAGTCGACGACGATGAAGGTGCGCCGCAGGTCGTCGTTGTTCTCGACGAGCTTGAGGATCAGATCGGCGAGCCCGGTCCACTCGGCCTGCAGGATCGCCAGCAGGGGGTGCGCGGGTCCAGGCGGCGCCCCGCCGACCAGCGCAGCGGCGACCTGGGCGATCAGGCCCTTGGCCCGGGCCACCAGCGCCCCCTCGGCCGGGTCCTTGGGCTGGTGTCCCTGGATGAGGTCGTCGAGGAACTCGCAGACCGCCGCCAACTGGTTCTCCGTCGCCATGAGCGCGTTCACGTCGCCTGGGCCGCGGTTGTTGGTCGGAAAGGTCTGCGGCCAGCGTTGCAGGGCCCGGTTGCGGAACTCCCACATCAGCACGAAGTTTTCCGGCAGGAAGGCCTCGTCGAAGGTGGCCAGCGGCTCGCCCGGCTGACGGGCCAGCTCGGCGTAGACCTGCGCCATCAGCGGGAGCGCGTTGTAGTAGCTGCCCAGGAAGCCGTGGATGCCGTGCTCCTCGATCCGGCCGTTCGCGCCGCGCGAGGAGGCGCACTTGCCGCCCAGCCGCCATCCGAGCTGATGCACGGTGATGTCGAAGCGGTCCTGCCAGCCGGGCTGGCTGGTGAGCTCGAAGGCGGTGACCAGACCGGCGACGCCGCCGCCCAGGATCGCGACCTTCTTGGGTCCGCCGGTGTCGTTCATGAATCCCCCCGGAGCTCAGTTCAATTCGATGGCGACGCCTTCGCCCGCATCAGCGACCCTGCGTCGTCCGCCGCCGACCGGTCGACCCAGCCGGCGGCTTTCAGCGCCGCGACGTATCGCGCCAGGTCGTCGGGATTGCCGAAGGGATGGCCGAGCTTAAGCGCGGCCAGGGAATAGCGCGGGCGCAGGCGCAGGCCCTCGGCCATGGGAATGCGCGACTCCTCCGTGCGGCCGGCGGCCGCCGCGCAGGCGGCCTGGAGAAAATGCAGGAAGAAATAGTCCGGCCGCGTCGCGCAGGCGGCCGCCGCGTGCCTGGCCGCCGCGTCGTAACGCTTGGCGGTGAAGCAGGCGATCGCCTTGCTGAGCAGCCATAGCCACAGATGCGGGTCGGTGGGACTCGCGCCAATCGCCCGGTCGCAGGCGATCAGGGCCTCGTCAGCCTGGCCGGCGAAGGCCAGCAGGCGGCCGACTTCGCCGTGGGCGGCGGCCAGGTTGGGGTTGAGCTCCAGGGCGCGCCGCTGTTCGGCCATGTCCTGCGCAGGCTGGCCCATGGTCGAGAGCACCACGCCGAGCGTGAAATGGGCGAAAGCGTCCGATCCGTCCAGGTGAACGGCGCGCAGCGCGTAGCGGTGGGCTTCGGCGATGGCCGCGCCCGGATCCGGGGACAACCCGCCCCAGACCTCCACAAGCCAGCAATGCGCCAGGAGCGAGAGCGTCGGCGTGTCGTCCGGCTTCAGCTTCAGCGCCTGGACGAGCAGGTCCGTGGCCTGGCGGCTGTCCGGCGCGGTGGATCGCCAGAAGTGCCGGCGCCCGCGGACGAACAGGCCCCAGTGGTCGAGGTCCTCGACGGGAACGAGTAGGGCCTTGGCCTCCTCGTGCGCCAGGAGGGCGGACTCCAGGCCGCCGACGACCTTGGCTGCGATTTCGTCCTCGACGGCCAGCAGGTCGGCGACCGGCCGGTCGTAGCGGCCCGACCACACGGTGGTGTCGTCGCGGCCGTGGGTCAGGTGCGCCGAGACTCTGGCCGTTCCGGCCACCAGCCGCACCTGTCCCTGGGCGATATAGTCTACACCCAGGTCCGCGCAGATCCGCTCGGCGGAGAGGCCGTGGCCGTCGAAGCTCAGCGACTGGCGCGAACTGACGGTCAGCAATTTCGAGCGCGCCAGGCCGCCGATGACGGCCTCGACGATGCCCTGCGCCAGGTGGACTTCTTCGTCGGCGCTGGAGGGATGGCCAAAGGCGAGCACCGCAACCGCAGGCCGTCCCCGGCCCTCGCGGCGCCCTGCGTCGGCGCGCGGCGCCGGGACGGCGGCGGCCGCCGCGGTCGGGCTTGGACGGGCTCGAAGCGCGCTTCGCTGCTCGCGCAGCCACTCCTCGAAGCCTTCCTCGCCGGGGATATCCAGGCCCTCGAGGAATTCGTGGGAGAGGACCTCGTCAGGGCCGGCGGCGTGGGCGTCGACCTGGACGCGGGCAAGATCGAGCCGCACCCGGTCATTGCCGGTGATCAGCAGTGGCCCGGCCTCCAGATTGAGGAGCCCGCGCAGGTCGGAGAGTTCGCGGCGAAGGCTGCTGGCGGCCTGGGCCTGCTGGCGGGAGCCCCAGAGCTTTTCCTGCAGCCAGCGGCGCGCGCGTTCGCCTTCGTTGGCCATGGCCAGCATGGCGATCAGCGCCTTGCCCTTGCGGCTCGCGACCTCGATCCGTCCGCCCCCCGGCGCGATCAGCCGAAAGGGGCCCAGAAGGCTGAGAGAGAATTGCCCTGCCGAGCCCGTCATACCGTCCGCCGCTATGGATCCTTCCCTCTGAATATCGACTTGGGCGGCATTTATCACGGCAATTTCACGTTGAGCGAACGCTTACCTCACGTTGCGCGAATTGGGGCAGGCGATGGTCCGTTCATTGCTTTGCACACCCCCGGAGCCGGCCATGAACGAGATGTTGGACTTGCACCTCGGCAAGCGCCTGCGTTGGCGGCGCAAGATCCTCGGACTGTCGCAGACCAACCTCGCTGACATGATCGGCGTCCGGTTCCAGCAGATTCAGAAGTACGAGGCGGCCACGAACCGGCTGTCGGCCGCCAGGCTCTGGCATCTCGCCGGCGCGCTCGGCGTCGACGTCCAATTTTTCTTTGAAGGCTGGATCGACGCCCAGGGCGCGGGCGCACGGCGCGACGCCTCTCAGCAGGCCAGCGCCGCGTCCGAACAACAGGGCGGCGAGCTACAGAGCCAGGCGGCCTGACGTGGCGTCCAGCCGGCAACTTCGCCCCGATAACTTCGCCGTTCTCGCCATCGACTGGGTCCCCCTGGACCATGCCGCCCGCGAGCCGGTGATGATCGGCGATCTGGTCTCCGCCGGCATCGACGACCTGCCTGTCTACCGCGTCATGGCTCTGGACGAGGACCGCGCCTGGGTCATCACCCACCCCGGCGCGCCGCAGCGGATGATGTCGCTGACCGCGATGCGCTGGCGGGGCGTGGAGCGGCTGAGCGGCGCATCGAATTCCCGGCCGGCCTCACCTAGCTGAAAGCCCTGGCGCGCCTTGACGCGCCAATGGCCCCCACCAGCAAGGGCGCAAGCGACCCGCGCCCGCTCCGGCCCATAACCCGAATATAAAACTATCTTCATTGGCCTTCGCGGCCGGACTTGGCCAAAGCAGCGCCCTGGAACCGCTTGGCGCCGTCGGGGCGCCTTGCGTGGCCGACAGTTCGCCAGCTCCGGAGCAGGCCTCGCTTTGAACGCCATCGTCCGCATCGCGCTCTCGCGCCCCTACACCTTCATCGTGATGGCGGTGCTGATCATGATCTTCGGGGTGATGGCCGCCCTGGAGACGCCGACCGACATCTTTCCCGAGATCAAGGTCCCGGTGATCGGGGTGGCGTTCAACTTCGCCGGCATGTCGTCCAACGAGATGTCGAACCGCATCGTCACCCAGTTCGAGCGGTTCCTGACCACCACGGTCAACGACGTGGAGCACACCGAGAGCAACTCGGTCACCGGCATCGGGATCATCAAGATCTACTTCCAGCCGGGCGTCGACATCCGCACCGCCACCGCCCAGGTGACCTCCACCGCCCAGGTCTCGGTGAAGCAGATGCCGGCCGGTGTCACGCCGCCGCTGGTGCTGAACTATTCGGCCGCGACGGTGCCGATCCTGCAGCTCGCGGATTCGGACAAGACGCTGTCGGAACAGAAGCTGTTCGACCTGTCGCAGGTGGTGATCCGGCCGGTGATCACCACGGTGCCTGGGGCCGCGACGCCCTATCCCTACGGCGGGCAGCTGCGCCAGATCCAGATCGACCTGGACCCGCAGGCGCTGCAGTCCAAGGGCATCTCGGCCAACGACGTGACCAACGCGCTGGCCGCCCAGAACCAGATCCTGCCGATGGGCTTCGTGAAGATCGGCTCCTATCAGTACAACGTGCGCCTGAACGACGCCGCCGACACGATCGAGGACCTCAACAACCTGCCGATCAAGACGGTGAACGGCGCGACGATCTTCATCCACGACGTCGGCCAGGTGCGCGACGGCGCCCCGCCGCAGACCAACATCGTCCACGTGGACGGCGGCCGCGCGGTGCTCTCGACCATATTGAAGAACGGCTCGGCCTCGACGCTGGCCGTGGTGCAGGGGGTGAAGGACAAGCTGCCGGGCCTGGCCGAGCAGCTGCCCTCGACCTTCAAGATCACCGCGCTCAACGACCAGTCGCTGTTCGTGAAGGGCGCGATCTCCTCGGTGGTCAAGGAAGGCGCCATCGCCGCGGCGCTGACCAGCCTGATGATCCTGCTGTTCCTGGGGTCCTGGCGCTCGACGGTGATCATCGCGGTGTCGATCCCGCTGGCGGTGCTGGCGGCGATCGCGGCGCTGTCGGCCAGCGGCCAGACGCTGAACATCATGACCCTGGGCGGCCTGGCGCTGGCGGTGGGCATCCTTGTGGATGATGCGACCGTCACCATCGAGAACATCAACTGGCACCTGGAGCAGGGCAAGGATGTGCGCACCGCCATCCTCGACGGCGCCAATCAGATCGTCACGCCGGCCTTCGTCTCGCTGCTGTGCATCTGCATCGTGTTCGTGCCGATGTTCATGCTGAAGGGCATCTCGGGCTTCCTGTTCGTGCCCATGGCCATGTCGGTGGTCTACGCGATGATCGCGTCCTTCATCCTGTCGCGGACCCTGGTGCCGACCATGGCCATGTACCTGCTGCGGCCGCACGCCGAGGAGATCGCGGCCGGCGAGGGGAGCCGCAATCCCTTCGCCCGCTTCCAGCGCCGGTTCGAGGCCGGGTTCGGCACCGTGCGCTCGGTCTACGCGGGCCTCTTGGAGCGGGCCATGCACGCGCGCCGGCCGTTCCTGATCGGCTTCATGGTGATCGTCGTGGCGTCGTTCGGGCTCGCGCCGTTCCTGGGCAGCAACTTCTTCCCCTCGGTGGACGCCGGCCAGATGACCATCCACGTCCGCGCCCCGGTCGGCACGCGGCTGGAGGACACCTCGCTGGAGTTCCGCCGCATCGAGGCGACGATCAAGCAGGTCATCCCGGCCGACGAACTCGGTTCGCAGGTGGACAACATCGGCATCCCGAACAGCTCCATCAACATGGTCTATTCGAACTCCGGCGTGATCGGGCCGCAGGACGGCGACATCTATGTCAGCCTCAAGCCCAAGCACCATGCGACCCAGGGCTATGTGAAGCGCCTGCGCGAGGTGCTGCCGCGGGAATATCCCGGCACGGTCTTCGCCTTCCTGCCGGCCGACATCGTCAGCCAGATCCTCAACTTCGGGTCGCCCGCGCCGATCGACCTGCAGGTGTCGGGCCCCAACGCCGCCGACGATCGGGCCTACGCCAACCTGCTGTTGCGCAAGATCCGCATGGTCCGGGGCCTGGCCGACGTGCGCATGCAGCAGCCCGAGAGCGCGCCGGAGCTGCGGGTCGACGTCGACCGGGCGCGGATCGCCCAGCTGGGTCTTTCCGAGCGCGACGTGACCAACTCCCTGGTGACGACGCTCGCCGGCAGCTCGCAGGGCGCGCCGACCTATTGGGTGAACCCCAAGACCGGCGTCTCCTATCCGATCGTCGCCCAGACGCCGGAGTACCGGCTGAACTCGATCTCCGGCCTGGAGAACGTGCCGATCAACGGCTCGGCGCCCGGCGCGGGCGCGGCGACGATCCTGGGCGGCCTGGGGTCGATCACCCGCGATTCCACCACCGCGGTCTCCAGCCACTACAACGCCCAGCCGGTGATCGACATCTTCGCCACGACCCAGGGCCGCGACCTGGGCTCGGTGACCGCCGACATCAACAAGATCATCAAGGCCGCGGCCAAGGACCGGCCGAAGGGCGCGAGCGTCGATCTGCGCGGCCAGATGGTGACCATGAACGCCGCCTTCTCGGGCCTGTTCTTCGGCCTCGCCGCGGCGATCGTGCTGATCTACCTGCTGATCGTGGTGAACTTCCAGTCGTGGCTGGACCCGTTCGTGATCATCACCGCGCTGCCGGCCGCGCTCGCGGGGATCGTCTGGATGCTGTTCGCCACCGGCACGACCCTGTCGGTGCCGGCGCTGACGGGCGCCATCATGTGCATGGGGGTGGCGACCGCCAACTCCATCCTGGTGGTCAGCTTCGCGCGCGAGCGGCTGAACGCCACCGGCGACGCCCTGGCAGCCGCCACCGAGGCCGGCTTCACGCGCTTCCGCCCCGTCGTGATGACCGCGCTCGCCATGATCATCGGCATGGCGCCGATGGCGCTCGGCCTCGGCGAAGGCGGCGAGCAGAACGCGCCCTTGGGCCGCGCCGTCATCGGCGGGCTGATCTTCGCCACCATCGCCACCCTGATGTTCGTTCCCGTCGTCTTCAGCCTGGTGCACGGCCGCCGCGCGCACGCCGTAGAGCCCGCCGCCCCAACGGAGCCGACGACGGCGCCCGGAGAGTCCTATGCCTGACGCCACCCCGCACGAGCCTGTCGCTCACCACGCCGCCACGACGCCTGTGGTGCTGCACGTTTCCAACCGCCGCCTGAAGGTCGTCGGCGCGGTCGCCGTGGGCGTCGCCGCCCTGGTCGTGGTCGGGGGTCTGGTCAGCCGGGTCAGCGCCGACCAGAGCCAGAAGGCCTGGACCAGCCAGCAGGCGATCCCGACCATCAACCTCGCCAAGATCGACGGCGGCGGCCAGCGCCAGCTCGACCTGCCGGGCGATGTGCAGGCCTTCTACACCGCCCCGATCCACGCCCGCGTCTCCGGCTATCTGAAGCGCTGGTACGCCGACATCGGCACGCCGGTGAAGGCCGGCCAGGTGCTGGCCGACATCGACACGCCCGACCTCGACCAGCAGGTGCTGCAGGCCCGCGCCGACCTCGCCACCGCTCAGGCCAACCAGAGCCTGGCGGCGACCACGGCCAAGCGCTGGCAGGGCCTGGTGGCGGCCGACGCCGTCTCCAGGCAGGAGGCCGAGGAGAAGACCGGCGACCTGGCGGCCAAGACGGCGCTGGTCAATTCGTCGAAGGCCAACCTCAACCGCCTGCTGGCGCTGGAGGGCTTCAAGAAGATCACCGCGCCGTTCGCGGGCGTGGTCACCACGCGCTCCACCGACATCGGCGCCCTGATCAGCGCCACCGGCGGGCCGACCGATCCGGCCCTGTTCACCGTCGCCGACCAGCACCAGCTTCGGGTCTACGTCCGCGTGCCGCAGAACTATTCGGCCCTGGTGCACAAGGGCCTCACGGCCGACCTGACCGTGCCGGAATACCCCGGCCAGACCTTCAAGGCGGTGGTCGCCAACGACGCCCAGGCGGTGGGCGCGCAGAGCGGGGCGGAGCTCGTCGAGCTCTCGCTCGACAACGCCGACGGGCGCATCAAGTCGGGCGACTACGCCACGGTCAGCTTCAAGCTGACCTCGCCGATCACTACCACCCGTATCCCGGTGACCGCCATCCAGTACCGCCACGCCGGGCCGGTGGTGGCCGTGGTCGGCCCCGATAACCACGTGAAGATCCGCCCGGTGGTGATCAGCCGCGATCTGGGCTCCAGCGTCGAGATCGGCTCGGGCCTGTCGGCCGCCGACAAGGTGGTCGACAACCCGCCGGAGTCGCTCGCCGACGGCGACCTCGTGCGCGTCTCCGGCGCCTCGGCCCAGACTTCGAACCCGAAGGCGGGCGCGTGAGGCCGATGGGCAGGTTCGGTCCGTTCGCGGCCGGCGCCTCGGCCCTGGCCCTGCTTGGGGGCGCGCTGGCGGCCTGTTCGCTGGCGCCGGCCTATGCGCCGCCGGCCACGCCGATCGCTCAGGCCTTCAAGGAGCAGGGCCCCTGGACGCCCGCCCAGCCGGCCGACGCCCAGGCGCGCGGCCAGTGGTGGGCGATGTTCTCCGATCCGGTGCTCGACGACCTGGAAGGCCGCGCCGAGAAGGCCAGCCCGACGCTGGCGGCCGCGGTCGCGGCCTACGACCAGGCGCGCGCGCTGGCCTCGCAGGCCCGCGCCGGATTGATCCCGGAAATCGACGGCAATGCGACGGCCAACCGCCAGCGCCGGTCGGAAAACGCGCCCCTGCGGGTTGGCGGGCCGGACGCCTATTCGACCAGCGCCGTGGGCGCCTCGCTGGCCTATGAGATCGACCTCTGGGGCCGGTTGCGGAACCTCGCCAGCGGCGCCGGCGACCGGGCCCAGGCGAGCGCGGCGGACCTGCGCTCGGCGCGGCTCAGCCTGCAGGCCGACCTCGCCGACGACTATCTGACGGTGCGCGGCCTCGACTCGCAGATCCGGCTGCTCGACGCCACGGTGGCGGCCTACGCCAAGGCGCTGGACCTCACCAATGTGCTGCACGATGGCGGCAACGCCACCGGCCTCGACGTCGCCCGCGCCCAGACCCAGCTCTCCAGCGCGCGCGCTCAGCTCACCGACGTTCAGGCCTCTCGCGCCCTGATGGAGCACGCCATCGCCGCCCTGATCGGCGAGAGCGCGTCGAACTTCAGCCTGGCGCCCGTCGACAAGGCCCTGCCGCAGCCGGTGGTGGCGGTAAGCGCGCCGTCGGTGCTGCTGCAGCGGCGCCCCGACATCGCCGCCGCCGAACGGCGCGCCGCCGCCGCCAACGCCGACGTCGGCGTGGCCCGCGCGGCCCTGTTCCCGGCGCTGACCCTGGACGGCACGGCGGGGTGGCAGAACGCCGGTGGCGGCAATCTGCTCAGCGCGCCCAACACCTATTGGCTAATCGGCCCGCAGCTGGTGGGCGCGATCTTCGACGGCGGCCGGCGCGCGGCCGGCGTGCGCGCGTCGAAGGCGGCTTTCGAGCAGGCCAGCACCAACTACCGCGGCGTGGTGCTGGACGCCTTCCGCGACGTGGAAGATCAGATGGCGCTCGCCAACCGCCTGGCCGCCGAGGCCAAGGACGCCGACGACGCAGTGATCGCCGGCCGGCGCAGCGTCGAGCTCGCCAACATCCGCTACCGCCAGGGCGTGGCCACCTACCTCGACGTGGTGACCGCCCAGACCGCGGCGCTCTCGGCCGAGCAGACCCAGATCCAGCTCACCACGCGCCGTCTGCAGGCCAGCGTGAACCTCACCCGAGCGCTGGGTGGGGCGTGGAGCTAGTTGCGCGCGTCTCCTCCGGCGGGAGGAAACGGGCAGGCTGTGGCTTAAATCTCATGGCGGCCAGTTTGCCTTGGGGCCTCGGCTTCTCAAGGACGCGCGGAACGCGCGCCGCGTCGCGGGCGGCCATGGGCCGCTCCTTGACAAGCCGAGGCCCCAAGGCTCGCTTCAACCATGAGGTTTAAGGCGGCGTGGCGTCGGATGACGCAGGGCGGAAGGTCAGAGAGCGACCGGTTGCCGATGTTGCCATACCCGCTCCTCTCCCAGATGCGGCAGCATCGTGGGAGAGGCTGGGAGAGGGCGGCGCTGAGTTTCTTGCCGGCACCGTATTGGACCCGTTCGCGCTCCAGGGATGAGGTGGTCCAACCCCGCAGACGACCCGATGGCCGCGCCGCCCTCTCCCGACCTCTCCCACAGCGCTGCCGCGCTTGGGAGAGGAGCAGCCCGCTTTAGATCGTTCGCCGCCTACGGGTGCGTGTACCCCGGCGGCAGGGGCCGGCCGAGGTCCTTGTACCGATCCCGCAGTTCGGTCTGGCGCGAGGTCAGCGGCTGGGCCTGGCCGTGGATGAAGACCGCGGTCGGCTGGCTGAGCGGTTCGAAGGGGTCGCCCGTCCAGACCACCAGGTCGGCGTCCTTGCCGGGCTCGAGGGAGCCCGTGCGGTCGGCCACCCCGAAGATCTTCGCCGGGTTGATGGTGATCGCCTTGAGCGCCGCGTCATAGGCCATGCCGTGCGACACCGCGTTGCCGGCGCCGTAGCGCATCTCGCGCTCGCGGGCCGAGCCGCCGGTGGCCTCCAGGGCGACGGTCACGCCGGCGGCGGCGAGGCGCCCGGCGTTGTCCATGGTGGCGGCCAGTTCCTCATAGCTTTCCGGCCGGTCGTCGAGCGGGTTCAAGAGCACCGGCACGCCGGCCTTGGCGATCTCGCCGGCCACCATCCAGGCCTCCTGGCCGCCGTTGATGATGAGTTTGATGTGCTCCTCGCGGGCGAAGGCCAGGACCTGGCGGATGTCCGAGGCGCGGCTGACATTGGCCACCAGCGGCATGCGGCCCTCGACCACCGGGATCAGGGCCTCCAGGTCGCCCTTGGAGAGGCCGAGGTCGCGCAGGTTGGCGCGGTCGTAGGCGGCCTTGTTCTTCATGTAGTCGCGGACGTCGGCGAAGGCCTCCTTCAGGGCCACGAACTCCGCGCCCCGTGCGCCGCCGGCGATCGCCGCGCCGCCGCTGCCGAAGGGCGCCACCATGGCGACCTTGGCCCGGGTCAGGATCGTATCGCCGACGCCCAGGTCGATGACCGCGCCCTGGCCGGAGAACAGGGCGTGGGACTTGGAGCCCTCGCCGCCGGGGCCGGCGGTGTAGGCCGAGGCGTCGGTGTCTTCCTCGTCCGCGTCGCCGCCGCGCCGGCCCGCCGGGATCGGCAGGACGACGGCGCTGGTCAGGCCGCCGAGACGGGCCACCGGGAACTGCATCGAGCCCGGGTTCAGGCCGTACTGGATGTCGAAGGACGCCCCGATCTCCGGGTTGTTCACCGACAGGTCGTTGCCGAGCGAGCCCACCTCGGTCTCGCCGAGCAGCGAGCCGGTGGCGAAGAAGCCGGGCGCGACCACGCCGCCCCTCGCGTCGATCACCCGCGCGCCGGCGGGGACCGCGGCGCCGGCGCCGACGGCGGCGATCTTGCCGTCCTTGATCACCACGGTTCCCGAGGCGATCTCGCCCGCCGGGCCGGCGGTCAGGATCTTGGCGTTGGTGATGGCCACGGTCTCGGCGTGCGCGGCCGCGGCGAGGGACAGGGCAGCGACGGCCGCCGCGCTCATGAGCAGCTTACGCATCAGCGGACTCCTGCGCCGGCTTGGCCGAGGTCGAAGTCCGAGCGCGGCTGATAACGGGGATCGTGGCGGTCGTAGGCGATGGCGCCGTCCAGATAGACCCGGTCGGTGCGCGCATAGATCGAGAAGGGGTTGTGGTCCCAGATCACCAGATCGGCGCGCTTGCCAGGCTCCAGGCTGCCGGTCTGTTTGTCGACGCCGATGGCCTTGGCCGGGTTGGAGGTGATCCATTTGATCGCCTCGGCCTCGCTGATCGTGAGGCCCGCGGCGCGCCCGGCGGCGAGCGCCTCGGCGGCCTCCTGGTTCAGCCGCTGGATGAGGTCAGGGTCGTCGGACTTGATGATGGCGCAGCCGCCCTGGGCGGCGTTGACGAGCGCCGCATTGGCCTCGATGCCATCGAGCATCTCCATCTTGCCGCCCCACCAGTTGGCCCAGGTGGCGACGCAGATGTGGTTCTCGGCCAGCAGGTCGGCGATCTTGTAAGCCTCCACCGCGTGGTGGAAGGCGGCGATGCGGTAGCCGAACTCCTTGGAGATATCGATCATCTGGGCCATCTCGTCGGCCCGGTAGCAGTGGTTCTCCACCAGGATCTCGCCGCGCAGCACGCCGGTCAGGGTGTCGAGCGCCAGGTCGCGCTTCGGCGGATCGGCCTTCTCGCCCTTGTTCACCTTGGCGCGGTAGTCGTCCCAGCGGCGCTGGTAGTCCTGGGCGTTGATCCAGGCGGCGCGGTAGCCGGCGACATTGCCCATCCGCGTCGAGGGCGCGCGGCCCTTGGAGCCGTAGACCCGCTTCGGATTCTCGCCGCAGGCCATCTTCAGCACATAGGGCGCGCCGGGGAACTTCATGTCCTGCACGGTTCGGGCGGGGATGTTGCGCAAGACCACGCCGCGCCCGCCGATCAGGTTGCCGGAGCCGGGCAGCACCAGGATGGTCGTGACGCCGCCGATGCGCGCGGTGTTGAAGCCGGGGTCCTGCGGCCAGACCGAATGCTCGGCCCACACCTCCGCGGTCACCGGATTGGTCAGTTCGTTGCCGTCGGAATTGGCCTGGACGCTGGGCGAGGCGTAGACGCCCAGGTGGGAGTGGGCGTCGATCAGGCCCGGCGTCACCCACTTGCCCTTGCCGTCGACCACGTCGTAGCCGGCGGGGACGGCGAGGCCCGCGCCGACCGCCTCGACCTTGCCGTCCTTGACCAGGACGACGCCGTTTTCGATCAGCTGGCCGGTCCCGGTGAAGACGCTGGCGCCGATCACCGCGGTGGGGCGGCTGGGCATGGCCCGGTAGGTCGAGGGGAAGGCGTCGGCGTGGACCATCGGGTCGAGGCCGGGCAGCAGCGGCTTGGGCTTCTCCTTGGGCGCGGCCGGCGCGGCCTCCGCCGTCTTGGCCCCCTCTGCCTTAGTCAGGGGCGTGGTTGCCGTTGTCGCACATGCGCTGAGCGCCGCCGCCGCGACCAGCGCGACTGTCCAGGTCCACAACTTCATGGAACTTGCCCCATCCCGAAACGAGGCCGGACGATAGGCTGAGCGCGCGGCTCGCGTAAACAGATCGGGGCGAGGAATCGGCGTCACGGCGTTCGCCGATCACGCCGCGGGCAGACGCCTATTTCTCGGTCAGGTTCCAGACGCCGTCCCAGTCGGCGGCGGGCGGGGTCTTGATGAGCAGCTTGCAGCGTTCGCGGTAGACCTTGGCCGGCCCGTCGTTGGGATAGAGCTCGAGCGCCGCGTCGAAGGCGCGCGCCGCGGCCTTCCAGTTCCGCGCCCGGTAGGCCTCGATGCCTTCGGCGTGCAGCTTCAACAGCGCCGGCAGCGCCGTCTCCTTGGCGCGGAAGCCGAGGGATTCGTAGACCGCCACCGGCCGGTCCTTGCCCTTGACCCGGATCAGGTCGAGCTCGCGCAGCGTCGCCGGATTCTTGAGGTCGCGGACGGTCATCTCCGACAGCAGAATCTTGGCCCCGTACTGCTTGGTGGCGCTCTCCAGCCGCGAGGCGAGGTTCACATTGTCGCCGATCACGGTGTAGTCGAGCCGCCGCACCGAACCGATGTTGCCGATCACCGTCGGGCCCGTGGAAAAGCCGATGCCGATGTCCAGCGCGGTCTGACCGGCCGCCACGCGGCGCACGTTGAGGTCGGCCAGCCGCTGCATCATGTCGTCGGCGGTGGCGAGCGCGTTGTCGGCGTCATTGGCGCTCATCAGCGGGGCGCCGAACAGCGCCATGATCCCGTCGCCCATGTATTTGTCGAGGATGCCGCCATGCTGGAAAATGGCATCGACCATCTCAGTGAAATACTCGTTGAGCAGCGACACGGTCTCGCGCGGACCCAGCGCCTCGGCGATCGAGGTGAAGCTCCGCACGTCGGAGAACATCACCGTGACCTTCTGCTCCTTGCCGCCCAGCTCCAGTTCGCCGGCGGCCAGCACCTGGTCGGCCACCTCCTTGGACATGTAGCGGCTCATGGTGGAGCGGACGCGCTTCTCCTCGGTGATGTCCTCCAGCACCAGCATGGAGCCGATCCGCTCCTCGGTGGCGTCGATCAGCGGCATGGCGGTGAAGTTGACGGTCGCCGCGACCCCGTCGCCGCGGACCAGTTCGGCGTCGATGGCCAGCACCGTCTCGCCGGTGAACTGGGTCTTGCCGAGGCTTTCCAGGATCCAGACGTTGTCGGCGGCGAACAGCTCCTCGGCGGAATGGTCGATCAGGGCCTCGCGGGTCAGGCCCAGCAGGGTCTCCGCCGCCCCGTTGGCGGTGACCAGCCGGCCGTCGGCGTCCAGCGTGATGATGCCGTTCGACGTGCTCTGCAGAATGCTCTCGTTGTAGTTCTTGGTGGTCAGCACGTCGTCGAACAGCTTGGCGTTCTCCAGGCTGACGGCCACCTGGGCGGCGAAGGCCTTCAGCCGCGCCTCGTCCTTGGCGGTGAACACCCCGCCGCGCTTGTTGAGCGCCTGGGCGACGCCGATCCGCGCGCCGGCCTTGTTGGTGATCGGCACGCAGAGGATCGAGCGGGTGGTGAAGCCTGTGCGCCGGTCGACCTCCTGGTTGAACCGCGCATCGGCGTAAGGGTCGGTGATGTTCTCGGTCTTGCCGGTGGTGAAGACCGCGCCCGAGATGCCGCGGTCGGTGGGCACACGGATCTGCCGCGTCTCGATGCCGTCGGCATAGAGGCTGAACAGCTCGTCGGCCTTTTCGTCATAGACGAACAGCGAGGCGCGCTCGGCGGCCAGGAGCTGGGTGGTGGCCGTCATGATCCGCGCGATCAGCACCTCCAGCAGAAGCTCCCCGGCCAGGTCCTGGGTGACCTCCAGGATCTGCTGCTCCTCGCGCAGGGAATCCAGCATCAGGCCGAAGCCGCGGTTGATGTCGGCGTATTCGTCCGTGCCGATCACCTCCAGTTCGGCCTCGTCGAGGCGGCCGGTCTCGACGACCCGCATGGCCTCGATCACGCGCGCCGCCGACCGCGACACCTCGCGGGAGGTCAGGACGGCCATGGAGATCGCGCCGACGATGCAGACGCCCACAACGCTGATGCTCCAGACGTAGAGCTGCAGCATCTCCGGCGCCGGCACCACATAGCCGTGGCCGGAGATCATCCGGTCGAACTTGTAGAGGAAGGACACGGCGAAGAAGACCAGCGGCAGGGAGCAGACGAAGATCGCCAGGAACAGCAGCTTGTTGCGCAGCGGCACCGAAATCAGCTCGGCCGCCTCTGCGGCCGGGATCGGCTCTCCGAGCGCCTGGGACAGGCGGATGGCGATCGGCTCTATGGCGCGGCTGACCGCGAAATACTCGAAGATCGCGTGGGCGGGCGAGGCGAAGAAGAAGATCAGCGCGCCCAGCCCGATCACCTGCCAGCCCGCGACGGCGGCGCCGAAGAAGGTGTTGATCGCGTAGACCACCATCAGGAGCGAGAGCGTGGCCATGGGGCCGTGCAGCACGATCACCCGCACGGCGGAGAACTGCGGCATGTTCAGCGCACGGACGAGCGCGGCGGCGATCACCGGCTTGTCCGGCGTCTCGCCACGGTCGAGCGCGGTCAGCACCGGGCTGAGCCGCTTCAGATGGCGGCGGATCACCACGACGTCGGCGGAGGTGTAGAAGGCCGTCGCGAACGGCACGGACAGCCAGAACAGCAGCCACTGCCGGCCGCTGAACTCCAGGCCAAGCAGGCCCAGGAACATCGAAACCGAGACCGCGGTGACCGAGGCCAGGATGTAGATCCAGAACAGCCGCCAGAACAGCGCCGCGCCGGAGTCGGCGGCGCGGGGCGCCTCGCGGCTGGCCATGGCGAAGGGCGCCGACGCGTTCATGGGCGGGGCTGAGCCCTTTCGGCCTTAGGCTGTTTCATGTCGCCACCCCCGTGACCCAACGGAAGCAAGTGTACGCCGCCAACCGCGTCGTGGACAGAAGCTGCTAGGGCCGCACCGCGTCTCCGCCCAGCGACTTGCATAGGCTGACGTAGGTTTCGATGCGGTTGAGACGATTCTGCGCGAGCGCCGCCTCAGCCTGGCGGCGCGTCTGCTGGGCGTCGAGCCAGACCTGCAGCGGAATCGAGCCGGCGCGGTAGCGGATCTCGTCCAACCGCTCGACGGTTCGCGCATTGGTCAGCGAGTCCTCCAGCGCCAGCGCCTGAGCCGCGAACTGCTCCCGGGCGGAGAGCGCGTTCTCGACGTCGGTGAGCGCCTGGTAGAGGGTCTGGCGGAACTGCACCGCGGCGATCTCGTAGTTGGTGCGGGAGACGCCGACGCTGAGTTTCAACTGGTCGAACTGCAGGAACGGCAGCGCGAGCTCGGTTCCGACTGTCCCGACCGGATGGGCCAGAAGCTGGCCGAGCGCGGCGCTGGTCCCGCCGAGCGAGCCGGTGAGCGACAGCACGGGATAAAAGCTGAGCCGCGCCTGGTCGACGCCGGCCAGCCGTTCGCGCAGGCGGAGCTCGGTCGCCTTGAGGTCGGGGCGGCGCGCGAGCAGGCTCGCAGGCAGGCCCGCGTCCACCGGCGGCGGCGCGCCCTGCGGCAGGCGGGGCAGCTCGTTGGCCGCGGCCTGGCTCTCGCCGTTCAGCAGGAGGTCGATGGCGTTGCGCGCTTCGACGCGCTGTTCGGTGAGGTCGCGCAGGCCGGCCTGCTGGCTCGCCAGGTTCTGGGCGGCTTCCGCCACTTCCAGCGATGAGGCGGCCCCGGCGTCGGCCTGCACCTGCACCAGGTCCAGCGCCTGGCGGGCGTAGGCGACGCTTTGTTCGGCGAGCGTCACCCGCTCGTTGAGGAAGGCGACCAGATAGTAGTCGTTGACCGTGGCGGCGATCAGCGAGAGCCGCGTGCTTTCCAGGTCCTGGGCGGTGGCCCTGGCCTCCCAGGCCGCGGCGCTCTTCTGGGCGGCGAGCGCGCCGAACAGGTCGAGCTCGTAGCTCGCGAACAGCGAGCCGGTGTCGGTGCGGCTGGAGATCTTCGGGTCGCGCAGGGTGGCGAGCGAACTGGTGGTGACGTTGGCGCCCACCGTCGGGTTGATCACCGCGAAGCGGGCCTGCAGCTGGGCGCGCCGCAGCACGAGGCCCGCGGCGGCCAGGTCGTTGTCGCGGGCCAGCACGCGGTCGACCAGGGCGTCGAGCTGCGGGTCGCCGAAGCGGGCCCACCAGCGGTCGCCGGCCGGCGCGGCGACGGATCCTGCGGCGCCCTTCCACTGTGGAGCGATGGCGACCTGGGGCCGTTGATAGGGCGTGTGGAGCGCCGTGCAGCCGGTCAGGAGGGCGGCCGTCACCGCGGCGGCGAGGAGGCGGGGAAGTCGGGTCATTCGCGAGCCAGGGCCTCCACCGGGTCGAGGCGCGCGGCGTTGCGCGCCGGCATGAAGCCGAACACCACCCCGATCAGGGTGGAGAAGGCGAAGGCCACGACGATCGACAGCGGCGAGATCACCACGCGCAGGTTCTCGCCGGCCACCTTGTTGATCAGCGCGGCGAGGCCCAGCGCCAGGGTGACGCCGAAGGCCCCGCCGATCAGGCAGAGCAGGGAGGCCTCGATCATGAACTGGCTCATGATGTCGCTGCGCCGCGCGCCGACCGCCGAGCGCACCCCGATCTCGGTCGTCCGCTCGGTCACCGAGACCAGCATGATGTTCATCACCCCGATGCCGCCGACGATCAGCGCGATGGCGGCGATCATGGCGATCAGGCCGGTGAGCGCCGCGGTCGTCTGCTCGATGGTCTTGCGGATGGTGTCGGTGGAGAAGGTGAAGATGTCCTGCGTCCCGTGACGGGCGGCCAGCAGCTTGACGATGGCGGCGGCGGCCACGTCGCCCGGCGTGTTGTCGATCAGACGCACGGTGATGTTGCGCAGGTAGCTTTGCCCCAGCATCCGGCCGAGCACCGTGGTGTAGGGCACATAGACGTTGAGGTTGTTGCCGTTGCCAAAGGCCGAGTCCTTGTGCGCCGCGACCCCGATCACCCGGCACGGCACCGAGCCCAGCAGGATCACCTGGCCCACCGCATTGGCGTCGCCGAAGAGCTTGCGCTTGGTGTTGTCGTCGATGACCACCTCCTGGCTCTGCTGGCGCACGGCGGCGCGGTCGAAGACCTGACCTGAGGCCATCTCCATGTCGCGCACCCGGAAGTACTGCTCGCCGACCCCATTGACCGTGCCGGTGGCCGAGACGTTGCGGTAGCGCAGGGTCACCGTGGTGGTGGCGGTTGGCGTGACGCTGTCGACGTAGCTCTGGGTGGCGAGCGCATCGGCGTCGGCGGCGGTGAGCGTGTGGATCGAAGAGGCCTTCTCGTCGCCGAAATCCTTCCCCGGATAGACATCGACGGTGTTGGTGCCGATGGAGCTGATCTGCTTGAGGATCACCTGCCGCGAGCCCTGGCCCAGGCCGACCACCGAGACCACCGAGGCGATGCCGATGATGATCCCCAGCATGGTCAGGAAGGAGCGCAGGCGGTGCGCGTTCATCGCCGAAAGCGCCATGCGGAACGCCTCCGAAAGGCGCTGAACCACGGCGCCCAGGCTGGCGCGCCCGTGGGCCGGGGCGGCGCGTTCGACCGGCGGCGGCGCGGGGCGGCCGGTCTGGCGGTCGGCGATGATCAGGCCGTCGCTGATCTCGATGACGCGCCGGGCGTGCTCGGCGACCTTCATGTCGTGGGTGACGATGATGACGGTGTGGCCCTCGGCGTTCAGCTCCTCGAGCACCGTCATCAGTTCCGCGCCGCTCTTGCTGTCCAGCGCGCCGGTGGGCTCATCGGCGAGGATCAGCTGGCCGCCGTTCATCAGGGCGCGCGAGATCGACACCCGCTGCTGCTGGCCGCCGGAGAGCTGCGAGGGGCGATGGTCGAGGCGGTCGGCGAGGCCGAAACGGGTGAGCAGAGTCCTGGCGCGCTCGCGGCGCTGCGCCGTAGGCTGGCCGGCGTAGATCGCCGGGACCTCGACATTGGCCAGCGCCGTCAGGTCGGCCATCAGGTGGTAGCGCTGGAAGATGAAGCCGAAATGCTCGCGCCGCAGTTCGGAGAGCTCGTCGGGATCGAGGCTGGCGGTGTCGCGCCCGGCCACCTGATAGGAACCCGAGGTCGGCCGGTCGAGGCAGCCCAGGATGTTCATCAGCGTCGACTTGCCCGAGCCCGAGGCGCCGACGATGGCCACCATCTCGCCGGCCTCGATCGTCAGCGTCACGTCCTCCAGCGCGGCGATCACCTGGTCGCCGGCCGGATATTCCCGGCGCAGGTGGGTCAGCTGCAGCAGCGGCGGGGCCATGGCTAGTTGCCGATCCGGACCTGTCCGCGCGGCGGGCCGCCCGGCGCGCCCGGCGGGCGAGCCGGCGCCTCGGTGGGCGCGCCTTCGCCGACGATCACCTTCTCGCCGGCCTTCAGCCCGCTCAGCACCTGGGCGGTGACGTTGTTGTTGACGCCCACCTGCACCTTGCGGACCGCCGGCGGCTTCTTCGGATCGGTGAGGATGCGGACGGTGTATGCGCCCGATCCTTCCGAAGTATGGGCGCCGGCGGACGTCAGAGCCGCCGAGGGGACCGTGAGGACGTGCTTCTGCGAGGCCAGGATGATGTAGACCTGGGCGGTCATGGAGGTGCGCAGCACCCCGTCCGGATTGGCCACCTCGAAGAGGCCGTTGTAGTAGACCGCCGCCGTCGAGGATGGGCTGGCGGTGGCCGTGGTGGCGCTGGTGATCGAGTCCGGCGCGGGCTCGATGGCGCGCAGCTTGGCGTAGAAGCGCCGGTCGGGGTCGCCCAGGATCGTGAAATAGACGCTCTGGCCCGGATGCACCTTGACCACGTCGGCCTCGGAGATCTGCGCCTTGATGGTCATGGTCGCGAGGTCGGCCAGCTTGACGATGGTCGGCGCCGATTGCACCGCGTTGACCGTCTGGCCCTGCTTGGTCTGGATCGCCACCACTACGCCGTCGATGGGCGCGGCGATCTGGGTGTAGCCAAGGTTCACGCGTGCGGTGTCCACCGAGACGGTGGCCTGTTTGATCAGCGCGTTGGTGGCCGCGAGGTTCGCCTCGGCGCTCTTGGCGGCGGCCTGGGCGGCCTCCAGGTCCTGGCGTGAGCTGGCCTGGGCGGCGAAGGTCGTCGACTGGCGCTGGAGGAGCAGCTTGTCCTGCGCCAGCGTCGCCTCCAGCGACAGTTTCTGGGCCTTCTGCTGTTCAAGGGTCGCCTGGGCGATCAAGAGGGTGTTGCGCTGGGTCGCCGGGTCGATCTCGGCGATCACCTGGCCCTTCTGGACGCTGTCGCCCAGCGCCACCTTCAGGGACTTCACCTGACCGGAGACCTGGGCGCCCACGTCGACCAGTTGGAAGGGCTGCAGCGTGCCGCTGGCCAGCACGGTCTGCTCGATGTCGCCGACCGTGGCGGGTGCGGTGATGTAGCGGGGCGGCGGCTTGTTCGGGAAGAAACAGCCCTTGGCCAGGAACAGCACCACCAGGACCGCTATGCCGATCGCCACATAGCGGCCAATGCGGCGCGCCTTGGGGGGCGCCTTCGAAGGAGATATCGCCATGAAGCCCGCCCCGTCCTGCAAAGGCCAAGGTGGCGCGCATCGGGCGAGTTCTCAAGGCCTGCTGCGAAACAGTCGCAGCCGGTTCTAGATCGAGGCCGCCTGCTGGGCTGGCGCCGGACGCGCGAGCGGGCGGATGACGACCGGCATGGCGCTGAGGCCGTGGTCGTCCGGCGTGGCCAGCAGGCCGGCCCGCGCCATCCGCTCGCCCAGGCTGAGGCGAGAGGTCAAGACCGCCAAGGGCGCGGCGAACAGCAGCGGCAGGACGATAGGGGCAAAGCACAGCGCCATGTCGGGCCGGAACGCGAGCGCCGCGGCGAACACCAGGCCGGCGATCATCTGCCAGGTCATGGCGCGCAGGGCGTCGCCCCAGGCCAGACCCTGCGCGTCGCGTTGCTGCGGCCGCCAGCCCACATCGCGGCCGCGGAGGGTCAGGAACACCGCGCGGGTGTTGGCGATCATCATGATCGGGGCCAGCGCCGCCGACAGGACGATCTCCAGCGACATGCTCTTCAGGACCGCCGCTCCGCCGCCGAACGCGCGGCGCTCGCCGGGCCGGCTCAGCACCAGGGCGCAGCCCAGGAGCTTGGGGCCGATCAACAGGATGCCCGACAGCAGGGACGTCAGCATGAAGGGCGTGAAGCTGGGGTGCAGGAAATACCAGAACGAGCCCCAGTCGGCCGGATAGCGCAGCTGCAGGACAAGTCCGATCGCCAGGCCCGCGAACCACAGGACCGACGACAGATAGGCCATGGCGCCCATGCCCAGCTGCGAGCGGCTGAGCGCGTGCAGCCCGGGCGCGCCGATCAGGCGCAGGTGCTGCAGATTGCCCTGGCACCAGCGGTGGTCGCGCTGGATGAAGTCGGTGAGCGTCGGCGGGGTCTCTTCGCAGCTGCCGTCGAGCGCGGCGGTGACGTGCACCGCCCAGCCGGCGCGGCGCAGCAGGGCCGCCTCGATCACGTCATGGCTCAGCACGTGGCCGCCGAACGGCTTGGCGCCGGGGAGGATCGGCAGGCCCGCGGCTTCGGCGAAGGCGCGCACCCGGACGATGGCGTTGTGGCCCCAGTAGCTGGCTTCCGCGCCCGCCCACCAGGCCAGGCCCGCCGCGGCGACCCGGCCATACATCCGCACGCCGAACTGGCTCATCCGCGCGAACGGCGTGCCGGCGCCGGTGATGGTGGGCGCGGTCTGGATCAGGCCGACGCCCGGATTGCGCTGCATGGCGTCGGCCAGGCGCAACAGGGTTTCGCCGGCCATCGAACTGTCGGCGTCGAGCACCACCATGAAGCCGTAGGCCGCGCCGAACCGGCGCACCCAGTCGGCGATATTGCCGGCCTTGCGCTCCAGGTTCTTCGTCCGGCGGCGCAGGTATAGGCGGCTGTGCGCCAGCGGGCGCAGCGACAGGAAGGCCGCGCGCTCGGCGAAGATCACCTCGTCGCGGGTGGAGTCGCTGAGCACGAAGATGTCGAAGGCGTCCGAGGCGCCCAGCCGCGCCAGCGAGGCGTCCAGCGCCGCCAGGCGTCCAAAGGCGGCCTCGGCGTTTTCGTTGTAGATCGGCATCAGCAGCGCCGTGCGGGTGGTCGGCAGCGGCGGATGCGGCGCAAAGGCGAGGTCGTCCTGTTCGCGCCCGGTCTTGAGCACGAAGAGCCCGGCCAGCGCGGTGCAGAACCAGCAGGCGATGGCGCTGACCAGCACGACGAAGACGCCGAAGCCGAGCGCCTCTAGCCCATCGAAGCCGCCCCGGCGATAGAGCAGGAAGGGGCCGATGGCGACCAGGGCGGTCAGGATCGCCGCGCCGCCGAACACGGCCAGGCGCCGCGCGGCGATGTTGGCGGGCGAGGTGGCCGGCCGGAAGGCCTCCGCCGGCGCGACGGGCGTATCGAGCGACGCGTCGAGCGATTGGCGCGGCATGGCCAGCGGCGCTTCCGGCGGCAGCCAGAAGGCGGGCGTGACGTCGGCCTCCCGCCAGTCGGCCGATCTATCGAAGCGAGTCGCCAGATCGTTCATGCGCGTCCCGTCCAAGGCCCCAGCCGTCTGAAGCGGCGTCGTCGATGTTGCGACGCAACATTCAGCCGATTCGCAGACAAGCAATCACGGAATCGTGAACTCGCCTAAATCACTGATCGGTGGGTGTTGTCCAGCCTATTTTTGCGGCAGCGGCGCATCGCGCAGGGAGCGCTGCAGTGCAAAAGCTGTCACGCCGACCCAGCCTACGAGGAGGATCGCATACCCGCGTTCCCACCATCCGACGTTGGCGTCGTTCACCAGACTGGGCAGGACCAGGTGTTTGGTGAGCACGGTCAGGACGCCCATGGCGGCGAAGACCAGGGCCAGAAACAGCTTCAACCGCTTCAGGCCCGCGAGCGGCCAGAGCCCCCAGATGAGCAGCAGCGGGGCGAGCTGGATGCCCAGCGCCAGGTTGATCGCCAGATGCCGGCGGTCAGGCCAGTGATAGATCGCCGCCTGGGCCAGGCCCGCGCCGGCCAGCGCGAAGACCGCGGCGGTCAAGGCCCCGGCGAAGCGCGCGTTCGCCAGCCTGACCATCGCCAGGCAGAACCCCGCGCCGGCCAGCGCAGCCATCACCCCGGCGGCGAAGACGCCCGCGTTGAAGATCAGCGGATGGGCCGCCGAGGGGCCGCCAAGCTCGCTGAGGTACTGCCGGGCCGGGTTGAACCCTGGATAGGCGGCCATGGCGGCGAGCGTCGCGGCCAGCGCCAACAGGGGCGCGGCGACGCCGCAGGCGAGCAGCGGCCCTGCGGCCAGAGCCAGGTCGAAGGACGGACGGGGAGAGGCTGGGCGCACCGCGCCATTGATCGGCAGATTTCCGTCGCCTGTCACGGGGCGCCGTGAAAACCGTCCGGGCGCCCAGAACTCAGGCGAAGCGCTCATCGCGCGGGCATCTGGAACGAAGGCGCCTGAAGCTGCGCCATAGGCTTGGCGCGAATCCGCAGGCTGATCGCCAATGACGCCACACCGGCGGCCGCGGATCGACCACACCGCAGCCGCTTGTCGTGCGAGGCCGCCGTCGCAGCTCCCCTGGGATGGCGGCCTCAGACCCTCAGGTCAGGCGGAAGTGGGTGCGGGTCGGGAAGTCTTCCTTGAGCTCCGCCCAGCCGGGATGCCCGTTGCTGGGCGCCACCGGCGACTTGTCCTTCAGCGCCACGGCCTGCAGCCGCTTGATGCGGTCCTTGGTGCCCGGATGGGTGGCGTAGAGCGAGGTCGTGGCCTTGGTGTTGGGCGGCACGAGCCTGAGCAGGGTGTTGTAGAAGTCGCTGGCGTGGGCGCTGTCGTAGCCGATGGTGTGGAACACCGGCACGATGTGGCCGTCGGCGGTGTATTCCAGGTCCTGCGAATAGCCGCTGGTGATCATGTCGTAGACCGGGCCTTCGAAGGCGGTCAGCACCTCGCTGGTGGCGAAGGCGCCGATGGACCCGGCCTTTCGCGCCGCGGCGTCGACGACCTGCTGCTTGGCGATCCCGCCCATGCCCTGGACGAACTTCTTGTTCTTGATCTGGGCGACGCCGTGGCTGAACTCGGCGTGGGCCAGTTCGTGGCTGATAACCGCCGCCAGCTCCTCAGGCGTGGCCACATAGCGGATCAGGCCCTTGTGGATCGCCAGCTTGCCGCCCGGCAGCGCCCAGGCGTTGACCGTCTCATTGTCGACCAGCGCGATTTGCCACTTCAGGTTGGCGCGCTTGGAGGTGGCGATCAGCGGCTCGGCGAAGCGGCGCAGGGCGTCCTGGGCGTTCTGAGAATTGTAGAGGCCGCCGGACTGGTCGATGAACCGCTCGTAGTAGGCGTCGCCCATGGAGATCTCGTCGGCTTCGGAGATCTGCATGCTGGCCAGCACATTGGCGGCCTGCCCCGCCAGGTCGACCATCTTGCTGGCGCCGGCCGGCATGTTGCTGACGCCGGGCAGGCCAGACAGGCTCGGCAGGCCGCTGAACTGGGCGAGCGCAGGCGTCGCGGCGCCGACGAGGCCGGCGGCCCCGATGCCGGTCAACAAGGTCCGGCGTCCAAAATCTGCGGGATGATCCATCAGCTTGCCCTCACTTGTGCGTCATCGTGAACTCGCCCTGCCAGTCGGCGGGCGGCGGCGTCTCAGAATAGGTCTCGCAGCGCTGCGCGTACACCGCCGATGGCGGATCGGTTGGCGCCAAGGCCAGGAAGATGGCCCGCGCGGCGGTGAAATCGCGCGCGTCGTGCAGGGCCAGGCCCTCGTCGAACTTCGCCAGCCTGGCCAGGACATCCTCGGCCACGGCGCCTCGCCGGCCCACCACCTCGAAGACGGTGATCGGCTCGGTCTTGCCCTTGACCACCAGCCGGTCGAGGCGGCGCAGCACATAGCCGTCGCCCAGCCGCTCGGCGGTGAGCTCGCTGATCATGATGTAGGTGCCGTATTCCTTGTTGGCGCCTTCCAGCCGCGCCGACAGGTTCACCATGTCGCCGGTGACGGTGTAGTTGAGCCGTTGCGCCGAGCCCATGTTGCCGGCCACCGCGAAGCCGCTGGAGATCCCGATGCGGGTGCCAAGCTTGCCCGACGGCAGATAGTCGCCGACCACGTCGCGGTTGAAGGCCACCAGGGCTTCCTGGCAGTCCAGCGCGGTCTCCACCGCCTTCTTCTCGGCGTCCTCGACCTGCACCGGCGCGCCCCAGACCGCCATCACCGCGTCGCCGATGAATTTGTCCACATAGCCCTCGTGGCGGGCCACCACGCCTGACATCAGGGTCAGGTAGCGGTTCATCAGCTCGATCAGCTTCTCCGGGGTGTCCTTCAGGCTCTCGCTGATGGTGGTGAAGCCGGCGATGTCGGTGAACATCACCGTGATCCAACGCTTGTCGCCGCCGAGCTTCAGCGCGTCCGGGTTCTCCATCATCTGGTCGACGAGCGCCGGCGCCAGGTAGTGGCGGAAGGCGTGCTGCACCCAGCGCTTCTCCTTGTCCTCGACCACGAAGCGGTAGGCGTAGATCAGGCTGTAGGCCAGGATCGCCGTGGTCAGCAGGCTGGGCCCCGGCGCCACCACCCTCTCCTCCAGCGCCACGACGGCGCCGACCAGCTCCAGCGCCACGGTCGCCAGCCCAAACAGCAGGCCGGTCACCGGCGGCAGGAACAGGAAGAGCATGGAGAGGAAGGCTGTCGCCGCGGCCACCACCACGAACACCCATGGGCCCGGGGTCTCGTGCAGGGCGATGTTCTTGGTGAGCGTGTTGATCGCCGCGGCATGGATCATCACGCCGGGCATGGAGCGGCGTTGCAGGCCGGCGGCGAAGCGGCCCGGATCGGCGGCGATCACGCAGGGCTTGGGCGCGGCCCGCGCGCTCGCGCCCTCGTCCCACTCCAGGCGCTTCGCGCCGCGGAAGCGGTCCTCGACGTCCAGGGTCTCGGCGAACAGCACCACCTTGCCGGCGAAGGCGCGCTTGAAATAGTCGGCTCGCCTGGCCTGGGAACAGGCGAAAAGGTCGCCCAGGCTATAGACCGGCACGTCGCCGGGTCCGGTGTTGTAGTTGATGATGAAGTCGGTCTTTGGCGGCTTGGCTCCCGCGCGGGTGGCGAGTTCAACCCCGAAGGACGGCGTTTCGCCGCCGCCCTCGTTGGGGAAGGCCCGCACGTACCTGCGGACCACGTCGTCCTTGTCGAGCGTGAGCGTGACCGAGCGGATATTGTCCTGGCCGCGCGCCGCCAGCACCTGACCCGGGTAGGGACCCAGCACCTCGCCGGAGAGCCGCGTCTCGCCCATCACCAAGTGGTTCTGGTCGGCGGCGGCCCGCAGGGCCAGCAGGAATGGCCGATCATAACCCAGCAGCAGCTCCGGCCGGTCCAGCGTCGTCGGCAGAATCATGTCGAGGCCGATGGCCTTGGGACCGGCGGCGTCCACGGCTCCGATCACCTCGGCGTAGTAGGGCGTCCAGGCGACCTTGGGTGTGTTGGTGAAGGGATCGGTCTTGTAGGTCTGCTCGTCGATCGCGACGACCACCGCGTCCGATTTCGACGGCGGGAACAGTGGCCCGTAGGCCCATTGCCGCAGCGGCAGCAGGAAATCGACGCCTCGCAGGTCAAAGACCCGGGCCTGCGGCACGCTCGAAACCGCGCCGGCGACCAGGCCCAACAGCACCGCCACGAGCAACCTGCGCCGGTGGCGCTTCAGCCACGGCCCGGCCTGGCCCGTCAGCTCCCTAAGGGGCGGAAAGCGGGACAACGCGGTTGGCCATGGTGTCCGCCTCGTCCAGCGCGGGGTTGATCGAGAACAGCGCGCTGGCCACCACCTTGTCGCCGGCCACCGCCTCGACCTTGAAGGGTTCGCCACGCGGCAGCGGCGCCTGGCCGGCGGGGTAGGCCACCCAGTCCTGGGTCGCCGTGGCCTGCCAGATCACCTGGCCGTCCTTTTCCATGTCCTTCACCCGGATGGTGACGGCGCCCAGCGCCTTGTCCCATTTGAACACCGGGGGTCCGGACTTCAGTTCGCGCTCATCCCAGTTCGCGCCGGTGAATGGCGTGATCCGGTTGACCGTCGCGCCGGCTTCGGACGCGCTGGCCAGGATGATCGGCTTGGCGATGCGGCAGCCCGGCGTCGCCCTGGTCTGCAGCTTGCCGCCGACCACCCGGCTGCCGGTCGGCTCGACCGTGACCGTGCCGCCGGTGATCACCTCGGAGTTGCAGCCCGACAGGTAGCTCAGCGTGACCGCGCCCTTGGGCCCGAGGGTGAAGCTCTGCTTGGCGAAGACGTAGTCCATCTGCCGCACGGCCGTCGTGCCCGAGACGGAATCGACCACCGCCACGGCGTCGGTGCCGAGCTTATGCAGCGGCGTTCCGGCCTGGCCCTGCAGCCCCATGGGCCCGGCCCCGGCTGGAGGCGCTGTCGCGGCCGGTTGCGCCGGCTTTTGCGCCGGCATGTGGGCCGTCACCTGATCGCCAACCCCCTTGAGGAAGCCGCCCAGTTGATAGGCCTGCGCGGGGCTCGCAAAGCCGAGGCTGAGCGTCGCCGCGCCCAGAACCGAGAAGGGCAGGGCCGCGAAAGGCAGGGCTGCGCGGCCGGATCGGCGCGCGCGGAATCGTTCCGTGGTCGTCATGGTCGCCTCGCACATGTCCCGTGCTGCTTGCAGCTGCGCAGTGGGCGTATGAACCAATCTATCGCCGGTATGCCGACGAGGCCATGGGTAACGCGCACAGGGCTTAAAGTTCGCGTGCGGTGCGAACCTTGGCGCCGGTCAGCCTTCCGATGGCCGCTAGGATTTCGGCGGGGTGAACCAGATCGGCGACGACCAGGCGCGTTCCTGGATGGTGGCCGGGCGGCTCTTGGGGATCGGCAGGTTGTTGGCGATCGCCAGATAGGTGCTCCACCGGGGCGTCGGAATCTCCAGCACGCGGGCGTAGTAGACGGCCGGTTTGGCGGCGTCGAAGGTCGGGTCGGTCCATTGCGCGCTCAGCAGCGGCGCGCCGATGGTGTTGGCGTACTTCCCGGTCTTGAGGTCGACGGTGTCGCCGACCGGCGGGGCCTTGTTGGTGGCGGGGTTCTCGTGGCGGCCGCCGGAGAGCGCAACGTTGAAGATGCGCTCCTTGTAGCCGTCGCCGTCCTTCCAGATCTTGATCACCTGGATGCGGTCGAGGTTGGCCCCGTCCGGATCCTTCACGGCCTGCAGGACCAGGGTCGGCGCCTTGATCGCGGCGGGCCGGGCCGGCAGGTCGGCGCCCATGGCCACGCCCTTGGCGTAGGCGGTCTTCACCCAGTTGGCCTGGGCGGTCATCGCCTTGGGATAGGACCAGCCGCCGAACATCCGCACGCGGATGCGGGTGCCGGTGGTCGCGAAGGTCTCCTTGCGCTTGAGCGCCGCATAGATCGAGTTGCGGGTGTTCTCCTCGGCCCAGACGCCGGTCAGGCCGCCGGTGCCGACCTCCAGGGGGGTGGCCAAGGCGTGCGCCTCGCCCTTGTCGTCGGCGTCGGAATCGAGCCGGGCCGGAGACCTGATGATCTCCAGCAGCCGCCTGGCGGCGTCGCCCCGCGGCAGCATGGTGTTGGGATCGACCGCCAGCGAGCCGCCGACGCCGTGCTCGTCGGTGGTCGAGAGGCCATTGTGGATGTCGGTCGCGCCGACCAGGCCGTACTTGTACGGGTTCACCCCTTCGCGGCCCTGCAGCACCAGGCCGCGGCCCAGCGCCTGGCGGATGTAGCTGCCGTCCGGCTTGCTCTTGATCGACGGGCGCGAAATCAGGTGGTCGTAGATCTCGAAGTTGGCGAACTCGTCGTTGGGCGACAGCGCCGGGACGGTGTCGGACTGGCCCTTGTTCTGGGCGATCTCGGTCAGGGGCTCGTTGAGCGCGCGGCGCTGGGCGTAGGCCTCGCTGATCGGGCGTTTGTCGCTGTCATTCCAGTCGTACATCAGCCCGTCGGAGGCGTCGCCGTTGTGCGGGATGGCGATGACGTCGATGCCCTTGGCGCGCACCGCTTCCAGGAAGCTCCAGAGGTCCTCGGGGCGATTGGACTGGGCCGAGGTGAACGGCTGCGGCGCGTGGTCGGAATTGAAGAAGACGTTGCGGTGCAGGTTCCGGCCGTCCGGGGCGGAGGTCCACTCATAGGCGATGAAGGTGGTGAACTTGCCGGGCCTGTAGTTGTCGTTGGCCGCCTTGACCTGCCGGGCCCAGGTGTCGGCCATGGCCTTTTCGGCGTTGAGGTCGGTATTGCCGGCGCCATGGCCGTGCGCGCCCTCTATGGCCTTGGCCACGATGACGAACATCTGGTGCGGATCCTTGGCGATCTGCAGGCCGGTCGGCGATTTGGATGCGGCGCTGTTCGGGTCGTCGAACTGGTTGGCGACGCCCATGAATTCGGAGTGGTCGGTGACCGCCATGAAGTCGAGCGGCCAGGCGCGCCTGGCCGGCACGTCGGCCTCGCCGCTCATCGATTCCTGAACCTTGGCCTGGACGGCGGGGACCATGACCGTCTCGCCGCGGGCGAACTTGTAGGCCTGGTCGGGGGTGACCCGGCTGCCGAAGCTCCAGGCGTCGAACGACATGGTCGTATGCAGGTGCAGGTCGCCGAAATAGGCGTGGCGCAGGTCGGCCGCGGTGGCGCTGTGGTAGGCCACGCCGGGCGGGGTGGCGGTCTCGGCGGCGGCTGCGTTGGCCGGCGCGGCCTTGGCCCGTCCGCCGCTCCAGAGGCCCGGGATCGTCTGGGCGCCCACGAAGGCGAGCGCGGCCGCGGCGCAGCCCGCAGCGAGAAGAAGTCGGCGGTGTGGCATGGCTGGCGGCTCCCCTACGCTCTTTTGACCTTAGCCTAGCTGATTTCGCCAGGTCGCGGCAGGATTTTGTAACTCACCGGTATCAATCACAGGAGCGCGCCGACCGGCCCGAAGCCTGCGGCGAGATGTCTCCATTTTCGGTTGTGCCCGGCCCGGGCAGTCCAGGCGTCCGTCGCGGCGTATCTCTACGACTTTGGTCGTAAGACTTTAGTCCGATATCGCCGCCACTGATCAGGTGTTAGATAGTCTGTTGTCGCCAGATAATCGATCTGATCTGCAAGGCGTCGGCAAAACGGCAACAGAATTCGCCTTTCCGTTGAGTCTACCGGTCAACGCTCCCGTGAAGCGCGCGAATGTCTAGAATCAAAGTCGCAAAATGCGTCCGATTGTGCTTTCGATTTCGGATCGGGTCTTGCGGGGGTGCAAGACAACGGGCGCAAGGCGACAAATACAGTGAGCGTTGGGGTCGCAAACCTGCGCGAGATTCTGCTCGCGGCCGTGATCTGGGCGCTGGCCAGCCATGCGCTGGCGCAGGCGCGACCTGCGGCGCCGCCGACCACGGCGGCCTCGACCAGCGTCACGCCGAGCAGCCAGGAGCTCAATCCCGATGCCCGCCGCGGCGCGCGTCCCGCGAGCAACAACTCAGACCTGTTCGCCCCGCCGACGGCGCCGCCCTGTCCGCTGTCGACCTCGACCCTGACCTTCAAGCTCGAGGCGGTCGACGTGGTCGGCAGCTCGATCAGCGCCCAGGTGGTGAAGGCCGCCTACAGCCGGCTGCTCGGCACGGAGATCCCGGTCGCGAAGATCTGCGACATCCGCGACGACCTGTCCCTGATCCTGTTCCGCCGCGGCCGCCTGGCGCGGGTCGAAATCCCTGCCCAGACGATTTCCGGCGGGCGCCTCAGGATCGAGGTCACCGAGGCGCGCATCGTCGCGGTGCGGGTGCGCGGCGACATCGGTCCGGGCCAAGACCGGGTCGAGGCCTATCTCGACAAGCTGCGCGGGATGACGCCCTTCGATCTCGACACCGCGCAACGCTATCTGCTGCTGGCCAGCGACGTGCCGCGCGTGCGGGTGACGGCGGCCTTGCGCCCCTCGGCCGAGGGGCAGGGCGCCATCGACCTGGAGGTGCAGCTTTCGCGCGACCCGATCAACGAGCTCGCCGCGGTGCAGAACTCGGGCTCGGATTCGCTCGGCCCCTGGGGCGCCCTGGCCCGGGTCGACCTGAACAGTTTCACCTCGTTTGGCGAGCGCACGACGCTGATCGCCTACGACACCATTCCCAGCAGGGACCAGTGGATCGCCCAGCTGGTCGAAGAGGCGCGGTTCGGCTCGAGCGGGCTGATGGGCCGCGTCTCCCTGGCCTATGGCCAGTCGCGGCCCGGCGGCCAGCTGGCGCCGCTGGAGCTGCACGGCCAGTCGTTCGTCGGCACCGGCGAGCTGCGCTATCCGATCGTCCGGCTGCGGCGCGAGAGCCTGTATGCCGCGGCCGGGGTGGACTTCATCGACCAGACCACGGCGTTCCCGGGCGGGGACGTGCTGGCCGACGACAAGCTGCGGGTCGTCTGGACCCGGCTCAGCGGCGATTTCACGCGCGAGCTTGGCCATCGGATCGGGCTCGCCGCCAACGGCGAGCTGGAGGCGCGCAAGGGTTTCACAGCCCTGGGCGCCAGCCGGGCGGGCGACCCGGGCCTCTCGCGGCTGCAGGGCCGGCCCGACGCCTGGCTGGTCCGGTTCGACGGCGAGAGCCACCTGACCTGGCGCTGGTTCGATCTCGGGCTGCGGGCCCAGGCGCAGTACAGCGACCGTCCGTTGCTGGCCTATGAGGAGATGGCGGTGGGCGATCTGACCATCGGCCGGGGCTACGAGCCGGCGATCCTCTCCGGCGACCGCGAGGCGAGCGCCGAGGGCAAGCTGCAGATCCGCCCGCTGCAGGTCTTCAAGGGCGTGACGCTGTCGCCCTTCGCCTTCTACGACATCGGCAAGGTCAGCAACCTGGACCTCGGTTCGCAGGACCGCATCCTGCGCTCGGAAGGCGTCGGCCTGGACGTGCGGCTGCCCTTCGGCGTCCAGGCGCAGATCGCCTATGCGCACCCGTTCGATCGCCCCTTTCCGACGTCACTCGACAGACCGGCACAGAGATTGCTGGTTCAACTCGTAGTCGCACGCTGAGCAGGAGCGATGGCCAGACCCATCACAGCAGCGAACATCCCAGCGCCAAGGCCCAGGCGCCGATGGCTGCTGGGTGGCTCGGCGCTGTGCGGCGCGAGCCTGGTTTTCGCCGTGGCGGCCCAGGCGCAGACCCTACCGGCGATCCCCGCGGCGGCGGCGATAAAGTTCTCCACCGGCGGGGCGCTTCCGACCATCACCGCGCCCAACGCCAACACACTGGACGTCGCGCTGAACGCGCCCCGGACCGTTATCAATTGGGACAGTTTCCACGTCAGCGCCGCCGACGCGGTCACCTATCACTTCGGCCAGACGTCCGACATTGTCCTGAATAAGTCGCCGACCCAGATCCAGATCGACGCGAATGGGCACGTCACCGGGCTGGTCGGCGCGGTGGCCGGCGGCAATATCTGGTTCTATTCGCCGGGCGGCGTGGTCATCTCGCCGGGCGCGGTGATGAGCGCGGGCAATTTCGTCCTGGCCAAGGGCCCGGCCATCGACGACGCCACCTTTGTCGACGCCGCCAGCCCGCTCGGCGTGCTGCGCGCCGCCTCCGACTCCCTGATCCAGATCGATACGATCACCCTGGCGACGAGCGCCTCGATCGGTCCGACCGGCGACCTGGTCCTGACCGCCTCCTCGGGCGACCTCAACGCGACGACTGCGCTGGCGGCGGGCTCGGCGACCGTTTCGGCGACCACGGGGTCGGTGAACGTCGGCGAGGTCACCGCCGGCGGGACGGCCACCGTGACGGCCCCGGCCGGCGCCATCTCGCTCGGCCAGCTTAACGGCTCAAGCGTCTCAGCCACGGGCCTGACCACCGTCTCGGTCACATCGGCGGCGGCGAGCGGCCTGGCGGGCGACATCGTGCTCAACGGCGGCTCCAGCGCGAGCCTGGGCAGCGGGACGGCCGGGCGCGACATCAAGGTGATCGGCCCCGGCGCGACCCTGGGCGGGGCCAGCGCGGGCGACAGCGTGTTCGTCACCGCGACGACGGGCCTGGCGACGGTCAGCGGGACGGTGACGGCCGGCAACGACATCGAGATCACCAGCACCACCGGCTCGGTCTCCGCCACGACCGCGACGCTGACGGCGACGGGATCCGGCGCGACGGACGACGCCCACGTGTTGGCGCAATCCACGGCGGGGTCGGTGTCGGTGGGCTCGGCGACGACCCAGGGCGCGGGGGTCACGGCCGGCGACATCACCATCAACGGCGCGACCGGGGCGACCCTCGGCTCCGGCCACTCGTCGCAGGATCTGAAGGTCCTCGGACCGACAGCCGGCCTTGGGTCGGGCAGCGCCGCGCGCGACGTCTTCGTGACCGCCACGACGGGCGGGGCGACGGTGACCGGCGCGGTGCTGGCCGGCGACGACATCGAAGTGACCGCGACGACGGGCGCGGTGACCGCGACGACCGGCAGCCTGACCGCCGGCGGCCCGGGCGCGGTGGGAGACGCCCACGTGCTCGCCCGGTCGACCGGCGGGTCGGCGACGGTGGGCTCGGCGGCGACCCAGGGGACGGGCGCGGCCGCCGGCGACATCACCGTCAGCGGCGCGACCTCGGCCAGTCTGGGATCGGGGAATTCGTCGCACGACCTGAAGGTCCTGGGGCCCGCGGCGAGCCTTGGCTCGGGCAGCGCCGCCGACAGCGTGTTCGTGACCGCCACCACCGGCGCCGCGACCGTGACCGGTGCGGTCTCGGCGGGCAACGACATCGAGGTGACCGCGACCACCGGCTCGGTCGCCGGGCTAGGCGCGAGCCTGACGGCGACCGGTGTCGGCGCCACCGATGACGCCCACGTTCTGGCGCGGTCCACCGGCGGGTCGGTGTCCCTGACCTCGGCGGCGACGCAAGGGTCAGGCGCGGCGGCCGGCGACATCACCGTCGACGGGGCGACCGGCGCGACTCTGGGCTCCGGGAGCTCGTCGCGCGACCTCAAGGTGCTGGGTCCGAGCGCTGGCCTCGGATTCGGCATCGCGGCGCGGGATGTGTTCGTCACCGCGACCACCGGCACGGCCACGGTGACCAGCCAGGCGGTGGCCGGCGACGACATCGAGGTGACCGCCACGACCGGCTCGGTGGCGGCGGGCGGCGCGGACCTGAAGTCGAACGGGACCGGCGCCGTCGGCGACGCCCATGTGCTGGCGCAATCCACCGGCGGCTCAGTCGCGGTCGGTTCGGCGGAGACCCAGGGGACGGGCGCGGCGGCCGGCGATATCACCGTCAGCGGGGCGACCACGGCGAGCCTGAGCTCCGGGGCCTCGTCGCATGACATCAAGGTCCTGGCGCCAACGGCGAGCCTGGGGTCGGGCAATGCGGCCAACAGCGTCTTGGTGACCGCCACGACCGGTTCGGCGACCGTCACCGGCGCGGTCACCGCCGGCAACGATATCGAGGTGACCGCCACGACCGGCTCGGTCACGACGACCGGCGCCAGCCTGACCGCGACCGGCGTCGGCGCGGCGGACGACGCCCATGTGCTGCTGCAATCCACCGGCGGCGCGGTCTCGGTGGGCTCGGCGGCGACGCAGGGGACGGGCGCCGCGGCCGGCGACGTCACCATCGGCGCGTCGACCACCGCGACCCTGACCGGCACGATCAACTCAGCGCGCGACGTTTCGGTCACGGCCGGCGACGTCCTGGCCGGCGGATCGACGGTCAGCGCCACGCGAGACCTGGCGGTCAGCGCCACGACCGGCAACGTCGCGCTGGGGACCGCCAGCGCCGGCGACGACATCGCGGTCCGCGCGCTCGCGGGCGCGATCACCGGCTCGGGCGACCTGCAGTCGGGTCAAACCCATGATCCGGCCGACCCGGACCCGTCAGGCGCCGCCGACACCCTGGTGGGCTCGACGCTGACCGGCCACGACATCGACCTCAAGGCCCAGACCATCGCGATCACCGGCAATGTGGCCGCCGGGCGCGCGCCGGACGTGAACGAGACGCTGGGCGCCGCTCAGGTCGCCTCGACCCTGGTCGCCGAGGCCACCAACCCCGATCCGGCGCCGGGGACCGCGGCGCTGCAGCTGGCCACCGGGCCCGGCAAGTCGGTGACCGCGCACAGCGACATCAGCCTGAAGGCCGAGAACGCGGCGGCGAGCTCGATCCAGACCGGCGACGTGTTCGCCGGCGGCGACGTCGCCGTCGACTCCGCCGCCGGCAACATCACCATGGCCTCGGCGCTCGCCGGCGACGACGTGGTGCTGCGCGCGTTGAGCGGCGCGATCTCGGTGGCCGGCAATGTCGAGTCCGGCCGCGACTCGCCCGGCATGACGCCCACCGACTCGGTCGGCGCCGGGGACGCCCTGAACGCCGCCAAGCCGTTCAGCGACTTCGACGGCAACCCGGCCACGGTGTTCAGCGCCGTCGGCTTCGACGTCAACATCGTCTCGCAAGCCGTCCACGTCGGCGGCGCCGCCATCGCCGGCCGCCAGCCCAGCACTGACGCTCCGAACCTCGCCGGCCCGGTCGACGCCTCCACCTCGGACCTGCGGATCGAGACGCGGATCTCGGCCACGCCGGTCAACGGCCTGGATCCCAATATCAGTCTGGGATCGGCCATCGCCACCCGCGACATGCAGATCGACTCCGCCAAGGCGATCACCACCGGGGCCCTGATCGCCGGCCGCGATATCGCGGTGCTGGGCCGGGGCGCGCCGACGCCCGGCGCGGCGCCCGGCGACCACACCGGCGCCGGCACCACCATCGCCTCCGAGCAGGCCGGGGACGACGCGCTGTCGTTCAGCATCTATGGGCGGACCCATATCCTGGGCTCGGTGACCGCGGGCACGCCGATCCTGCGGCTGGTTCCGACCACCGACACGAACATCGACGGCGCGACCCAGGCCGCCGACCAGCTGGCGATCTACCTGCACTACTTCGATCTCGACAACGCCAGCGAGCCCTTGGTCCTGCCGGGCGGCGTGATCCATATCGTCGGCCAGGGCGTCACCGTCGGCGGCGCGCTGTCGGCCCATGGCGTCGGCTCGGACATCCGCATCCTGTCGAGCCTCGACATCGGCGTGCTGGGCGCGGTGACCGCGGGCGGCAAGGCGACCTTTCAGACCCTGCCGGGCGGCGGCGCGGTGAACGTCGGGTCGGTGACGGCCGTGGGCGACGTCTTCCTCGACGGCGGCGGCGCCGGAACCGGCGTCCTGGCCTCGGGCGCGCTCACCTCCACCAACGGCCAGGTGGCGATCCGCGCCCGCGACGGCGCGGACATCAGCCTGGGCAGCGTCTCGGCCGGCGACGACCTGGTGATCCGCGGGACCGCCGGCCTGACGATCAGCGGCCCGGTGAACGTCGGCGGCGGGACCGACGCCGTCGGCCTGGGCGATGCGCTGGTCACCTCGGATGGCGCGCTCACCCTGGCGGGCCACGCCTATGATCTGACCGGGCACAACATCGACGTGACCGTCGGCTCGGTGACCACGCCCGGGACCCTGACGGCTGTGGGCGACATTCGGCTGCAGACGACTGGGGCGGTCAGCCTGACCAGCCTCTCGGCCGGGCGCGATGTGCTGGTGGATGCCGGCTCGACGGTGCTGACCGGGAGCTTAAGCGCCGGGCGCGACATCGGCGTGCGCTCGACCGGCGCGGGCGCCTCGGTGACGATCGGCGCCGCCTCGGCCGGCGACGATCTGGTGGTCCGGGCGAAGGGCTCGATCTTCGCCACAGGGACGTTGAGCTCGGGCGGCGGGGCGGATTCGGCGGCGGCAGACCAAGCCGGCGATCTGATCTTCAGCGCCGATATGTCGAACCTGGGCGGCAACCTGAACCTCACCGGCCAGACCGTCGACCTGCGCTCCACCGCGGGCTCGATCACGGTGACGGGTGCGGTCAATGCCGCCACCGACGCGCGCTTCCAGACCGCGACCGGCGGCGGGTCGGTGACGGTGGGCGCGGTGACCGCGGGCCGCGACCTGCTGCTGGACGGCGGCGGCGGCGGCCCCAACGGCGTGCTGGCGGCCGGAGCCCTGACCTCGACGAATGGACAGGTGGCGATCCGCGCCCGCGACGGGACGGACATCAGCCTGGCGAGCGTCTCGGCCGGCGACGACCTGGTGATCCGCGGGACCGGCGCCCTGACGCTAAGCGGCGCGGTCAACGTGGGCGGTGGCGCGGACAGCGCGGGCCTGGGCGACGCGCTCGTGACCGCGAGCGGCGCTCTCACCGTGGCCGGCCACGCCTATGACCTGAGCGGCCACAACGTCGACATCGTCGCCGGCTCGCTGACAACGCCGGCGACCCTCAGCTCCGTGGGTGATTTGCGGATCCAGACGACCGGCGCCGTCAGCCTGACCAGCCTCACGGCCGGCCGCGACGTGCTGGTGGACTCCGGCTCGACGGTGCTGACCGGGAGCTTAAGCGCCGGACGCGACATCGGCGTGCGCTCGACCGGCGCCGGGGCCTCGGTAACGATCGGCGACGCCTCGGCCGGCGACGACCTGGTGGTCCGGGCGAAGGGGTCGATCTTCGCGACCGGGACCCTGACCTCGGGCGGCGGCGCCGACTCCGCGGCCGGCGACCAGGCCGGCGATCTGATCTTCAGCGCCGCGGCGACGAACCTGGCCGGAAACCTCAACCTCACCGGCCAGAATATCGACCTGCGCTCGAGCGCCGGCTCGATCACGGTGACGGGCGCGGTGAACGCCGCCAGCGATGCGCGCTTCCAGACCCAGGCAATAACTGGCGGCGCGGTCACGGTGGGCACGGTGACAGCGGGCCGCGACCTGTTGCTGGACGGCGGCGGCGCCGGCGGCGTGCTCGCCACCGGGACGCTGACGGCGACCAGCGGCGACGTGGCCGTCCGCGCCCGTGACGGCTCGACGGCCAGCCTGGCCAACGTCTCGGCCGGCGACGACGTAGCGATCCGAGCGTCGGGCGACCTGACGATCAGCGGCGCGGTGAACGCCGGCGGCGGCGCCGACAGCGTCGGCCTGGGCGACGCTCTGAAGTCCGCCAGCGGCGCTGTGACGGTGGCGGGTCACGCCTACGATCTGAGCGGGAACAACATCGACATCGTCGCCGGCACGGTGACGACGCCCGGGCTGCTTTCCGCCGTCGGCGACGTGCGGCTGCAGGCCACCGGCGCGATCGACGTCTTCAACATCACCGCGGGCCGCGACCTGCTGGTCGACTCCGGCTCGACGGTGCTGACCGGCATCCTGAGCGCGGGGCGCGACATCGGGGTGCGCTCGACCGGCGCCGGCGCCTCGGTGACGATCGGCAATGCGTCGGCCGGCGACGACCTGGTGATCCGCGCCAAGGGTTCGATCTTCGCCACCGGGACCTTGAGCGCCGGCAGCGGGGCGGACTCCGCCGCGACGGACCAGGCCGGTGACCTGATCTTCAGCGCCGACCCGTCGAACCTGGGCGGGAACCTGAACCTGACCGGCAGGACCATCGACGTGCGGTCGACGGCCGGCTCGATCACGGTGACCGGTTCGGTCAACGCCGCCACCGACGCGCGCTTCCAGACCGGGGCCGTGACCGGCGGGTCGGTGACGGTGGCCGACGTGACCGCCGGGCGCAGCGTGCTGCTGGATGGCGGCGGCGTGGGTCCCAACGGGGTGCTCGCCAGCGGGACGCTGACGGCGACCAGCGGCGACGTGGCGGTCCGGGCGCGCGACGGCTCGGCGATCAGCCTGGCCGACGTGTCGGCCGGCGACGACGTGGTGCTGCGCGCGGCGGGCGCGATCACGGTCAACGGCGCGGTGAACGCCGGCGGCGGCACGGACAGCGTGGGCCTGGGCGACGCGCTCTCGACCACGGAAGGCGCGGTGACGCTGGAGGGCCACGCCTACGACCTGACCGGACACAATGTGGATATCGTCGGCGGCTCGGTGACCACGATCGGCGGCGTCACGGCGGCCGGCGATGCGCGCTTCCAGTCGGTGGGCGCGCTCAATCTGGGCGCCCTGACAGCGGGCCGTGACGTGCTGGTGGACGGCGCCTCGACGGTGCTGACCGGCGTGCTCAGCGCGGGCCGCGACGTCGGCGTGCGGTCGACCGGCGACGGCGCCTCGGTGACCGTGGGCGGCGCCTCGGCGGGCGACGACGTGGTCATCCGGGCGAAGGGCTCGATCTTCGTGACCGGGCCGCTCAGCGCCGGCCTCGGCGCAGACTCCAGCGCGACCGATCAGGCCGGCGACCTGATGTTCGGCGCCGCCAAATCGAACCTGGGCGCCGATCTCGACCTGGTGGGCGGGACGGTCGACGTGCGCTCCAGCGCCGGCTCGATCTCGGTCACCGGCGCGGTGACCGCCGCGACCGACGCGCGCTTCCAGACCCAGGCGACGACCGGCGGCTCGGTGACCGTCGCGGCGGTGACGGCGGGCCGCGACGTGTTGCTGGACGGCGGCGGCGCCGGCCCCAACGGCGCGGTGGCGACCGGGACGCTGACCGCGACCAATGGCGATGTGGCGGTTCGCGCCCGCGACGGCAAGGGCATCAACCTCGCCGGAATCTCGGCGGGCGACGACGTGGTGCTGCGCACGACGGGCAGCGTGCTGGTCAACGGGACGGTGACCGCCGGCAGCGGCGCCGATAGCACCGGCCTGGGCGACGTCCTGCTGACCACCGACGGCGTGGTGACCCTGCAAGGCCAATCCTACGACCTGACCGGTCATGACGTGGACATCGTGGCCGGGTCGGTGATGACGATCGGGACGATCACGGCGACGGGCGTCGCATCCGACGTGAGGGTCCAGTCGCTGGGCGCGCTCAACCTGGGCGGTCTGACGGCGGGCCGCGACGTGCTGGTCGACGGCGGCTCGACGGTGGCGACCGGGCTCTTGACCGCAGGCCGCGACGTGGGCGCGCGCTCGACCGGCGTCGGCGCCCAGGTGTCGATCGGCGGCGCCTCGGCCGGTGATGACGTGGTCATCCGGGCGAACGGCTCGATCTTCGTGACCGGGCCGCTCAGCGCCGGCGGCGGAACCGACTCCAACGCCGCCGATCAGGCCGGCGACCTGATGTTCGGCGTGGCGAAATCGTCCCTGGCCGGCGCCCTGGACCTGGTCGGCCAGATGGTCGATGTGCGCTCCACCGCCGGCTCGATCCAGGTGACCGGCGCGACCAACGCCGCCACCGACGCCCGCTTCCAGACCCAGGCGACCACCGGCGGGTCGGTGACGGTGGGCGCGGTCACCGCCGGGCGTGACATCCTGCTCGACGGCGGCCCCGGGCTGGGCCCGAACGGCGCGCAGGCGACCGGGACGCTGACAGCGACCAGCGGCGATGTGGCCGTGCGCGCCCGGGACGGCTCGGCGATCAGCCTGGCGGACGTCTCCGCCGGCGACGATGTGGTGCTGCGCTCGACCGGCGACATCCGCGGCAGCGGCGCCGTGACCACCACCGGGCAAGCGTCCACCGTCGGCCTGGGCGACAAGCTCATCGATCCGAGCGAAAGCGGCGCGCTTTCGGTCGGCGGCCTGACCTTCGGCCTCGGCGACTCGGACATCGACATCATCGGCAATGTGATCGGCATCCTGCGGGCCAGCGCGGTCGGCGGCGTGCGCATCCTGGCCGGCGCCGGCTCGCTGATGGGCGGCGCCAGCGCCGGCACCGACATCCTGATCGACAGCACCGCTGACCTGACGGTCGGCGACCTGACGGCGGCCGGCGACATCGCGCTGCGCTCGAAGTCAGGCTCGCTCACCACCGGCAGTCTGAGCGCCGGCGACGACATCGTGCTGCGCGCCGCGCAGGGGGTCACCGCGGGCATGCTGAAGGTGGGCGGCTCCGACCACGTCGGTGTCGGCGACATGCTGTTCCTCGCCGATCCGACCGCGCTGGGCGGTAGCTTCGACGTGACCGGCGCCACGATCGACGTCAAATCCGGCTCCGGCCCCATCACCATCTCCGGCGCTCAGGGCCCCGGCGACATCCGGCTGCAGACGACGGGCGGCGTGGTGACGATCTCCGGCGCCGTCACCGCCGGGCGCGACTTCTTCGCGGACGGCGGATCGGTGGCGGCGACCGGCGGCCTCACCGCCACGCGCGACGTGGCGCTGTTCGGGCGGACCGGCAATGTCGCCGTCGCCTCGGTCACGGCGGGCAATGATTTCGTGGTGCGCGCCGGCGGTGACGTGACCGCCAGCGGCGACCTGAAGGCCGGCCAGACCCCGGCGACGGGCGGCGTCGGCGACCGGCTGATCGCGGCCGGATCCGGCGCGGCCACCCTGTTCGGCGAGGCCGCCGACGCCGGCGTGGGCGTCCTTGACCTCCGCGGCGCCAACATCACGCTGAGCGGTGCGGTCGACACCGAGGCGGGCGCTCACCTGCGGCTGCAATCCACCGGCGCCACGACGCTCGGGACCGCCACGGTGGCCGGGGACATATCGATCGACGCGGCCGGCGACCTGACCGCGGGCGACCTTTCCGCCGGGCGCGACGTGGCGCTGCGCTCCACGGGCGGCGGTATCTCGATCGCCTCGGCCAAGGCCGGCGACGACATCGTGCTGCGCGCCGCCAACGCCATCGCCGTCTCCGGCCAGCTCAACGCCGGGCAGGGGGCCGACGCGGCCGGCGCCGGCGACGGCCTCTTCAGCCTCAATCCCACCAGCCTGGGCGGCGATTTCGACCTGGCCGGCGGCAACGTCGACCTAAAGTCGGCCGCGGGCGGCATCTCGGCGCTGGGTGCGATCAGCGCGCCGACCGACGTGAGGCTGCAGGCGGCCGGCGCCGTGGTCACCGGCTCGGTCGCCGCGGGCCGAGACATCCTGCTGGATGGCGGCGCGGTCACCGGCGCCGACGTGCGCGCGGGCCGTGACGTCGCCGTCCGCGCCCAGACCGACTCCGTCACCCTGGCCAGCGTCGCGGCCGGCGACGACGTGGTGCTGCGCGCGGCCAAGGACGTCACGGTCAGCGGCGCGATCAGCGCCGGCGGGGCGGCGGACAGCGCCGGCGCCGGCGACCGGCTGTTCGCCACCGACAAGACCGCGCTGAACGGCGACTTCGACCTTTCCGGCGGCAATATCGACGTCCGCGCCCACGGCGCGATCACCGTCGGCGGCGCGGCGACCGCGGCCGGCGACGCCCGGTTCCAGACGCTGGGCTCCGGCGCGGTCAGTCTGGCGGCGGTCACGGCCGGCGGCGACGTGCTGGCTGACGGCGCCGCGGTCCAGGCCAGCGGCGCCCTGCTCGCCAACCGCGACGTCGCCGTGCGGGGCCGCACCGGCGCGGTGCGGCTGGCCACGATCAAGGCCGGCGACGACATCGCCATCCGCGCCGGCGGCGACGTCTCGGTGACCGGAACCCTGTCCTCAGGCTCGGGCCCGTCTGCCACGGGCGCGGCGGACCGGCTGATCTCATCGGCTGAGAGCGGCCCGATCATGCGGTTGGTCGACCCCTTGGCGGCCACGGCCTCGATCGAAGGCTTCACGCTGGCCAACGGCGACATCGACATCAAAAGCGGCGGGGCCATTTCGCTGAACGGCGACGTCAACGCCGCGGGGTCGGCGTCCGGCGTGCATCTGCAGGCGGCCGGCAAGATTTCCGCCGGCAGCGTCACCGCCGGCGACAGCATCTTCGCCCGCGGCGGCGATTTCGCGCTCGGCGGCGCCTGGCGGGCCAACACGGCGCGCCTCGAGGTCACCGCCGCCGGCGGCCTGGCGCTGGGCGAAGGCGTCTCGGCGGCTTCCGGCGGCGTGGCGCTCAGCAGCAGCGCGATCGGCCTGATCGACGCGCCCACCCTGCAGATCTTCCTGGGCGACAGCTCGGGAACGATGCGCGGCGCGGGGCTGTCGATCGGCACGCTCAACATCGACGTCGCCAAGATCAAGACCTCGCTGGAGCTCTACGCCGGCGCGGCGTCGCAGGTGGTCATCTCCGGCGCCTTCGCGCCTTCCAGCGGCGGGGTGAACAGCACCATGGTGCGGATCGGCGCCCCGAACGCGGACGTGGGCGACTGGACCCCGGGCTCGATCCGGGTGATCGCCAACAGCGGCGGCTCGATCGGGGTCTCGACCACCGTCACGGGCCGCACCTTCAGCGACATCCGCGCCTTCGGCTCGGTCGAGCTGAACGCCACGAACGACATTCTGATCGGCTATCAGGACTTCATCGACAAGCTCTCGGCGACGTCTGCGGCCGGTGTCTCTTCGGCGGTCAGGGTGCTGACCGCGCCGCAGACCTTGGGCGGGCAGCGCATGCTGATCACCGCGGGCACGCTGACGCTGCGGGCCAACGGCAAGGTGGCGCAGCAGGACACCGAGGGCCTGCTCGGCAACAACCCGATGGGCCTCTATCTGTTCGGCGGCTCGGCGACCGTGCCGCAGCTGGTGCTGGGGCGCACGTCCGGCAAATCAGTGGGCGCCGTCACCCTGCCCGACTACATCGAGCTCAACGGGGCGCTGACCACGGCGGCGACCATTCTGACCGGCACCAACGCGTCGCTGGCCAATGTGATCGCGTTCGCCAACGGCGTGACGCCGAGCGCCTACTATCGCATCAACTCCTGCGCCATCATGCAGCCCGGCAGCTGCACCTCCTCGAGCGTCCACTCGACCGTCAGTATCGCGCCCGACCAGCTGACCAATCTGACGGTCCAGGACCGCACCGCCGCCGCCGGCACGGCCGACCCGACGGTCGCCAGCGCCACCAACGAAGAAAGCTGGAAGGACCCGAAGTAGGCCATGGCGCGGCGTTCCGGTCAGAGTGGCGGGGTGATGGCGGTCATCGCGGCCCCCCTTCTTACGGCCCTGACGCTCGCCGCATCGGCGCAGGCGGCCAGCGCCGCGCCGCGTGAGGATTTCCCGCTCGGCCAGAGCGCGCGCAGCGGCGCGGTCTGTCAGGCCGTGCGCGACTTCGAGGACCCGCTCGCCGCCAAGGCCGGACTGCGCGCCTGGCAGGTGACCTGCCGCGGCTGGACCCAGACGCTGGGGCGGATCTACGCCTTCCATGGCGACGGGGCGACGGCGGCCCAGGCCTGGCGCAGGGCGCTGGCGGAGCGCGCGACCTGTGAGCCCGGCGGCGCGGTCCCCGACCCGCTGCTGGCCAAGACCACGCTGGCGACCTGCAAGAGCAAGCCGCTCGGGGTGAACTACGTGGCCTATGAGGCGCAGGCCGGCCACGACGTGATCGCCGCCGAAGGCTACGCGGCCATCGGCGACGTGCTGGCGACTGGCGTGAAGGTGGCGCTCGGCCGAGCCCCGCCGCCGGCCGCGACCAGCCGCCAGACCGCCAACCTCGGCTCCATGCTCGGCGGCCAGATCGAGAACCTCAACGCCGCGGCGGAAGCCAGCGCCAACTCGCCCGCCAAGCAGAAGGAATCGGCCTACCGCGAGGCGCAGGAATGGCAGTTCGGCGACGCCGAATCCCGGTTCAGCCACCTGGCCGAGACCTCGCTCGCCGGGCTCGGGCTCACCGACCGCGCCGAGGCCTATCTGAACGTGGCGATCAACGCCTCGAACGGCGGCCGCTACACCGAGGCCGAGGCCTATTTCAAGGCGGCCACGCCGCTGGTGACCGAGGCCAACAGCCCGCCCTTGAGCGCCCTGTCGTTCAACATCCTGGCGGCCCACGCCCGCAATCAGCGCCGGTTCGAGGACGCCATTGCGCTGGCGCAACGGGCCATCGCCGTGCGGCGCAGCACCGCGAGCCCGGCGGCCTCCGGCCTCGTCACCCGGGTCGGAACGGACCTCACCCTTGGCCGCGCCGCGGCCATCGCGCTCAACGCCCAGGGCAAGATCCCCAGCCTGCAGCTGTCCGCCGAGGATCGGGAGGCGGTGCGCGACGCCCAGGCCTGGCAGATCATCGGCACCTGCCAGGAGGCCCTCGACCAGCGGCCGCAGGCGCGCCAGAGCCTGCAGACCGCGCTCGATATCCTGAACCGGCCACGCGGCGAGGACGTGCTGGGCTCGGCCGCGCCCTGGCTGGTGGTGCGCGTCCAGGTCGACATGGCCGCGCTCGACCGCGAGGACGGTCAGCCGCAGCTCGCGGTGCGCCGCATCGAAGCCGCGCTCGCCATCTATGAGCCGCTGGATCCGGACTCGCTGCCGCTCGGGCGCTACATCCTCGAGCTGGCGCGGGCCAAGGCGGCGAGCGGACAGGAAGACGCCGCCCTGGGCGACTTCGAGCGGGCCTTCGGCATCTTCCAGATCAAGCGCGGCGCGCTGGGGGCCTCGGCCGACGCAGCGGGCGCCTATTTCGACATCCTGCTGAAGCGGATCGGCGGCGATCCGGTGACCAACGCCGCCGACGCGCAGCGCTTCTTCGCCAGTTCCGAGGCCCTGGTGGGCGAGTCCACCGCCGCGGCGTCCCTGCAGTTCGCCGAGCGCCTGAGCTCCGAGGGCACCGCCAGCGCGGGCATCTCCCGCGCCCGCGACGCGACCCTGCGCCTGATCGCCCAGAAGGACGAAGAGATCCGCCAGCTGCAGCGCGCCGGCGCCTATGCGGGCGACGTCCGGACCAAGGCGGACGCCGAATTGGACGACCTGCGCAAACAGGCCAACGAACTCGAGCAGCGCCTGTTCGACGCCAACCCGCGCTACGCCACCGCGCTCAGCACGACGGTGACCAGCAAGGACCTGCAGAGCGAGCTCAAGGACGGCGAGGCCTATCTGAAGGTCATGTTGCTGGCCGGCCGCGGCTACGGCGTTTTCATCACCAAGACCGAGGTGCGGCCCTACGCGATCGAGATCAACCACAACCAGGCCCGGCAGATGGCCAAGAAGATGCGCGACCCGTTGAGCGATCTCGACTCCGGCGCGCTCGGCGAATGGGACGTCGATCTCGCCTATCAGATCTACCAGAAGATGCTGGGTCCCATCGAGCCGCAGCTCGCTAAGGTCCACCGGCTGATCTATCAGCCGGACCCGACGATGATCGGCATCCCGATCGGCGCCCTGGTGACCGATCCCGCCAGCGTGCAGCTGGTGGCCCGCAACACCGAGGCGGCGCGGGCCGCCAAGACCGAGGTCTCCTACAAGGGCGTGAGCTGGCTGGCGGCGCGCCTGGACACCTCGGTCTCGATTTCCACCGCGGCCTTCTGGAACACGCGCCGCACCCGCCCGAGCAAGGGCGCCAAGCCCTTCCTGGGCTTCGCCGACCCGGTCATCCCCAACGGCCCCACGGCGTTCAAGAACGTGGTCGCCCCGGCCTGGTCGATCAGCATCGCCGGCGGCGCCGACTTCTGCGCGGGGTTCCGCAAGGCGCTGATGAAGCTGCCCCAACTGCCGGAAGCCGATTCGGAGGTGAAGTCCGTGGCCGCGGCGGTGGGCGCGCCGGGCAGCGTGATCCTGGGCGCCGAGTTCACCGACGACCGGGTGCGGCACGGCGGCGGCTTCGAGGGCGCGCTCGACCAGTACCGGGTGCTCTATTTCGCCACGCACGGCCTGCTGCCACAGGCCAATGGCTGCCTGCAGCCGGCGCTGGTGACGTCGCTTGGCGGGCCGACCAGCGAGTCCCTGCTGGACACCGGCGCGATCCCCGACCTGCAGCTGGACGCCGACCTAGTGGTGCTGTCGGCCTGCAACACTGGGGCTGGGCTGGAGGACACCGGCGGCGGCGCGGCGCTCGGCGGCCTGGTGTCGACCTTCACCTACGCCGGCGCGCGCAATCTGCTGGTCTCGAACTGGGAGGTGAATTCCGCGGCGACCGAGATCCTGATGTCGGCCCTGTTCAAGTCGAAGGCCGCAACCCAGGGCGACGCGCTGATCGAGGCCGAGCGGAGCTTCATGGCCCGGGACGACTACTCACACCCCTACTATTGGGCCGCGTTCCTGATCGTCGGCGACAGCGCACGCGCCTTGCCGGCGCCGCAGTGAGGACGGCGCCCGCGGGCCGCAAGGATTGACAAGCCCCCGATGCAGACCGCCCAACTGGCGCCACGCGGGATCCGGGGGAGGACATGCGGGACTTGGGGGGCGCTCGTCGGGGACCGGGGGTCTTGGCCCTGGTCGTCCTGCTGACCGCCTTCGGGTGGGCGGGCGCGGCGCGGGCGGCGCTGTCGGACACCCTCTGCAATCCCTATTCGTCCGCCGGGCCGCAGGCCTGGCCCAAGGCCGGCGAACTGGACCGAGCGGCGGCCGGGGTCGAGACGGAGCTTCGCCGGCGAGGGCCGTCTGGGCGGTTCGGCGATCTGCTGCTCGCGCTCGACCTCCCGGCCTCCGACACCGCAAGGCCGTCGCCGGCTGAGATCGCCGACTATTGCGCGGCGGCCGGCGAGTTGATGCGGATCAGTCCGGAAGGCAGCCAGCGGCAGGCCGAGTTCTACCTGCTGAGCGCGTTCCAGATGGCGCGCGCGGCGGGTAAGCAGACGGTCGCCTCGGTGGCCGCCTATCGGCTGGGGCTGGTGTCGCTGTCGGGGCCGTCCGTGGTCGGCGCCCGCGGCGCCGGGCGGCCCACCCGCGGCGGCGCGACCGCGGCGATCCGCGGCGCGGCGCAGGCGGGCGGCGGCGGAGCCTGCGACCTGCTGGCCAGTCCGCAGGCGCTGTTCAACGCCAACCTGACCCTCTCATTGGCGTCGCTCGCCTGCGCCGCGGATCAGGCGGCGCAGGCCGGCGACAGCCAGACCGCCGCGCTCGCCAGCCTTCGCCTGTCGCGTCTGCGGTTGGCGGTCGCCGAGTCCAACACCGCCGCGGCCGCCCAGTTCAGAGCCCAGGCGGCGCAGGCGGCGATCGCGGGCCTGGCCGCCGCGCGCGGGATCGCCGACCCGGCCCTGCGCGCCGAGATCCAGGGCCGGCTGGCGTTCGCGGCCCTGGACGCGGGCCCCGGCCAAGCTGCCGACCTCGACGGCGTCGTCCAGGCGATGGCGACCGCGCAGCCGGACAACCCCGCCGCGCTCTCCTTCGCCCATGCGCTGAGCGCCCGGCTGGCGCTCGCCGCCGGGGACGCGCCCCGCGCGCGTCGCCTGATGGACCAGGCGCTGATCGAAGAAAGCCAGCGCGTGCTCCCGGCCCGGCTGCCGGAGTGGCGGCTGCTGCTGGCCGAGATGGATCCCGAGCATCGGGAAAGCCATATCCTGGCCGCCTACGACGCGCTGGACGCGATCCGGCCGCTGCTGCCGCGCTTCGATCCGCTGACCGAGGAGACCGCCTACTCGCTCTATATGCGCAAGGTCTTCCAGAGCGCCGTCGACCTGGACCTGTCGCAGGCCAGCGGCGCCCTGGAACAGGTCCGCGTGCGCGACGCGCAGAAGATCGTCGAGGCCTACCGCCAGGCCGAACTGCAGAGCGTCTATGGCAGCGAGTGCGTGCCGGAGCGCGATCCGTTGCGGCCCGAGACCCTGGCGGCCGGGGAGGTGCTGCTCTACCCGGTGCTGCTGCCGGACCGCCTGGAGCTGCTCTATGTGATCGGCGGCGCCAACGGCCAGGCGTCGTTCAAGCGGCTGGCCCCCAACCGCGGGGTCGACCGCGAGGCGGTCTCGGACCTGGTCGAACAGGTCGTCCTGTCGCTGAGCTACGACAACGACAATGCCTGGCGCGCGCCGTCGCGCCGGCTCTACGACCTGTTGATCAAGCCTGTGGAGCCGGACCTGACCGCGGGCTCGATCCTGGTGATCGTGCCGGACGGCGCCCTGCGCGGCCTGCCGTTCTCGGCCCTGTTGGACGCGGACAACCATTTCCTGGTCGAGCGGACGCGGGTCTCGGTCGCGCCGTCGCTGGCCTATTCGCAGCCCGGTGGCGACAGCCGCTCGCGCGGCCTGCAACTGGTCGCCGCCTCGCTGGAAATGGAGGTCAAGCTGCCGGCCGGCGACTTCGAGAAGCTGGAGGGCACGGCGGCGGAAGCCAAGACCGCCGCGGTGGTCGACGGCAAGCGCATCGCGCGGTCCTGGACCATCGACAATTTCAGGCGCCAGGACCTGGTCAACGTGCTGACCCAGGAGCGCGTCGACATCCTGCACCTGGCGACCCACGCCTCGTTCAACGGCCGCTCCGACCACGCCTTCATCGTCGCCAACGGCGAGGTGATCCTGCTTTCGGAGCTGCGCCAGATCCTGGCCCAGAACCGCACGCGCGGCGACGAGCTGGACCTTCTGGTCCTCAGCGCCTGCGAGACGGCGGTCGGCGACGACGAGGCCAGCATGGGCCTGGCCGGCGCCGCGGTGCAGGCGGGCGCGCGGAGCGCGGTGGCCTCCCTGTGGCCGGTCAACGACGTCGGCACCGGCGAGCTGATGGACAATTTCTACCGCCGCTATCGGGAGGGCCGGTCGAAATCGGCGGCGCTGCGGGACGCGCAACTGGCGATGATCGCCAAGGGCGGGCCGGAGGCCAATCCCAACATCTGGGCGGCCTTCACCCTGCTGGGGGCCTGGCGATGAGAGATGGGGCGATGAGGCTGGCCGGACTCGCGCTCGCGCTCGCGCTGGCCGCCTGGCCGCTGGCCGCGGGCGCGCAGACGACGGCGATCACGCCGGACGCCGGCGCCTTGTCGCTGGGCACGACGGCGGCGCGGGCCGGCAACCTCGTGACCATCGACGGCGGCACGCTCGCCGGCTCGAACCTGTTCCACAGCTTCACCCAGTTCAGCCTGGCCGCCGGCGACACGGCCCAGTGGGTGCGCTCGGCCGGCGGCGGCGCGGGCGTCAGCAATGTCATCAACCGCGTGACCGGCGGACAGGTGTCGCAGATCGCAGGCACCCTGGATTCCAGCCAGCTCCCGAACGCCAACTTCTACTTCATCAACCCCGCCGGCGTCGTCTTTTCGGCGAGCGCGCATGTGAACGTGCCGGCCGCGGCCTATTTCTCCACGGCCGGCGAGCTGAGGTTCGCCGACGCCACGAAATTCGCCATCGCCACGCCCGGCGGCTCGACGCTGTCGATCGCCGCGCCGCAGAGCTTCGGCTTTGTCGGCGGGCAGGGGGCGATTTCCATCAATGGCGTGGCCCAGGACTTCGCCCCGCCGCCCGCGGCCCTGTCGTTCGCCGCCTCCGACATCCAGGTCGCCAATGCGCACCTCCTGCAACGCGGCCTCGACCTGACCGCGGTCGGGCTGGGCGCGGCCCAGGTCTCCCTGCTCGACCCGACGACGACGCCGAGCAGCGCCGGAGCCGTGACCCTGAGCGCCAGCCAGCTCATCGTCTCGCCCACCGGCGCGGCGGCCGGGCCGCTGCGCATCACCGGCGGCGCGGTCACGCTTGACGCCGCCATGCTGATTTCGAGTACGGCCGGCGCCGCCAAGGGCGGCGACCTCCTCATCCGGGCCGGCCAGCTGAAGCTCGTCAACGCGCCGTCGCTCACCTCCGTCACCCAGGGCGGCGGCGCGGGCGGCGCCATCAGCGTCCAGGCGGGCGATATCGACGGCGAGGGTGGGCAGCTCACCACGACCGCGTTCGGCGCCAACACCGGCCCCGGCGGTCCGGTGACGATCTTGGGAGACACCGTCGCCCTGCACGGCGTGACCCTGGGATCGAACACCACCGGCGCCGGCGTGGGCGGCGACCTGACGCTGAGCGCGACCAAGTCGATGCTGCTCGACGCCAGCTTCGTGGTCGCCAACAGCCTCGCGTCCGGCGGCGGCGGGCAGATTTCGGTCAGTGCGCCATCGCTGACGCTCAGCGGAGCCATCGCTTCGACCACCGCCAACGGCGCGGGCCGGCCGGGCGACGTGACGGTCCGCGGCGACCACATCGCCATCTCCACCGGCCTGCTGGGCTCGGCGCCGGGGCTCGGCAACGATTCCGGGAACCTGACGATCACCGCCACCTCGGACGTGACCGTCACCAACGGCTTCTTCTCGGCGGCGACCTCCAGCACCGGCGCGGCGGGCGTGATTTCCGTGACCGCGCCCAGGGTGACCATGACCGGCAGCTTCATCGACACCGACGCGTTCGGCGACGGCGGGGTCGGCTCGGTGATCGTCCAGGGTCAGACGCTGGCGTTCAGCAACGATCAGGTGATCGCCCAGTCGCACGGCGCCTTCGCCAGCCGGCTGGGCCGGGTGCAGTTCTCCGCCACCGGCGATCTTTCGGTGGTCGGCGGGCAAATCGCCTCCAACGCCTTCGGGGGCGCCAGCGGCGGGGTGATCGTGTTGAGCGGGCGCAGCGTCACGGTCGATGGGGCCATGGTGCAGTCCGACACCAGCGGCGGCGGCGCGGGCGGTCAGGTGACGCTGAGCGGCGGGGCGATCTCGGTGCAGAACGGCGCGGCCATCTCGTCCAACGCCTTCGCCGGCGGCGCCGCGGGCGACGTCACCCTGGCCGGCGGCGATGTGACCCTCGGCTCCGGCGCGACGGTCTCGTCGGACACCTTTGGGAGCGGCGCCGGCGGCCGGGTTGCGCTGAGCGGCGGCGCGATCCTCCTCCAGGGCGGGGCCATGGTGACCTCGGTCGCCGACGCCGGGACCGGCGCGGCCGGTTCGGTGACGGTGAACTCCAGCAGCCTTACCCTGCGCGACGCCTCGATCGCGTCGGACACCTCCAGCTCCGGCGCCGCCGGCTCGGTGGCGATCGTCACCGGCGACCTGACGCTGCAGGGTCTGAACCGCGGGAACACCTTCATCTCCAGCGACAGCCTGGGCACGGGCGACGCGGGCGCGGTGACCATCCAGGCGCGCAACCTGTCGGCGGACGGCGGCGCGGTGATCAGCTCGTCCTCCCTGCCCGGGGCCAGCGGACGGTCCGGCGTCCTGACCCTCAACACCGACAGCGTCACCCTGCGCAGCGGCGCGCTGATCGCCACCGCGTCGAGCAATCGCACGCCCGCCGGCCAGATCAACCTGACCACCGGGACGTTCGTGGCCGACGGCGACGAGACCGGCCTCGACAGCGAAAACTCGGCGGGCCTGGGCTCGCGGCGACCCGTCGGCGGCGACGCCGGGACCATCCGCGTCTTCGCCCACAGCCTGACCGTCGAAAACGGCGCGCGGATCTCGACCGACTCGTTTGCCGGCGCCGCGGGCGACATCGAGATCAGCATGCCGGCCGGCACGATCCTCAAGCTCACGGGGGCCACCGCGCCCGGGTCGATCGATACCTCCTCCGGCGCCGGAACCGGCGGGCGGATCGTCATCGGGACGCCGCTGGCCGTGGTGCTGAACGGCGGCAGCATCCTGGCGCTGGGCCAGCAGCGCGGCGCCAATGTGCTGCTCCAGAGCACCTATTTCGTCGACTCCGTCGACCGACCCAACACCGTCGCGGTCGACGGCGAGTTCAAGATCGTCGCCGGGCTCTACGACCTCTCAAGCGGCGCCGTCAGCCGCGACCTGTCGGTGCTGGACGCGTCCAAGGTGATGCGCGGCCAGTGCCCCGCCGCGCGCTCGACGGGTCAGGTGAGCCAGCTCATCACCCGCCCGGTCGGACCCTACGTGCGCGATGGCGCTCCGACAGTTCCGTCAGCGTCCGCGCCGCCGCGCGGACCGGGCGGCGGAGACTGCCGTTGAGCCGGGCGCGGTGCGGCGCCCTGGCGGCGGCCATCGTCCTGCTGGCGCTGGGCGGGCCGACCGCCGCCCTAGCGCAGAGCCCGCCGGACGCCCCGCGAGAGCGGACGGGCCCGCAAGCCGCCCCGCCCAGCCTGCCCGCCTATTCCACCCCTGCGCCCGGCCTCGTCCCGCCGGTGGCGCCACAGGCTCCCGCGGCCGGCCCGTCGACCTCCAGTGGCGGCCTCGCCGAGCTGCGCATCTCCACCGACATCGCGAAGGGCGCCGCTCTGCCGCCGCGCGGCTGGCGGCCGCCGCAGGAGCCTGGCGCGGACCTACGGCTCGAATATGCCGCCGGCCAGGCCCTGGACGCGAGCTGGGTCAGGCGCCAGTTCGCGCTCAACGGCATGACCGGCGACAGGGCCAACGTCGGCCGCGCGCTCGCGCTCACCCAGCTGATCAACCGCGCGTTCCTGAGCGCCGGGTTCATCAACTCGGGCCTGGTGGCGCAGCCCGCGTCGTCGCCTGAGGTGCTGACGCTGCGCCTGGTCTACGGCGGGCTGGCGCCCAGCCCTGACGGCGGGCCGCCGTTCAGCGTCGCCTGGGCGTCCGGCGGCGCACAGGGGCTGGACGAGGCCTACGTCCGCGACCGGTTGACGGCCGCCTTCGGCCGCCCGCTGAACGCGGTCGATCTGGAGCGCCAGTTCCGGCTGCTGGCGCAGGACCCGGCGATCCGCACGCTGAACGCCGACTTGCGGCCCGGCGGCAGGCCCGGCGAGGCCAGCCTGGCGGTGAGCGTCTATCCGCAGGACCGCTTCGATCTCGATGCGACGGCCGCCAACAACCGCGCCCCTTCCGTGGGCGGCGAGCATCTGGGTCTGGGCGGCTATGCCCGCAATGCGCTCAGGCCCGGCGACGTCTTGAGCGGCGAGATCGGCGTCACCCAGGGCCTGAAGGACATCGCGCTGGGCTACGCCACGCCGGTGTTCACGCCGGATACGACGTTCTCGGTTCGAGGCGCCGTCAATGACGCCGCCGTGGTCGCCGCCTCGCTGCAGCCGCTGGACATCAAGGCCCGCGACCGGCTGATCGAGGCCGGCCTGACCGAGAAGTTCCTCGACACGCCGCTGCTGCCGTCGGCGGAGCCGGGCCATTGGATCTCGGCGCGCGGACTCTCGGGTGGCGTGCTCGTGACCCATCGGGTGTCGGAGACCGACCTGCAGGACCAGCCCTTCTCGTTCAGCCCGGGCGCCGTCAACGGCCGCAGCGAGTACACCGCGGTCCGCGTGGTCGGCGATTTCGTGATGCGCGGCGCTGTGCAGGTGTTCGCCGTCTCGCTCACCGCGACGCGGGGCCTGGACGGCACCCGTTCGGACATCCCGGACTCGCCGACGCCGAAGCGCAACTTCGATGTGCTGCTGGCCCAGGTGAACTACGCCCGGCGGCTGAGCGGCGAGGGCCTGGAACTCCGCGCGCGCCTCACCGCCCAGACCGCCGACAGCGTCCTCTACGCCGGCGAGCGGCTTTCAGCCGGCGGCGGGACGACGGTCCGCGGCTATCGCGAGAACCTGCTGCTGGCAGATTCCGGGGTGATCGGCTCACTGGAGCTCGCCCGGCCAATCCATCTGGGCGCCGGGCGCGCCGGGACCGGGCGCTTCGACTGGGGCGCCTTTTCGGTCACCGGCTTCGTCGACGGTGCGCAATTGCGCAACTATCGCCCGCCGCAGCCCGGCGACGGCATCTACGGTATCGGCGCCGCCATCGCCTGGACCCCGTCGGACGCGCTTTCGGCCCAGCTCACCTACGGTCACGCGCTCAAGAAGGTGGACCTGTCGGGCAATAAGGATCTGCAGGACCGCGGCGTCTACTTCGCTGTCACGGTGCGCCCGCTGCGCGCGCGGCGATGAGGGGCCTTAGGGGCCCGGCGGCGGCCTTGCCTCGCCCGGCGCGGCGGGCTTCGGTTTCGCCAGGTTCTTGCCGAGATAGGCGGAGATCGCGGCGGCCTCTTCCGAGGTCATCTCGGCGCCGGCCGCTTGCATCTTCTCCACCTCGTTTTCCCATTCGTCCGGGGTCAGGCGCGCATAGGCGAACTGGTCCGCGCCATGGCAGGCGGTGCAGACCCGCAGCACGACGTCCTTGCCGGGGCCGGCGGGAAGCTGGTCCTCCGGCGCCTGGGCCAGGACCGGGCGGACCAGCGCCAGACAGAGCGCCGCGGCGGCGGCCAGGGGAATCCGGAGCTTCATGCCTGCAAGCCTTAGCCGATGCCGCGGCAGGCTGGAACCTGCGGAACGGGCGCGGTGCGTCGCCTTGGAAGATTTCGTTTGGCCACGAGAGTGGCGGTGCGAGTGGGATTCGAACCCACGTTAGAGTTTCCCCTAAACACGCTTTCCAAGCGTGCGCCTTCAACCACTCGGCCACCGCACCTCACGCCCCCAGAAAGCCTGCATGTGGCGAGGCCTCCTTGGCGGAACGGGCGTCATATAGATTGCGCGCTAGCCGGGCAAGCGGCGCTTCGCCGCCTGGGCCAGCCGGGCGGCATCGAAGAGCGACGCCGACTGCTTGGCGGTTAGCTCGGCCTCCAGGCGGGGCGAGGCCGCGAGCCAGGCGGCCAGCCCGGACGCGGCGTCAGGGCGATGGTCGTGCAGCGCGGCCTGGATCTCGGCCAGGCGGCTCGAGGCGGCGCGCAGATCGGCGCGCGGTTTGGCCAGCGACGGCGCGGCGTAGCGCTCGTCGATCAGGCCCAGCCGGCTGCGGGCGCTGGCGACCATGAGGATCGCGGTCGGGTTGTCGCCGGCCGCCCTCTCGGCCTGGGCGGCCTTCAGGGCGCGGCGCGCGTCGGACATCAGCAGGGCCACGTTCAGCGGCTCGCGGGCCTGCGCCGGGCAGGCGGCGGGGCTGAGCGCGCGGACGTAGGCGGCCAGGCCCGCCAGCACGGCCGGCGTCGGCTCCGGCCCGTCGAACTCCTCGGTGATCAGCCCGTGGATGAACGGCTCCAGCTTTTTCTGGCCGGGGTCCTGGTCGACCTTCAGCTTGCCCTTGGGGCCCGAGAGGTCGGGGATCGGCCTGGGGTCGTCGACGCCGTTGCCGCGGTGGGTGGAGAACAGCGAGCTGGTCACGTCCGCCGTGCCCGGCGCACCGGAAATCCCCGGGAACAGGAAGTCGGGATTGGTGCGGCCGCCCCGGTGGCAGGTCTCGCAATTGACGCCGGCCCGCGCCGCCTGGCCGCCCAGCAGCACCTGGGTGCGGAAGGCCGCGCGGCCGACCTCGATCTTGGCGGCGAGCGCCGGGTCAGCGGGGATCTTCAGGCACTCGGTGGGGATTGAGCCGAGCGCACGGGCCGGGTCGGCGGTCTTCGCCACCCACTCCATGCCGCGGATCGGCGCATCGCCCAGCGACGCGCGCGCGACCGCCGCCCCCGCCGCGATGAGGACAAGCAGACCGGCGGTGAGAAACCCCGTTAGTTCTTTTGCGGGTCGCCGCCGGCGTCGATCCAACGGCGCAGCTCCTCAGCGTCGGCGCAGCCATAGGCGCAGAGCTTGTCCAGGCGGGCCAGCATCAGCCGCGCCCCCTTGATGTCGCCCTTCGCCACCTTCAGCTCGCCGTAGTATTCGGTCGCGCCGATGTGGTCCGGCGCGATGGTCAGCGCCTGTTTATAGAAGCTCTCGGCGCGGGCGTAGTCGCCCTTCTTGCGCCAGGCGTAGCCCTCATAGGTCAGAATGTCGGGGTGCGGCCCGAAGGTCGCCTGCGCCTTGGCGAGGGACGCCAGCGCATCGTCGTAGCGCCGGTCGTTGATCAGGCTGACCGCCTGGACATAGGCCGCATCGCCCGCCTTGGCGCCGCCGAAGAGGAAGGAGCGGTCGAGCATGGCGCTGGGCTTGGGCGCGCCGGCGGCGGCCGGGTTCATGGCGCTTTCGACGGCGGACGAATAGCTCTTCAGCTGGGCGGCTTCAGGGCAGCTGTCGCCGCAGGCCGCCACCTTGGCCTTCAGCCAGTCCTCTTCGGTCTGGACCTTGGGGTCCTTCAGGTTCGCCAGCGCCACCCCCAGGCCCGCATGCGCGCTGGGGTCCTCGGGCTTCAGCTTGATCGCCTTTTCATAGGCGCGGCGCGAGGCCTTCCAGTCGTTGTTCCCGGCGGTGGCCATGCCCAGCAGGCGCCAGCCGTCGGGGTTGGTCGGCACCGCGTCGGTGACGCGGCCGGCGGCCCGGGCGGCGTCCTTGTAGTTGTTGGCCTTCAAGGCGGCGATCGCCTTGGCGTATTCCACGGCCGGGTCGTAGGCGGGCCCCGACGCGCTGGGCATATTGGGCGCGCCGCCGCCGCTGGTCGATCCGCCGCCGCCGCCGCCGCTGGCGAGCGCCGCCGTTCCGCCGGCCAGGACCAACATGGCGCCGCCGATCGCGGTGGCCTTAAACGCGCGTTGCATGGCAGGGTCTCCCAAACGACGTCCTTGGGGCGAAGACTGCCACGAAACTTACCCGACGTCATATACGCCGTCAGATGCAATTTCGCGGGCGGAGCCCTATCTTGGGAGCCGACCGCAAGGAGGCCCCATGTTCGGACGCAAGTCGCTTGAGCTGCCCACCCAGGAAACCGCCCTGCCGGGCCGCGCGCACCCGATCCCCACCGCCCAGACCCATTTCATCAACGGTCATCCGCTGAAGGGTCCCTATCCCGATGGCCTGGAGACCGCGGTCTTCGCCATGGGCTGCTTCTGGGGCGAGGAGAAGAAGTTCTGGAGCCTGCCCGGCGTCTATGTGACGGCGGTCGGCTATGTGAACGGCATCACGCCCAACCCGACCTATGAGGAGGTCTGCACCGGTCGCACCGGCCACACCGAGGCGGTGCTGGTGGTCTACGATCCCAAGGTCACGACCTACAAGGCGCTCTTGAAGGTGTTCTGGGAAAGCCACGACCCGACGCAGGGCATGCGGCAGGGGAACGACATCGGCACCCAGTACCGCTCGGGCATCTATCCGGCCAACGACGCGCAGGAAGCCGCCGCGGAGGCGTCGAAGGAAGCCTACCAGCAGGCCCTGTCGGCCAAGGGCTTCGGCAAGATCACCACCGAGATCGCGCCTGCCGGCGAGTTCTATTTCGCCGAGGACTATCATCAGCAGTATCTGGCCAAGAACCCGGCCGGCTACTGCGGCATCGGCGGCACCGGCGTGACCTGCCCGATCGGCGTCGGCGTCGAGGCTTAAGGGGTGACGCCGGCCGCGCTGGAGACGGCGGCGCTGGCGCTGCCGGGGAGCGAGCTCTCGATCAAGTGGGGCGCCGACAAGGTCTATTGCGTCGGCGGCAAGATGTTCGCGGCCACCGACCTGGACGGCGGACACTTCTCGCTGAAGGTCTCCGACATCGCCTTCGAGGTGCTGACCGAAACCGGCCGCGCCAAGCCCGCGCCCTACGCGGCGCGGTTCAAGTGGGTGATGTTCGAAGACCTGGCGGCGCTCGACGACGCCGAGGTGGCGGACCTGCTGGCCAACGCGCGCCGGCTGGTGGCCGAGAAGCTGCCGAAAAAGCAGCGCGCGGCGCTAGGCCTGACCGCGTGACCTCGCCTCATGACTAGGGAGGAGGTCGAGGCCTTCGCCATGGGCCTGCCGGCGGTGACCAAGGTCGTCCAGTGGGGCGGCTCCGACGTCTACAAGGTGGGCGGCAAGGTGTTTGCGATCTGCGGCCTGGCCGGCGGCTTGTCGTTCAAGGTCACGCCGATCGGGTTCGTCGTGCTCACCGAGGACGGGCCCGCCCGCCAGGCGCCCTATTGCGCCAAGGGCCACTGGGTGAACGTGGCCCTGGACGCCGCGCCGACGGAGGACCTGCAGGACTGGATCCGCACGGCGCACTCGCTGATCGCGGCCAAGCTTACCCGGAGAGCCAAGGCCGAACTCGGTCTGGCATGAGCCCGGCGCAAGGACCCGGCCCTTAAGGAACCAGGGTCTCGTTGAACCGCACCGGCTGGCCCAGGTGCGGGGCGGTCACCTCGCCATCGCGCATGACGGTGGTCCCGCGGATGATCGTCGCCATCGGCCAGCCCTTGGCCTCCATGCCGTCGAAGGGGGTCCAGCCGGCGCGGCTGGCCATCATGTCGTGGCGGATGGTGCGTCTGGCCTTCAGGTCGACGATGGTCAGGTCGGCGTCATAGCCCTCGGCGATGCGGCCCTTGTCGGCGAGGCCGAACAGGCGGTTGGCGCCATGGCTGGTGAGGTCGACCAGCTGCTCCAGCGTCAGGCGCCCCTCGGCCACGTGGGTCAGCATCACCGGCAGCAGGGTCTGCACGCCCGGCATGCCCGACGGCGAGGCCGGATAGGGCCGGGCCTTTTCCTCGGAGGTATGCGGCGCGTGGTCGGAGCCGAGGACATCGGCGACGCCGTTGGCGAGGCCGGCCCAGAGCGCGGCGCGATGCTCGGCGGTGCGGATCGGCGGGTTCATCTGGGCGTAGCCCTTCAGCCGCTCATAGGCTTCGGGACCTTCCAGCGTCAGGTGCTGCGGGGTGAACTCGACGCTGGCGACGTCCTTGTGCTGCGCGAGGTAAGCGACCTCTTGCGCGGTGGTGACGTGCAGGACGTGGATGCGTTTGCCAAGCGCGGTCGCGATCCGCACCAGCCGCTCGGTGGACTGGATCGCCGACTGGGCGTCGCGCACCTCGTAGTGGCTGGTCCAGTCTCCGGTCCGCGCCATCGGCCGGCGCTCGGCCAGGCGGTATTCGTCCTCGGAGTGGAAGGCCGCGCGGCGGTTCACGTGGCGCAGCACCGCCTCGATGCCCTCGTCGTCCTGCACCAGCAGGCTTCCCGTCGAGGCGCCCATGAACACCTTGACGCCGCAGCAGCCGGGGAGGCGCTCCAACTCGCCAAGCCACGGGGCGTTGTTGTGGGTGCCGCCGACATAGAAGGCGTGGTCGCAGTGCATGCGCCCCTTGGCGCGCGACAGCTTATCGGCGAGCGCGTCCGGATCGGTGGTCGTGGGCTCGGTGTTGGGCATCTCGAAGACCGCGACGACGCCTCCGAGGACGGCTGCGCGCGAGCCGGTCTCCAGGTCTTCCTTCCACTCAAGGCCGGGCTCGCGGAAGTGCACCTGGGTGTCGATGACCCCGGGCATGATCGTCAGGCCCGTGGCGTCGAACACCTCGCCGGCCGAGGCCTGGGAGAGGTCGCCGACGACGGCGATCTTGCCGCCGCGCACGCCGATGTCGGCCATCCCGCGGCCTGCGTGGTTCACCACCTCGCCGCCGCGCACGATCAGGTCGAAAACTTCAGGCATCCGGGGCCTCAGCCATTTGCAGTCTCAACCTTTTGCGGTCTCTGGCATTTGCGGTTTGCGGCCCCCGTCGGTGGCTGCGAGCAGCTCCTCGGCGGCCTCGCCGACGGTCTCAACGCTCAGGTCCATCATGTGACAGAGCGCCTGGCCAAAGCTTGGGTCAACCGCGCGGATCTGCTCGTAGGTGCGCGGGCCGCGCGCCACCCGCGTCTGCGCGCCCCAGGGGCCGTAGAGCTGTTCGTCCGAGGGGCCGAACAGGCCCAGCGTCGGGATGCCCGCCGCGGCGGCCAGATGCATGGTCCCGGAGTCGTTGCCGATGAACAGGCGTGCGCGCTTCAGGCAGGCGTAGGCGGTCAAGAGGTCGGTGTCCTGGGTCAGGTTGATGAACTGATTGCGCATGACCACGTCCTTCAGCTCGCGCGCCAGCTTGGCGTCCTCCGGCCCGCCCAGCACCATCAGCCGCCCGCCCTTCATCGGCCCCTCGGGATCCAAGAGGCGCATGGCGACGCGGGAGAATCGCTCCAGCGGCCAGGTCTTGCCCAGCCAGTTGGCGGCGGGCGCCAGCGCCAGGATCGGACCGAAACCGGCGGTCAGCTCCTCGGCGCGGGCCTCGGTCTCTTCGGAGGTGAAGATGTAGGGCGGCGCGGGATCGTCCTCGATCTTCAGGATGCGGGCGGCCTCGATGACCTTGTGCACCGACGGGCCGGAGCTCTTGCGCCAGATGGCCCGGCGGCGCGTGGACACGAACCGCGACAGGCCCGAACCCCGCAAATCGACCACCAGGCCCCAGCGCTTGTTGCGCACCTGGGTCCACAGGTCGAACCAGTGACCGCCGCCCTTGGCCTTGGCGAACTCGATGATCCTGTCGAGGGTCGGCACTTCTTCGAAAAGCGGGGCGGCGACCGGTCCGGCGACAATCGTGAAGCGGGCGTTGGGGATCTCGTCCGACAGGCGCTTGATCAGCCCCGACGACAGCACCGCGTCGCCGATGCGGTTCGAGGTGATGAACAGGATAGGGAAGGCGCCGCGCGACATCGCCCCTCTATAGGACGCAGATTGCTGGCGCTCCAACGCCGGACACCCCAAATTGTCGGGATGAGCCAAACCCAGACCTTTGCGCCACTCCCCAGCCGCGCGCTGATCGCCGTGTCGGGCGCCGACTGGCGGGATTTCCTGCAGGGGCTGATCACCCAGGACGTGGAGACGCTCAAGCCCGGCGAAGCGCGGTTCGGGGCGCTGCTGACCCCACAGGGCCGGCTGCTCTACGACCTCTTCGTGGTCGGCCGTGAGGACGGTTGCTGGCTGGACGTTCTGGCCGAACATCGCGCCGCGATCCTGCAGCGGCTGACCATGTATCGGCTGCGGGCCAAGGTCGTCCTGGAATTGGACGAGACACCGGTCTCGATTCTCTACGGCCCAAAGGCCGCGGTTGGGGAGGGCTGGGTCGCCGACCCCAGGCTCCCGGACCTCGGCTGGCGCGGCTACGGCGCCGCGGCCCCGGCCGGCGCGACGGTCGCTGACGAAGCCGCACGCGATGCGCGGAAGCTGGAGCTCGGCGTGCCCGGTCCCGCCGATTGGGGCTCCGACAAGACCTATCCCATCGAGGCCAACTTCGACCTGCTGAACGGCATCGATTTCAAGAAGGGCTGCTTCGTCGGCCAGGAAACGACGTCGCGGATGAAGCGGCGCGGCCAGATCAAGAGCCGCATGCTGCCGATCGCCTTCGAGGGTCCGGCGCCGGCGGTGGGCGCCGAGGTGTTGGCTGGCGAGCTGCGGGCCGGCGTCGTGACCTCGGCCGGCGTAGGGCGGGCCATCGCCCTGATGCGGTTGGACCGCGCTGACGGCGCCAGCCTGAGAGTCGACGGTCGCCCCGTGACGTTGGAGCGGCCGGCGTGGCTGTCAGCGGCCCTGGGCGTGGAACCCGCCTAGGGCGATCTGCGACAACTCGAAGCCTTCGAAGCTCATCGAAAGAACTCCCCCTTGTGTCCCGCGCGCGGCTCGGAGAAGAGTGCGCCGATGGCTGACACCCTGATCCGATGCGGCTGGCGCGGCATGGCCGGCGACCCGCTGTATGAGGCCTATCACGACACCGAATGGGGCGTGCCGGAGTACGACAGCCGGGCGCTCTGGGAAAAGCTGGTGCTGGACGGGTTCCAGGCGGGGCTGGCCTGGATCACCATCCTGCGCAAACGCGAGGCGTTCCGGGCGGCCTTCGACAACTTCGATCCGGAAAAGGTCGCGGCCTATGGCGAGGCGGACCGCGCGCGGCTGATGGCCGACGCCGGCATCGTCCGCTCCAACGCCAAGATCGACGCGGCGATTTCCAGCGCGAAAATCTACCTCTCGATGCGCGACGCGGGTGAGGACTTCTCCGCGTTCTGTTGGGGCTTCACCGGCGGCAAGCCGATCCAGACCGGCTGCGTTTCGATCGGCGACGTGCCCGCCCAGACGCCGCTCGCCGTCGAGGTCGCCAAGGCGCTGAAGGCCAAGGGCTTCAAGTTCGTCGGCCCGGTGATCGTCTACGCCTGGATGCAGGCGGTCGGCATGGTCAATGACCACCTGACCTGTTGCCACCGCTACGCGCCGATCCGGGCGATGGGAGAGGCGCGGTGATCGTCCGCCTGGCGCTCGTTTGCGCGCTCGCCGCCAGCCTTGCCGCCTGCCAGTCGGTCGGCCCGGTGCACATCGGCGAGATCAATCAGGGCCGGGCGACCGTGCTGGCGCAGGCGGAGCTTGGGCGGCGTCACCTGGAGCCCTACGCGGCCTGGCGTTCCGAGGTCAGCGACTATGGCATGCTCTGGGAAGTCACCTTCTACCGGCCGGCGGACCGGAAAGACGGCCCGCCGCTAGTGCGGATCGCGGTGAACAAGAAGACCGAGCACATCGTGTCCGTGTCGGTGGGCGAATAGGATGGCGCGTGGCCCGACCCTGATGCTGGAAAGGGCCTTCATCGGCGGGCCGGTGTGCGGCGTCGACGAGGCGGGCCGTGGCCCCTGGGCTGGTCCGGTCAGCGCAGCCGCGGTGATCCTCGACCTGAAGAAGGTGCCTAAGGGCCTCGACGACTCCAAGAAGCTGTCGGCCAAGACCCGCGAGGCGCTGGAGATCGAGATCAAAGCCAAGGCGGTGGCCTGGTGCGTCGGCTTCGCTTCGGTCGAGGAAATCGCGACCCTGAACATCCTGCACGCCGCGGGCCTGGCCATGCGGCGCGCCATCGAGGGGTTGGCCGTGGCGCCGGCCTTCGCCCTGGTGGACGGCAACTACCGCTTCGACCTGCCGTGCGAGGTGAAGACCGTGGTCGGGGGCGACGGCAAATCGAAGTCGATCGCCGCGGCCTCGATCCTGGCCAAGGTCGCCCGCGACCGGCTGATGATCGAGATGGACGCCCGCTACCCCGGCTACGGCTTCGCCAGCCACAAGGGCTATCACGCGGAAATCCACGTGGAGGCGCTGCAGACGCTGGGCCCCTGCGAGATCCACCGCATGGGCTGGGCGCCGGTGAAGCTGGCGCTGGCGGGCGAGCCGCTGCGCCAGGTGGTCCTGCCGTTCGAGGATTGACCAGCTGAATCAAGCTTGACCCGCGGCGCGCGCGGCGGCGCCTTGGCGGCATGAGCGAGGCCGAGGTCCCCGATGTCGTGAAGGCGCTGATGCTGCAGGCCGGCATCTGCCGCAACATGGGCTCAACGCTGAACGGCGAGCTCTTGGATCGCGCCGCGGCCGACTGGCTGGCAGGCGGGCCAGTGAAGGCGCTGATGGCGCCTTGGCAGGATGTTGCCCTGCGCGGCCAGTTGCATGCGGCGTCCCCTCTGCGGTTGATCGGGGCTTGGCACGAACTGGCGCTGAGCGGCGACGACCCTGCCGTGTCGGCGGCCTATGCGGCCCTGGACGCCGAGGCGATCTGGGTGGCCGTTTCGGTCGCCATGGCCCAAAGGCGCGAGCGTCTGGCGCAGTTCATGGCGCACGAGCCGCAGACCAACGAGGTGCGCCGCTCCATCGCCCTCATCGGCGGTTTCCTGGAGATCGCCAGCGCCACCGGCCTGCCGCTGCGCTGTTTCGAGATCGCCGCGAGCGCGGGCCTGAACCTCTCCTGGGACCGCTACCGCTACCAGATGGGGGAAGCCGCCTGGGGCGATCCTAAGGCCAAGGTTCGCATGGACACGGCCTGGGAGGGCGGTGCGCCGCCGGCGGATGCGGCGGTGACGGTTGTGGAACGGTCGGCCTGCGATCGCAGGCCGACCGATCTGGCTGATCCCGACCAGCGGCGCCGGCTCCGCGCCTATATCTGGGCTGACCAGACCGAGCGATTGGCCCGCCTGGACGCGGCGATCGAGGTGGCGCTGGCGAACGGCGTGCGGGTGGAGGCGGCCGACGCGGTCGATTGGGCGCGCGCCAGGGTCGCGCCGGCGCCGGGCGCTGTGACAGTCCTCTATCATTCCGTCTTCTGGCAATACATGCCGCCCGAGAGCCAGGCGGCATTGGCGGCCCTGATCGCCGAGATCGGCGCCGGCGCGACACCCGATGCGCCCTTCGCCTGGCTGCGCATGGAGCCGCCGGGTGGCACGACCGTGATGGACGTGACGCTGACCCTTTGGCCAGGCGGCCGGGAGACGATCCTGGCGCAAGCCGGCGCGCACGCCGCCGATGTGCGATGGCTGGGCGCTAACCTCTCGTAAAGTCTTCCAAAATCCGGAATTAACCCCTGACGCTTAAGGTTACCTCGCCGGCAGAACGTCGGGGAGGGGACTTTGGTGCAGAACCACTACGATCTGATCGTCATCGGCAGCGGGCCCGCGGGCCGCCGGGGCGCGATCCAGGCCGCCAAGCTGAACAAGCGGGTGCTGGTCGTCGAGCGCGGCCGCCGGGTCGGCGGCGTCTCGGTGCACACCGGCACGATTCCCTCCAAGACTTTGCGTGAAACCGTCCTCAACCTCTCGGGTTGGCGCGAGCGCGGCTTCTATGGCGCCGCCTACCGGGCCAAGAAGAACATCGGCGCCGACGATCTGCGGCGGCGCCTCGACATCACGCTCGGCCACGAGGTCGATGTGCTGGAGCACCAGTTCGCCCGCAACGGCGTCGACACGGTCGAAGGCGTGGCGACCTTCACCGGCCCCAACAGCCTCTCGGTGCTCAGCAGCGGCGGCGTCGCCGACTACACCGCCGACAAGTTCCTGATCGCCTGCGGCACGCGGCCCTATCGACCGGCCCACATCGGCTTCGACGGCGAGAACATCGTCGACTCCGACGAGATCATCGAACTGACCCGCATCCCGCGCCAGCTGGTGGTGGTCGGCGCGAGCGTCATCGGGGTGGAGTACGCCTCGATCTTCTCGGCCCTGGACGTGAAGGTCACGATCATCGAGCCGAACAGCGTGCTCATGCCATTCCTCGACCGCGAGCTGGCCGACGAGTTCCTGCACGACCTGCGCGAGCGCGGCGTCATCGTCCGCTTCGGCGCCAAGGTGGTCTCGGCCGACGTGGTCGGGCCGCAGCACTGCCATCTGAAGCTCACCGACGACCGTGAGCTGCACGCCGACATGGTGCTGTTCTCCGCCGGCCGCGAAGGCGCGACCGAGGGGCTGGGCCTGGACGCCTGCGGCCTGCAGACCGATGAGCGCGGCCGCCTGACAGTTGAGAAGAACAGCTTCCAGACCGCCCAGCCGCACATCTACGCGGCGGGCGACATCGTGGGCTTCCCGAGTCTGGCCTCGACCTCGATGGAGCAGGGCCGGATCGCCGCCTGCCACGCCTTCAATGAACCCGCCCAGGCCGCGCCGGAGTTCTTCCCCTATGGCATCTATTCGGTGCCGGAAATCTCCACGATCGGCATGAACGAGGAGCAGGCCCGCGAACGCGGCATTCCCTACGAATGCGGCGTGGCGCGCTTCCGCGAGACCAGCCGCGGCCACATCATGGGCATCCAGCACGGCTTCCTGAAGATGCTGTTCGCGCTCGAGACGCGGCGTCTGCTGGGCGTCCACATCGTCGGCGAAGGCGCGACCGAACTGATCCACATCGGCCAGGCGGTGCTCAATCTGGAAGGCACGCTCGACTACTTCGTCGAGAACACCTTCAACTATCCGACGCTGGCCGAGGCCTACAAGGTGGCCGCGCTGGACGCCTGGAACCGTATGCCCAAGCAGCAGGCCAGCCGCGAGGTGACGGCCAGGGCCCTGGAGCGGGCCCGCAAGGTGGTCGGCGGCTGAGCGCGCCGGCGCAGGACGGCGCCGGCCAGGCCGGCGCCCAGGATCAGCTCCGTCCAGACCGAGGGCTCCGGGACCGCACCGGCTGGACCTCCGGGGCCGCCGGGTCCCGGGGCGCCGGGTCCCGGGCCGCCGGGGTCGGGCCCGCCTGAGCCGGGATTCCCGCCGTCGACCGGCGGCTGGAAGGGATCGACGACAGGCGGATCCGGCGGCGCGACCACCACCGGCGGCGGTCCCGAAGGATTGTCCGGCGGCGTTACGACCGGCGGCGTCACGGGTGGCGTCACCGGCGGCGTGACCGGCGGGGTGACCGGCGGGGTGACCGGCAGGGTCACCACCGGCGGCGTCACGACGGGGGGAATGACCACGGGCGGCGTTGGATTGGGCGGCGTCGGCGTGACCGGCGCGGGGCCGCCGATCAGGGTGGGCCCCTCAAACGGAAGGGTTGGCGAGGAAGGCTGCGGCAACGATACCGGCGTCGCCGTCACGGCGGTCGCCGCGCCGACATTGTCCGCCTGCGGATTTTCGGTCTCGAACGCCGCCGCCGCTCGCGGCGCCGCGTTGGCCCCGCCCCGCAGGCTCGAAAGCGTCTCCAGCTCAGTGGGCGGCGCTTCGCGCAGGGCGCCGTAGAACGGCCGCGGGGCCGCTGCCGCGAGTCCGCCGGCCCGGCCGCGCCGCCCCGAAGCCTGCCCGCCATGGGCGGGGACGCTCGCCATGGGCCCCACCACCTGCAGGGTCTCGGCGCGGGGGCGCAACTCCATCTGCAGGACGGTCGGCAGGGAGAAGAGGCCGCCGGTCACGAACACCGCAACGCGCATCCAGAAGCGCCGGCGCTTGCGGGCACCGGGGACGGAGGAGGTGGCGGGCTCGGACCTGGAGACTGACATGCGACTGGGACCGGGGACCCCGACGCGCAAACTCACCCGTCAGGGGAGTTATTCACCTAGAGCGTGTGGCTGAGTCAGGCGCTGCGGCGCCTCGTCCCTGCGTCAATCGGGCTCTGCGTCAATCCGGCCCTGTGGCAATGCGACTCAGCGTTGCGCCAGCGGGATGTCTCTGCGCCGCGCGCGCAGCACCGATCCCACTAGGCCAAAGCCCAGGATCAGGCTCACCCACGCCGCCGGTTCCGGCGCAGCGGAAGGTGCGGCCGGCGCATCGCCGAGCAGTGATGGATCGTCGGTGGGGGTATCTGGGCCAGCGGCGGAGCCCCCGAGGCCGGCTGAACCGGATGACTCAGCTCCCGGGGCGCCGCCGCCCGATCCGCCGCCGCTCGATCCGCCGCCAAACCCGCCGCCAAATCCGCCGCCCGACGAACGGCCAACAGTCGCGGAGGCGCTGGATGTCTCCTCCATAATCGGCCGCGCCTGGGACTTCGACATCAGACCATCGCCATCATCGTCGCCGACCAGCGTCGTGGCGCCGGCCAGCGACGTGTTCAAGACGTCGGTCTGGAGGTCAGTCAGCTTGAGCAATCCCTCGCCTGCCGACAGCCGCGCCGTCGCGATCATCCGCGGATGGGCGCCTCCGCCGCCAGCACTGTCCGCCTGATGGCGGTGGCTCGCGCCGTACCGGACCCTTCGCCCCTCGCCGCCGGCTGACTCCGTGTCGGGCATAACCTTGCTGGTCTCGATTCCGACCATGAAGTTGGAGAAGGCCTGCTGGAGGGGCGCGGCCAGCAACGCGCCAGGCGCCACGACAGCCGCCGCCAGCACCGAGGGCAGAGCGCGCTTCCATGGCCCGCGCCGGGGCGCTCCACCCCCTGATCCGGTCTCCGAACCAGTCGCAATCTGAACGGGCGTTTCCATCGAAACCGCTAAGCCGCTCAGTCGGGCATAAGGTTCCAACCCATTGATTATTTTGCGAATAAAGGCCCGTTTGTGTTCAAATCGGGTCCTGAATTAAGGCGCCGTTCACCCTGTTTAGAAGGGGCTCCTTAATCATACCGGCGCAAGGATTCAGCCTCCTGAATCCATGAGGCGCGTATGGGCGTTGCGGCCGACACCATCATCCTGGGCGACTGCCTGGAAGAACTGAGGAAGCTGCCGGATCGTTCCTGCGACCTCGTCTTCGCCGATCCGCCCTACAACCTGCAGCTGGGCGGCGACCTGCTGCGCCCGGACAATTCCAAGGTCGACGCCGTCGACGACGACTGGGACCATTTCGAGAGCTTCGCGGCCTATGACACCTTCACGAAAGCCTGGCTCTCCGAGTGCCGCCGCATCCTGAAGGATGACGGGGCGCTGTGGGTGATCGGCAGCTACCACAACATCTTCCGGGTCGGCGCGACCCTGCAGGACCTGGGCTTCTGGATCCTCAACGACATCGTCTGGCGCAAGTCGAATCCGATGCCGAACTTCAAGGGCACGCGGTTCACCAACGCCCACGAGACGATGATCTGGGCGACCAAGTCGCGGGGGGGCAAGCGCTACACCTTTAACTACGACGCCATGAAGATGGCCAATGACGAGCTGCAGATGCGCTCCGACTGGAGCCTGCCTCTGTGCACCGGCGAGGAGCGGCTCAAGGACGAGGCGGGGGTCAAGGCGCACCCGACCCAGAAGCCCGAGGCACTGCTGCACCGGGTGATCCTGGCCTCGACCCGGCCGGGCGATGTGATCCTCGACCCGTTCTTCGGCACCGGCACGACCGGCGCCGCGGCCAAGCGGCTCGGCCGCCGATACATCGGCATCGAGCGCGAGGAAGGCTACGCCAAGCTCGCCAAGGACCGGATCGCCAAGGTGATCCCCGCCACCGCCGAGGAGATGACAGTCACCGGCTCCAAGAAGTCCGAGCCGCGCATCCCCTTCGGCCAGATCGTCGAGGCGGGGCTGCTGCGGGCCGGCGACGTGCTCTACGACGACAAGGGCCGCCATGCCGCGCGGGTGCGCGCCGATGGCAGCCTGGTGGTCGGCGACCTCTCCGGCTCGATTCACAAGGTCGGCGCCATGGTGCAGTCGCAGCCGGCCTGCAACGGATGGACCTATTGGCACTTCAAGTCCGACAAGGGCTTGGCGCCCATCGACGTGCTGCGGGCCAAGGTGCGCCAACAGCTCGCCGCCTAGAGGTTGCGGGTCTAGGCTGCCGCCGTTCGGAGGGGCCGATGATCCGCAAGCAGATCCTGATCCTGTTGGGCGTGCTGTCCGCGGCGGCTATCTGCCTGTTCGCCGCCCGCCACGCGCTCGGGGGCCACGACCCGGCGGCGGTCGCTACGGCGGACCGGCTGGCGCTGGCCTGGCGCTGGCTGCTGGTCCCGGGCCTCTGCCTGCTGGCTGGCATCGCCGCCGTGGCCAATCAGCGCTTTCTGAGAGCCGACGACATCGACGGCGGGGCCGCCAAGGGCCCCGGTTTCATGGACATCACTCTGCGCTACAACACCAACACGCTTGAGCAGACCGCCTTGGCGGCGATCGCCTGGACCGGGCCTTCGCTCACGCTCGCGCCGCAGAACCTCAGCCTAATCCCGACCTTGGCGGTCCTGTTCGGGGTCGGCCGGGCGGCGTTCTGGGGCGGCTATCTTTTCGCGCCCTGGGCGCGGGCGTTCGGCTTGGGGCTCACGGCCTATCCGAGCTTCTTCGCCCTGATCTGGCTGGCCTTCCGGCTCTTCCGCTAGCGCGAGCTCAGCACGAACTCGTTGCCCTCGACGTCCTTGAACATGGCGAAGGTTCCCCAAGGCTGCTTCTCCGGCGGCCCGCGGAACTCCACCCCGCGCTCGCTCAGCTGGCGGTAGGTCTGCTCGACGTCGTCGCAGGCGAAGGAGCCGTTGAAGAAGCTGCCGACCCGGTCCTCGTGACCCTCCGGCGTGAATAGCACCAGCCCCGTCGGACTGCCGGCGATCGCCAGCTCGATCCAGCGCTGCGCGCCCATGGGCTGATCGGTGGTCACCCGAAAGCCCATCTTCTCGGTCCAGAACTTCAATTGCGCTTCCTGGTCGCGGCAGGAGATGCCGGCGAATTTCAGGTGGGTGATCATTCAGGGCCTCTTAGCTTGCTGCCGCCGCTTCTTTGCCGCGAGGCGCCGCCGCGCGACAATCCGTCCGATAAATACTATAGCAACGATCATGACTCGATCCATTACCCTCGACCCCTACGTCGTCGACGTCCTGATGCGTGACCTCGTGAACCATGACCATTCGCCGTCGGCCTTCCTGGTCTATCTGTGGCTCTGGGCGCGCACCGACGGCGGCAGGCGGCGCTTCGCGGCCAGCCTGTCCGGCATCGCGCTGGAGACCGGCCTTTCGAAATCCTCGGTGCAGAACGCGGTGCGCCAGCTCACCCGCCGCCGCCAGCTGATCGCGGTCACCCGCGAGGGCCCGACGACCGCGCCGGTCTATGAGGTGCTGAAACCCTGGATTCGCTGACTGTCGGGTGAAGCCTTTCGCCCCTTTCGGCGTTCACGCGATAGGCGAGGAGGAAAGATCGACATGACCGCGACCGCACAGGCGTCCAGGGTGATCCCGGCAGGACCGGACGAGGTCTGGGACACTCTGACATCCCGCAAGGGCATGAAGGCCTACATGATGGGCGCCGATGTCGAGACCGACTGGCAGGTCGGCCACCCGATCACCCTGCACGGCAAGATCAAGGGCGAGCCCTACGAGGACCGCGGCGAGGTCCGCTCGTTCCTGCCGCGCCGCCGGCTCAGCTACACCCACGCCAGCGGCTCGGCGCCCGACGCCATCCACCTGGTGACCTTCGAGCTGTCGCCGCGCGACGGCGGGACGGAGGTGACGGTGATCCAGGAGAACCTCAACGGCCGGGTCACCTCGTCAGACCTCGAACATCGGCGGGATTACGAGAAGACCTGGGCCATGATGCTGGAAGGCCTGGCCAAGGCCGTTGCGCACTAGAGCAGGTTCGATAGCCCTGCCCGCGCGGCCTTGAGGAAGACGCTCGGCAGGCCGTCGAGGTCGCGCCGGGGGCTCCATATCACGTCGGCCTCGACGCCCTCGGCGCGCAGCAGCCGCAGCGTGAGCGTGAAGTGGGTGAAGCCATGCTCCACCTCGCCGACGCCGCGCCAGGCGGCCCTGGCGGGCGCCGCGGCGATGGCTTCGGCGTCGCTCCAGCGCGCCGCGCGCCAGTCGCTGGTCGGGAGCGCCAGCATGCCGCCCAGGAGACCCCTCGGAGGTCGGCGCACAAGGCCCACCTCGTCGCCGCGGGTCAGCACATAGGCCACGCCATGGCGGTGCGGCCGCTCGGCCTTGGCGGTTCGGCGCGGCCAGGTCTCCGGCGCGCCAAGGGCCACGGCCGCGCAGTGGGTCGCCACCGGACAGCGGTCGCAGAGCGGCGCCTTGGGCCGGCAGACCGTGGCGCCCAGGTCCATCAGCGCCTGAGCCCAGTCGCCTGGCCGGTCGTCGCCGACCAGTTCGCCGGCCAGCCGTTTCAGCTCCGGTTTCGCGTCGGGAAGGGGCTCTTCCACCGCGAACAGCCGCGCCATCACCCGCTCGACATTGCCGTCGACCACATTGGTCGGCTCGTCGAAGGCGATCGCGGCCACCGCAGCGGCGGTATAGGGCCCGAGCCCCGGCAGAACGCGCAGCCCCTGCTCGGTGTCCGGAAAGACGCCGCCGTGATCGCTGGCCACGGCGCGGGCGCAGGCGAGCAGGTTGCGGGCGCGGGCGTAGTAGCCAAGGCCCGCCCAGGCGGCCATCACCTCGCCGTCGTCCTCGGCGGCCAAGTCGTTGACGGTCGGCCATCGGGCGGTGAACTTCAGGAAGTAGGGGATCGCGTGCGGCACGGTGGTCTGCTGCAGCATCACCTCCGAAAGCCACACCCGATAGGGATCGGCGCGCATCCCCGCCGCACGCGCTTTCGGCCCCACCCGCCAGGGCAGGTCGCGGGCGTTTTCATCGTACCAGGCGAGGAGTTGGGCGCGCAGGCGGTCTGGGTTCACATCCCCTCCTTATCGCCGCCCCTCCTTACTGTCGTCAGGCGATGACGGTAAGGTGGGCGCATGGCTCCCCGCCGCGACCTTCCGACCCTGCAAGAGGCCGCCCAGATTCTGACGGCCAAGCGCACGCGGCCGCAACGCCGCCCGCCGCCGCCGATGGGCCGCGCGCTCAACAAGACGCTGAAGGCGCTGGACGCCAAGTTCGGCCAGGGCTCCGGGGCGCTGGAGGCCCGCTGGCGCGAGGTGGTCGGCGTCGAGATCGCCAAGCGCACCGAGCCGGTGAAGCTGACCCGCGGCCGCAACGGCGGGCCCTCGTCGCTGGAGATCCGGGTGGCCGGGCCGGCCGCGGCGATCATCCAGCATCAGGCGCACGAGATTCTGGCGCGGGTGAACCTGTTCCTGGGCGCGGACGCGGTGCAGAAGCTGCGCATCGTGCAGGGGCCGCTGCAGCGCAAGTACGAGCCCACCGCCAAATCCCGCCGCCGGCTGCCGCCGCTCGACGCCGCCGCCGAAGCCGACCTGGCGAAGGACCTGGCGGCCGCGCCGGAGGGCAAGCTCAAGGCCGCACTGCTGGCGCTCGGCCGGGGCGTCCTGCGACAACGCGGGCGCGTTGACTAACAGCTTCGTCCGCCGCATCGGCTTGTGGCGAGTCTGACCCCGCAGGGAATCGGGCTTTAATTCAGGCTGCCTGGGAGACTCCTGTCCGTATGTTCGCGTCCCGCCCCTTTGTCGCCGTGGCCCTGATGGCCGCCCTGACGGTGGGCGGCTGCGCCAAAAAGCCCGCCGATCCGGCCTCGGTGGCGCAGGCGGACGACATGAGCCTGGGCAATCCGCAGGCCAAGGTGGCTGTGGTCGAATACGCCTCGGCCAGCTGCCCGCACTGCGCGCGCTGGGACATGGAGGTCTTCCCCGCGTTCAAGGCCAAGTACGTGGACACCGGCAAGGTCCGCTACACCCTGAAGGAATACCTGACCGACCCCGAGGCCATCGCCGCCGCCGGCTTCCTGCTCGCCCGCTGCGCCGGCAAGGACCGCTATTTCCCGGTGCTCGACGCCGTCTTCAAGGGCCAGGAGGCGATGGTCGAGAGCAAGGACGTGAAGGGCGTGCTGGCTGCGATCGCCAAAGACCCCGGCGGCCTCAGCGCGGCGCAGTTCGACGCCTGCATGCGCGACACCGCCGCCGAAAAGGCGCTGGCCGCCCGCGTCGACCGGCACGAGCATGTGGACAAGGTGGAATCGACGCCCACCTTCATCATCAACGGCAAGCGGACCGAGGGTGAGATGACGCTGACGGAACTCGATGCGGCTATCGGTCAGGCGAAGGATTAAGATCAGCCGATGTTCGACCGCCGCCTCATGATCCTTGCCGTAGCAGCCGCCGCCGCCGCCGCCGCCCCGGCCCTGGCCGCGCCCGCGCCCGCGCCCGCGCCGAAGCCCGGCCCCAGGCCGATGGCTGATGACATGAGCATGGGCAATCCCAAGGCGAAGATCGAAGTGCTGGAATACGCCTCGATGGCCTGCCCGCACTGCGGCCGCTTCAACGAGACCATCTTCCCGGCGCTGAAGTCGAAGTACATCGACACCGGCAAGGTCCACTACACGCTCAAGGAAATGATCACCGAGCCGGCGACGGTGGCGGTGGCGGGATTCCTGATCGCCCGCTGCGCGGGGCCCGAGAAGTACTTCACCGTGGTCGACCAGGTGTTCCGCAGCCAGTCGCGCTGGACCTCCGGCAATATCAAGCCGATTTTCCAGGAGATCGCTGCGGCCAACGGTGTCGACGAGGCCCGCTTCGAGGCCTGCCTGCAGGATCAGAACGGCGCTGACGCCGTCGCCCGGCGCGCCCAGCGCGCCTCAGAGCAGGACGGGGTCAACTCCACGCCGACCCTGTTCGTCAACGGCAAGGAGGTCGAAACGCCGCAAACCGTCGAACAGCTCGACGCCCTGATGGCTTCCGCGGCGAAGCCCGTCGCCGACAAGTCTGGGGCGAAGAAGCCTGCCGCCAAAATGGGAGGCCGCTAGACTCCCGTGCACTTCCAGCGGCTGCGCCTTTCGGGCTTCAAGTCCTTCGTCGAACCGACCGAGTTCCGGATCGAGCCCGGCGTCACGGGCGTCGTGGGGCCGAACGGCTGCGGCAAGTCGAACCTCCTGGAAGCGCTGCGCTGGGTGATGGGCGCCAACTCCGCCAAGGCCATGCGGGCCGGCGGCATGGACGACGTGATCTTCGCGGGCTCCGGCAATCGCCCCTCGCGCAATCACGCCGAGGTGGCGCTCACCATCGACAATTCCGACCGCCGCGCGCCGGCGGCCTTCAACGATCAGCCGGTGCTGGAGGTGGTCCGCCGCATCGACCGGGGCGAGGGCTCGACCTACCGGATCAATGGCCGCGAAGTGCGCGCGCGCGACGTACAGCTGTTGTTCGCCGACGCCTCGACCGGTTCCAACTCGCCGGCCCTGGTGCGCCAGGGGCAGATCAGCGAGCTGATCGCCGCCAAGCCGCAAAACCGCCGGATGATCCTGGAGGAAGCGGCCGGCGTCAGCGGCCTGCATTCGCGCCGCCACGAGGCCGAACTGCGGCTGCGCGCCGCCGAGGCCAATCTGGCGCGGCTGGAGGACGTGGCGCGCGAACTGGAGTCGACGCTCGGCCGGCTGAAGCGCGAGGCGCGCCAGGCGGAGCGCTATAAGAAGCTCTCCGCCGAGATCCGCGCGCTGCAAGGCGCCGTGCTCTACGCCCGCTGGGCCGAGGCCGCCGCCGCCGCCGAACGCCTGGGCGCAGAGGCCGCCGCGGCCATCCGCGCGGTGGAGGAGACCGCCGGCGTCGCCGCCCAGGCGACCACCCGCGCCGCCCAGGCGGATGAGGCGATCAAGCCGCTGCGCGAGGCGGAGACCATCGCCGCGGCCATCCTGCACAAGCTCGCCATCGACAAGGATCGGCTGGATCGCGAGCACGAGGCGCACGCCGCCGAACTGGCGCGGCTGACCGGTGACATCGAGCGCATCGACGCCGACCGCGCCCGCGAGGAGCACATCGTCGAGGACGCGGCGGCGGCCCTCGCCCGCCTCGCCGACGACGTCGCGGCCCTGGAGCAGGCCATCAAGACCGCGCCGGAACGCATCCCGGAACTGGAGGCCGCCGCCCAGGCCGCCGAGGCCGCCCGCGCCGCCGCCGACGCCGAGGTGGAATCGCTCGCCGCCCAGACAGCCGCCCAGGAGGCCCAGCGCCAGGCGGCCAGGACCCGCGTCGAAGAAGCCCAGATGCGGCTCTCGCGGACCCACCGGGCGCTCGATCAGGCCAGGCGCGAACGGGACGCGCTCGGCGTCATCGCCAATCCGCAGGCCGCGCAGGCCAAGGCTGAGGTCGAGGCCGCCGAGGCCGCGCTCGCCGCCGCCCGCGCCGCCCTGGAAAAGTCCGAGGAGGATCGCACGGCCGCCCAAGGCGCCGAGGCCGCCGCCCGCGAAGCCGCCCGCAAGCTCGACGAGCAGCTCGGCCGCCTGACCGCCGAGGCCCGCGCCCTGGCCGCCCTGGTGGCGCAGGCCAAGCGCGGCGGCTTCTCGCCGGCGCTGGACGCGGTTTCACCGGACCGGGGTTACGAGAAGGCCCTGGCCGCCGCCCTGGGCGACGACCTGGACGCCGCGCTCGACCGCGCCGCGCCGGCCTTCTGGGGTGGCCGAGACGCCGAGGCGCCCGCCTGGCCCAAGGGCGCGACGCCGCTCGCGGGTCTGGTCAAGGCGCCGGCCGCGCTCGCCGCGCGACTGGCCTTCACCGCGCTGGTCGACCGCGCTCAGGGCGACACCCTGCAGGCGGGCCTCACGCCCGGCTGCCGGCTGGTTTCCAAGGAGGGCGACCTCTGGCGCTGGGACGGCTTCACCTCGCGCGCCGATGCGCCCAAGCCCGCCGCGGTGCGCCTGGAGCAGAAGACCCGGCTGGCCGAGGTCGAGAGCGAGATCGAGGCGCTGACGCCCAAGGCCGAAGCCGCTCGCCAGATCCTGAAGGACGCCTCGGCCAAGCTGGCGGGGATCGAGGACGCCCTGCGCGCCGCGCGCCGCGAGACGCCGGCCGCCGAGCAGAAGGCGCTGGCCGCGCGCACGGCCCTCGAGCGCTTCGACCGTGAGGCGGCCCGCAAGGAAGCCCACGCCGCCTCCCTCGACGACGTCATCGGCCGCTTCGAGGCCGAGCTCGCGGAACACGAACAGGCGCTCGCGACGGTCGAGGCGGTCGCCGCCGCCAACGCGGGCGACGAAGACCTGGCCGAACGGCTGGCCGCCGCGCGCGCCGCCGCCGGTCCGGCCCGCGAAGCCGCCGCCTCGGCGCGGGCGGCGCTCGATCTCGAGATCCGCGACCGCGATGGCCGCGCGCGGCGCCTTGAGCTGCTGACCGCCGACCGCGAGGACTGGGGCCGCCGCAGCCAGGCCGCCGCCAAGCGCCTCGACGCGCTCGCCGCAGCGCGCACCAAGTCGCAAGCCGAGCTCGCCAAGGCCAAGGCCGCGCCGGAGACCCTGGAGACCCGCCGCGCGGCCCTGCTGGACGAACTCGGCGTCGCCGAAGCCCGCCGCGCGAAATCCTCCGACGCGCTCGCTGGCGCCGAGCACGAGCGCGCCGAGGCCGACCGCGCGCTACGCGCCGCTGAGGCCGCCGCTTCGGAGGCCCGCGAGGTCCGCGCCAGCCTCGCCGCCCACGCCGAAGCCGCCGCCGCCCGCCTCACAGAGGTCTCCGCCCAGATCCGCGAGACCGCCCGCATCGAGCCGGAAGAGCTGGCGCGAAAACTCGCCGACGAGGCCGTGGCCATTCCGTCCGACGCCAGCGGCGTTGAAGCCCACCTCTACAACCTGGAGCGCCAGCGGGACGCCATCGGCCCCGTCAATCTGCGCGCCGAGGAAGAGGCGGCCGAGCACGGCGCGCGGCTCGCGGTCATGCAGACCGAACGCTCCGATCTCACAGGCGCGATCGCCCGCCTGCGGGAGGGTATCGCCGAGCTGAACGCCGAGGGCCGCGACCGCCTGCTGGCCGCCTTCGAGGTGATCAACGAGCACTTCAAGACGCTCTTCCAGGCGCTGTTCCAGGGCGGCCAGGCGGAGCTGCGGCTGGTGGAGTCGGAGGACCCGCTGGAGGCGGGCCTGGAGATCTACGCCTGCCCGCCCGGCAAGCGCATGGCGACCATGAGCCTGATGAGCGGCGGCGAGCAGGCGCTGACCGCCACGGCCCTGATCTTCGCGGTGTTCCTGGCCCAGCCGGCGCCGATCTGCGTGCTGGACGAGGTGGACGCGCCGCTCGACGACGCCAACGTCGACCGCTTCTGCAACATGCTCGACGAGATGCGACGGCGCACCGAGACCCGCTTCATCGCCATCACCCACAACCCGGTGACCATGGCGCGCATGGACCGCCTCTTCGGCGTGACCATGGCCGAGCGCGGCGTCTCCCAGCTGGTCAGCGTGGACCTGCATCAGGCCGAGGCCATGGCCGCCCAATAGTGCTCGGCCGCGGGCCACCTCGAATCCTGGAGATGCCGGCGGCCGGTGAGGGGCGTGGTCTGCGGCTGGACGCCCCAGCTAAACCGGCTGACGATCTGGAGAAGAAATAATCTCACAAAAACATGGAGTTATGGGCTGTTCGGCCAGCCTTGACGCGCCGCAGCACGGTCTATAGGTTCCGCGCGACCTAAAAGCCCCCGCCGTGGCGGCGACGTCGCGGTCTAGAGGCCTTCCGACGTATGCCACACCCCAGCGATCTCCCGGCCAAAGACCTGCCGGACGAGGCCCTCAAAAGCCTCGATCAACGCTTGGGAGCGGCGGAGGCGGCGCAAACCCGCAAGGTGAGTCCCGATACTCACGCGGCCATGGCGCAGGGTTACCGCTTCGTGGGGGAAGTGGTTGGTGGGGTGCTCGGCGGCGTCGGCCTTGGCTGGCTCTTGGATCACTTCGCGCATACCCAGCCCTGGGGCGTGGTCGGCGGTCTGCTGATCGGCACAGGGTTTTCGATCTTCACCGCGGTCAACGCCGCGGCGCGGGCGAACAAAATTGCATTGGACCGTCAGGCGCCTGCCGCGCCGAGCGTTCCGGACGACGAGGACGAGGACTAAGGCCGCCCATGGCGAACCAACCCGCCATCGACCCGATGGAGCAGTTTGCGATCCACAAGATCGTGGACCTGCCGACCTTCCATGTCGGCAAGCTAGCCATCGACATGTCGATCACCAATTCGGTGGCCACCATGATCGCCGGGGCCCTGCTGCTGGTGATCTTCTTGGCGACCACCGCGCGGCGCGAGATCGTGCCGAACCGGGGCCAGGCGGTCGTCGAGGCGCTCTACAACATCATCGACCGCGTGCTGGTCGGCCCGATCCTGGGGCCCGAGGGCCGGCCCTATGTGCCCTATCTCTTCACCCTCTTCATGGTCATCCTGACGCTCAATCTGATGAGCGTGGTGCTGGCGGTGGGCAATATCGCCGGCCTGTCGCTGACCTTCGCGGTGACCTCTCAGCTGGCGGTGACCGCCACGCTGGCGGTGCTCACCTTCTTCAGCGTCTTCATCCTGGGCTTCGTGAAGCATGGGCCGAAGTTCGTCACCCTGTTCGCACCCTCCGGCATGCCCAAGTTCATGCTGATCTTCATGATCCCGATCGAGATGCTGTCCTACTTCGTGCGGCCGGTGACGCTGGCCATGCGACTGTTCGGCAACATGCTGGGCGGTCACGTGGTGATGAGCCTGTTCGGCTCCTTCGTCGTGGCGCTGGCCATCGTGGGCCTCTCCGGCGGCCTGGCGTCGCTGGCCTTCATTCCCAGCGTGCTCTCCTTCACGATGATCGTGGCGCTGACCGGCCTCGAACTGGTCGTCGCGATCCTGCAGGCCTTCGTCTTCGCGGCGCTGGCCACGGTCTATCTCAACGAGGTCGTGAACTTCGGTCACGGCCACTAATCCAAACCGACTTCTACAGAGGACTACCCCATGAATCCCGTCGCTTCCGTCGTCGACTTCCACACCTCCGCCAAGCTCATCGGCGCCGGCCTCGCCGCCATGGGCATGATCGGCGCCGGTGTCGGCCTGGGCGTGCTGTTCGGCAACTACCTGCAAGCCGCCATCCGCAACCCGGCGGGCGCCGCCAGCCAGCAGACCATGCTGTTCCTCGGCATGGCGCTGACCGAAACCATGGGCCTGTTCGCCTTCGTGGTCTCGCTGATCATCCTCTTCGGCTCCTAAGCCGCGTCCATAAGAGACTGATCGCCGATGGCGACCCCGACCCAAGAAAGCACGGCCGAGCCTGCGAAATCCGCCGGCCTGCCGCAGTTCGACCTCCAATGGTGGCCAGGCCAGATCGTCTGGTTCCTGATCATCTTCATCGCCATGCTGGTGTTCATCCGGCTGTTCGCGGCGCCGCGGGTCGGCGGCACGATCGATGCGCGTGAGGACAAGATCAGCGGCGACATCGCTGACGCGCGCCGTCTGAAGGACGAGGCTGAGGCCCAGGCCCAGGCCGCCGCCGCCGAGACCGCCCAGGCCCGCGCCGCGGCCCAGCGCGTCGCCGCCGAGGCCCGCGCCAAGGCCCAGGCCGAGGTCGCCGCCAAGCTCGCGGCGGAAGAAGCCAAGCTCGCCGAACAGGCCGCCGTCGCCGAGGCCCGCATCTCCAAGGCGCGTGACGCGGCGATGGCCAATGTCGCTGGCATCGCCAGCGAAACGGCAGGCCTCATCGTCGGCAAGCTGACTGGCAAGACGGCGACGCCCGCCGAGCTGGCCAGCGCGGCCAAGGGGGCCTGACCGATGGAACTGTTCACCGAAGCCCACTTCTGGGTCGGCGTCGCCTTCATCGTCTTCCTGGCCATCCTGGTCTTTGCGGGCGTGCACAAGTTCGCGTGGAAGGCCCTGGGCGACGCGGGCGAAAAGGTCCGCGGCCAGCTCGACGAAGCCAACCGCCTTCGCGAGGAAGCTCAGGCTCTGCTGGCCCGCATCCAGGCCGACCGCGAAGCCTCCGAGAAGCTCTCGGCCGAGATCCTGGCCAATGCACAGGAGCAGGCCAAGCGGATGCAGGTCGAGGCCCAGGAACGCCTGGCCGAACAGATCGAACGCCGCGGCCAGCTGGCCGAGCGCCGGATCGCCACGGCCGAAGCGCAGGCCACCGCCGAGGTGAAGGCGGCGGCCGGGGAGCTCGCCGCGCAGATGGCCGAACAGGTGCTCACCGCCCGCATCGCTGGCGCCAAGTCCGATCCGCTGATCGACGGCGGCATCGGCGAGCTGGCCGGCAAGCTGCAGTAGCTTTCAGCCGTCGCCTCGAACCCAAATGAAAAGGCCCCGGGATCGCTCCCGGGGCCTTTTCCAGATTCTGGAACTGAGCGGCTAGACGGCTTGACGCCGGAAGCGGCGCTTCAGCGCGCGGCGGCCCTTGACCGCGAAGCGCACGCGGCGGGGGAGGACCAGGCGCTCGACGCGCAGATATTGCTGCCAGAACACCTGGACGATCTCCGGCTCGCGGCGCATCAGGCGGCGGATCGGAAAGACCATGTTCGGGTGCGCCCGCTGCATTTGCACGAAGCGGCGCTTGGCGCTGAACGAGTTGCGCAGCACAATCATCAGCCCGACGACCATCAGCGGCAGGCCCAGGTGCCCGGGCAGCGCCACCAACGGCAGCCCGACCAGCATGATCACCAGACCCAGCGCGATCAGCAGCCAACGCGCCACGCGAGCGGCTAGCTCGCGGGCAAACTCGTCGGAGGCGCGGTAGACGCGCAAGGAAGGCATGGCGAACGTCACGGGTGTCTAACCTGGGAGCGCGCGCACGACTCAAGAGGAGGTCGAACCGCCGCTGCGCAAACCTGATATGCGAACGCACCTTTGAATCGTAAAGGCGCCGGCCCGGTTAAATTTCACTCAGAATCTCTATTCGGACGCGGATGGCGCCGGAGACACACCTGCGATGCATCCTCGACACGAACGCTTCGCTCGTGACGCGAAATACCCTTCCGCGAACGGAAGCTTCTACTCCGCCGCCACTGAGACGTCGTGCTCCGGGCGCCACGTTAGCTTCGGCTTGCGGGCCGCCAGGGTCTCGTCGAGCCGGCTCAACGGCGCCAGGTACGGCGCGCCGGTGAAGCGCTCCACATCGCCGGCCTTCGCCGCGCGGGCCAGCGCCAGCAGGGCGTCGCAGAAGCGGTCGAGCTCACGCTTGGACTCGGTCTCGGTGGGCTCGATCAGCATCGCGCCGTGCACAACCAGCGGGAAGTACATGGTCATCGGGTGGAAGCCCTCGTCGATCATGGCCTTGGCGAAGTCCAGCGTGGTGACGCCGGTCCCCTCCAGCCAGCGGTCGTCGAACAGGGCCTCGTGCATGCAGGGCCCGTCCGGGAAGGCTGGCGTCATCTCGGCGGCGAGCACGGCCTTGATGTAGTTGGCGTTCAGCACGGCGTCCTCGGCCACCTGGCGCAGGCCGTCGGCGCCGTGGCTGCGCATGTAGGCGTAGGCGCGGACGAACATGCCCATTTGCCCTTGGAAGGCGCACATCCGGCCGAAGGTCCGGGCGGCCTCGTCGCGGGCTTCCTCGACCAGTTCCAGGCCGTCCGCGCCGTGGACCAGCCAGGGCGTGGGGGCGAAGGGGGCGAGGGCCTGCGAGAGGACCACGGGGCCGGCGCCTGGGCCGCCGCCGCCGTGCGGGGTGGAGAAGGTCTTGTGGAGGTTGATGTGCATGGCGTCGACGCCGAGGTCGCCGGGGCGAACGCGGCCGACGATGGCGTTGAAGTTGGCTCCGTCGCAATAGAAGTACGCCCCGTGCGCGTGCGATATGCGCGCGATCTCGATCACCTCGCGCTCGAAGAGGCCGCAGGTGTTGGGGTTGGTGACCATGATGGCGGCGACGTCGGGGCCGAGCTTGGCTTCCAGGTCGGCGAGGTCGACGCGGCCGTCGGCGGTCTGGGCGATCTCCTCGACGGAGTAGCCGACGAAGGCGGCGGTGGCGGGGTTGGTGCCGTGGGCGGAGGTCGGCACCAGGACCCGGCGGCGGTGGCCGTTTCCGGCGGCCTCGTGGGCGGCCTTGATGCAGAGCAGGCCGCAGAGCTCGCCGTGGGCGCCGGCCTTGGGGGTCAGCGCCACGGCGGGCATGCCGGTCAGCGTCTTCAGCCAGTGGGCCAGGCGGTCCATCAGTTCGAGGGCGCCCTGGGCGGTCGAGACCGGCTGCAGCGGGTGCAGGTCGGCGAAGCCCGGCAGGCGGGCCATCTTCTCGTTGAGGCGCGGGTTGTGCTTCATGGTGCACGAGCCCAGCGGATAGAGCGCCAGGTCGATGGCGTGGTTCTTCTGGGAGAGGCGCACGTAGTGGCGGAGCGTCTCGGGCTCAGAGAGGCCGGGGATGCCGATCGGGGCGGTGCGCACCAGATCGCCGAGATCGGAGGCGTCGTGGTCGGCCGGATCGAAGTCGACGCCGGTCTTGTCCCAGCCGCCGAGTTCGAAGATCAGCGGCTCGTCCTGCAAGAGGCCGCGGGCGCCGGTGAGCGAGGCGTGGCCTTCGGTCGAAGAGGTTCCGGGCGCGGTGGGGCGGCCCACATTGTTCATGGCCATCAGCCGAGCCTCCCCTTGAGGGCCGCAGACAGGGCCGCGATATCCGCCGAGGTGGTGGTCTCGGTGACGGCGAGCAGGAGGACGTCGTCGAGGCCGGCTTCGGGCGCCAGGCGCGAGTAGGGGACGCCGGCGACGATGCCATCCTGCAGCAAGGCTTCGACGGTCGCCGAAGCGTTCGGGACGCGCACCGCGATCTCGTTGAAGTAGCGCGGGGTCAGCACCTCGCAGACGCCGCTCAGCGCGCCGACCAGTTCGCGGGCGCGGCTGTGGCTGAGCGCCGCCATCTGGCGCAGACCCACTTCGCCCAGCAGCGAAAGATGGATGGTGAAGGCGAGCGCGCAGAGGCCGGAGTTGGTGCAGATGTTGCTGGTCGCCTTCTCGCGGCGGATGTGCTGCTCGCGGGTTGAGAGGGTCAGGACGTAGCCGCGGCGGCCCTGGGCGTCGAGGGTCTCGCCGCAGAGGCGCCCCGGCATCTGGCGCACCAGCTTCTCGCGGCAGGCGAACAGGCCGACGTAGGGGCCGCCGTAGTTCAGGCCGACCCCGATCGACTGGCCCTCGGCGACGGCGATGTCGGCGCCCATTTCACCTGGCGATTTCAGGAGGCCGAAGCTGACGGCTTCCGTGGTGACGACGATCAGCAGGGCGCCGGCGGCGTGCGCCGCTTCGGCGATCTTGGTCACGTCGGTGACCACGCCGAAGATGTTGGGGGTCTGGACGACGACGCAGGCTGTCTCCGCGTCGATGGCGGCGATCACCGCGGCCTCGGCGTCGATGGCGGCCGCCTGGCGGACGATGGTCATGCCCTCGGCATGGGCGATGGTCTGGGTGACGGCGGCGTAGTGCGGGTGCAGGCCGCCCGACAGGATGGCCTTCTCGCGGCGGGTGACCCGCTGGCTCATCATCACCGCTTCGGCGGTGGCCGTGGAGCCGTCGTACATGGACGCATTGGCCACATCCATGCCGGTCAGCGCCGCCACCTGGGTCTGGAATTCGAAAAGGACCTGCAGCGTCCCCTGGGCGATCTCCGGCTGGTAGGGCGTGTAGCTGGTGAGGAACTCGCTGCGCTGGATGATGTGGTCGACGCTGGCCGGCACATGGTGGCGATAGGCCCCGGCGCCGCAGAAGAACGGCCCTTCACCGGCAGGCCGGTTGCGGGCCGCAAGCGCGCCCAGCTCCCGCTCGACTTCGAGTTCGCCGGCGCGTTTGGGGAGGTCGAAGAGGTCCTTCTTCCGCGCGGCGGCGGGGACGTCGGCGAACAGGGCGTCGATGTCGGGCGCCCCGATCACGCCCAGCATCTGGGCGCGGTCATCGGGGGTCAGGGGCAGGTAGCGCATGGGCGATCCAAAAGAAGAAAGAGGGGAACCACGGAAAACACGGAAAGAGCACGGAAAGAGAAGAGGCGAAGATCAACGGCCGCAGGTGACTTCATTGCGCGCTTCGCGCGCGATTCAACCTGGCTGAGGCGATCGGGATTCTCCCCCTCTTTCCGTGCTCTTTCCGTGTTTTCCGTGGTTCAATTTTCTTGTGTCTGCGCGGCGCTCAAAGCGTCTGCAGGTAGGCTTCGTAGGCGTGGCGGTCCATGAGGGCTTCGACTTCGGCCGGGTTGGCGAGTTTGACCTTGGCGAACCAGCCGGCGGCTTCGGGGGCGGCGTTGACGGTCTCGGGCGCGTCGCCGAGCGCGGCGTTGGCCTCGACCACTTCGCCGCTGATCGGGGCGTAGACGTCGGAGGCGGCCTTGACGCTCTCGACCACCGCGAAGCCGTCGCCGGCCTTGACGGTCTTGCCGACGTCGGGGGTCTCGACGAACACCACGTCGCCCAGCTGTTCGGCGGCGTAGGCGGTGATGCCGACGGTCGCGACATCGCCGTCGACCTCGACCCACTCGTGATCCTTCGTGAAGCGCATGCAGTCTCTCCTAGGAAAGGGCGTGGGCGCCGCAGGCGCCGTTGGATTGAACCGCGGAGATCGCGGAGATTCGCAGAGAGTGGCGGCGGCGCCCTCCGCGTATCTCCGCGGTCTCCGCGGTTTGGAATGGCTGCGCTGACGCGCGAACGGGGCTCATCGGGTCACACCTTCCGCACGTAGCGGTGGGGGACGAAGGGGGATTTGACGACTTCGGCGCGTTGGGGTTTGCCGCGGACGATGACGTTGAGCTGGGCGCCGACGTCGGCATGGGCGGGCGGGACGAAGCCGAGGGCGACGCCGCCTTTCAGGACCGGCGAATAGCCGCCGGAGGTGACGACGCCGATGACCTTGCCGGCGGCGTCGGCGATTTCGGCGCCCTCGCGGGCCGGGGCGCCTTCCAGCACCTTCAGCGCCACGCATTTGCGGGGCGGGCCCTCGGCCAGCTCCTTGACGATGCGGGCGGCGCCCGGGAAATCGCGCTGTTCGCGGCGGTTCTTGTTGATGGCGAAGGTGAGGCCCGCCTCGACCGGGGAGACGGTCTCGTCCAGGTCGTGGCCGTAGAGCGGCAGGCCCGCTTCGAGCCGCAGGGAGTCGCGGGCGCCCAGGCCAATGGCCCGCACCCTGGGGTCGGAGAGCAGCTTGATCCAGACGTCGTCGGCCGCGTCGCCCGGGATCGAGATCTCGTAGCCGTCCTCGCCGGTGTAGCCCGAGCGCGAGACGATCAGGTCGACGCCAAACGCGGTCATCAGGCGCACGTCCATGAAGGCGAGGTCCGCGGCCCCAGGCGCATAGTGCTGGAAGACCGCGGCGGCTTCCGGCCCCTGGATGGCGATCAGCGCCCGGTCCTCCAGCCGTTCGATGGCGACCTGCGGGCCGAGCTCGTCGGCGATGACCTTGAAGTCGTTTTCCTTGCAGGCGCCGTTGACCACCACGAAGAGGCCGTCGTCGCCGGTCCCGTCGATGGTGACGGGCCGGCTCGCCATCAGGTCGTCGATGATCCCGCCGGCGCGGTTCAGCAGGAGCGAATACTTCTGGCGGCCGGGCTGGAGGTTGATGAAGTCGCCGGGGACCAGCTCCTCGAAGGCGGCGAGCGGATTGACGCCGCGCAGGCGCGCCTGGCCCATGTGGGAGACGTCGAAGAGGCCGGCGTGCTCGCGCGTCCAGAGGTGCTCCTTCAGCACGCCGTCGGGATACTGCACCGGCATCTCGTAGCCCGCGAAGGGGACCATCCGCGCGCCGGCGGCGATGTGCGCGGCGTGCAGCGGGGTGGTCTTGAGCGGGGTGTCGGTGGGCGGGCTGTTGGCCACGGGAGGACTCCGGCTGACGATGGGGCGAGCCGCCGGGGGCAAACCCCTGGCATCCCGCGCCCCCGCTGTCCTTGGGCCTGAGAGATTTCGGACGCCCGGTGGTCTGGGGGTCCCCTGCTCCTTCGGCGTCCGCCTACGCTCTCACGAGCTTCGGAGGATCTTTCCAGCGTGCATCAGCCCATCGCGGTCCGTTTGCCTGAGCGTTTCCGGGGCGGTTGCGCCTTCGGCTCCGGGGTGCGTCCGATGGTCAGGACGGTCCCGATCTCTCCCGCGAGAGTCGAGGGGGAGGAGTGGGGGATGAGGGCGGGGGAGTCAAGGTTGGGGGTGGGCTGCGTCACGCATGCTCCGACTCGCCGTATAATGACTCAATCTCACTCGATCGAGATCAGCCACTGATCGACTGCCTGAGGCGACATGGACGAGTTCCTAAAACCCGAGACAATCAAGTTGCTTTCTCAAGCTGTGTTGCCGGGTGTCGTGATTGTCTATGTGCGAGGGCAACTGCTGCCCAACAGAAGGCTCGAACTGAAGGATGCGATCGTAGGCTACGTTGCCCTGTCTGTTTTGTATCAAGCGTTGCTGGGGCTTGCCGCCGAGGTGCCGTGGCCGATGCCGGGCGTGGTCCCGGCACCGATTTTCTCCATCTCCATCAGCATGATCTTCCCGGCACTGCTTGGCCTTTGGCTCGGGCTGGACGGTAGCTTTGGCTGGAGCCGTTTGGCACTTCAACGCTTGGGCATTCATCTAAGTCACCCGGTTAACACTGCATGGGACTGGCGCTTTTCGGCATGTGAGGAGTGTTGGATCATGGCGACGTTGAAGGACGGCACGAGATGGCAAGGCCATCTGAGCCCGAACTCGTTCACGTCCACCGATCCTACTGAGCGCGACATCTTCATCGAGCAGGTTTATAATTTGGAGGACGACAATACTTGGACGGCCAAGGGGAGCAGCGTCTTGATTGCTCAAGGGGAAATTCAAACGCTGGAGTTTTGGCCCCTAAAATCCGTGGCTTCTTCGAGCTAGTAGAGCACGGGATTGGGAGCACTACGATGGTTGCGAATGGAACGCGAGGCGGCCCTAAATCGCCCCATGGTCTACAAGGGGGAATGCAGCCGCGATTGATCGTTGAAGGCAACCAGCCGCGTGCGGCTAAGCCAACGACGTCGACAAGCAAGTCGCCGGCAACTTCGACGCCGCCGAACCAAGGCAGTGGCGGAAAAAAGTAGACCTATTCAACTCGAAAGAAGGAACGGTCGATGGCTCAAGGTGAGAAATCCACGCCCCTGATGGCTTTCGATGGGAGACAACCCCGAGCCAAGGCTTCGGATCAGCTAGGGCGGCAACCGAAGCCGGTGACAGCCACGGCTGGACCACCGCCGAACCAGGGCAGCGGCGGAAAGAAGTAGGATTACAAGATGACCAAACCTTTGATTCCTTCAAACATTCAACGAGGCGCACAGCCGACGCCGGCGCGTAGTCCTCAGGCCGGAAATCAGCCAACCACCGGTCAAGGAGGCTCCAATCCGGGACCTCCTCCCAATCAGGGAAGTGGTGGCAAGAAGTAGTTCCGAGCTGGGTGTCGCTGGACATCCGGTCTTGGGCGCGTAGCTAGGCTGCTGTCGCTCCGGCCTCAGCGCTAAGTACGGCCGCTAATGCCGCTGCTTCCGTTCCGATTCGAACTAGTCGGTCTCGGATGCTGCGTCTGAAGTTCTCGTCGCCGAACGCTCCGCCAGCTCTATTCATATCGAAGTTATGATCATCGATGACCCTGCGGAATGCGATCCATCGAGGCATGACTGCACCCGGCAGAAGGGCCATCAGTTCCACGTCATCCGCAACCGCGTCGATTCCTAAAGCCACCTTCGCCCTGATCGCATCATTTACGGTGGAGTTCGCGGCGATGACGACCGTGATCGTCCCTTCGGCCTGGCGCGCTCTTGAGCCCACTCGTCGGCAGCACTCGGCCAAAATCGAGCAAAGGTAGCGCCGTTTTCGATCATCGGCAGCTTGTTCGCGCTGGGCGGATGCCTCGATTGGAAGCCTAGCCGCTCGCAGCACCACTGCGGCAGTGCCAAGCGCCGCGAGAATTGCCAAGATACCTGAGATAAGAGTCTGAAAATCATAGGCCCAACTCAGTGCCGTCGAGCAGTAGTGTGCGGCAGAAGTTGATCCAGCCACCATTCAAACCCCTCTGAGAATGCCTAGCCCAGTCGGAGTCGCACAGGGCCGACATTTGGAGCAATCGGTTTCCAGGGTAAGGCGTCCACGAGCTGCTGAATGAGCTCCGCCGCCAAGGTGATGTTGCCATCAGTAAGCTCAAGCCGACCCGCTGCGGGATGCCCGTTACGAACCACACGGAACGTAAATGTCGTACCGTCGACGTGGCCGACCGAGCTAACAAAGTCAGACCACAGGATGCCGTTCGCGGTTTCATCTGCCGTGAGGGCGAGCGATATTGGTGGCCGATTGCGAGCGTCCGTCATCCAGCGTGCTCGGGAACTGGCGTGGGCAACTGAGTCTCGTAGGCCATTGAGATCAGGAAATGCGGCGAGGAGTTGGTGCCGAGCGTCCAAAGCGGCGTCGCTCTTCGTGACAGATTCGACGTGAAGCAATGCCTCTCTGATTTGGTCCAAAGCGATAACTCCCGCTTTGGCGTGGAATAGCTGGCGCTCTTGCCAGTAGCGAGGCCTCAGACCGAAGTCTGCCGGTAGAGGAAAACCCTCACCGGGACCGACCTTCTTGCTTGCTTCGTAAGATAGTGCGGTCTCGACGCGAGACGCCTCGACGAGCGCGGCGAACGCTTCCTCCACGCCGTCTACGGCAATCGCGAACTGCCTCAGGGAGCGACAAGCGTGCGCCAATGCCTCGTCGGCTCCGGAGCCTGCAGGCACGCCATCGAGAAGGTGGCCGGACGCGAAGATCAATGGGACCCGCATGGCGAGACGATATCCCGGCCAAGCGTCAGTGCCCTAGGCCAGTCTGAGCCTTAACTCCATGGCGGCCAGTTTGCCTTGGGCCCTCGGCTTCTCAAGGAGCGGCCGAAGGCCGCCCGCTTCGCGGCGCGCCAGGGGCGCGTCCTTGACAAGCCGAGGGCCCAAGGCTCGTTTCAACCATGGGGTTTAAGGCGGGGTGTGTCCCCTGTGGGGGATGAGCTCGTGCCGTTAGTTGGCCAACGTATCGAGGCCTGCGGTGACCAGCTTTTCGAACTTGGCCACCGCACCATCGAGCTTTTGATGTTGAGAGGCGTCACACGCGATGGCCTGGCACCCGGCCTCTCCTGCGCGCCAAATGCCGTGCTCAAGGATGGCGCGAGACCTCGTGATCGCAATCGCCTCAAGCCGAGGACCACTCGCGATCAGCGCGCGGCCGACCGGGCCCTCGAAGTAGACAAGCAACTGCCGCAACTGCTCGTCCGAATAGGTCTTGGCGTCAAACCGGACCGTCGCGGTCATCATGTTGGTGACATAGGCGGGGTCGTCGGTCTTGAGCATCGCCGCGACCTGCGTCGCCGCCTCGCCGGCCCCACCAGGCTCGGCTTTCATCTCATTCACTGTCGCCGCGCCAGCCCGCTGTTGGCGGCGTATCCGCGCCTCGACGCCCTCTGCTTTCAGGAGCCGGTTGATCAACGCCAGCTTCTGAGGTGATGGCTTGGGGTCATCGCTCGCCTTGGCGTCAGGAGGACCCAGCATCAGTTCGAGCGCGAGCTGCGTGCTGCCTGCTGAATACGCCTTGCCCACGTCGCTATGGCGGAAGGCGATCATTTCGGCGATCTCGTCGGCGCTGTAGGTCTGAGCGAGTTCAGAAATCCGATCTTCCACGATCTCGGCTGTCAGGGTTTGGAGGCTGCCGTGGATGGCGGCGCGCACCTGTTCCTTCTGCGTGGGATCGGAAAGGCCAAGCGCGTCCTGGGATCGCCTCGCCAGTTCCGCCTCGAAGAGCATCATCCGCAGCGTCCAGGTCACGGGCCCTTTCTCTTCATCCATCACCCACTGTTCCGCCAGTTGGCGAACCCGTGGGACGTTGGCCGCCGGCGTCGCCTGCAATGCCATCGCCATGAAGATCGCGAGCGCCATTGTTCGTTCCCCCGACCCGACCCGACGCGAGCCGAGAGCACCATCGCGCGGAGCGTCGGCCTTCGCCAGCCTGAGACTTAGCCCCATGGCCGGGGCCCAAGGCCCCCATCCACCGTGGAGTTTACGGCGGGGTGTGTCCCTGTGGGGACGCGCCGGAGACGGGCTACGCTTCCGCGCCTATGGCGGTATGAAGCGGATGGGGATTCGCACCGTGCCGCCTTCGACCGAGGCGCCGTCGGGTTTCGTCAGCTTCATCCGGAACAGTGGGACAAGACTGAGCGACGCCTGCCCGAAGCCCCAGCCCGTGGGCGTCTCGCTCTGGATCCTGCAATCCTTCAGGCGACCGTCGGCCGCGACCGTACAGAACAGGATCGTCGCGCCTGAAATGTCCCGGTTCATGGCGGCCGGGGGCGCGGCGCGGGCCATGTCCATGGGACCGGGTTTCGCCGTCCACCCGGGAAAGCTCGGGCCGGCCAGGGTTGGCGTGTCCGCCGCGGCGGGCGCGTCTTGCCCGTGCGCCGCGGTTGCGACGACTGCGATGGCAAGGGCGGCGGAGATGAGCTTCGAAGTCATGCGGGAGCGCCTTGAGCGGAAGGCCGAAGAGGCTTGATGGCCAGGTCCTGAGCCTTAACTCCGTGACCCAGGGCTCGTTTCAACCCTGGGGTTTAAGGCGGGGTGTGTCCCGTGTGCGGACTCCCGGTCCGCTCCTCTCCCAGGCGCAGCAGCGCCGTGGGAGAGGTTGGGAGAGGGTGGCGCTGTGGACCGGGTTGCGCTCCGGTTGGATCCGTCTGCCGGTGGGGTGCGATCGGGTCCAAGGTTTCGGCTGGGCTGGGCGTCGGCGCCGCCCTCTCCCGGCCTCTCCCACGATGCTGCGCATCTGGGAGAGGGGCTTTCCGATGGGAGTGTCAGCGGCCTCGCGGATATTCGATCCGGACACGCCCGATGGCGACGACAATGCCCGTGCCGCCGAAATTGATGGTCTGCCAGAGCTGTCCGTCGGGGGCGCGGTAGAAGGTGCGGCAGGTTTCGGCGCCGCCTTCCTCGCTCACGCAGACGAGGTCGCCGCGGATGTCGTAGGTCCCCTGGCGTGGGACGAACTTGCCGGATTGGCTGTAGCCGCCGTCCGGCGTGAACTGGTCGGCGAGACCGCCGCCGAAGGCGCCTTCGCGGATGATGATCTGGGTGGAAAACAGCGCCCTGACCTCCCCCTCCGACAACCGGGTCAGAGCGGGCGGCCCGTGCTCGGCGACCGCCGCCGCTGAGCCGCCGGGGACAGGCGAGCAGGACCCCATGAAGGACCGGTCATAGGGGCCTCGGGCCATGCCGATCTGGCCTGCGGCCTCACCTTCGAAGCTCCGGGCGGCGAGGTCGAAGACGATGTGCTCCGCCGAGATGAGGGGCGCGCGTGCGGGGACGAGGAGCGGGTCGCGCAGGCAGTGGTGATCCGCTTCGAGTTCGCCGCACCGGTACTGGCGATGGTGGTCGTCCGGCGCGGTCATGACGCGGCACTCGCCGCCGACACAGAGGGTCTTGCGGTCGCCCCGCAGGACGAATTCGTTGGTCAGAAGGTCGGCCGTCGGGGTGACGCGGCAGAGCCAGTCGTCGGCCCGATCCGGGGCGGCGAGAGCCGGGCCTGCGAAGACCGTGGCGGCGAAGAGGGCTGCGATGGCGGCGCGCATGGGTGGAGTTTGAGGCGGCAGGGCTAAGGGTCCGCTAAGGCAAGACAATGTTCTGCTTCCGTTCTCGATTTTCGCGCGGGTTTGTGCGAGGATTTCGGCAGCGTGCGGGTTTGCGTCCTGTGCGCCTCCCCTTCCCCCTCCTCCGCTCGTCCCGGCTTTGGCTGCGTCGCGCCGCCCTACGGGTCGCCGGGATGAGCGGAGGATTAGGTCCAGGGCCCAAGGCTGCAGGAGCGCCCAACGCGCGATGACGCGCAAGCTCCCGGCCGGCGCGATCTGTTCGCCTTTGAGGCGAATTGACTGGCATGCGGACGGAAATGGTCCGAAAGCTTTGCCGTAGTTAACCAAACCTCCAGTCGGGGTTGGGCTCGGCTCACGTCCGGATCAGTCGCCGGTCAGACAGAAAGCCATCTGAGGATGAGTAAGCGTTCGATTTCGCAGTTCGCCGGCGCGGCGCTCGCCGTGACGCTGGGCGGGGGTCTGGCGACATCGGCCACCGCCGCGACCGAGCTGCCGCTGGGCGCGGCGGCCAACTTCACGGTCCTCTATACGGGCACGGGCGGCCACAACCTCAGCATCAGCAACGACATCATTACAGGCGCCATCGGCGTCGGGGGCACGGGCAAGGTGCAGTTCAGCGGGCCCGGGACGATCGGCGGCGCGCTGGACTTTTCCGCCGCCAACAGCGGCCAGTATCACAACACCAACGCCAGCAATGTCGGCCCCACGTCGGTGAACTACAGTGACGCGGCGGTCGCCACGGCGCTGACCGATATCGGCGCCCTGTCGACGGCGCTGACCGGGGGGAACAACATAGCGTTCACCAACGCCGGCGAGACCATCAATGAGAGCGCGGGCAAGGCGGAAACCGTCGACGGCGTCAGCGTCCGGGTCTTCAACGTCACCAGCTACAGCGCCAACGACAACTCGGTGCTGGACATCGTCGGCGACGGCAGCGGCGCGCCGGTGGTCTTCGACTTCTCGTTCAACTCCAATGTGAACCTCGGCGGCACCGTGAAGTTCACCGGGACCGGCCTGACAAACGGCGACCAGGTGCTCTGGAACTTCAAGTCGAGCGGCAAGCAAGTCAGCCTGAACAACAACAAACAGACCTTCATCGGCGCCATCGTGGCCATGGCCGACACCATCCAGATGGACAGCGTGAACCTGCAGGGCCGCGTCTATGGGGGCGGATCGGGCGACTTGCACATCGTGTCCGGCGCGAACGTATTTTATCCCGAGTACGGCGCGGGCGGCGGCGTCCCGGAGCCGGCTTCCTGGGCGCTCATGATCCTGGGCTTCGGCAGCGTTGGCCAGAGGCTGCGCAGCCGCCGCTCGGCTCCCGCCACCACCTGACCGTCACGGCAGAGGCGAGGACAACTCGCTTCCACTGATGTTCTTCGTTTGTTCTTGATCTCCGCGCGCGTTTGTGCGAGGGTTTTGGCAGCGTGCGGGTTTGCGCCCGAAGCGCGCCCTTTCCCCTCCTCCGCTCGTCCCGGCGAAAGCCGGGATCCATAGAGCGCGTCGGCGTCGTTCGGCGCGATGCGGACTCGGCTTGGGTCCCGGCTTGCGCCGGGATGAGCGGGTTGGGGTTCGCTCCTATTCCCTTCTTGTGAGGTCTTGCCATGCCTGCAAAGGAGCCGCGCGCGCGGGCGTGTCCGGATGGCCCCAAGTGGACGCGGGTGAAGGCGAGCGTGCCTTGGTCCGACGCGGTGGCCGAGGCGATCCTGGCGCGGGTGGCGGGCGGCGAGATGCTGTACGCGGTGTGCCGCGAGGAAGGGATGCCGACGGCGCAGAGCGTGGGGCGGTGGGCGCGCGACAATCCCGACTTCGGCGAGGCCCTGATGGCGGCGCGCGTGACGGGCGGGCGGCCGGCGCGCGGCGGGGGCGGGGTCTGGACCTATTGCGAAGAGACGGCGCGGGCGGTGTACGACCGGCTGTGCGCGGGCGAGAGCATGACCTCGATCTGCGCGGACCCGACCATGCCGTGCCACTCGACGATCTTCTACTGGCGGCGCGCCTTTCCGGACTTCGCCGAGACGGTGCGGACGGCGCGCGAGATCCAGGCGGAGCGGTTCTGCGAGATGGGCTGGGACCTGGCGAGCTCGGCGACCCCCAAGACGGCGTACCTGACGCAGGTGCGGCTTGGGCAGCTGCGCTGGATGGCCGGGGCGATGGCGCCCAAGGCCTACCGGCAGAAGCTCAGCGAGCCGGAGAAGCCGCGCGAGGTCCAGACGATCCTGTTCCGGCATTTCGAGGTGCAGGTGGACCCGGAAACCGGCAAGCGGAAGGTCGTGGCCTTCTGCCCCAACCCGCTGACCGGAGAGGTGGAGCGGGAGGACACGCCGGGCTGGCGGGCGCCGCCGGGGATGCTGCCGCTGCCGGGCGGGCGGAAGGATGGGGAGTGAGGCGCGAGCGCGTCCGCCACGGCCAAGCTCGCGCACCGGGCGAGACCGGTTGCTCCGGCGGCTGGGCGTGACAGGATGGCCCACGTCCGGTCGGGGGTTAGGTGATCGGAGGTCTAAGACGATGCGCCAGGTCGTTGTTGCGAGCCTGCTGGCGGCGGGTGTGGCGGGCGCGGGCGCTCTTGGCGCCGGTGTGGGCGGCGCCGCGGCCCAGGCGCCGCCGCAGTCCATCCAGCCCGGCATGTGGGAGGAGACCCGCAAGCTCACCATCCTCGAGAGCCCGATGATGTCGCCGCAGATGATGGAGGCCATGCGGCGCCGGCCGCCGGTCACCTCGCGCCGCTGCATCACCGCCGCCGAGGTGGCGGACGGGATGAAGCAGATCATGAACAAGGACTTCCACTGTCCGTCCGACATCCATATCGGGGCCGGCGGCGGGTTCGACGCGACCGCGGTCTGCCACGACGAGGACGGGACAGCGAAGTTCCACTTCCACGGCGCCTATACGCCGACGTCGTTCAAGGTGAGCGGCGACGGGGAGGCGGCCGGCAAGATGACCATGAAGGTCCACAGCGAGATGACGGGGCGCCTGGTCGGGCCTTGCCGGTGAGGTGAGGGACGCTTAAGCGCGCTGGACAAGCCGGCGGCGGCGGGGGATGGCTCTAGGCGCTGGGGAGCGCGGAGAGGCGGATGCCGCTGTGGTTTAGGGCTGTGCTGCTGGCGGGGCTCGCCACGTTGCTGATGGGCGCCCCATCGGCGCCGTCCGCGGCGCCGCCGTCCGGGCCGGTGGCCGATCCCGAGGGCGCCATCGTCTCGGAGCTGGTGGTGCAGGCCAAGGAGCCGGGGCCGGCCTGGTGGCGGGTGAGCGACAAGGACACGGTCGTCTACATCCTGGGGATGCCGGACGGGCCGGTGCCGCGCGGGGTGGCGTGGGACCGCTCGGTGCTGGAGCGGCGGCTGACCGGGGCCAATGCGGTGATCAAGGCGCCCGGCGTCAAGGCCAGCCTGCTGGACCTGCCGGCGGTGCTGCGGCTGCTGTCGAAAGTCAAATCGAAGACCCCGATGGAGGCTAGCCTGCCCCGGCCGCTGGCCGAGCGCTACGCGGCCGACGCCGCACGCGGCGGCAAGAAGGTGACGAGGTACGACGGGTGGCAGCCGCTGGTGGCCGGCGCCTTCATGCTGCAGGAGGCGAGAAGCGGCTGGGCGCCGCTGGACTCGCAGGTGAGCAGCGCCGTGCATCGCCATGGGCTCACGCTGAAGAGTTCGAAGCGCTACGCGGCCCTGCCGCTGGCGCAGGCGGCGATGGCCGGGATGACGCCGGCGGTGCAGCAGCAGTGCCTGGGCTGGGCGCTGGACGACGTGGAGGCGGGCGAGGCGCCGGCCAGGCGCGCGCTGGAGGGCTGGGCCAGGGGCGACGTGGCGACCGCGCTGACCGAGCCGCGCGGCTTCGACCGCTGCCTGCAGGTGCTGAGCGGCGGGGCGGAGCTGTGGAGCCGGATGAGCCAGGACGAGGCCGACGATATCGCCGCGGCGCTGGCGGCGGCGCCCGGGCATGCGGTGGCGGTGGTCGGCCTGCGCCGGCTCCTGGCCGAGAACGGGGTGATCGCGCGGCTGGAGGCCAAGGGGCTGCGGGTGCGCGGGCCCGGGGAGCCTTAGGCGCGAGCCCTGGGCGGGCAGCAAGAACGCCCAAGTCGGCGCTGGCCCTTTGGGTGCAGGCTGCGCGGCCTGGAAGCGTTTGGGGGTAAGCGGCATGACCTATGAGACGCGGATCGGGCGGTGGCTGTTGGCCGGCGCCTGCGTGGCGTTCGGCGTCCAGGGCCTGATGCTCTCCAAGTTCATCGTGGCGCTGCAGCCCATGCCGGCGGGGGGATTGCCGCCGTTGCCCTGGGCCTGGGTGGATGGCGGCGTGCTGATCGTCGCCGGATTGAGCCTGCTCGCCGACCGCACGGCGCGGGCCGCGGCGCTTGGGCTGGCGGCGCTGTTCGCGCTGACGGTGGTGGCGCTGCACGGGCCGCTGATGGTCGGACACCTGAAGGCGATCGCCGACGATTCCTTCCATGTCCTGGCGATCGCGTCCGGCGCGCTGGCGCTGGCGGCCAGCGTGGGGCGCACCGCCTGGTCGGACCGCGCCGCGCTCGTGGCGCGCCTGGTGTTCGGGGTCTGCACCATCGGGCATGGGGTGATGCACTTCGTGTTCTTCAAGTTCACCGCCGACTTCATCCCGGCCTGGATTCCCGCGCACGACTTCTTCGCAGCGGCGACCGGCGCGGCCCAGATCGCGGCGGGCCTAGCGATCCTGTCGGGCGTTCTGGGGCGCCTGGCGGCGATCCTGACCGCGGCGATGTACGCCAGCTGGTTTCCGATCGTGCACATCCCGCGGGTGATGGCGCACCCACAGACCACCCAGGAGTGGACGAGCCTGGGCATCGTCGCCGGACTGACGGCCAGCGCCCTGCTGGTCGCCGGCCTGTTTGCGATGAGGCCTAAGCCGTCCGCTTGATCTTCGGGACGAAGGCCAGGAAGCGGCGGGGGTTGTCGTACATGATCTTGTGCAGGTCCGCCTCGCCCACCCCGGCGGCCTTCAGCTTCGGCACGAAGACGGTCAGCGTCTTGGCGTAGCCCGCGCCGCCGTTCTTCTTCAGGTCGCGGGGGCTCGAGAAGTCCGAGGCGAACATCAGATGGTCGGCGTAGCCCTGGGCGATCAGCGAGGCGGCCATGGAGACCACCGGCGCGTCGCCGGCCCCGCCCTGGCGGTCGAAGCCGATGAAGGCGCCTCTACGGATGATGGCCCGCTGGATCTCGGTGTTGGGGTCGGCGAGGTTGCCCAGGTGGCCGATGACCACGTGCTTGGGATCGACGCCCGCGTCCTCCAGGATGTCGAGCTGCTCCAGGGCCGACTTCCCCGGGATGCCGGTGTGGGTGAAGATCGGGATGTTGGTGGCCTTGTGCACGCGGCCGATGGCGCGGAACACCTTGCGCTCGTCCTTGGTGATGTAGTCCCAGGAGCCGATCTCGCCCAGCGCGCCGGTGGGGTTGGCGCGCACCTGCTTCATCACTTCCTCGAAGACCCTGTCCTCGCTCCACGAGCCGATGTCGGCGGGATAGAAGGGCTGGGTGTAGAAGCCGGCGCTGGCGACGATCGGCAGGCCGGAGCGCTGGGAGATGCGGCGCAGGAACGCGACGTCGCGGCCCATGTCCGGATGGCCGGCGTCGACGATGCAGCCGATGCCCTCGCGCTTGGCGGCCTCCATCTCGCCGACCATCAGGCCTTCGTCGGCCATGAAGTTGGGTTCCGGAGTCGCCCCGGCGGCCGCGGCGGGAGGCCCGACGGGCCGGGCGGGCGTCCCGGGCGCACGGTTGGCCTCGCGGGTCTCGGCGGAATGGCGCAGCCAGTCGGTCATGAAACCGTCGCGCGTCGACATGTGCTCGTGGAACAGCGTCGCCCCGCCCGCCAGCTCGGACGGCGCGTAGTCCTTGAGGATGGTGCGGATCACCGCGCCCGGCGGAAACTGCGGCTCCGCGGCTTGCGCCGCCAGCGGAGCCGCCACGGCGGCGGCGCCGATCAGACCCAGCGCCTCGCGCCGGCTCGGGGCCGCGCCCCTAAGCTCTTGTCCCATGATCCCTCCCAGCGACGCTGCGCCTTATCGTTGGCGCAGCATCGGCCAGAAGGGCGGCCGGTAGAAGAGGGTATTCGCGGCTAGGCGGTGGCCGGGGCCGCGCGGCGGCGGCTGCGCAGCACCGCGCCGACGCCGCCGAAGCCGACGATCATCAGGGCCCAGGCGGCCGGTTCCGGCACGCCGCCGGTCACCGAGACGGTGTCGAAGAAGACGCCGGCGTTGCTGTCGGTGACGGCGGCCAGGCGGATGGTCGCCTCATTGCCGTCGCCCACGAAGCTGAAGCCGCCGTGGTGCCAGAGCATGTGGCCGATGCTGCCGAAGGACGGGTCCTCGTAGCTGACGCTGATCAGCCGGCTGACGCCGCCGGCGGCCACGGTGGCCTGCACCGGGTCGTTGGGCGAGCCGGCCTCGTTGCGGCTGAAGGCGTAGGAGACGTTGTAGGTCTGGCCCGCGACCGTGGCGAACTGCTGGCTGATCGTGCCGGCGCTCCAGCCGTTGATGTCCAGCGAGTAGGGGCCCATGTCGGCCGGACCCCAGCCCGAGCTGGTCGAGGTGAGGTCGACGCTGCCGGCCTCGACCGTCCAGCCCGGCAGGGCGACGTGACCGGGGTGGGTGCCGTCGGTGTAGTAGGTGAGGCCGCCCCAGCCCTCCGGCACGGCGCCGGCGCCGATGTCGTCGAACCCGCCGTTGGTCAGCAGGTTGGTCGCCGCCTGGGCGGCTTGCGCGCCGGCAAGCGTGGCGGTCGAAACGGCGATCAGCAGCAGGGAGCGGAGGGTCATAACATATCCATAAACAACAGAGTTGAGTCGACTATAGAGTATACAGCGTATGAAGATAACGTTTTCGCTTTAGAAGCGTATTCTCCGCAGTCCATATGAGCTGCGCATAAGAAACCCATTACCTGATATGATTAACGCGCCGCGCTCCACGGCGAAGCTTGTGCCGAAAATCGCCGCGCGTTGTTGTCAAGCTTGTCGGAATTTCAGGGGGTCGGCGCGAGCGTCAGGTCGCCGGGCCGCGGGCCGGGCCTGAGCGACCAGCCGGGCTTCAGGTCGAGGGACCAGCCGTCGCCCACGAGGCTTGGGCCCTTCAGGTGGGTCGCGTCGGCGCCCTTCAGCGACACCGTGGCGCGGCCGAAGCCCTTGTAGAGAAGCGCGCCCGAGCCGCCGGTGACCTCCAGCACGCCCCAGGCGTCGGTGAGGCGCAGCGTCGGATAGACGGTGCCCAAGTCGTCGAGGCCGACCAGCGTCGAGGGGCGGAACTGGCGGTTGGCCTTGGCGAGCGGGAGGTCGAGCACCGGGCCCTCGACGAGGCCCGCGCGATAGCCGGCCAGACGCTGCTGGCGCGCGGCCTCGCGGGCGACCTCGACGGCGCGCAGCTTGCCGTCGTCGTAGAGCCTGGCGCGCGCGGCGACGGCGGCCTCGGTGGGCGCCGGGTCGGGGAGCTTGAGCGCCGTCTGCAGGAGCCGCCAGAGCGCCGGGCCGGACCCGAGCTTGCCGCGCCAGGCGGGGTCGGCTTGGTCGAGCATCAGGCCGTAGGCCGGGCCGGTGGCGTAGGCGAAGGAGCGCACGAAGGTGTCGTCGCCGACGTGGGCCGCCAGGTCCTTGACCGCATAGGCGGTGCGCTCGGCGGGCGCCGTCAGGCCGAGGCGCACGCCGGTGTATTCGGCGACCCCCTCGTTGAGTTCCAGCCCGAGCTCGTCCTTCGCCGCGGCGGGGAAGCGGCGGTCGCGCTCGGCGCGGAAGAGGAGCGCGTCGGCGACCGCAGACTTGCGGACGGCGGGAGTCTTGGCGGCCACCGCCTCGGCCAGCGCGCGCCATTCGAGCTGCAGAAGATAGCGGCCTTCGAGGGTGTCCAGGTGGCCGTTGTCGCCGTCGCCGAGGCGCGGGATCGGCAGGTCGCGCTGGATGCGGTGGAAGAGTTCGTGGGCCAGCATGACGTGACGGGTCGGCGCATCGGGCGGGACGAAGGGCCAGATGAGCTGGGTCCAGACGGTCCCGGACCAGTCGGTGGCGGTGTTGGCGACGATCATGTCGTTCGGGATCCTGCCGGTGAACAGCGCGCCGGCCACAGGCTTCAGCACGCCGCCCTTGTCGGCCTGGCTGGCGATCATGGTCATGCTGTCCGGATCGACCAGCAGGATCGGGCCGCAGAGACTGTGGTTCCAGAGCTTGCCGGCGTCGCGCTCGCAGAGGACCCTAGCCTCGGCGAAGAGCGCGGCCGCGTGGGCGGGGTCGAAGGGCGGCGGCGGCGCGGGCTGTTGCGCCCGAGCGGCGCCCGCAATGGCGAAGGCCAACACCCCGCCGATCGTCCAACCCACCCGCATCGAGGCCTCCGGAATCGCTTGAGCCAGACCGGCTTATACGAGGTCGCGCGGGCTGTTCAGCGGACCGTTTCCTTTTCCTTAGGCGCCGAGACCCGGCGCGTCTTCGCCTGGGCCTTGGGCTTGGGCAGCAGCCGGAAGCGCGTCTGGCACCAGGCGAAGTCGATGCCGACGTCGAGCAGGGCGTCGGAACGCCCGCAGGGGCAGGCGAATTCCATGACCCCGATCACGCGGTAGGTCTCTCCGGCCCGCAACGGCACAGGCCTTCCCGTGGCATGGTTTGGGGCGGCGTTGACGCACAGTACCAGATCGCCAGGGCCAACGGCGTCGCTCATCGCTTCCATCCACTAGGCCTGGGGGCAAGATTAGACCCGGGGCGGCAAGGGGCAAGGACATTGCGGACCTTCGGCGAGTCCGCCTACCGTCGCGGCGCAGTGAACCGCTTGGGGGGCGGCATGGACATCCACAAACCCAAGCCCTGGCACAACGTCCGCGAGTTCCTGAAGGAATACGTCATCATCGTCGTCGGCGTGCTGACGGCGCTGGGCGCCGAGCAGGCGGCGGAGCGGCTGCATTGGGCCCACGAGGTCAAGATCGCCCGCGCCGAGATCGCCAAGGAGATGAGTTGGACCGACCGGCACTTCGCCTATCGCGTCGCCGCCGAGCCCTGCATCGGGCGGCGGCTGGATGCGTTGGAGGCGGTGATCGAGAAGGCGGCGGCGCACCAGCCCGTCCCCCGCCTTGGTCCGGTGATCCCCGATATCGGCAACGCGCTCAACGACAACATCTGGCAGAACCACCGCGCCGCCCAGACCCTGACGCACTTCGACGACCAGGAGCTCAACCTGCTGAGCAGCTACTATATGCAGGTGAACAGCGTGCGCGGCTTCTACACCGACGAGGTCGCGGCCTGGTCGGTGCTCAAGGTGCTGCAGGGCGATCCCGCCCGGCTTGGCCCCACCGACGTCGCCGGCCTGCGCGTCGCCGTCCAGCGCGCGCGCTTCGACAACGGGCTCATCGCGAACATTTCGGCCGACGAACTACAGTGGGCCAAGGCGCTCCACGTCGCCGCGCCGGCGCCGGACGCGCGACGGCTGAAGGACGTCTGCGGGCCCTTGCCAGTCCTCGGCGCGTCCTGACTGGGGGATCCGATGGACATCAGAGCCTTGGCGCGATCCTAGGTGACCCGCGACCCGTCCATGCGGCGAGCCTAGCAAGGGTCTTGGCGCGACCAAGCGCTTTCGCGGTTCGAGGCGCCGTGGGCTGCAACCCCCTCCGTCGCATCGCTTCGCTTTGCGACACCTCCCCCTCAATCGCGCTTCGCGCTGGGGGAGGATCTGGTGGGCGCCGCGCGGCTTGCTTGTCCCGGCTCGCCCTTCGACCCTAAGCTCGCCCATCTCAGCGGACGGGGGCGGACATGATCGACGGGCGGATTCTCAGGGGGCTTAGTCGGCGCGGGCTGGTGCTGATGGCCGGCGCGGCGGGCGTGGCCTTGGCTTCGCCCAGGCGGCTGCTGGCGGCGTCTCCTGCTTCTGGGGCGGCGCCGGACCTGGCCGAGGTGAAGGCGGCGGTCGAGCGGCAGCGGCCGGAGGCGATCAAGCGGCTGCAGGACTGGATCGCGCTGCCGTCCATCGCCGCGGAGGGGCGCAACGTGCAGGAGGGGGCCCGGTACATGGCCGAGCTCCTGAAGGACGCCGGGTTCCAGAACCAGACGATCATCCAGACCGACGGGCGGCCGGGCGTGTTCGCCACCATGGACAATGGCGCGGCGCGGACGGTCGGCATGTACTTCATGTACGACGTGAAGCAGTTCGATCCGGCGGAGTGGTCCTCGCCGCCGCTGGAGGGCCGAATCGTCGAGAAGACGGGCCTCGGCAAGGTGCTGATCGGGCGCGGCGCGGTGAACCAGAAGGGGCCCGAGGCGACCTTCCTGGCGGCGCTGCACGCGCTGCGGGCGGCGGGGCGCAAGCCGCCGGTCAACCTGGTGCTGGTGGCTGAGGGCGAGGAGGAGATCGGCTCGCCGCACTTCGGCCAGGTGGTGCATCGCCCCGAAGTTCTGGCCGCCCTGAAAAAGTGCCACGAGGTCTGGATGCCGTTCGCGGCGCAGTCGCCGACCGGCGGCGTCGAGGTCGACCTGGGCGCCAAGGGACTGATCGAGGTGGAGCTGGTCTGCACCACCAAGGCCTGGGGCCGGGGCGCGCTGGACGACATCCATTCGTCGTTCAAGGCCGAGCTGGACAGCCCGGTGTGGCGGCTGGTGAAGGCGCTCTCGACGCTCACCTCCGAGGATGGCAACGACCCGGCGATCGATGGCTGGTTCGAGCATGTGAAGCCGCTGACCGCGCGGCAGAAACAGATCATCGCCGAGGACGTGGCGAAGAACCCCGAGGCCGACCGCAAGAAGTTCATGGGCGTGCAGACGTGGGTGCGCGACCTGCCGTATCGGGACGCGCTGGAGCGGCTGGCGTCGCAGCCGACGGTGAACATCGAGGGCATGTTCGCCGGCTACACCGGGCCGGGCGGCAAGACGGTGCTGCCGTCCAAGGCGACGGCGAAACTGGATTTCCGACTGGTGCCCGACCAGACCGCGGCGGAGGCGGAGCGCAAGCTGCGCGCGCACCTGGCCAAGCGCGGCTATGGCGACATCTCGGTCACCGTGACCGGCGGCTACGACCCGACGCAGACGGAGGAGTCCTCGGCGCTGATCCAGTCGTCGCTGGCGGTCTATCGGCAGGCGGGGCTGGACGTTTCGCTGTCGCCGAGGCTGGCGGGGTCGTGGCCCGGCTACATCTTCACGGGGCCGCCGGTCAGCCTGCCGGCCGGCCACTTCGGCTTTGGCCATGGGTCCCGACAGCACGCGCCGGACGAATACTATGTGATCGAGGCCGAGCACCCGAAGCTGCGCGGCATGGCCGGCGCGACGCTGGGGTATGTGGAATTCCTCTACGCGCTGGCGGCGAGCTAGGACGCGATCGCGGCGAGGCGGCCACGGCGCGCGCGCAAGGCCGCGCCAAGGCCGCCGAAGCCCACGAGCAGCAGCGCCCAGGCGTCCGGTTCCGGCACGCCGGCCAAGCCGTAGTCGTGGCCGCTGGCGGTCGTCAGGTCGAGGCCGGGGGTGATGGCGTCGAAGTGGATCGTGGTCGGATCAGTGACCGAGAACGATGTGTCGGCGAAGGTGCTGCTTGCGCTGCCGGACGCCACAAGGCTGCCTTCAAGGCGAAGACGTTGGCCCACCGGGACCATGACGGTGAACGAGTCGACGCCGGCCCCCAAGCCGTGGGGGATGTCGAAGATGGTCACGGCGGTGTCCAGGTCGGTGAGGTGGAAGTCCGTGGACAGAGCGGCCCGCGAGGGCTGCAGGCTCGCAGGGTCGGTGACCGCGCTTGCCGAGCCGGCCCCATAGTCGATGGTGAAGCCGAGCTGGACCAGGCTGCCGACCGGGAGCGCGCCGGGCTGCACGAAGATCTGGTCGCGGAAATAGTCGACAGGGAAGCCTCCGACATCCGCCGAGAAGCTGGAGCCCGCGCCGTTCGTCGGGCTGGGGCTGGCGGAACCCGATGCGGCGACGTCGAGATAGCCGTAGAAGGAGGTCGCCGTTGCGGTCGACGCAGCCGAAGCGCCGCCGCCGGAAGCGAAGGCGGTGAGTGTGTAGGTGATCGGCGCCGCGGCCTGCGTCAGGCCAGAGTCCGAGACCTTGTTCACCGCGACGCCGGCCCCCGCCTCGACGTGGAGCTGTGTCCAGATTCCGTAGGCCGGATCGTTGGCGCGGGCCGGCGAGGCGACGGCGATCAACGCCGCGACGCCGGCGGCGGCGGGCGCGAGCCGCGCGAGGCGCGCGGCGGTGGCTGGAACGCGGAACATGACGCTTCCTCACGCGAGGCTTTGAACCAGCCTCAACCGTGGCGGGCGCCAGTCGCGAAATCTATTGCCTATTTAGGCTGGCGCCGGCTTGCCCTGCGCCTCCGCCGGGGCCCAGACGCCGTCCCAGTCGGCGGGGGGCGGTTGGCGGACGAGGGTTTGGGCGCGTTGCAGCATCAGGAGCGAGGGGCCGTCCGTCGGGTCGGCGGCGACGGCGTCCTCGAAGGCCTCGGCGGCCTGGATCCAGTGGCCGTCGGCGAGCGCGGCGCGGCCGCGGGCGTAGGCGGCCAGCGTCTTGGCGCCGACCGGGCGCTCAGCGGTCAGGACCTGGAAGATGCGCGCCGGGCGCTCGCGTCCGCGGACCCGGAGGGTGTCGAGCTCGCGCAGCGGGCGCACGCCCTGGCAGGCCGCCGCAGTGTCCTCGCAGACGATGATCGAGGCGCCATAGTCCTTGGTGGCGGTCTCCAGGCGGGCGGCGAGGTTCACGCTGTCGCCGATGACGGTGTAGTCCATGCGCTTGGGCGAGCCGATGGCGCCGGCGACCATCTCGCCGGACGCGATGCCGATGCCGAGGGCGATGCCGGGTTGGCCGCGGCCCTTGCGGGCGGCGTTGATGCCGGCGATGGCGGCCTGCATGGCGAGAGCGCTCTCCACGGCGTTCTGCGCATCGCGGCCGGAGCTGAGCGGGGCGCCGTAGACCGCCATCAGCGCGTCGCCGATGAACTTGTCGAGCATGCCGTCGGACGCGGCGACCGCCTCGAAGAGCTCGGTGAAGATCTCGTTGAGCATCGCCACGGTGTCGCGGGGCTCCAGCCGCTCGGCCAGCGAGGTGAAGCCGCGGATGTCGGCGAACAGCACCGAGGCGTCGCAGGCGCTGCCGAACAGCACCTCGTCCTCGCGGCCGAGCACCTGGTCGACGACGCTCTGGCTCATGAAGCGGCGCATGGCGCCCTGCAGGCGTTTTCCCTGGGTGATGTCCTCGATGATGATCAGCAGGCCCGCGGTCTCCTGCTCGGTGCGCAGGGGGACGATGGAGAGATTGGCGGAGATCTTCTCGCCGCCGACCGTGCGCACGTCGGCGTCGAGCAGGGTCTTGGGCTGGCCGCCGGCGCTGACCGCGACGATCTCGTCCATCAGCCAGGCGTTGTCGCCGGTGAGGAGCGCGGTGGCGCTGGCGCCCTCGGCGGCTTCCGGCGAGACGCGCAGGATGGCGCTGGCGGCGGGGTTCAGCTTGGCGACCCGGGCCTCGCGGTCGAGCGTGATGACGCCGCTCGACATGGAGGAGAGGATGCTCTCGTTGTAGTTCCGCTCGGCGGCGACCTGGGTGAACAGGGTGGCGTTTTCGATAGCGATGGCGGCCTGGGCGGCGAAAGCGCTCATCCGCTCCAGCTCGCCCTCGCCGAAGCTCGCGCGGTCCTGGTGGTTCAGCGCCTGCATGACGCCGACGCGGCGGCCGTCGCGGGTGGTCACCGGCACGGTCAAGACGCTCCGAGTGCGGTAGCCGGTGGCGGCGTCGACGGCGCGGTTGAAGCGCGGGTCGGCGTAGGCGTCGGGCAGGTTCACCGCCTGGCCCTGGGTGAAGCTCCAGCCGGCGAGGCCGGCGTCGGCGGGGAAGCGCAGGCCCTCGCCCTCGACCCCCTCGGCCACCGCCGAGGCCAGCTCGTTCGCGCGCTCGTCGTGCAGGAAGAGTGAGCTGCGGTCGGCGTGGATGACGGCGCTGGTGACGCTGACGATCTTCTTGAGCAGCGCGCCCAGCTGCATCTCGCTGGAGATCGAGATGTTGATGTCCAGGAGGCGGCGCAGGTCCATGTTCGACTGCTCGGCCGCGTCGATGGCGCCGCTCCACCGCTCGGCGAGGATCACGAGCTGGGAGAACAGCAACAGCAGGGAGGCGACCGGCACCAGGCTGTGGCCCAGCACCTGCGGCAGGTCGGCGTTGGCGACCACGTCGGTGTAGATCAGCGCCAGCACGAAGGAGCCCAGGCCGAAGAGGAAGACCATGGCCCCGTCGCGGCGGCGCACGCAGGCGGCGATGACCGCGATCAGCATGCAGACGAAGGCTATGGTGCGGTAGGCCGAGGCGTATTGCGAGGCGCGGCTCAGGAGCACCGTGTCGCCGACGAAGGCGAGGCCCACGTAGAGCGCCAGGCGCGCGGCGTTCAGCGCCTGCAGGATCCAGTAGGGCCAGGCCGGCGACTCGCGCGGATAGAGCGCCCGGACGTAGGCGAGGGCTGCGCTGATGCAGGCGGCGCTGGTCAGGTACTGGCCGGCCAGCAGGACGTTGAGGCTTAAGGCCGGCGCCGCCAGCGCGATCAGGTCGTCGTGCGCGGTCTGGGCGCCGAACGGCAACAGCAACAGGCACGAGACGCCGAAGTAGAGCGAGGCGCGCTCGCGCGGCCGGAACAGGAAGACCACCAGGCCGTAGGCGGCGAGCAGCAGGAGCGCCGAGACCAGCAGCACGCTCTGCAGCCAGTCGAGCGCGATCCATCGCGCCATCGGGTCGGCCAGCCCCAGGATCGGCGCGTCCGACAGGCCATTGTCGCGGTGGTGGAAGTTGGCGACGTCGATGGCGAGGTCGACGTCGGCGCCGTCGGTGTCGAAGCTGACCTCCTGGGCGCGGTGGGCGTCGGCGGCCTGATCGGCGACCGCGGCGTAGCGGCCGACCTCCGAGATCACCTTGCCGTCGACCAGGATGCGCCGGGCGTGGAAGCCCTGGCGGACGTAGAGGGCGTAGTGGCCGGCGGGCAGGTCGCGCAGCCTGAGCTGGTAGGACGCCGCGCCCAGCTCCGGCAGGGCGACGGCGCCGGCAGGGCCGCCCGTCGGGCCGCCCATGTGGCGGCCGGCCCAGGGGCCGGGGACCGGCAGCAGGAAGGCCGCGCCGGGCGCGGGGGCGGAGCGCCAGACCATCCGCCACTCGCCCTTGAGCTCGATCGGCGCCGAGAGCGGGCCCCAGCGGGCGAAGCTGACCTGGCCGCCGTGGGCCTGGGGCGCGTGGCGGGCGATGGGGTCGATGAAGAAGGGCGCGCAGATGCCGGCCAGCAGGGTCAGCAGCAGGACGGCGAGCGCGAAACGGCGCAGCGGCGAGGCCGCGCCCGGCGGCCGTGTCGCGGCCGGCGCCGCGGATGGCGTGGTCGGTTCGGCGGTCATCTCGCCTGAAGCCCTCCGACCGCTGTTATCGCCCGGATCGGCGGGAGATCGCCAGGGGTTTACGCGGACGTCAGGCGCCGACGATCCAATTGCCGGTCAGGGTCGACATCTGCACGCCGACCAGGATCATCTCGTTGCCGTTCCCAAGATCGATGACCGTGTCGGCGCCCACCTGGCTGACATGGAAGGTCGTGCCGGGATCGAGCAGCACCTGGTCGCCCTCGGAGATGTGGAAGTCGAGCACCCGGTCGATGCCGGCGTCCTGGCTGGTGTGGAAGGTGTCCGCGCCGGCTCCGCCGGTCTCGGTGTCATTGCCCCGGTCGCCGGAGACGAAGTCGTTCCCGGACCCGCCGACGATGACGTCGTCGCCCTGGCCGCCGCGCAGGACGTCGCCGCCGTTGCCGCCATGCAGGGTGTCATTACCCAGGTTGCCGTAGAGCAGGTTCTTGCCGGCGTGGGCGGTGATCAGGTCGTCGCCCTGGCCGCCGACCAGCCAGTCGTTGCCGGGTCCGGCGCCGGCGTCGATGGTGTCGTTGCCCTTGTTGCCGTTGATGTCGTCGAACTCGACGCCGCCGACGATGGAATCGTCGCCGTCGCCGCCGCGCAGGTAGGTGTCGCCCGACAGGCCGGCCTGCAGGGTGTCGTCGCCGGACCCGCCATCGAAATTGATCCGCGAGCCGTCGCCGGCGCCGACCATCAGGTCGTTGCCGCCCCACCCCTGGGCCGTGAAGGTGGTGTCGACGGCCGGCGGCGCGGTGCCGCGCACGGTGATCACATCGTCGCCGGCCAGCAGGCTGGGCAGGGCCTGGTTGAAGTCGCCCTCCTGGAAGGCCAGGCCAACGAGCGAGGCGTCGATGCTGCTCCCGCTGATCACCATGTGGGGGTCGCCGGAGGCCAAGTCGATCCCGGTCACCGTGCCGCTGGCCGGCGCGCCATCGATGGCATGGGTCAGGTTGATTCCGGTGATCGTCATCCGGGTCCCCGACTGAAAGGTCAGGACCTCGGAGGTGGGCGAGGTGGTCTCCGTGGCGCGCGACAGATCGGCGGAGATGGCCGCGCCCATGTCGAAGCCGTTGAACAGGTCGATTGTCGCCATAGTGAAGCTCCCCCCGAAGCCAAGCTGCACGGCTCAGGCGAGGGGCGTCAACCCGACGATTGCAACCTCATGGCGAAAAGCTGCGCGGCCATTGCGGACCCGGCGCCGGGCGAAGGACTCAGGCGCCTGGCCGCAGATCGTAGCGCTTGTTGACGCGGTCGACGGGGGTCCCGTCCTTGAGCGGAACGGCGGCGCGGACGCTGAAATCGACGAACCCCATGCGGCTGTAGAAGGCGAGCCCACCGGTGTTGTCGGCGCGGATGGTGGCGTTGATGGCTGTGAGCCCCTGGCGGCGGGCCTCGGCCGCGGTGGCGGCGAAGAGGGCGGCGCCAACCCCGCGTCCCGTCCCGCCGACGCGGGCGAAGGTGCCGATGTCGCCGACGTCCCGCGGCAGGCCGTGATAGCGGCCGAGCGTCTGGAAGCCCGCGTTACGGCCGCCATCGCCGTCTTCCGGGCGCTCGACGGCCACGAAGCAGCAGATGACGTCGGGGCCGGTGAGATAGGCGCGGTCGAGCGCCTGCGGCGTGAACGGGTCCTCGAGCGCGGTCGTGCCGCCGCGCGCGATGATTGCGTTCAACAGCTCGGCGAGGCCGGGCGCGTCCTCGGGGCGGGCGGGTCGAATCTGAAGGTCCATCGGCGGGTTCTGGCGGCGGCTCGGCGCCGACGCAAGGGCGCGGCTAGCCGAACTCGCTCATGAGGGCGCCGAGCTCGCTGCGCTTGGAGACGCCGAGCTTGCGGTAGACGCTGTCCAGATGGTTGCGCACGGTGAAGGGCGACAGCGCCAGTTCCTGGGCGATCTCCTTGTTGGAGCGTCCGAGCGCGCTCAGCCGCGCGACCTCGGTCTCGCGGGCGGACAGATCGTCCACCGGCTGGCGGGCGCGAATGCGGACCGACACGGCGCGGCCGGTGGAGGGCTCGCCGCGCACCGTCACCGCCTGCAGCACCTGTCGGGTCGGCGCCTGGGCCGAGAACCTGAGCGCGGCCGGCAGGCGCGGCCCGGTCCAGGAGGGCCATTCGGCGCGCACCAGTTCGACGAACTGGCGGCTGGCGAACTCGATCAGGCCCGCGTCGTCGCAGATGGCCACGGCGTAGGGATAGGGTTCTGGGCCGCCGCGCCATTCCAGCAACCGCAGCAGGCGGTTGGCGGTCAGGGCTTCGACGAGGTGCGGGGTCAGCCGCTCCTTGGCCGCCCGCTCGGTCTCGGTGAAACCGGGCGCGGCGGCCCGGCGCATGAGCGTCACCGAGGAGATCAGCGCGGTGAACGGATCCACCAGGCAGGTGGTCAGGAAATGGCCGAGGTCGAAGGCTTCCAGCAGGTCGCGGATGACCACGGGATCGTCGGTGAAGGCGGCGGCGGGGCTGGCGTTGATGGTGCGGCCGAGCGCAGCGAAGGCCGCGGCGCCCAGCACGTCGCGCTCGCCCATGGCGGCCTGCGCCTCCATGGCCCCGGGCGGCATCCGCAGCTGGTGGGCGCTGTAGAGCCGCACCGCGCCGTCTTCCACACCGGCCCGCGACCAGACGGCGAAGTCGAAGGGCACGATCTCGCCGAGGCGGTCGAGGGCGGCGTCCTCGAAGGCGTCGGCGTGCTGCTCGCGGCTCGCGCGATAGAGCGCAATGACGCAGGCGTCGATCGCCTCCGAATCCGTTTCGGCCATCCGGCTGTCTTACCCCCAGATCCCCCGTCCGCGAGGCGTGCTTACCCTAGGACATCTGTACCATAGGATTAACCACGGCCGGTCGCTAGCGTCGGGAACACTGTTCTTGGGCGTTCAGGTCGAAGTCAGCCGGTTTGCTGAAAACCAGTTCGCCTTTCAAGACGAGTTCTGAAGTTGAACTCGCCTATTAGGGGAATTGAGGATGAAGAAGCTCACACTCGTTGCTGTCGTGTCCACTGCCACCCTCCTGATCGCGGCCCCGGCCATGGCGTCCCCACTGGTGGTGAACGGCAGCTTCGAAGCCGGGACCTATGTCGACCGGCTGAATCCGCATGGCGACCAGGGCGCCATGGACCTGCTGCCCGGCTCGACGGTGATCACCGGATGGACCACAACCGGCGGAGGCGACATCACCTGGGTGACGGCCCCGAACGGCTTCGGGATCGCCGCGTCGGACGGCGCCTTCTCCATCGACCTCACCGGCTACGGCGACAATCCGGCCGTCAACCTGTCGGGCATCCAGCAGACGATCGCCACCGACGCGGGCGCGACCTATCTCTTGACCTTCGACCTCGGCGGCGAAGGGCAGTACGGCCTTCCCGCCGGACTCCTCGCGTCAGCCGGCGCCGCCAGCCGGCAGTTCCAGACCACCACCGGCGGGGCGGACAGCGGCCACAACGGCTGGACGACCGAAACCCTGTCCTTCGTCGCCTCGGGCGCCAGCACGGCCCTGACCTTCACCGGGAACGTCGGCCAAGCCTACATCGGGCTGGACAACGTCAGCGTGGTCGAGACCGCGGCGCCGGGCGCCGTTCCGGAACCGGCGGCCTGGGCGCTGATGATCGCGGGCTTCGGCCTGGCCGGCGCGGCGCTGCGGCGGCGGCGTCTTGCCCTCCCCTGAGGGGAGGGGAGGTCGGCTACATCCGCTCCGGCACCGCGATGCCGAGCACGTCGAGGGCGCGTTCGAGCTGGGCGAGCGTGGTCTGGGCCAGCGCCAGGCGCGAGGCGCGCACCGGCGGCGGCGCGGTCATGATCGGGCAGGCGGCGTAGAATTTCGAGAAGGCCTGGCTCAGGCGATAGGCGTGCTCGGCCACCGCGTTGGGGGCGTAGCGGTCGTAGGCTTCGCTGAGCGCGGTCTCGAAGGCGTCGAGCGTGAGGACGAGCTCGCGCTCGGCGGGTTCGTTGACGGCGATCGGGCCCGGCTCGGCGGCCTCGGCCTGCGCCCGGCGCAGCAGGGATTTCACCCGGACGGCCTGGTAGAGCAGGTAGGGGCCGGTCTTGCCCTCGAAGCTGGTGAAGCGGTCGAGGTCGAAGACGTAGGAAGTGCCGCGGAAGTTCTGCAGGTCGGCGAACTTCAGCGCCGCGACGGCGACCTTGCCGGCGATCTCCTCGAACTCGTCGGCGGAAAGGTCTTCGCCCAGACCCGCCTCGTGCAGCCGTTCGCGGGCCTTTTCGCGGGTCATCTCGATCATGTCGGCAAGCTTCAGCACCCCGCCCTCGCGGGTCTTGAAGGGCTTGCCGTCGGTCCCGTTCATGGTGCCGAAGCCGACGTGGTTCAGCTCACCCTCGGTGGCGTAGCCGGCCAGGTAGGCGGCGCGGAAGACGATCTCGAAGTGGTCGGCCTGGCGCTGGTCGACGCAGTAGATGACGAGGTCCGGATCGAAGCTGCGCTTGCGGTCGAGGATGGTCGCGAGGTCGGTGGTGCCGTACATCGCCGAGCCTTCCGAGGAGACCACCAGCAGGGGCGGCAGCTCCTTCTTGTCGCCCTCGCGGGTGACGCGGATGATGCGGGCGCCCTGGTCGTCGACCAGCAGGCCCTTGGCGTCGAGTTCGGCGACCATCGGGTCGATCAGGTCCTCGACGTCGCTCTCGCCCTTCCAGAGGTCGAAGTCGACGCCCAGCGCGTGGAAGTCGCGGGTCAGGGCGACCTGGGTCACGTCCCGGAACCGCCGCCAGAGCGCGTGGTAGCCCGCCTGGCGGTCCTGCAGGGCCGCGGTGATCTTGCGGGCGCGGTCGCGGTAGTCCGTGTCGGCTTTGCCCTTGGCGGCCGCCTCCGGATAGAGCCGGTCCAGGTCGGCCAGGCTGACGGTCTCGAAGGCGGCCAGATCCGCTGTCTGACCGGCGTTCAGCGCCTCGACCGTGGCGGCGACGGCGGGGCTTTCGTCCATCACCGCGCCGATCAGCAGCCCCATCTGGTAGCCCCAGTCGCCGAAGTGGGCGTCGCCCAGCACCTCGTCGCCGCGGAAGCGGTAGAGGCGCTTGATCGATTCTCCGATGATCGAGGCGCGCAGGTGGCCCACGTGCATCGGCTTGGCGACATTGGGGCCGCCGTAGTCCACCAGCACCCGGCGCGGTTGGGCGACCAGCTCGGCCCCGAGCCTGGGGTCGGACGCGATGGCCTGGGCGCGGGCGGCGAGCGCCGCGTCGGTGAGCTTCAGGTTGATGAAGCCGGGGCCGGCGATTTCGATGGCGCTGAGGCGCGGATCGTCCTTCAGGGCGTCGGCCACGGCGGCGGCGATCTCGCGCGGGTTCTTGCCCGCGCGCTTGGCGGCGGCGAGCGCGCCGTTCGATTGGAAGTCGGCGAGGTCGGGGCGGTCGGAGGCGGTGACGCGGCCCAGTTCGCGCGGCAAGCCGGCTTGCGCGAAGGCGGCCGCGACCGCTTCGCTCAATTCCCCTTTTAGATCGCTCATCGGCCCCGACAGCTTCCGGCTGCGGGAAGCGCGCACGCCGACGAGCCGGGGTCTTGCTTCAGATCGCTCATTTCGGGGGCGGCGAGCTCCCGGCGGAGGCGACCGCGGTGGGCGCGCCGGCGTTGACGCGGAAGCGCTTACCGACCCGGTTGAACTCCGCCATCTGCGGCGTCACGTCGAAGCCGATCAGCACCTCGAAATTGGCGCCGGACGTGGTCATCGAGCCGCGCGGGATGACGATATTGTTGATCGAGTCGGTCATCGTCACCCGGTCCTTGCCGGCCGGGAAGGTCACCGGCAGGTCGAACTCCTGACGCGCGATGATCTCGCGGTTCCGGTCGGTGACGGCGACCCAGTAGTGGTAGGTCTTCTGGTTGCTGGTCGCCTGCGGGCCCTTGCCGAGCTCGAAGAGGATATCCATCACCACCTTGATCGGCTCGTTGTCCTTGTACTCGCAGCCCGCCGAGATGTTCTCGATCTCGCCGGAGAAGCCGACGTTGGCCGAGGCCTCGCGGGCGTCCTTGAACTCCACGTAGCGGCTGGCGTCGTAGAGGGTCTTCACGAACGGGCAGGGGCCGGAGTTGCGCATGGCCGGCAGCGGGGCGGCGCTGTCGCCCCACTCCTTGTCGCGCTTGCGCTTCTTGGCGTCGTCGGCCGCGCTGGTGTCGCTGGCGGGCCCGCGCGCGCCGCCGCCGGGACTGCCGCCACCGCCGCCGTACTGGGCGTGGGCGCAGAAGGGCGTCGCGACCATGAAGGCGGCGGCTGCGAGCAGAACGAGGCGGCGCATGACGGGCGTCCGTGACTTGGAGAGTGGCGCGGCAAGAAGCGCGCCCGGTGGCCCCTAGTACAGCCTCAGGACTATGGCGGCAACGCGGCTGGCGGCCACGCCCCCTTACGCCCGAGGGGTTTGGCCCCTAGGTTGCGCGCGATGTCACAGCCGTCTTCTTCCCCGGGCCTGTCCTCTGGCGCGCCCCGCCCGCCGCTCACCGTGCTGCTGGCCACGCCCAGGGGCTTCTGCGCCGGCGTCGACCGGGCGATCCAGATCGTCGAACGGGCGATCGGCAAGTACGGGGCGCCGGTCTATGTGCGCCACGAGATCGTCCACAACCGCCATGTGGTCGAGCGGCTGAAGGCGCTGGGGGCGGTGTTCGTCGAGGAGCTGGACGAATGTCCGCCGGACCGGCCGGTGGTGTTTTCCGCCCACGGCGTCCCCAAGGCCGTCCCGGCCGAAGCGAAGGCGCGGCGGATGCTCTACCTCGACGCCACCTGCCCGCTGGTCTCCAAGGTGCATGTGGAGGCCGGCCGCCACTTCGACGCCGGGCGCGAGATCGTGCTGATCGGCCACGCGGGGCACCCCGAGGTGGTGGGCACCATGGGCCAGCTTCCGGAAGGTGCGGTGGCGCTGATCGAGACGGTGGCGGACGCGCGCGCCTTCACGCCGAAGGACCCGGCCAACGTCGCCTTCGTCACCCAGACGACGCTGTCGGTCGACGACACCGCCGAGATCGTGGCCGCCTTGCGCGCCCGGTTCCCGGAGATCGCCGCGCCGCACAAGGAAGACATCTGCTACGCCACCACCAACCGCCAAGAGGCGGTGAAGTCGGTGGCGGCGAAGAGCGAGGTGCTGCTGGTGCTGGGGAGCGCCAACTCCTCCAACTCCGTGCGGCTTGCCGAGGTGGGCCGCCGCGCCGGCGCGCGGGCCCATCTGATCGACGACGCCGAAGGGCTGGACCTCAAGTGGCTGGCCGGCGTGACGCGGGTCGGGGTGACGGCGGGGGCGTCGGCGCCGGAGGTGCTGGTGCAGGGGGTGATCGACCGGCTGGGCGAAAGCTTCGAGGTGACCGTGGAAGAGATCGAGGCCGAGCGGGAGACGGTGAGCTTCAAGCTGCCGAAGGTGTTGGCCTAGGGATCGAGCGTCGCTTGACGAGGCCGGCGACCTCCCCCATCGCAGGGCCATGGCGGTCTATACGGACATCACCGACGAGGAGCTGGCGACCTTGCTGGCCGACTTCGACCTGGGCGCGCCGCTCAGCCTGAAAGGCGTGGCCGAGGGCGTGGAGAATTCCAACTTCCTGCTGGAAACCGAGGCCGGGCGCTATTTCCTGACGGTCTATGAGCGCCGGGTGCGGCCGCAGGACCTGCCGTTCTTCCTGGAGCTGCTGCGCTGGATCGCGGCCCGCGGCTTTCCCAGCGCGACGCCGATCCCGGACCGCGCCGGCGCGATCCTGAAGAGCGTGCGCGGCAAGCCCTGCGCCATCGTCTCGTTCCTGTCGGGGCTGGCGGTGCGAAGGCCCGGCGCCGCCCACTGCCGGGAGGCGGGCGCGGGGCTGGCGCAGCTGCACCTGGCGGCCCAGGGCTTTCCGATGTCGCGGGCCAACGATCTGGGGCAGGCGGCCTGGGCGCCGATGTTCGCGGGCCTGACGGCCGCCGCCGAGGACCTGAAGCCCGGGCTGGCCGCGACCATATCGTCCGACCTCGAACTGCTGGCGGACCGATGGCCGAAGGGCTTGCCGGACGGGGTGATCCACGCCGACTTTTTCCCCGACAACGTGTTCTTCAAGCAGGGGAAGTTCGCCGGCGCCATCGACTTCTATTTCGCCTGTGTCGATGCGCTGGCCTATGACGTGGCGGTGGCGCTGAACGCCTGGTGCTTCGAGGCGGACGGCAGTTTCAACATCACCTCGGCGCGCCAGCTGGTGGCGGGATACGAGGGCGTGCGAAAGCTGTCCGATCTCGAACGGGCGGCCCTGCCGATCCTGGCGCACGGGGCGGCGATGCGCTTCTTCCTGACCCGGCTGCACGACTGGGGCGCGACGCCGCAGGGCGCGCTCGTCCGGCCCAAGGACCCGCTGGAATACGAGCGCAAGCTGGCGGTGCACCGTTCGGCCCCGGACCTGGTGCTGTTTTGACGCCGCAGGTGGTGATCCATACGGATGGGGCCTGCTCCGGCAATCCGGGGCCGGGCGGCTGGGGCGCGGTGCTGCACTACGGCGGCGCCGATGCGCTGCGGGAAAAGGAGCTGTGGGGCGGCGATCTTCAGACCACGAACAATCGCATGGAGCTGATGGCGGCGATCCAGGCGCTGGAGGCGCTGAAACGCCCGTGCCGCGTCGAGCTGCACACGGATTCGACCTATGTGATGAAGGGCATCTCGGAGTGGATCCACAGCTGGAAACGCCGCGGCTGGAAGACCGCCGACAAGAAGCCGGTGAAGAACGACGACCTGTGGAAACGGCTGGATGAGGCCAGGCTGCGCCACGAGGTCGACTGGCGCTGGGTGAAGGGCCACGCGGGCCACGAATTCAACGAGCGGGCCGACGAGTTGGCGCGGCGCGGCATGGCCGAAACCCTGGCGGCCGCCGGCAAGTAGTTCGATATCGAACTTGAGCCGACTCGCGATCCGGCGTAGCCTGTTCAAATCTGAACGAGGTACGCCGCCATGGCCGCTGAACCCGAAGATCATCCCGACGTCCAGGTGTTCGACGAGATCCGCTACATCGAACATCTGGTGAGGACATCGATCGCGCGCAAGCTGCCGGTCGGTCTGACCTATCCGCAATTCGAGGTGATGAACCTGTTGGCCCGCCGCGGCGACGGGATCACGCCGCTGGCGATCGCGCGCGCCCTGCAGACCACCAAGAGCGGGCTGACCAACACCCTGCAGCGGCTGCATGCGCGCAAGCTGATCCTGGTGGAGCACTGCCAGAGCGACGGGCGCAAGAAGCGCATCTGGCTGACGGCCGACGGCCGGACCGCCTATGGCCAGTGCATGGCGGCGATCCGCCCGCGCATGGACCGGCTGCGCGACGGTTTCACCCAGAAGGAATTCCGCGACGTCCTGCCGTTCCTGAAGGCGCTGCGCACCTGGCTGGGCGAGACGCACGAGACGGCGATGGGCGAACCGCGCCCCGCCTGATCGACCAAGCCTGCCGCCGCTCGCCTTTGGGGAGAGTCGCGTACCGCCGATCTCCAAGCCGCGATATGGTTAACCCCGCCGTCGGCAGGCGGCGTGCGCGGGGAGGGCGCCATGTTCACAGCCGCCAGGACGGCCCTGACCGGGCTCGTCGCGAGTGGAGTCGTCATCGCGGGGGCCAGCCTGGCGGCGACGCCGGCGCTGGCGGACTGTCCCGGGCGAACGCCAGTGGGCGCCACGGGCGCTTCGGTGGCCGCGCCGCAAGCCGCGCCCGGCAACTGCGCCACGGCCTATGACGGCGGCGTGGTCACCCTGTCCGGCCACGCGCTGGGCGTCGTCACCGACAGCTACACCTCGACCCAGTACCAGTACGACAATCGCGGCGACCTGATCGCCCAGACGACGGCGGACGGGATCACCACCTACTTCGGCCACGACGGGCCGGTGACGGAGGTGACCGACCCGCAGGGCCATGTCATCCGCTTCACCTATGACGCGCAGCACGACGTCACCAGGGTGACCGACCCGCAGGGGAACACGACGCACTACGGCTACGACAGCCAGGACCGGGTGACCGGGATCACCGACCCGCTGGGCCGGCCCAGCACCTACGCCTACGACGCCGGCAGCGGCCTGATGGACACCACCACCGACGGCGCCGGGACCGTCACCACCTATGACTACGACGGCAACCGCCTCGGCAGTTCGACCATGGGCGGCGTCACGACCACCTACACCTACGACCCCGGCGACGGCGCCCTGACGCAGGTGCAGGATTCCCTCGGGCGCACGACCACCTACACCTACGATCCGGACGGCGCTGTGCACAGCGAAACCGACGCCTTCGGCGGGCCGCCGCGGGTCTTCACCTACACCTACGACGCCATGGGCGAGGTCCACACCCTGTCGGACAGCCTGGGCGGCGTGACGACCTACACCTACGATCCCCAGGGCGACCTGATCCAGCAGCTCAATCCCGATGGCGGCACGATCGGCGAGAGCTGGAGCAACGGCCTCCTGCAGTCGTCGACCGATCCGCTCGGGCGCACCACGACCTACACCTACGACCCGCTGTTCCGGCTGGTCGGCGAGGATGGGCCGGGCGGCAGCTTCTCGTTCTCGCCGGGCATTCCGGAGCCCGGGGCCTGGGCGCTGATGCTGATCGGTCTGGGGGCCTTGGGGCTGCGGCTGCGCGGCGCCCGCGCCGGCGGCGCGCGGCGGCTTTTCGCCTGACGCCGCGCAGGCTTCCCTAGGGGTTGAGATTCCAGTTCCTAAGGCCGCGCTGTTCGTCTAAGCGACGCTTAGATAACGCCGATCACATAAAGGGGAACCGCCCATGAAGCTTCGTCTTTTCGCCGCCCTTTCCGCGGGCGCTTTCGTGCTGGCCGCGCCGATCGTGGGGCAAGCCCACTTCATCCTTGAGACACCGGCCTCGGCCATCGTCGAGAACCAGCTGGGCGACCCGCAGAAGATGGGTCCCTGCGGCGGCGTCACCGGCAATCCGGGCGCCCCGACCAACGCGGTGACCGCGGTCACCGGCGGCGAGATGCTGCACGTGAAGGTCAAGGAGACCGTCTATCATCCGGGCTTCTTCCGCATCGCGCTCTCGGTCATGGACCGCGCCGAGCTGCCGGCCGATCCCGAGGACACGGTGAAGGATGGCCCGAACGGCAAGCCGTGGTCGGACAAGGGCAAGGTCGACCCGAACCCGAAGCCGCCGGTGCTGGTCGACGGGCTGTGGGACCACCACACCCGCATCCCCGGTCAGGAATTCGAGACCGACGTGAAGATCCCCAACATCAACTGCGACCATTGCTCGCTGCAGATCATCCAGTTCATGGAAAACCACCCGATCAACCCGGACGGCCGCTTCACCTACCACCACTGCGCCGACTTGAAGATCACCGCCAACCCGAAGATGAAGATCGAGACGGTGTGGCCCGGCCAGACCAAGGCCAAGGGCAAGAAGAAGAGCTAGGGCGCGCGGCGGGCGCGGCGCGGCGGTTGTCCGTCGCGCGGCCCGTCGGCCTCGACAAAGACGTCGGTGAGCGGGACCTCCGCCGCGCGGGGCGTGCCTGATGGCCTGTCGAAGGCCACGACCGTCGCCGAGCCGCGCAGATCGCCGAACACCCTGATGGCCGGCTCCTGCGTCGTGGGCACGCCCATAGCGGCCAGGGCGGCGATCATCGCCGGATCGTAGGCGGCTGGCGGCAGGTCGGGTGTGGGCGCGCCCAGTGACGCAAGGGCCCTGGCGAGGCTCGGGTCGGGCCCCGCGGCGGGGATCAGTTCGGGGCGGCTCCAGAGCGTCTGGCCGGGGGTGGCGAGATTGAAGTTCTGCAGTAGCGGCGGCGCGCTGAGGGCGGCGGGCAGGTCTGCGTGGCCGGAGAGCAGCTCGCCCGCCAGACGCACCGTCTCCGGCATGAGCGAACTCGCCGTCGCGCCGATCGCGAGGACCGGCTTGCCGCGGCGGAGCGCGATGAGCGGCGCGATATCGTTGCGCAGCAGCTCGCCAGACTTGGTCGTGGCGAGCAAGGCCTTGTTGATGGAGGCGGCGTTGGGGATCGAGACGCCGCCAACCACGAGACCGGTTGGCCCACCGTTGCTGGAGTGAACCAGCACGGCGACGTCGCCCCACCGATCCACGGTCACAACGGACATGGTGTGGTGGCCCTCGCCGGATGCGGCGACGGGCGCGGCGAAGGGATCGCCGTTGTTCTTCAGCAGCTCCGGCGCGATGGCCGCGGCATAGGCTGGCGTGACACGAGCGCCGCAGCCGGGCGCGGGGAAGCCCTTGGCAAGTTCCAGGGGGCTCGACGAGGTGTCGGGGTAGTACTGGCGGATGGTCGCGTAGCGGATCGCCCGGGCGTAGGCCTTGAACGCCTTGGGGTCCCGCCAGTAGGGGCCGAGGCCCGGAGCGCCCATGGCCTGCAACAGGTTCAGGGCCCCGAGGCTCGCGCAGGACAGCGACCCGCCCTCCATGCCGTAGACCGTGGCGCCAGCGAACTCGGTGCGGATGGGCTCGCGCCAGACGGGTCGGTAGCGCTTCAAGTCGCCCAGCGTCGCCCTACCGCCGGCCGCATCGACAGCGGCGACATAGGCTTTGGCCCACGCGCCCTGATACATCTCGGAGGGCCCGTTGGCGGCGACGTTTCTGAGGGTCACGGCCAGATCGGGTTGGCGCATCAGGTCGCCGCGTTTCGGCGGGCCCTCCTCGTCCAGACCGGCGAACCGGCGCCCGTCGGCCGTGGCCGAGAACAGCGGGCGGTACTGGCGGAAGAAGTTGACCATGCCAGCCGGGACCACGATCCCGTTCTCAGCGTACCAGATCGCGGGCTGGAACAGGCTCGCCCAGGGTAGGCGACCGTAGCGGGCGTGCATGGCGCCGAGGCCGGCCATGAAGCCCGGCGTCATGGTTTGGCGCCCCCACGCGGCGGTCTTCGCATCGGGCGCGGGAGACCCTGGCCGCAGCCACCTGAGATCGGCCTCCGGGACGCTCTTCGGGTCCGTCTCCAGCGCATAGGGCGCCCAGGATCCGTCGAGGAACGTGACCTTGCCGCTCTTCGCCTCATAGTAGGCCAGTTCGAACTTGCCGGCGAAGGAGACCGTCATCCCCTTCGTGGTGGCGATCTCGGTCAGCGCCGCCACCGCCGCAGCGTCGGCGGCCGAGCCGCCCTGATCCAGCGCCACCTTTCCGGCATGCACGGCGATGGGAGACGTCATGCCGGCGACCAGGGCGGACCCGCCGGCGAACTCCCGGGTCGCGGCGGGCATGATCGCCAGTTGGCGGGCTTGCAACCGGTCGCGGTCCTGGGCGGGCCAGCGGGCGGGTGAAAGGTCGGCGGCCTGCGCCGGCGCGAGGCCCGCGAGCACGGCGGCGACAGCGGCCCAGCAGCGCACAGACGTCATCGCAACTCCCGCGCGGCGCGCGACCTCAAGCGGCGCCTTGGGCGCAGATGATTTCCCGCGGAAGGCCGAACTATGGCGGGCCGGAGGCGGCTAGTCGCACCACAGTTCGGCGCGCTTCAGGGTCGGGTGGAGGCACGGCTTGCCGGCCGGCAGCGGCAGGGGCGAGCCGGGCTTCCACAGGCCCAGGCGCCGCTCGATGGTCGCCATCTCGGAGTCGATGACGGCGAGCTGGTTGCCGTCGTTGTAGCGGGTGGAACTGCGGTAGCGCAGGACCTGGCGGTAGGTTCGCGCGGGCGTCAGCCGGTTGACGGTGACCCAGTAGCTGTAGGGCGCTTTTTCCGTCGGTTCGACGGAGATCACATCGCCCCTGAGAGGGCCGTCGGTAATGAAGCGGGCCTCCTGATTGCGATTGGTCCCGGTGGCGTGGAGATAGATCCGCTCGAAGGCGTCTCGCGCCGGCTCGTATTTCACCAACTGGGTGACGGCCGCCCGGCCGCCATCTCCCGAAGGAAGGCTGTAGGTCTTCAGAAGAAGCAGCGGCGCTCGGTTGGCGCCTCCCGGATAGACCGGCTCAACGGTGTTTAGATCGTGCGGACCCCAGTAGCCGGGGGGGTCGTGATCGGCGGGCGGTGGGGAAACGGGGGCTGCGACGCACGAACCGCCCTCGTCGTTTTGAAGACAGATTTGAAGGAATCCCGGTGCCGGGTCTCCATAGACATCTGTGGTGTCGGGCCCCCGCGTCACGACCAGGCGCCAGGCCGATCGGGTGTGGAATGGCTTCGACAGGTCGATGGGCGATGGCAGGGGTGCCGGATCGCCAGCCGCAGCGACGGCAACCACCAGTGCGAGCGGCCAGGCCAGCATCGCCGCCCTTCAGGCGTCTTCCGCCGCGGCCATCGCTGCGGCGGCCTTGGCCATCATCTTCTCGAAGGCGCCGGAGCGGATCAGCTCGCGGCGCTCTTCCAGTCCACGGTGCAGCTCGGCCAGGACCTTGGCGGCGTGCTCGTTGGTCTGGATCGCGGCCCAGTAGGCGGCCACGTTGGCGGCGGCGGGAATCGGATTTTCCATGCCGGTGGCCGGCAGGACGTTCTCGACCAGGAAGAGACCGGGAACCAGCGCGCAATCGGCCATGGTGAGCCGGCCGCAGCAGGCGAAGCCGTCCTTGCCCGCCTGGGGGCCGATCAGCTTGTCCAGCGCCTTGATGTTGCGCACCACCTGGCCGCCCAGCAAGTCGACGATGCCCTGGTTTCGCGCCTTGGCGCGGCTCTGGGCCGAGAGCATGAACATGTTGTTCATCAGGTAGATGTCGCCGATCCGGGCGATCGTGCGGATGTGGGCGGTCTCGCGCGGGGTTACGCCCAGCATCGAGGGCTCCGGGTAAATCTCCTCGAGGTATTCGGCGATCACCTCGGACTCGGCGATGGTGTCGCCCGCGCCGAGGTCCAGCACCGGGATGCGGCCGATCGGGAACGCCTTTCGGAACTCCGGCGTGCCGAAGGTCGCCGGGCGTTCGAGGACGATGTCGCCGATGCCCTTGGCGTAGATCTGCAGGCGCACGCGCGCCGAGTAGGGGCTGAGATCGCCGGAATAGAGCTTCAGCATGGACAGGTCCTCCCGCGCGCCGCGCGCTTGGAGAGGTTAGGCCGCCGGAGGGCCGGGCGCCTAGCCGCGCCGGACGTAGGAGCCCGAGGCCAGGCCGCTGACGATGGCGATGACCGAGGCGCGCGCCTCGCCGGCCGGCAGCTGGCCGAAGGCGCGCAGCAGCTCTTCCGCGCCGGGCGTGGCCAGGAGGCCCTTGATCTCGGCCTCCAAGGCCTTTTCCTGCGGGGCGAGCGCCTCGCCGTCGCCGTCGCCGTTGGACCCGCGGGCGCCCAGCAGAAAGCTGCCGGGGCAGTTCAGCGCGCGGGCGGCCTTGATCAGCATCGAGGCGGAGATGCGGTTCGCGCCGCGCTCGTACTTCTGGACCTGCTGGAAGCTGACGCCGAGATGCTCGGCGAGCGTCGACTGGCTCATGCGCAGCGCCAGCCGGCGGGCCCGAATCCGCGCGCCCACCCCGACGTCAATTGGGTCCGCGCTGACCGCGCCCATCGTCTGTCCCCTGACCTTGCCGACGGGTGAAGCCTAGTCCCTTGACCGCCAAAAGGAAGGGGGCGGCGGCGTGACTCTTTGCCGGCGCCCTCAGGCCCGGCCGCCCTGCACCAGGCGCAGGCGTTGCCAGGGCTGCACCAGGCCGTCGCTGGCGGCGAGCCGCACGGCGCTCTTCGCCAGCCCCAGGCTCTGCAGGCGCAGGAAACCGTCGAGGCCGGTGCGCTCGGCCTGCGCCAGCAGCACCGCGTCGGCGGCCACCGTCAGGCGCAGCTTCAGGCGCAGGGCGTCGAGCGCGGTCGCCAGGCACGAGCCCTGCACCGAAACCCCGCAGAGCACCACCTCGCCGCGCTCGCCGCGCTCGATCGCCTCGCAGAGCTCCGGGCTGGAGAAGGCCGAGGGCTCACCGCGGTGATAGACCGGCTCGGACGGCGCAGGCGTCATGCCGCCGACCGGCCGCCAGGGCGTCTCGCCCGGCCGGGGCCGGCGGGAGATCACGTGGCCCACCGCCCAGCCTTCGGCCCGCGCGTGCGCCAGCAGGCGCGCGGCGTTGGCGCTCCAGGCGTCGCCGCCGCGCGTGGCGGCCAGATCCCTGGCTCCGGGGGCGCCATCGTTGTCGCCGCCCGGCGCGACGCTCAGCGCGTCGAGACAGAGCAGCAGGACGTCCTTCCCGCCCGGACCCCGCAACACCCGCGTCATGCCGCGAGCTCCGCCGGCGCCTGTTCCAGCACGCCCGGCCGGTCCCAGTCGCCTTCCGGGCGCAGCAGCACCATGGGCGGGCTGGCCAGCCCCACGGCGCCGGTGTGCGGCTCCAGGTCGAACTCCATCTCCAGATAGGCGTAGCCGGAGAAGTTGAAGACCGGCCGGCCGGGACGGCGGCGGCCCTTGAAGTAGCGCTTCCAGAAGGCCTCGCCGCGCACCTGGGCGTGGCCGATCAGGCGGCGGTAGCCCTTGCGCCGGACGAGCTCGAAGGTGGCGCGGCAGAGCAGCATGAGCGCCGGGCCGCCGCGATGCTCCTTGCGCACCGCCAGCCGCTCGAACTTGGCGAACTCGCCAAACCAGCGCAGGCGCACCACGCCGACGGGCTCGCGCCCCCATTTCAGCAACAGGTGGGTGGCGCCGGCGAGGTCATTGCCGTCGAATTCCTCGTCATAGGGGCAGTTCTGGTCGGCCATGTAGACCAGGGAGCGGACCGTCTGGACCTGCGCCATCTCGTCGAAGGTGCGGACGACGCTGACCGTATAGCCGCCTTGCGGGGCGGGGATTTGGGCCGGGCGGGTCATGCGGCGGCCGCCTGTTCCATCGGCGCCTGCCAGACCAGACCGTCGAACGAGCCGGGCAGATCCTCGAAGCCGAGGCGCTCGCGCATCAGCCGGTGGCCGGCCTCGGTGGTGGGCCGGGCGAACTTCGGCAGGTGGCAGAAGGCGCCGCCCATGATGGCGCGGGCGCCGTCGATGACCCGCCGCGCCGAGGGCTTGGTGGTGGCCGCCACGCCCCAGCCGTAGAAGGCGCAGGCCGGCTGACCGGGCCCGGCCACATGCTCGGCGGCGGGGCTCAGCGCATCGAAGGCGCCGGTGAGCACGGCGCGCAGGCCGCTGACGTTCAAGAGCACGAAGGCCAGCACGCCGGTGAGTTCGCCCTCCTCGCGGGTGACGAACAGCGCGCTGTCGCCGGTCAGGTGGTGCACCCGCTCCAGGTCGGCGGCGGCGACGATGCCCTCGCCGATCAGTTGTGCGGCGAATTGGCGCGCCGCGGCGATGTCGTCGCCCTGCGCCGGCGCCACGTCGAACGCCGCGAGCTCTCGGCGTAGCCGCGCCCCCAGAGGGGCTGCCGCCGTGGGAGCCAAGGCGGGCTTCAGGACTGCTGCGCTGGTCGTCATGGGCTAGACCTCCGGGTTCCCGAAGGTCTAGCCATTGGTAAACGCGCTTGGGCGCCCCATAAGATTGCAATAGGCTGCCCGCAGAACTGCAGGAGGTCAGATGGGGGAGATCTCGCGGCGCCGGGCCGATTGGTCCAACCTGCGCGTGTTCTTCGCGGTCGCGGAGACCGGTGGGATCAATGCGGCCGCGCGCGCCCTGCAGATCAATCCGTCCACGGTGACCCGCGCCATCGAGGAACTGGAGCGGCAGCTCAACGCCACCCTGTTCCACCGCGGGCCGCGCGGCGCGACGCTCACCGAGGCGGGTGAGGCCGCCTTCCAGCGGGTGCGCACCATGGAGCGCATGGCCGAGGCCCTGGAGCTGGAGGTCGGCGACAGCGAGACCCTGGCCGAGGGGCGCGTGCGGCTGGCGGCGCCCGACGGGGTCGCCGGCTATTTCATCAGCCCGCACCAGACCGAGTTCCTGCGCGCCCATCCGGGCATCGATCTATCGATCGATTGCGGCCTGTGGCCCGACCGGCCGCTGGACGGCGAGGCGGACCTGACGCTGACCTTCAGCGAGCCGACCCAGCCGGACGCGGTCGCCCAGCCGATCGCATATGTGCACTACGCGCTGTTCGCCAGCCGCGAATACGTCAGCCTCTATGGCGCGCCCAAGACCATCGAGGACATGCTGCACCACCCCTACATCCACCACTCGGCCCAGACCCATCAGAAGGAGCTGTGGGGCGAGCGGGTGCAGGCCTGGCAGACGCTGACCCACAAGCGGATCGAGACCAACTCCAGCTCGGTCTGCGTGCAGGCGGTGCTGAACGGCGTCGGCATCGGCGCCATGCCGACGGCCATCGCCTCGGTCGAGCCGGACCTGGTGATGCTGGACGTGCTGACTGTAGGGCCGGCCAAGCTGTGGCTGGTGCATCACCGCGACGCCGTGCGCCCGGCCCGGGTGCGGCTGGTCAAGGACTGGCTGAAGGCGATCTTCGATCCCAAGACCCGGCCCTGGTACCGGTCGGAGTTCGTGCACCCGGACGACTTCGCCGCCGAAGCCGACAAGGCGGACGGGGCGTCGAAGGGCGTGCGCAAGGCGGGGTGAAACCCCTACCTCCCCCGCGCAGCGGCGGGAGGGGGACCATCCGCCGGAGAGCGGATGGTGGAGGGGGCGAACCTCACACTCTGCGGATGGGACCGGCTGCCGTCAGCTCGGCGGATGGGGCTCGCCCCCTCCACCCCTCGCTCTTCGCCCGGCTTTCGCCGGGCTCGGCGAGCGGTCCCCCTCCCGCCATTGCCGCCGCAATGGGGGAGGTACGCTTCGCTAAATCCGCTCGATGATGATCGCAGGCGCCATGCCGCCGGCGGCGCACATGGTGACGAGCCCGCGCTTGAGATCGCGGCGTTCGAGCTCGTCCAGGATGGTGCCGATCAGGATCGAGCCGGTGGCGCCGATCGGATGGCCGAGCGCCATGGCGCCGCCGTTCACATTGACCTTGTCGCGGTCCAGCTTGAGGTCGCGGATGAACTTCTCGGCGACCACCGAGAAGGCCTCGTTGATTTCCCACAGGTCGATGTCGTCGGGCGTGAGGCCGGCCTTGGCCAGGACCTTGCGGGCGGCCGGCACCGGGGCGTTGAGCATCAGGGTGGGGCTGTCGCCCATGTTGGCCATGGCGACGATGCGCGCGCGGGGCTTGAGGCCGTGCTTCTTGGCGTAGTCCGGCGAGGCCATCAGCACGGCGGCCGCGCCGTCGACCACGCCCGAGGAATTGCCGGCGTGGTGGAAGTGCTCGATCTTCAGGTCCGGATAGACCCGGTTGATCAGGCCCGCGAACGTGGTGCCCTTGTTGTCGAGCGGGAAGTTGGCCATGGCCTCGAAGGCGGGCTTCAGGGCCGCCAGGCCCTCCATGGTGGTCTGCGGGCGCGGGAACTCCTCGCGGTCGAGGGCGACCGAGCCGTCCTCGCGGTAGACCGGGACCAGCGACTTGTCGAAGTGGCCGCCCTTGATGGCGGCGTCGGCGCGCTGCTGGCTGACCAGCGCGAGTTCGTCCAGGGCTTCGCGGCTGATGCCTTCGAGCGTGGCGATGGCGTCGGCGCAGACGCCCTGGTGCGACTGGGGATGCTTGGCGCGCAGCGAAAGGTTGCCGCTGTCCATCAGCATCGGACCGGCTTCTGGGTCGGGCTTGGGCGCGGAGGCCGAGGTGTAGCTCATCATCTCGGTGCCGCCGCCGATGACCAGGTCTTCCATCCCGGCCATGACCTGGGCCGCGGCCAGGTTCACCGCGGTGATGCCGGAGCCGCAGTAGCGGTCGAGCGTGACGCCGGAGGCGCGCACGTCGTAACCGGCGTCGAGGGCGGCCATGCGGCCAAGGTCGCCGCCCTGCTTGCCGCGCTGCGAGGAGGTGCCCCAGATGATGTCGTCCACCTCGGCGGTGTTCAGCCCATTGCGCTCGGCCAGCGCCTTGAGGACCGTGGCGCCCAGGTGCTGCGGATGATGGTCGGCCAGCGCGCCCTTGCCGACCTTGCCGATGCCGCGCGGGGTACGGCAGGCGTCGATGATCCAGGCTTCAGACATCGTGAGCTCCTCGATGGAATTGCGGCCGCGCGCGCCGCGCGAGGCTGATCTGTCGTCTGCCTCTTTCAAGGTCCCGGCAAGTGTCACGTCGCGGCAGGTTTCGCCGAAACGCGGCGAGGATGCGCCTTGGATGACCGCCGCTCACGGCGAGGGCGCCGCAACCCTTGCCGAGAATACGCCTGTCGGGCGAGCCGATTCCCCTCTCAGTTGCAATGATGATTTGAATATGCCAGAATAGAAAGGTCATAAGACAGCACGTTTCCAGGCATAGACAGATCTATACATTCAAACTGGCGTGGATAATACCCATAGTAAACGGAAATTAATTCGACTAACCTTGAGAATTTCGCGTTTACCAGATTTATAACCGGCTTTTTAACGAATAACGTCGATATTCCCCGAGCAATTGGGGGCGAATTTCTATGCCGCGTTATCTGATCGACAGCCGTCTGCCGCTGCGCCGCGCCGCGCTGGCCAGCGCCTCGGCCCTGGCCGTGGCGTGCGCCGCGCAGCCCGCCTGCGCGCAGCTCCTCGGGCTCAACCTGCTCGGCGGCAGCTCGAGCACGAGCAGCACGAGCAGCAGTTCGACGACGCCGAGCACCTCGACGGCCCCGACCACCTCAACCACGCCGAGCACCTCGACGGCGCCCAGCACCTCGACGGCGCCGACCACGTCCACGACGCCGAGCGCCTCGACCAGCGCGGGTCCGCTCAAGCCCCTCTATGGCAACATCAAGCCGTTCTACGGCGACGTCGATCCGTCCTACGGCAACCTCAAGCCGTTCTACGGCAACCTGAAGCCGTTCTACGGCGACCTGAAGCCGTTCTGGGGCAATCTGAAGCCGTTCTGGGGCGACACCGGCGCCTTCTACGGCGACCTGCAGTCGTTCTGGGGCGTCTCGATGCCCCAGGTCGGCTCGGGCGCGCCGAACTATCTGTCGATCGGCGACTTCTGGACCACGGCCGGCGGCAGCTGGGACCAGCTGTTCGCGACATGGAACCCCTCGACGGGGAGCGCGAACTACACTTCGGTCGAGAGCCAGCTGCAGAGCCTGGTCGACAGCTCGCGCAGCTTCTGGGGTTCGGCCGTCCAGGCCAAGACCGGCCAGTCCTTCGACGCCGGCTTCGCCAATGGGGTGCTGGCCAAGTACGGCATCAGCCTTTCCGACCCGAGTTCGCTCGCCAAACTCGACCAGACCACCCAGGCCCTGTTCTTCCTCGATTGGTACGACGGGCTGATGAACTTCTCCGGCACCGACCACGTCGACTGGTGGATGAAGTCGGTGAACTGGAGCCCGACGCTGTCCGCCCAGCAGGGCAATGGCGCGCAGACCACCATCGGCCTGCTCGACATGACCGTCGTGGGCGACGCGACCCTGCAGAAGAGCATCGTCAAGTCGTCGGGCATTTCGGACTTCACCAACGGCCATGGCGCCGCGGTGGCCAGCCTGATCGTCGGCGCCCACGACGGCGTGGGCGTGATGGGCATCGCGCCCAGCGCCCAGGTGGTGGCCTACAACCCCTTCGACGCCACCGGCACGGCCAACTGGAGCGACATCACCAAGGGCGTCCAGATGCTGAAGGCCAGCGGCGCCAGCGTCGTCAACGCTTCGCTCGGCGTCCCCGGCATGACGCTCGATCCGGGCTGGAACAACGTCTTCACCAACCTGAGCGTGCTGCTGACGCTGAAGAACACCGTCTTCGTGATGGCGGCGGGCAACGACGGTCTGATGCAGACCAAGGACGTCAACTGGACGCCGCTGGTGACGCCGGCCTTCGTGGTCGTGGGTTCGGTCGACGTGACCGGCAAGATTTCGAACTTCTCCAACACGCCCGGCTCGTCCTGCCTGACGCTGGTCGGCTTGCTGTGCACCGACTACCTGCGCAACCACTTCCTGGTGGCGCCGGGCGAGCTGGTGCTGGTGTCGGACGGCCATGGCGGCACGGTGCGCGAGAGCGGCACCTCCTTCGCAGCCCCGCTGGTGTCGGGCGCTATCGCGCTCTTGCAAGGCCGGTGGCCCTGGCTGGTCAACTTCCCCAACGAGACGGTGCAGATCCTGCTGCAGTCGGCCAAGGACCTCGGCGCCCCGGGCGTCGACAATGTCTATGGCTACGGCGAGCTCGACGTCACCGCCGCCCAGTCGCCGCTGAACTGGAACAACCTGATCTGGTACTCGGTGCAGGACGGCAAGAGCGTCGCCACGAGCCGGCCCGCGGTGCTATCGGCCTACAAGAGCGGCGACCAGGCGACCTGGGACGCGCACGGCGCCTACTTCTACGCCTTCGAGCCCATCGGCCTGACGCAGCGCGATTTCGCGATCCCGCTGTCGCAGAAGCTGATCGGCCAGAACCTGACGACCTTCAACGGCTCGCAGCAGCAGTTCCAGGCCTATCTGCTCGCGCGGATGGACGGCTGGGCGACGGGCGCGACTAAGTTCAGCGCCGACGCCTCGACCTTCAACGGCTTCGCCACCCTGGAGACGCCCGTTCCCAACCGCTGGGGCGCCGACATGACGCTTTCGATCGGGCCCCGGGAAAAGCACTACGGCTTCGTCGACGACGGTCCCGACTACCAGTCGGCGCTGAAGGTCCAGGGCGAGCGGGCCAAGCTGGTCGCCGGCTACGGCGACGGCGCGCCCGCGGTGGCGGGCTTCGGCTTCAGCCAGGCGGCCGACTACGACAGCGTCCGCGGCGGGGCCAATCCCCTGCTGGGCCTGGCGTCGGGCGGCGGCTATGTGGGCTGGAGCTACGACATCTCGCACAAGTTCAGCATTTCCACCGGCGTGCTAGAGCGCAGCGAGCGGCGCGATCCCAACTTCGCCCCGATGCTGCAGGCGCCCGGCGCCGCGACCGACACCTACCAGGCCGGCGCCCAGGTGCTGAACATGACCTACCGGCCGAGCGACCGCCTGACGCTCAGCGCCGGCTACACCCACCTGCGCGAGGCCACCGGCCTCCTGGGGATCCAGTCGCTCGATCCGGCCGACTTCCAGCACGGCTCGACCACCGACGGCTACAGCCTGGGCGTCAACTGGACGCTCTCGCCGAAGCTCAGCTTCATCGCGGCCGGCACCATGGGCCACACCCGCCAGTCGGATCCGGGTCAGCAACTGGCCGTGGAGGGCGGCGGCCTGACCACCTCGTCCTACGAGGCGGGCGTCCAAGGCCACGATCTGTTCCGCCACGGCGACCGCCTGCAGCTGACGGTGTCGCAGCCGATGGTCATCGAGCACGGCGCGCTGAAGCTGACCGGCGTCGAGGTGGTGAACCGCGACACCGGCGAGATCGGCGTCGTGAGCCACGACATCGACATCTCCGGCCAGCGCCGCATCGCCGGCGAGGCGCTCTACGCCTGGCCGGTGCAGAGCGGGCAGGGCTACGTCGCGCTGTTCGGCCGCGCCGAGACCCTGACCGACGCCGAACAGGCGCAGGCCTACACCCTGGGCGCCCGCTACCGGCTGCACTTCTAGGGCGCGCGGGCCCGGCCGGCCGCCTTAGAGCACCCTTAAAGATTACGCCGTAATCTGGCGGGATGTTCTGGGGCGAACAGCGGGCGATGAACGCCAGACGGACGGCTTTCGCCGCCGCGGCAGCCGTGCTCGTGGCCTCGATCGCGCATGCGGGGACTGTGCCGCGTCCCGCCGCCGCCCCGGACGGCTTCGAAGCCAGCGTCGACGCCGCCAAGTCGGCGATGATGGCCGATCCCCACGCGGCCCTGCAGGACGCCTTGCAGGCGCTCGATCTGGCGAAGCGCCAGACCGGCGATCCCGCCCAGCCGGTGCACGTCGCCACGGCCCAGTGGCTGCAGGGCGCGGCGCTGTCGCGGCTGAACCGCCTGCCGGAGGCGACGCCGGTGATCGAACAGGCGCTGGCGACGGCCGCGGCCCGCGCGCCGGACAGCAAGCTGCACGGCGACCTGATGCTGGCGCAGGCCGACCTGCTGGCGACCGGCGGCCAGATCCAGCCCGCGCTCGAGCGCTTCCAGGCCGCCTACCGCATCTTCGGCAAGGCCCATCAGCCGCGCAGCCAGGCCATGGCCCTGCAGTACATCGGCTCGATCTACCAGGACGCCGGCGACTACGCGAAGGTGCTGGAATACTACGCCCAGTCCGCCGACCTCTATCCGGCGGACCTGGCGCTGTTGATCACGGCCGACAACAACATCGCCATGGCGCTGAAGTCGCAGAAGAAATACCCGGACTCCATCGCTGCGTTCGAACGCGCGCTCGCCGTGGCGCGCAAGATGCACAGCGTCGAGCTGCAGACCCAGGTGCTGGAGAACCTGGCGGCCGCGGAGGTGGCGGGCGGGCGGCTCGACGCGGCCCAGCGTCACCTGGACGAGAGCCTGAAACTCTCCGGCTCCGACCCCGCGGCGCGCGAAGAGCAGCCCTTTATCTGGGGCGTGGCCGCCCAGATCCAGCTGGCGCGGCATCAGCCGAAGGCCGCCGCCGCGTTCCTGGGCCGCACCTTCCAGGGGGTCGACCTGGCCAAGAGCCCGCCGGCGTTCCGCGACTTCCACGAGACCGCCTACCAGGCCTTTTCGCAGCTCGGCGACGCGCCGCATGCGCTGGCGCACCTGGCGGCGCTGAAGCGGCTGGACGACCAGGCGCGCGACGTCGCCGCCTCGACGACCGCGGCGCTGATGTCGGCGCAGTTCGACTTCGCCAACCAGAAGACCCGCATCGCCCAGCTGAAGGCCGGCGAGCTGCAGCGCGACATCGCGCTGGCCCGATCGCGCAACCTGATCACCACGGTGCTGCTGATCGCCTCGGTGGTCATCGCGATCCTGCTGGCGGTGAGCTTCCTCTGGATCCGCCGCAGCCGCGACGAGGTCCGCGCCGCCAACGGCAAGCTCAGCGAAGCCAACGACGCCCTGGAAAAGGCGCTGCGCGCCCGCACCGAGTTCCTGGCCGCCACCAGCCACGAGATCCGCACGCCGCTGAACGGGGTGCTGGGCATGACCCAGGTGATCCTGAGCGGCGGCAAGCTCGACCCGGAGACCCGCGAGAAGATCGGCATGGTGCACGGCGCCGCCGAGACCATGCGCGCGCTCGTGGACGACATCCTCGACATCGCCAAGATCGAGACCGACGGCGTGGTGCTGAACCGCGGCGAGCTCGACCTGCCGCGCCTCTGCCGCGAGACCGTCCAGCTGTGGACCGAGCGCGCCCAGGCCAAGGGGCTGGAGCTGGTGCTGGAGGTCGAGGACGCGCCGCGCCGGATCGTCGAGGACGCCGGACGGCTGCGGCAGATCCTGTTCAACCTGATGTCCAACGCCATTAAGTTCACGCAGGCCGGCGCGGTGACGCTGCGGGTCGGCGTCGAGCCGGACGCGGCGGGACCCCGGCTGACGCTCGCCGTCATCGACAGCGGCGTGGGCATCCCGGCCGACAAGCTGGAGGAGGTCTTCGAGTCCTTCCGCCAGGCTGACTCCACCACCAGCCGCAACTACGGCGGCACGGGCCTGGGCCTGGCCATCTGCCGCCGCCTGGCGCAGGCCATGGGCGGCGACGTCCGCCTGGCCAGCACCCTGGGCGAGGGCACCACGGTCACCGTCTGCGTGCCGCTGATCGACGCCGCGCTCCCGGCCAGCGACGAGATCGCCGCCCTGCCGCGCGACCTGGAAGCCTGCCGGATGCTGGTCTGCGACGCCAATCCGCTCGCCCGCGCGGTGATCAAGACCGCCCTGGAGCCGACGGTGCGCGGGGTGGAAGCCGTCGAAAGCTGCGACAGCGCGCGGACCGCGGCGGCCGACGGGCGCTTCGACATCGTGCTGGTGGACGCCGCCGCGCTTGGACCGGAGCGGCAGGCGAGGCTGGCGGCGCTGGCGGCGCTGGCGGCCGCGGCCGGGGACGCCGCCGTCGTGGTCATGACACCCGAGATCGGCGAGGACGAGGCCGGGCGGCTGCTGCACGCCGGCGCCGTGCAGATCATCCGCAAGCCGATCACCGCCCCGGCGCTCTGCGCCGAGCTGCGCGCCGGCTTCGCCGAACGGGCCGAGTTGGCGCTGGCGCCGGCGAAAGGCCGCATTTCCGCAGGCTAATCAATGTTCGCTTAAGCTGATGCGCGCACCATGACGCCGGTCGGCGCGTGGCGGTTTCGTCCTGCGCGCCGCGTCTGGAGCGCGGAATGCGGATTCTCTTCGTCGAGGACAATGCGATCAACCGGCGCGTGGTCCACGAGATGCTGCGCTCGGGCGGCGTCGAGATGGAAGAGGCCGAGGACGGCCGCGCCGGTCTCGATATGATCGAGGCGCACGACTACGACGTGATCCTGATGGACCTGCGGATGCCCGGCATGGACGGGCTGACCGCCATCCGCCACATCCGCGCGCGCCCCGACGCCAAGGCGGGCCTGCCGGTCGTCGTCATCACCGCCGACGACGGCGCGAACATCGACGCCGAATGCCTGCAGGCCGGCGCCGACCGGGTGCTGCGCAAGCCCGTGGTCATGACCAGCCTGTTCGAGACCATCGTGGCGGTGCTGGCCCAGGCCGGCGACAGCCAGGTGATGCTGGCCTAGGGCCCCCGGCCGCCGCCTCTAGGGCTGGTCGGCGTAGATTTTCACCAAGCGGTAGAGGAACTCGCGGCCTTCGTAGAGGGATTGCACGCCCACGCGCTCGTTCAGGCCGTGGATGCGGCCAAGGTCCGGCTCCAGGAAGATTCCGGAGACGCCGTAGGTCGGGATGCCGCCGGCGGTCAGCGGCTTGCCGTCGGTGGCGCCGGCCTGGAGGATCGGGACGACGGGCACGCCCGGCCACATCTCGGCGGAGACCTTCTCGATCGGGCCCATCACCCTGGGCGTCAGCGGCGGCGCCGGGGCCTCGCCTTCGCGGACCACACGGACCTGCGAGACCGAAACCTGCGGGTCGCCGATCACCTCGATCAGCTTGTCGCGCACCGCCTCGCGGGCGACGCCCGGGAAGATGCGGCAGTTGATGTTGGCGGTGGCGCGTTGGGGGAGCGCGTTCTGGGCGTGGCCGGCGCTCAGCATGGTGGCCACGCAGGTGGTGCGCAGCATGGTGTGGAGGCTGGGATCTTTCGAGAGGATGGCGTCGGCGCGCGCGTCCTTCGGATTGGCGACGATGGCGGCCATCGCCGCGCCCTGCTCGCCGCCGACCACCTTGGCCATCTGGATGAGGTAGCCGCGGTTGGCGTCGTTGAGCATCACCGGGAACTCGTAGCCGCGAATCTTCTCCAGCGCGTCGGCCAGGCGGTAGATGGCGTTGTCCGGCACCGGCCGCGAGGAGTGCCCGCCGGGGTTGGTGACTTCCAGGGTGAAGCTCTGCGAGGTCTTCTCGCCGGCCTCGATGGTGTGGGCGATGCGCTTGCCGTGGTCGTCGAGCTGGCCGCCGGCGCCCTCGTTGAGCGCGAACTCGGCGTCGATCAGGTCGCGGCGGTTCTGCACCAGCCAGGTGGCGCCGTTCAGCCGCCCGCCGCTCTCCTCGCCGCAGGTCAGCGCCAGCTTGATGGTGCGCTTCGGATGGAAGCCTTCGGTGCGGTAGCGGATCAGGCTGTCGACCCAGATCGCCGCCTGCGCCTTGTCGTCCATGGCGCCGCGGGCGTGGAAGAAGCCGTCCTCCTCGATCAGGGTGAAGGGGTCGCGCGTCCAGTCCTCGCGCTTGGCCTCGACCACGTCGAGGTGGGCGAGCAGCAGGATCGCCTTGGCCTTGGGGTCCTTGCCCGGATAGACGGCCACCAGGCCGCCGTCCTTGGGGAAGTTGGGCGCGGTGAAGACGGTCAGGTCGCTGTCGGGGAAGCCGGCGGCCTTGAGGCGCGCGGCCATGCGCTCGGCGGCGAGCGTGCAGGAGCCCGCCGAGGCGGTGGTGTTGGTCTCGACCAGCTCCTTGTAGAGCGCGCGGAACGCGGGCTGCGTCGGGTCGGGCCTGGCGGCGGAGGGCTGGGCCCCGGCCGGGCCGGTGAGCAGAAGCGCGGCGCCCGCGAGCGCACCGAAAAATCTCGACATTGATGAACCCCGATCCGTTGCGGGCGACTATTCCAGCGCCGCCGGGGCGCGGCAAGGCGGCCAAATTGACGAACGGCGTAATGCGGCGCTTACTTATGAGGTCTTTATGAGGAGCTCGAAGATGCGGATTCGCAGTCTCGTGTTCGCCGCCGGTGCGGCGCTGGTATTCGCCACCCCGACCTTGGCCCAGTCGTTCGGCGGGCTCGATGGTCTCGGGATTCAGGGTCAGAGCTGGATGTACCGTCCCTCGACCGCGCCGCCGATCGCGGTGCACAGGCTCACCCTCCAGCAGCGCTACGACATCCGCGTCATGGCCCTGAAGGCCAAACTTCAGGCGCTGACCGCACAGGACGGCGGCCAGCTCTCGCTCGCGCACCAGACGACCCTCCAGCAGGAGCTGGATGGCGTGAACCACTGGTTCAAGCTCAAGCCCTCGCACGGCTAGCGGCGCGTCGGCCGGCGCCGGTTGCAGCAAGACGTGAGCTGAGCGCAGTCTGCCGGGATGAAGACACGAACCTCCTCGCCGCCGCCGACCTCGGTCGAAGGCTACATCGAACGCTGCGAGCCGCAGGTTCAGGCGATCCTGCGCAAGATTCGCGCGACGATCCGGCGCGAAGCGCCTGAGGCCGCCGAGCGGCTGAGCTACAACATGCCGACCTTCTTTCTGGGCCGGGTGCTGGTCCACTACGGCGCCTTCAAGGGGCACATCGGCCTGTTCCCGCCGGTCCGCGAGCCGGCGTTGCAGGACAAGGTCGCGCCCTATCGCGGCGAGAAGGGGAACCTTAGGTTTCCGCTCGACCAGCCGATCCCCTACGAGTTGATCGGCGAGATCGTGGCGGCGCGAATCAAGGCCGCCTCGGCCGGCTGACGGGGCGGTTGGGCATACGCGGTATTTGACGCTCGCCCCGGAGCGGGATCAGGCTTTCGGCTGAAGCGCGGGAGGACGCCCATGCGTTTTGCCATCTGGATCGCGGCCTTGACCGCCGGCGGAACGCTCGCCGGCGCCGTTCCCGACACGGCCTCCGCCCAGATGATGGGGCAGATGGGCCAGATGGGATCGATGGGCCAGGGCATGATGATGGGGACCCAGCCCGCCGCCAGCTCGGCCTACGGCGCCGGCGCCGATGGGGCGCGGTTTCCCACGACCCAGGAGCGCTATGCGGCGAAGATCCTGGCGCTGAGGCAGAAGATGCAGAAGCTGACCCAGCAGGACGGCGGCCGGCTCTCCGACGAGCACAAGGCCAGCCTGCAGCGCGAGCTCGACGGGGTGAACAAGAGCTTCGGGATCAAGCCCGCCGCCGGATAGGGATTTGCCCTCGCCGCTCAGGCGGTCGAAAATGGCCGCTCAAGCGTGGGAGCGGGCCTTTGCGGGACGGCGTCGAACAATCCTATCCGGATCACCCCCGGCCGAAGCTGGACTATCCCTTCGCCGATCCGCCGAAGGTGGGCGGCGATGCGCGGGACGTGGCGCCGGGCGTCAAATGGCTGCGGATGCCGCTGGGCGGGGCGCTCGGGTTCATCAACGTCTGGGCGATCGACGAGGGCCCTCTTGATGTGAATGGGGCCGGCTGGGCGATCGTCGACACCGGCATGGGCGGGACCGCGACCAGGGACGCCTGGCGCGCGGCCTTCCAGGGCCAGCTGGGCGGCCGGGGCGTCAGCCGGGTCTTCGTCACCCACATGCACCCCGACCACATCGGCATGTCGGGCTATCTGACGCGCAAGTTCGACGCCAAGCTGTGGATCACCCGGCTGGAGTTCATGACCTGCCGCTCGCTGGCCGCCGACACCGGGCGCGAGGCGCCGGAGGATGCGGTGCGGTTCTTCAAGGCGGCCGGCTGGGACGAGGACGCGCTGGAGCACTACAAGGCGCGCTTCGGCGGGTTCGGGCGGGGCCTGCATGCGCTGCCCGACAGCTTCCACCGGCTGAACGACGGCGACGAGCTGACCATCGGCGGCAGGCTGTGGCGGGTGGTGGTTGGATCCGGCCACAGCCCCGAACACGCCTGCCTGCACTGCCCGGAACTGAAGCTGATGATCAGCGGCGACCAGGTGCTGCCGAAGATCTCTTCCAACGTCTCGGTCTTCCCAACCGAGCCGGACGGCGACCCGCTGACCGACTGGCTGACGTCGCTGGCGAGGATCCGCGGCAAGGTCCCGGACGACGTGCTGGTGCTGCCGGCGCACAACGACCCGTTCCACGGCCTGCACGCGCGGATCGATCACCTGATCGGCGGGCATGAGCGGGGGCTGCAGCGGTTGCACAGGCTGATCGCCGAGCCCAAGCGGGTGGTCGACGTGTTCCACGTGCTGTTCCGCCGGGTGATCGACCAGAACCTGTTGGGCCTGGCGACCGGCGAGAGCCTGGCGCACCTCAACTGCCTGATGGCGCGGGGCCAGGCGACGCGGACCCGCGACGAAAACGGCGTCGACTGGTACCGGGCGGCGGCCTAAAGCCTCCGGCGCGAAGGCGTTTTGGACGAGGATCTACAAGTGACCGACCACGTGCTGATCGAGAAGGCCGGCGGGGTGCTGACGCTCACGCTGAACCGGCCCGAGAAGAAGAACGCGCTGACGCGGGCGATGTACCAGGCGCTGGGCGAGGCCATCGACGGCGCCGCCGACGACCGCGACGTGCGCTGTGTGCTGATCCAGGCCAACGGCGACATGTTCACCGCCGGCAACGACCTCTCCGACTTCGCCGCGGTCAACGCCGGCGACCCGGAGGCCCAGCGGGCGCAGCGGGACGGCAATCCGCTGCTGAAGGCGCTGGGCCGCGCCAAGACCCCGCTGGTGGCGGCGGTGCAGGGCCGCGCGGTGGGTGTGGGCGTGACCATGCTGCTGCACTGCGACCTGGTCTATGTGGCCGAGGACGCGCTTCTGACCACGCCCTTCGTCAACCTGGCGCTGCTGCCGGAGGCGGCGTCCTCGATCCTGCTGCCGGCGCGGATCGGGCACGCGCGGGCGTTTTCGATGTTCGTGCTGGGCGAGGCGATCACGGGCAAGCAGGCGGAAGCCTGGGGCATCGCCAACGCCGCGCTGCCCGCCAACGAGGTGCAGGTGCGCGCGCGGCTGGCGGCGCAGACCGTGGCGGCGAAGCCGCCGGCCTCGGTGGCGATCACCAAGGCCCTGATGCGCGACCCGGCGGCGCTCGCCGCCCGCATGGACGAGGAAGGCCGCCACTTCATCTCGCAGCTGGCGTCGGCCGAGGCGAAGGAGGCCTTCGCCGCCTTCGCCGAGAAGCGCGCGCCCGACTTCTCGAACGTGGCTTGAGCGGCCTGGGCGCTAGGCCAGCGCCCAGCGCCGCCGGCGCAGCTCCCAGCCGACCAGGCCGAAACCGGCGACCATCAGCGCCCAGGCGGTGGGCTCCGGCACGCCGTTCAGGGGGCCGGGCGTGACGCTGTCCTCGATGAAGGCGCCGCCGGTCGGGTTGCTGAAGCTGATGAGGTCGAGGGACCCGAAGCTCGCCCAGACGTCGACCGCGCCGGTGCTGGACACGCCCGCCGGGGCGCAGAAGGAGTCGTAGACCCGCATCGAACCGAGCTTCGGCGCGGCGGTGAAGTAGATGAAGTCCGCTTCCGCCATCTGCGTCGCCGGATTGGTGGCGCAGTCGATGTCGCTGGCCGCCTGGTTGGTGACGACCGTAAACGAGCTGTCCAGCACCTGGTTGAACTGCGGCGTCGCCGAGCTGGTGGCCAGGTGGAAGTTCAGCGTCGTCGGATAGTTCGTCGCCGGATTGCCGCTGCCGCCCACCCACTGGCCGTTGGTGAAGGAAAGCGTGCCCAGCAGGAACTTCTGGCCGGTGTGCACGAAGCCGGTGCTGGCCTCCGGCGTGAAGGTGACGTTGTTGTTCAGGGCGCCCGGCAGGTTGCTGTAGATCATGTCGACCGACTGGCCGCTGAGCGGCGACGTGCCCCCGACGTAGAGGTTGCCGAAGCCGGCGTTGGTGGTCACCCCATTGGGCGTCGGCGTCTGCCCGTCCACCAAACCCCGCAGCAGCCATTGGCTGGGATCGCTGAGCGTGGCGGCGGTGGCGTCGCCGAAGGGGCCGCTGAAGCTCGTGAAGCCGAAGGAGATCGTGGCCGTGCCGGAGGCGGCCTCCGCCGCGCCCGCGCCCGCCGCCACGCCGAGGGCCGCCACGGCGGCCAGAACCATGCTGCGCATCCCGCTTACTCCGCTCTGCGCCGCGACCTTCAGGCCCCGGCGAACAAGGACGGCGCTACCTTGCGTTGAAGGCGCGGCGGCGACTTGAACGAACGCGACTCGGCGAACCGGGCGGCGGCGCTGACAGTGTACGGCTATCGCCGCGCGCCCGCGGTGCGCTAGCATGACGGCCCACATCGCCAAGGAGCCCCGCCGATGTCACTGGCCGGCAAGACCCTCTTCGTCACCGGCGCGAGCCGCGGCATCGGCCTGGCCATCGCGCTGCGCGCCGCGCGCGACGGGGCCAATGTGGCGATCGCCGCCAAGACCGCCGAGCCGCATCCAAAGCTGCCCGGCACCATCTACACGGCCGCTGAGGAGATCGAGGCGGCCGGCGGCAAGGCGCTGCCGCTGGTGGTCGACGTGCGCGAGGAGGCCTCGGTGATGGCCGCCGTCGAGGCGACCGCGGCGAAGTTCGGCGGCATCGACATCTGCGTGAACAACGCGTCGGCGATCTCGCTCACCGGCACGCTCGCCACCGACATGAAGCGCTACGACCTGATGAACCAGATCAACGCGCGCGGCACCTATCTGACCTCCAAGGCCTGCATTCCGCACCTGAAGCGAGCCGCCAACCCGCATGTGCTGATGCTGTCGCCGCCGCTGGACATGAACCCCAGGTGGTTCGCCGGGCACACGGCCTATTCGATGGCCAAGTTCGGCATGAGCATGTGCGTGCTGGGCATGAGCGCCGAGTTCGCCGCCGACGGCATCGCCTTCAACGCGCTGTGGCCCCGGACCGGCATCGCCACCGCCGCGATCAAGTTCGCGCTGTCCGGCGACGAGGGCCTGCGCCACTGCCGAACGGTGGAGATCATGGCCGACGCAGCGCACGCGATCTTCCTGAAGAACAGCCGCGCGTTCACCGGCAATTTCCTGATCGACGACAGCTTCCTCTACGGCGAGGGCGTGCGGGATTTCGAACAGTACCGGGTCGACCCGACCCAGACCCTGATGCCGGACTTCTTCGTGCCCGAGTCGAGCCAGCCGCCGCCCGGCGTGGTGATCGGCGAAGGGAGCCTCAGCTGAGCATGAGCAAGGTCCCCGTTTCCAAGGTTCCGGCCTCCAAGGTCACCGTCCGCGTCGCTTCGCCCTCCGACATCACGCTCATCCTGGAGTTCATCCGCGACTTGGCGGACTACGAGCGGCTGCTGCACGAAGTGGAGTGCACCGAGGCCGATCTGCGCCGCGATCTGTTCGGCGAGAACCCGCGCGCCTTCTGCGACATCGCCGAGGCCGACGGCGTGCCGGTGGGCTTTGCCCTGTGGTTCTACAGCTATTCGACCTTCCGCGGCCGGGCGGGAATCTATCTGGAAGACCTGTTCGTGGTCCCGGGCGCGCGCGGCGTGGGGGCCGGCAAGGCGCTGCTGAAAAGGCTGGCGCAGCGTTGCGTCGAGGCCGATCTCGGCCGCCTGGAGTGGTCGGTGCTGGACTGGAACACGCCCTCGATCGAATTTTACGACAGCCTGGGCGCCATGCGCAAAGAGGGCTGGACGGTGCGGCGGCTCTATGGGGAGTCGCTGGAGAAGCTCGCCGAATCCTAGAGGAGCCGTCAGATGAGCGCGCCGCCGAAAACCGTGCTCACCGCCTCACCTGAGGAGGCCGCAGCGATCCGCGAGGCTGTGCGCCGCGCGCCGGGACGCACCGTGGCGGGACCGGAGCATGTGGCGGGCCTCTTCGCGCTGCTGGACGACCCGGCGGTGTCCGACCCGATCTACGACCTGCCAAGGCCGATCACTTTCGACAATGTGGCCCTGTGGGTGGCCGAGAGCGAGGCGCTGCGCCAGGAGGGGCGCTGCATCCTCAGCGTCAATTTCGACGCCGAGGGCCAGGTCGGCGGCTATTCGCGCTTCACGGTCTGGCCGGACCGCGCGTCGGGCGAGCTGGCGGGCGCGCTGCGCGCCGACCTGCAGAACAGCGGCGCCGGCGGCCAGCGGGTCGGCCAATCCATCGCCTGGATGTTCGAGACCCTGGGCCTGCGTCTGATCGGCCTGACCGCGGCGCTGGACAACGTCCGCTCGGCCAAGGCCATCGACGCGGCGGGCTTCAAGCGGATGGGCGAGGTCGAGAGCGTCAAGCCCGACGGGACCACGCGCCGCTCGCTCTATTGGGAGCTGACGCGCGAGGCGTGGGAGCTGCGGCACCGGCTCTGAACATCCCTCCCCGTTCCGGGGAGGGTGGCGAGCGATAGCGAGACGGGTGGGGAAGTGGCGTTCAAGCGCGGACTCAGCACGCTAGCCCATACTTCCCCACCCTGATCGCTTCGCGATCTGTCCCTCCCCGGAAAGGGGAGGGCGGGGGCGCTACGCCGGCGCCTTGGCCGGCTGGGCGCCGGAGAGCGGCGCGCGGTTCAGGTCGAAGAACTTGGGGGCCATCTTCGGAATGGCTTCCTTGATGATCGAGTCCACCGTCCAGCCTTCGCCCTCCGGCTTGCTGCAGGTCTCGATCGGCCGGGGCTGCGAATAGAGGATGATGTTCTCGCCGGACGCGCCGAAGATCTGGCCCGACACGCTGGAGGCGGCGGGGGCGACCATGGCGACGGAGAAGCGGGCCGGCTGGTCGGCGCGGAT
>Ga0070730_10000029_pt1 | contig 182580 bp, 178 predicted proteins | sample Coa_R1_3_FD_66447 | JGI IMG/M metagenome (GOLD analysis project Ga0070730, IMG submission 66447) | Surface soil microbial communities from Centralia Pennsylvania, which are recovering from an underground coalmine fire - Coalmine... | ecosystem: Environmental > Terrestrial > Soil >... | reverse complement strand
GCGATCGCGGGTCCGATCGCCAAGATGACCGACGCGATGGGCCGGCTGGCGTCTGGCGACCACGCGGTGGAAGTGCCGGCGGTGGGTCGCAAGGACGAGGTCGGCCAGATGGCCGACGCGGTGCAGACCTTCAAGGACGCGGCCATCGAGAAGGTGCGCCTGGAAGCGGAAGCCGCCGAGCAGCGCCGCGAAGTGGAAGAGCAGCGCAAGTCGGCCGAGGCCGAGCGCGCGGCGACCGCCAAGCAGCAGAGCCAGGTGGTCGACGGCCTGGCCCAGGGCCTGGAGCGGCTGGCGGCCGGCGTGCTGACCTTCCGCCTGAACGAGGCGTTTGCGCCCTCCTACGAGAAGCTGCGCAACGACTTCAACGCGGCCATGGAGCAGATGCAGAAGACCATCCTGGAGGTGGCCACCAACAGCGCCGGCGTGCGCACCGCCTCGACCGAGATCAGCCAGGCGTCGGACAACCTGTCGCGCCGCACCGAGCAGCAGGCGGCGAGCCTGGAAGAGACCGCGGCCGCGCTGGACGAGATCACCGCGACGGTCCGCAAGACCGCCGAGGGCGCGGGGCAAGCCCGTGACGCGGTGGGCAGCGCCCGGGCGGACGCGGAACGCTCCGGCGTGGTGGTGCGCGATGCGGTCGCCGCCATGAGCGAGATCGAGAACTCCGCCCAGCAGATCAGCCAGATCATCGGGGTGATCGACGAGATCGCCTTCCAGACCAACCTCCTGGCGCTCAACGCCGGCGTCGAGGCGGCCCGGGCGGGCGACGCGGGCCGCGGCTTCGCGGTCGTGGCCTCCGAAGTGCGGGCTCTGGCCCAGCGTTCCGCTGACGCTGCGAAGGAGATCAAGGCGTTGATCTCGGCCAGCTCGCAGCAGGTGGACCGCGGCGTGAACCTGGTCGGCGAGACCGGCAAGGTGCTGGAGCGGATCGTCACCCAAGTCACCCAGATCAACGGCGTGGTCACCGAGATCGCCGCCAGCGCCGAAGAGCAGTCCACGGGCCTGCAGCAGGTCAACACCGCGGTCAACCAGATGGACCAGGTGACCCAGCAGAACGCGGCCATGGTGGAAGAGGCGACCGCCGCCTCCCACGCGCTCACCAGCGAGGCCGACACGCTGTCGCGGCTGATCTCCCGCTTCGAGCTGGGGGACAGGGCCGCTCAGCCGCAGGCCCAGCACGCCCCGGCCCAGCACGCTCCGGCCCCGCAGCACCGCCCCGTGCCGCAGATGAAGACGGCTGGCGTCAGGGGCGGGGCCGCGCCGGCCTTCGACACCCACGAAGACAGCTGGGACGAGTTTTAGGCATGAGCCCCTCCGACGAAACCCCCTCCGACGGCGCCCCTTCCGAAGACTGGGCGGCCACCCCGCTGGTTCTGGCCGATAGCCTCGACCTGACGGCGGCGGCGCCCCTGGCGGCCGAACTGCTCGCCGCCCGCGGAAAGCCCGCGATCCTCGACGCCTCGGGCGTGCAGCGGCTGGGGGCCCAGTGCCTGCAGATCCTGCTCGCCGCCCGGGCGCTCTGGTCGAGCGACGGCCAGCCCTGGCGGCTGGTCGACCCCTCGCCGGAATTCACCGACGCCGTGGCCCTGATGGGCTGCCCCCACCTCGCCCTCGCGACGCAGGACTGATCCCATGAGCATGACCGTTCTCACCGTCGACGACTCCCGCACCATGCGCGAGATGCTGCGCCTGGCGCTGACCGACGCCGGCTACCGCGTGGTGCAGGCCGAGGACGGCCTCCACGGGCTGGAAGTCCTGGCGGCCGAGGCCCCCGAGGTGATCGTCACCGACATCAACATGCCGCGCATGGATGGCTTCGGCTTCATCGAGGAAGTCCGGTCCGATCCGCACTACCGCGGCGTGCCGATCCTGGTGCTGACCACCGAGAGCGACGCCGAGAAGAAGAACCGCGCCCGGATGGCCGGCGCCACCGGCTGGATCGTCAAGCCCTTCAACCCTGTGAAGCTGGTGGACGCGATCCGCCGCGTCGCCGCCTGAACCTGAACCGGACGCACCCGTCATGGATCCCCTAGCGGCTATTCGCGAAACCTTCTTCCAGGAATGCGAGGAACAGCTCGCCGAACTGGAGAGCGGCCTGCTGGCCATGGAGGCCGGCGACACCGATCCGGAGACGATCAACGCCGTCTTCCGCGCGGTGCACTCGATCAAGGGCGGCGCCGGGGCTTTCAGCCTCGAGGCGCTGGTCCGCTTCGCCCACGTGTTCGAAACCGCGTTGGACGAGATGCGTTCGGGCCGGCTGACGCCGACGCCGGAGTCGCTTAAGACCATGCTGCGCGCGGCCGACGTGCTGGCCGACCATGTGCGCGCCGCGCACGACGGCGGCAGCGTCGACGAGGCCCACACCGCGGCGCTGGCCGAGGAGCTGAAGGCGCTCGGTCCCGACGGCGCCGGCGCCGAGGACGAGGGCGGCGAGGACGACTGGGGCGACTTCGAATTCACGCCGATGTCGATCGAGGCGCCTGCGGCGCCCGCCGTCGCGGGCTGGCAGGTGCGGTTCAAGCCGCGCGCCGATCTCTACGCCAAGGCCAATGAGGCGGCGCTCCTGCTGCGCGAGCTTGCCCGTCTGGGCGAGACGCAGGTGGAGCTGGACGACAGCGCGCTTCCGGCGCTGACCGACCTCGACCCCGAGGCGGCCTACCTGGCCTGGAACGTGACCTTGAGCGGCGAGGCCGACGAGGCCGCGGTCCGCGAAGTCTTTGAATTCGTCGACGGCGACTGCGAGCTGGAGGTCACGCCGATCTGTGGCGCCCCAGATGGCGGCGCCGAGGGCGGCGGCCTCGATCCTACCCCTGACGAAACCCTTCAAGATCCCGGCGAGACCCTGGATATCGGCGCCCTCTTGGCGCGCGTTCAGGCCGTGGCGGACCCCCCTCCGTCCACGCCTGAAGTGTCTCCCGGCGCGCCGGCCCCGGCTGTTGCGGCGACCCTGGCAGAACCGTCCCCCCCTGACGGCCAAGGTCAACCGCGCAAGCCGGAGGCCGGCGCCACCATCCGCGTCGACCTGGAACGCGTCGACCGGCTCATCGACCTGGTCGGCGAGCTGGTGATCAACCAGGCGATGCTGTCCCAACGGGTCATGGAGGCGGGCTTCGCGCGCGCCTCCGGCGTCGCCATGGGCCTCGACGAGCTCGAGCAGCTCACGCGCGAGATCCAGGACAGCGTCATGGCGATCCGGGCGCAACCGGTGAAGTCGGTGTTCCAGCGCATGCCCAGACTGGTCCGCGAAGTCGCGGCCATGACCGGCAAGCCGGTGCGCCTGGTCACCGAGGGCGAGGGCACCGAGGTCGACAAGACGGTCATCGAGCGCCTGGCCGATCCGCTGACGCACATGATCCGCAACGCCATCGACCACGGTCTGGAAAGCCCGGAGAAGCGCGAGGCGGCGGGGAAGCCCGCGGAAGGCGTGGTGCGCCTGACCGCCGCCCACCGGTCCGGCCGCATCGTCATCGAGGTCGCCGACGACGGCGGCGGCATCAACCGCGAGCGGGTCAAGGCGATCGCCGTGGAGAAGGGCCTGATCGCGCCCGACGCGCCGCTCTCCGACGAGGAGATCGACAACCTGATCTTCATGCCGGGCTTCTCGACGGCGAGCGAGGTTTCCGACATCTCCGGCCGCGGCGTCGGCATGGACGTGGTCAAGCGCTCGATCCAGGCGCTGGGCGGACGGATCACCATTTCGTCCCGCCCCGGCAAGGGTTCGACCTTCACCATGAGCCTGCCGCTGACGCTGGCCGTGCTCGACGGCATGGTGGTGTCGGTGCAGGGCCAGACCCTGGTCGCGCCGATCACCGCCATCGTCGAGACCCTGCTGCCCAAGCCAAGCGACGTGCACAGCCTGGGCGGCCACGCCCGGGTGATCGCGATCCGCGAGAGCTACACGCCGCTGATCGACGTCGGCATGGCGCTGGGCTACCGCACCACGCCGCTCGATGCGACGCAGGGCGTGGCCCTGCTGATCGAAGGCGAGGGCGGCGCGCGCGCGGCCCTGCTGGTCGACGCCATCCAGGGCCAGCGCCAGGTGGTCATCAAGAGCCTCGAAGCCAACTACCGGCAGGTGCCGGGCGTGGCCGCCGCCACCATCCTGGGCGATGGCCGCGTGGCCCTGATCCTCGACATCGACACCATCGTCGCGGTCTCCCGCGGCGCCGACTCCCTCCGCGCAGAAAAGCGCTTGGCGGCTACAGGCTGAACCTCATGACCCAGACGCATTCTCAGGCCAATCCGACCGCGGGGTCGCTCCGCGAACTGATCTCGTTCCGCATCGGCGCCCAGGAGTTCTGCGTCGACATCATGGCGGTGCGCGAGATCCGCGGCTGGACCGCCGCGACCGCCCTGCCTCAGTCGCCGTCCTTCGTCCGTGGCGTGATCAATCTGCGGGGCGCGGTGCTGCCGATCGTCGACCTGGCCGCGCGGCTGGGCTTCGAGGGCTCCGACACCAGCGAGCGCTCGGTGATTATCGTCGCCCAGATCGGCGAGCAGGTCGTGGGCCTGCTGGTCGACGCGGTGAGCGACATCCTGACCGTCACCGACGACGTGATCCAGCCGACGCCGGACGTGGCCTCCGACACGGCCAAGACCTTCGTGCGCGGCCTGCTCGCCATCGACGGGCGGATGATCAGCCTGATCGGCCTTGAGCGCGTCCTGCCGGACCTCGATCTCGAGGCCGCATGAGCCCGCAAGCCGCCCTGAAGCGCCGAGAGCCGGCCATGGTCGAAGGCGAATTCGTCTTCACGGAAGGCGATTTCCGCAAGATCGCCGCCATGGTGCATGGCGACGCCGGCATCGCCCTGCACGAGACCAAGGCGACCCTGGTCTATTCGCGCCTGGCCAAGCGGCTGCGCGCGCTGGGGCTGGCGAGCTTCCAGGACTATTGCGCCCTGGTCGCCGGCAAGGACGGCCTCGACGAGCGGCAGAAGATGCTGGCGGCGCTGACCACCAACGTCACCCGCTTCTTCCGCGAGCCGCACCATTTCGACCACCTGCGCGACAAGGTCCTGCCGCCGCTGCTGAGCGCGGCGCGGGCGGGCGGCAAGATCCGCATCTGGTCGGCGGCCTGTTCGAGCGGGCAGGAGCCCTATTCGGCGGCCATGACCATCCTGGCCGCGGCGCCGGACGCGCCGAGCCTCGACATCAAGATCCTGGCCACGGACATCGATCCCAACATGGTCGCCGAGGCGCGCCAGGGGATCTATACGCCCTCGCTGCTCGCCGGCATTCCCGACGACCTGCGCCGCCGCTGGACCGCGCCCTCGGCCCACCGCCCGGGCTCGGTGCAGATCGCCGAGGAGGCGCGCGCGCTGATCACCTTCAATGAGCTGAACCTGATCGGCGACTGGCCGATGAAGGGAAAGTTCGACGCGATCTTCTGCCGCAACGTGGCGATCTACTTCGACGACGACACCCAGGCGCGCCTGTGGAGCCGGTTCGCGCCACTGCTGAAGGTCGGCGGCCATCTCTATATCGGCCATTCTGAACGCGTCGCCGGCCCGGCCGCCAGCGCCTTCGAGCCGGACGGTATCACCACCTACCGCCTGACACGGGAGATGGTGCGATGATCCGTACCCTGATCGTCGACGACTCCGCGACCATGCGGAGCCTGATTCGCGCGGCCCTGTCGGCCGACCCGGAGATCCAGGTGGTTGGAGAAGCCGCCGATCCGCTGCAGGCCCGTGAAGCCATCAAGGCGCTGAATCCTGACGTCATCACTCTCGACGTCGAGATGCCGAACATGAACGGCATCGACTTCCTCGAACGGTTGATGCGGCTTAGGCCGATGCCGGTCGTGATGGTCTCGACGCTGACCACCCGCGGCGCGGAGGCGACGCTGGCGGCGCTCGAGCTGGGCGCGGTCGACTGCGTGGCTAAGCCGGCCGCCAACACGCCGCACGCCTTCGACGTGCTCGTCGACAAGGTCCGCACCGCGGCCAACGCCCGGGTCCGCCCGCGCGGCGCGCCCGCGGCCGCCACGCCCTGCGCCAGCCAGGGCGAGTTCGCGCCGGGCGACCGGGTGGTGGCGATCGGTTCGTCCACCGGCGGGGTCGAGGCCCTGCTGACGCTGATTGAACACCTGCCGGCCAACTGCGCGCCAACGGTGATCACCCAGCACATGCCGGCGACCTTCACCAAGAGCTTCGCCGAGCGCCTGAACCGCACCTGCGCGGCCGAGGTGCGCGAGGCGCGCGACGGCGATCCGCTGGCGCCCGGCAAGGTGTTCCTGGCCCCCGGCGGGGACAGCCATCTGGAGATCGACGGGGTCAACCACCTGCGCTGCCGCGTGGCGCCGGGCCCGCCGGTCAGCGGCCATTGCCCCTCGGTCGACCGGCTTTTCGAGTCCGTGGCGCGCGTCGCCAAGGGCCGCGGCCTCGGCGTCATCCTCACCGGCATGGGCCGCGACGGCGCCAAGGGCCTGCTCGCCATCCGCGACGCCGGCGGCCGCACCCTGGGCCAGAACGAGGGCACCTGCGTGGTCTACGGCATGCCCAAGGCCGCCTTCGAACTCGGCGCCGTCGAACGCCAGCTGCCGCTGGAAAAGATCGGACCCGCCATCCGTCAACTCACCAACCGAGAAGGGCCGCGCTGATGCCTGCCGCAGCGACCATCAATTGCCTCGTCGTCGATGACCAGCAGACCATCCGCTCGCTCGTGCGCAGCGGCCTGCAGGAGCTTGGCTTCAAGACTATCCACGAAGCCATCGACGGCGAAGAGGGCCTGCGCCAGATGCTGACGCGTCCGTTCGGCCTGGTGATTTCGGACTTCAACATGCCCAAGCTCGACGGCCTGGGCCTGCTGCGCGCGGTGCGCTCGCACCCGCCGATCCAGAAGACCGCCTTCATCATGCTGACCGGCCGGGCCGACAAGGACCTGGTGCAGCGCGCCGTGCAGTTCGGCGTCAACAACTACCTGGTGAAGCCGTTCACCGTCGCGATCCTGCAAGAGAAGATTGAAGCGGTCTTCGGCAAGCTGACATGAGCCCTGTCGCCGCCGCCACGCCCAACAGCGATTGGGAGCCGGAACGCCGCGCCATCGGCGCCGAACCGCGCAAGGTCCATGTGATCCAGGGTGAGTACTATGTGTCCGACGAGCCGGACCTGGTGCTGACCACGATCCTGGGGTCCTGCGTGGCGGCCTGCGTGCGCGACCCGGTGGCCGGCGTCGGCGGCATGAACCATTTCCTGCTGCCCGGCGAGACCGGTGGCGAGGGGCTGCGCTACGGCGTCCAGTCGATGGAACTGCTGGTCAACGCCCTGCTGCGCCGCGGCGCCCGGCGCGACCGGCTGGAGGTCAAGCTGTTCGGCGGCGCGCGGCTGATCGACGGGCTCACCGACGTGGGCTCGCAGAACGCCGCCTTCGCCGAGCGTTTCGTGCGCGATGAAGGCCTGCAGGCGGCCGGCGGCTCGCTGCGCGGCCAGCAGGCGCGGCGCATCCAGTACTGGCCGGTGAGCGGCAGGGCCCGTCAGGTCCTGCTGGAGTCCGCCGGCTCCAAGGTCTTCGCCGCCGAGCGTCCCCGCGCCGTCGCCCCGCCCGCGCCGGAACAATCCGGCGCCCTGGAGCTCTTCTGATGCCTGCTTGCGAGTCATACGACGGCCCCGCCTTGCGCCCGCTGGCCGAGCCCCTGCGGCTGGCGGCCATCGAGCTGGCCGACCTGGCGCGGCTTTCCGATCAGCTGCAGCGCGCGATCGGGCGGCTGACCGAGACCCAGGGCGCGCCCGACGCCGCCTTCCTCACCGAGGCCCAGGCCGCCGACCTGCTCAGCCAGCGCCTGGAGGGCATGGCCGCCTTCCTGCGGGTGATCGCCGCCTCGGCGCCGGAAAACGTCACCACCGACGTCTATGCCGCGGTGATGAACCTGACGCTGGCCGAACAGGCGCGGCGGCTCTCCGGGCTGCCGCCGGCCGCCGAACTGCCCTTCGCCGAGCCGCCGCAGAGCTGCGGCGAGCTGCAGCTCTTCGGGGACTAGGCCGTGTCCGACCTCCCGTTCCGCCGCCAGGAACGCGTCAACCTGTCGACCGCCGAGGTGCTGATCGTCGGTGGCGACCCGGACGGCGTGGAGATCCTGGCGCAGATGTTCGCCGGCTTCGGCGTGCACACCCCGCGCCGCTGCTCCTCCGGCGCGGAGGCCATGACCGTGGTCGGCGAGCGCGACATCAACCTGGTGGTGGTCGACAGCGCTCTGGAAGACACCGACGGCTACGATTTCATCAAATGGCTGCGCCGCTGCGGCTCGCCCAACGCCTGGGCGCCGACCATCCTGGTCACCGGCCACACCACGCCCTCGCAGATCTTCCGCGGCCGCGACGCGGGCGCGAGCTTCGTGGTCCGCAAGCCCGTGCCGCCGCTGGTGATGATGCAGCGCATCGTCTGGCTGCTGAATGATCCTCGGTCCTTCGTGACCTCGCCCGGCTACTACGGCCCCGACCGCCGCGTCCGCTCGGTCGGCCCGCCGGTGGGCATGAAGGGCCGCCGGCACGACGACCTCTCCGTGGAAGTCGGCGAGGCCAAGACACCCAACCTCGAGCAGGACGAGATCGACGCCCTGTTCCAACCGAAGGCGGTCATCCGATGACAGCGGCAAAAACGCCCCTGGCGAAAGTGTTCAAGGTGGAGAACCGGCTGGCCAAGCTGGCCCGTTCGCCCGGCGGCAAGACCGTCGAGGAAGCCGTGACCTCGGCCGAGCAGCGGATCGAGTCCGTGCGCGAGCGCTGCGTGGCGGCGCTGGCGCTGAAGGCCGAGCAACTGGCGGAGACGGCGGCGGGCGACCGTGACGCGCTGGCGTCGGAAACCCTCGACGGGCTCTACAACATCAGCAATGCGATCTTCGGCGTGGCCGGGGTCTATGGGCTGGAGGCGCTCGCCGAGGCGGCCTGCAGCCTGTGCGATCTGCTGCACGGCTTCCGCAATGGCGAGACGGTGAACTGGTCGGCGGTGGACGTGCACGTGGACGGCATTCGCCTGCTGGCGACCGGCCGGGTCGATGGCGCCTCGGAGGGCGCGGCGTCGGTGCTGGAAGGCCTGCGCCGGGTGCGGGCGCGGTTCGTGCCGGTGGTAATTTAGGACCGGACGATCTGGCGGCGACGCCGCCGCGGCGTCAGGCGTGCAGGGCGTCGGCGGCGTTGACCAGGGCGCGCTCCAGGGCCCGAACCCTCAAGGCTTCGGCGGGCGCGCGCTGCAGGTCCTGGCGGGCGCCCTCGACGATATCCAAGGTGCGTTGCGGCGCGTCCAACTGGGCGCAGCGGTTGGCCTCATCCTCCAGCGCCGCATCGGCGGCGGTGTTGAGGAGGGGCGACAAGGCGGCCAGCGCACGCAGCGTCGCGCGGCTCAGCGCCAGCGCCGCCTGCAAGTCCGCATCCATCGCGCGCAGAGCGCCATTATCGTCTTCGGCGACGGCGAGTTTTTCGCGCACAGCAGGGGCTCCTCAAGCGGTGACGCAACGGCATAGCTGCGGCCGGTTAATCGAACCTAAAAATGTGCATTTGCACCTAATGTATAGCGGAATATCCGAATTGCTCATTGTGGCGTTGTGCGAAATGCCGTTGAGTGCGGCCCCAATGACACGTTCCACGCCACCCACCCCGCCCGACCAAACCCCCGATCAGGTCATCGATCCGGACGGCGAGCTGCCGCTGGGGGCGTCGGAGTATTTCTTCTATCTGTTGTTCCAGGTGGCCCGGCAGCGGGACCTCTTTTGCGACAAGGCGCTGGCGGCCTGCGGCCTCAATATGGCGCAGTGGAGGTCGCTGGCGATCGTGCGGCGGATGGAGGTCTGCACCATGAGCTCGCTCGCCCGCTATTCGACGATCGAGCGGACCACCCTGACCCGCGCGGTGGACCAGCTGGTGGGGCGCGGCCTGGTCGAGCGCTGGGTGCCGGAAAGCGACCGCCGCCAGGTGAACCTGTCGCTGAGCGAGCTGGGCGAGCAGGCGTTCGCCCAAGGCGCCGCCATCCTCGACCCGCACAACGTGCATCTGCTGCGCGACGAGGCGCCGAGCCAGATGCGCCACGCCATGGCGGTGCTGCAGAACACGCTGCGCAAGCTGGCCGGCAACGAGATCCTGGCCGCGGACCTGCTGAATTTCGGCGGTGGACCGGGGCGCGGCTGAAGTCCGGGGATTTAGGAATTCCCATGTTTTCCCACTTTTAACGATCAATTATCGCTCGAAGGGCATTCTCTGGGGCCGTTCCACTGGAATTGTGCTGTGCCCCGCTTATCGCTTCGCCTGCCATTGCCGATCGGCGCGTTCCCCCGATGACGCGCGACGCCGCGATCCCTCACGCCGATCCGGACCTCGACGCCTTCGGGCGGGCGCTCGCCTGGCGCGCCAGCACGTTCTGGGAGCGCTGCGCCTGGGCGGCGCTGGTCGCGGTGTTGTCCTGGTTCGGCGGCCGCCACGATCTGGTCGCCGCCTGGTTGGTGGTGTCGTTGGGCTGCGGGGCCCTCGAAAGCCGGCTCAGCACGTGGCTGCTGCAGCGTCCGCGCACGCCCCGCGCCTCGGCGCTGGTGGCGGCGAGCTGGGCCGCATCGGCCGGCAGCTTCGCACTCGCCGCGATCCTGCTGTCCTGGCCCGCGACGACAGTGCACCTGGCCGAGGCGGTGCTGATCCTGTGCGCCGCCAGCCTCAACAATGCGATGATGTGCAGCGGCTCCAGGTTGGCCACCGCCGCGCTGGTGACCCCGAGCGCGGCGCTGCTCACGCTCGGGCCGCTAACGGCCTGGCTGATCGGCTATCCGATCGCGCGTCTCGACGTCGCCCTGATGGCGGTCGCCAGCGCCGCTTTCGTTGTCTTCATCATCCGGATGGGCGGCGCCTTCTACAGCCGTAGCCTGGCGCTCAAGGCGGCGCTCGACGGCCTGGCGCGGCACAGCGCGCTGGCGCTCGAAGCCGGCCGCGAGGCGCAGGACGGGCGGCTGCGCTGGGAGATGATCTTCCACCACAGCCCCATGGCCCTGCTGTGCGTCGACGCCTCGCGCCTCTACCAGGCCCTGGAGATCGATGGCCTCCTGGCCGGCGCCCGGATTGGCGACCGTCTGCGCGAGACGTTCTCGTCGATCGACGAGGTGTTTGCGCTCATCACCGTGCTGGAGAGCAATCAGGTCGCGCGCGACTTGTGCGGCGAACAGTTGGCGCAGCCGCACCTGACGCAGGCCACGCTGGACACCCTCTGCGAGGCCTTGAACAGCATTACCGAAGGGGGCGACCTGCCGGCGTTTTCCGCCGGAGTCATCCGCCCGGATGGCCAGGTCGTGGAAGTCGAGGCGCATTTCCGCGTGGCGCCGGGCCCGGGCGCGCCCTGGAGCCTGTGCATGTCGACCTATGTCGATGTCACCGCCGCGCGCACCGCCGCGCGCGAGCAGCAGGAGGCCCTGCAGGCCGCCGAGATCGCCAACCGCGCCAAGAGCGACTTTCTGACGGTGATCAGCCACGAGATCCGCACGCCTCTGAACGGCGTGCTGGGCATGGCCCAGGCCATGGCGCTGAACCCGCTCTCCAAGCTGCAGCGCCAGAGGCTGCGGGTGATCAGCGACTCGGGCTCGGCGCTGCTGACCATCGTCGACGACCTGCTGGACCTGTCGCGGATCGAAGCCGGCGGCCTGCAGATCGTGCGCGAGGACTGCGACCTCACCGCGCTCGTGGAGAGCGTGCATACCGCCTACGCCGCCGAAGCGGTGGCCAAGGGCCTGTCCTTCATCCTCGACCTCGATCCCGCCGCGGCCGGCCGTTACCAGGCCGATCCGGGACGGGTGCGCCAGATCCTCGGCAACCTGATCTCCAACGCCATCAAGTTCACCCACACGGGTGAAGTGCTCGTGCGGTTGGCTCGGACTGCGGGCGGCGTCAGTCTGGAGGTCAACGACACGGGCATCGGCATTCCGCCGGACCGCGCCGCGGCGCTGTTCGAGAACTTCACCCAGGCCGATTCCTCGATGACCCGCCGCTATGGCGGCGCAGGCTTGGGCCTCGCTATCTGCCGCCGGCTCGCGCTGGCGATGGGCGGCGACGTGCGCGTCTGCAGCCTGCCCGGGCGCGGCAGCCAGTTCGGCGTCGACCTGCCGATGACCCCCAGCCGCGCGCAACCCGCCGAGGCCGCGCCGGCGGCCTCGAGCCCCGGGCCGCTGCAGGTCCTGGCCGCCGAGGACAATCCGGTGAACCAGATGGTGCTGAAAGCCCTGCTGGCGCAGATCGGCATCGACCCGGTGTTCGTGGAGAACGGACAGGAGGCGGTGCGCGCCTGGGAACAGGCCCACTGGGACGTGATCCTGATGGACGTCCAGATGCCGGTGATGGATGGCCAGGCGGCGACGCGGCGCATCCGCGAGCGCGAGGCGCAGCTTGGCCGGCCGATGACGCCGATCATCGCGGTCACCGCCAACGCCATGATCCACCAGATCGCCAGCTACCGCGCCGCGGGCATGAACGAAGTGGTCTCCAAGCCGATCAATGTGGAGGCCCTGTTCACGGCCATCCTGGGCGCGGTGACCCTATCGGATTTTCACCCCACGGCGGCCGCGGTCGCCTGATCCGCCGGCGCGGTCGCCGGAGCGGGGGTTCGGGGCAGGAAGATCCGCACCCGCGTTCCGCACCCGGGCTGGCTGTCGATCTCGAGGCGCCCGCCGGACTGGCTGGCGAAGCCGTGGGTCGTGCTGAGGCCCAGGCCCGAGCCCTTGCCGTCCGGCTTGGTGGTGAAGAACGGTTCGAGCGCGCGCGCGTGGGTTTCGGCCGACATGCCCTCGCCGGTGTCGCTGACCGAGAAGACCACATAGGCCGGTGCGCCGGCGGCGGCGCAGTCCTCCGACGCGGCCTTGACGGTGATGCGCCCGCCGGCCGACATGGCGTCGCGGGCGTTGATGCACAGATTGAGCAGCGCCGAGGTCAACTGGGCGTGGTCGGCTAGGCAGAACAGCGGCCGCTCGGGGACCTCAAGGTCGATCTCGATCGCCTTGGAGAGCGTGCGTTCAAGGATCGGCGACAGGTCGCGCAGGAAGGCGCCGCAGTCGATGGCGCTCGGCGCCAGCGGTTGCGTTCGGGCAAAGGCCAGGAGCCGCGCCACCAGGTCCGAACCACGCTCGGCGGTGTCGAGGGCGAGCAGCGCCGCCGACTGCAGCTCGGGGTCCTGTCCCAGCGCCGTGGCGAGGTTTTCCGTCGCACCGATGATCACGCCCAGGAGGTTGTTGAAGTCGTGAGCGATGCCGCCGGTCAGCCGCCCGAGCGCCTCCATCTTCTGCGCCTGGCGCAGACGGTCTTCGGCCAGCTTCTGCACGGTGACCTCGTGGCCCTGGCAGAAGACGCCGTAGATCGCCCCGCTCGCGTCGCGCAGAGGCGCCAGGACAAAGTCGCCGAAGGCTTCCTCGTCGGGGCCGCCCGGCGTGCGGTTGATCAACAGGCGGCTGTTGCGCACCACGCGAGGCTCGCCGCACGCATAGACCGCGTCGAGCAGCGCGCCGAAGCCGCGCGAGTAGCCGCGCTTCAGCCCCTCGCGGGCCGGACGGCCGACGATCGCCGCGGTCAGGCCGGTGAAGGCGAGGTAAGCGGGGTTGGCCATCTCCACGACGTGGTCGGGCCCGACGAAGACGATCATGCAGCCCGGCGCCTGGGCGAACAGCTCGCGCAGACGCCCGACTTCGCCAACCCGGCGGCGGGGCGGGCGCGACGAAAGCGCGCGGTCGGCGAACGCTGTCGCGGGGCCTTCAAGGGGGAATTCGGGAGGAAGCGGCGGAATCACGGCGCGATGCTCTTAAGGGTGGACTTGATTTTACGGGACATCAGGCGACTGAATTCGACATCAGTGCAGCCTTGGGGGGCACGATGGCGCATCTCGCGCGCAGTGCAGGTCTGACCGGTTTCGTCGAACTGGCGCTTTCGCTGGGCATCGACCCCTACAAGATCGCCGGCGAGGCGGGCGTGCCGGCGGCGGCGTTCAACGATCCGGACATGCGGATCCCGGCGCGCGCCATCAGCCTGATGCACGAACTGGCGGCGGAACGCTCGGGCGCCGACGACTTCGGTCTGCGGCTCGCCGAGACCCGCCGCCTGTCCAATCTGGGTCCGGTCGCCCTCTTGATCCGCGAGCAGCCCAACCTGCGCGCCGCGCTGGCGCAGCTTCGGCGCTACGTCTGGCTGCAGAACGACGCCCTTTCGGCCAGTCTGGAGGAGATGGGCGACATCGCCGTCATGCGGCTGCACACGCCGCCCTGGACTGGCCGGCAGAGCGTCGAGATCGCCGTCGGTGTCGGCGTGCGCCTGGTCCGTGAGCTGCTGGGCGAGAGCTGGCGGCCGCTGGAGGTGCATGTGCCGCACGCCGCGCCGGCCAAGCTCGACAGCTATCTGCGGGCCTATGGCGTGATCCCGCTGTTCGATCAGGACTTCATCGGGTTGGTGCTGTCGCGCGCCGACCTGGACCGCCCGATCGGCGCCGCCGACCCGGCCATGGCCCGCCAGGTGGTCCGTTACCTGGAGCAGATCGCCGCCAGCCGCGGCTCCAGCTTCAGCGACAAGGTGGGCGAGATGATCGTCCTGCTGCTGCCCGACGGCGGGGTGACCGTCGAGCGGGTGGCGCAGCGCCTGGCCATGGACCGCAGGACCCTGCACCGGCGGCTGGTCGCGGAGGGCACGACCTTCTCCGAGCTGCTCAACGCCGCGCGCCGCGAGGTGGCCGAGCCGCTGCTGGCGCGCAGCGAGCGGTCGTTCCAGCACGTCGCCGACCTTCTGGGCTTCTCCAGCCTGAGCGCGTTCGCCCACTGGTTCCGTCGCCAGTTCGGCTCGACGGCCAGCGCCTATCGCGCCCGCCATGCGCGGGAGCTCGGCGCCCCGGTCAGCTAGGCCCAGGCCCCGCCGACGGGTCATGCCGCACGCTTGGCCGGGATCTCGTCGGGGTCGCGCATCACATAGCCGCCGCCCCAGACCGTCTCGATGTGCTGGCGATCGGAGACCGCGGCCAGCTTCTGGCGCAGCTTGCAGATGAAGACGTCGATGATCTTGCCGCCGGGCTCGTCCATGCCGCCGTAGAGGCTGGTGAGGAAGACATCCTTGTGCAGGGTCTTGCCGCGGCGCAGCGCGAGCAGTTCCAGCGTCTGATATTCCTTGCCGGTCAGATGCACGCGGGCCCCGTTCACGTACACGGTGCGCGAGTCCAGGTTGAGCGCGATGTCGCCGACGGTGATGATCGACTCCGCATGGCCCGAGGCGCGGCGGATCACGGCGCGCAGGCGCGCGGTCAGCTCGTCCTTGTGGAAGGGCTTGACCAGATAGTCGTCGGCGCCGCCGGAGAAGGCGCGGACCTTCATCGCCACGTCGGACGAGCCGGTGAGGACGATGACCGGAATCTTGCTGCCGGCGCGGCGCAGGCCGCGCAGCACGTCCAGGCCGCTCATGTCGCCCAGGTTCAGGTCCAGGAGGACGGCGTCGTAGTCGTAAGAGAGCGCCAGATCGAGGCCCTCCTCGCCATCGGCGACGGTCTCGACGTTGAACTTCTCGGCGGTGAGCATCAGCTCGACGCTGCGGGCCGACGAACGGTCGTCTTCAATCAAGAGTACGCGCATTTCAGGTCTCCTCCGGTTGGGTTTTGGGCAGGCAGGGTCGCTCGGCGGCGCGTTCTCGGCCGCCGGGGGTGTCTTTGCAGAGCGGGCCGCCTATCGGCTGGCGGCGAGTCTCCGTGGTTCGGGAGCGTGGGGTTCGGGGCTATGCGGTTCGGCGTCGTCTTCGCCGGTCGGGGTCAGGGTCGGGGTCAGGGGCGGACGGTCGAGCACGACCCGGGCGGCCATGATCAGCGAGGACATGCGGAACGGCTTGGCCAGCACCTCGTCGGCGCCCAGTTCGTGCGCCCAGACCAGGAAGTTCTGGCTGCGCCCGTAGTGGCCGCCGCCGGAGATGGCGATGACCTTGGTGGCGGGCGAACAGCGCCGGGCCTCGAGGATCGCGCCGATCCCCTCCATCTCCGGCATGACGATGTCGGTCACCATCAGGTCGGGCTTGATCGACTTGACCATTTCGACGCCCAGGCGGCCGTTGCGGGCCGAAAAGGTCTGGAAGCCTTCGCGCGCAAAGGCCGCGGTCAGCAGCATCAGGAGGTCCGGGTCGTCCTCGACCACCAACACCTTGCGCGGCCGCTCGGCGCCGAACATCTCGTCGTCGCGCGCGGGGGCCATCCTCAGGCTCGCGACCAGGTCGGCGGCGCGGTCGGCGGCCAGGATCCCGACCCGGGCCAGCTCCGCATGCTGCGGGCAGTCCGACAGGTTCTCCGCCAGGGACTCGCAGACCCCGATGATCACCGCGAGCAACTCATAGAGATCGCGGGTTGGTAGATCGCGCGAAGGGCTGCCGGAGGCCTGGGGGGCGACCTCCGGCAGCGGCGCGTCGGCGGTGGGGGGAACCGCCGAGACGTTGGAATCCGCGGGCGACACACGACGATCGTTGAGAAACTCTGGGCGCATTGCGACCTTTGATTCCAAAAGGGTTTTCGCTTGTGGAGCCACCCAGTAAAAGGGCTCGGACCTGGTGGTCGTTCGCCCAATTCCCGTGGGGGTGATTCGGCGGTGTGCCTACATGGTTAACGGCGGCTTAGCTTGCTTGGCCGGGACAGATATTTGTTTATCCGGGACATGATGCGTGCATTTGCACTTAATTTACAGGGTACGGATAAAATCGTTCGCTGAACGGGTTCAGGAGCCCGGTTCAGCGCTCCCACGGCGTCGCGCGGAGGCGGGCCGCGTCCGGTTCAGCGCCTACTCCAGCAGCCGCCTGACCGCGGTCTCCAGCACTTCACGGGCGCGCTTGGGCGTCAGGCCCTGCTCGCGGCGCAGGCGTGACCAGGTCTCGAAACTGAGCAGCAGGTCGAGGATTTCCAGCTTCGGCTGATCGCGGGCGACGGCCGGGGGCAGCTGGCGCTTGAGGATGGCGCGGAGCGCGGCGGCGAAGTCGAGATTGTCGGCGTCGAGGAACTTGGAGCGGTAGCGGAACACCGCGGAAGCCCGCAGGAACGGCCCGATCTTCTCGAAGGCCCAGGCGCGGCGGCCGATCAGCTCGACCACCCGCTCGCGCCAGTCCTGCGACTTGAACGGCGTCTCGGCGGCGCCGTGCAGCTCCTTAGCGATGACGACGGACATTTCGCGGTAGAGGCTGTCCATATCCTGGAAGTGGCGGAAGACGGTGCGCAGGCCGACGTCGGCGCGTTGGGCGACCTGCTCGGCGCTGGGCGCGACCTCGCCGGCGTGGATGATCTCCAGCATGGCCGCGACGATCTTGGCGCGGTTGTCCTCGCCGCGCCGGCGGCGGCCGTCCTTGGCGGGGAAGGCTTCGTTGGGTCTGGCCGCGGGGGCGCCGCTCACGCGAAGAGGCCCGAAAGGCCGGCGGGGCCGAGGATGGCGTCCACCTGGCCGCGCGCCTGGCCGGGCAGGGCGTCGCGCGATTGGCGAAGCCAGCCCAGGCACTTGGCCTGGTAGGGGAACGGGTTCTGGGTCCAGGGCTGGCCGTCGACCTGCGCGGTCACCTCGGCCGCGCCGCTCATCACCGCCTGGGCGTTGGCCAGCATCACCGGCGGATAGGTGGCGCCGATCTCGGCCAGGATGGCGGTGAGCGTTGCGGGGATCGGGTCCATGGAAATCCAATCGGCGTCGGCGGGCTCCAGGCCCGACAGGTCCTCCATCATACCGGTCCAGGCGGTGACCCGGGGCGCGATCTTCAGCGCCAGCGCGGCGGGCGTCGGATCGAACTCGGCGAGCTGGGTCAGCTGGCCGAAGACCGCGAAGTCGCAGGATCCCGGCCGCTCGCCCATCAGGTAGGAATGGCGCCGCAGATGATCCTCGAACACCGTCAGGAAGCGGCGGTAGCTGGCCTCGATCACCGGCCCGGTGATGGCGTTGGAGCCGACGTAGCGCAGCCGGCCGATCTGGCGCTGCGAGAACATCGCGCCGGCCTGGGCCAGCGCCTCATCCGGCACGCTGTAGCCGCGCCAGCAGGGCAGGATGGCGGCGGCCTTGGCGATGTCGCCGGCATAGGCCCAGCGATAGTGGAACATGGCCTTGGTCAGCCATTCGTCGGCGTAGTCCTCGATCAGCTCGTTGAGGAAGGCCAGCGCCGGGTCGGCCGGGACCAGGCTGCGGCCGGCGTACTCTTTCTCGAACCGCCGGATCAGCGGCGTGGAGTCGGTGACCGCCTGCAGCTCGCCCGCTTCGTCGGGCAGGTAGAAGGTCGGCAGCAGCGAGACCTTGGGCCTGGGCAGGTCGCGCATCACCGGATTGTTCGGCAGGATGAAGCGGTAGGGGATGCGCCGGTAGCGCAGCACGGCCAGCATCTTGCGGGTGTAGGGCGAGCCCGGCGCGCCGGAGAGGGCGATGGCTTGGGTCATGCGCTCATATCTCCGGTCATGGGGCTCCAGTCAGCGATCGCGGCCGCCGCCTCGGGCGCAGTGGGGTAGACGAGGATGTCATGGGTGATAGCCGCCAGGTTCGCCTTGCCGCCGGCCAAGGCGGCCTTGTGCTGGACCCGCACCAGCGAGATGGGCCCTCGCAAGCCCGAGACCAGGCAGCCGACGATCGCCAGGCCCACGACTACGAGGGCGATGATCCGCCACAGCTTCATCGAGACCTCCTCAAGGACCGGCCGATCCGCGCCGGCCAAGCTTGACGATGGGATTAAGTAGTGACACTCATATTGCCACTATATTCGACGCTGGCCGGCGCCGAGTCAAGCTTGAGGAGCAGTGCGATGGAGATCCTACGGACGCCGGACGAGCGGTTCGCCGGCCTCGCCGACTGGCCCTACGCGCCGCGCTACGCCACCGTGGTCGACGCCGACGGGACGCAGCTGCGCCTGCACTATGTGGACGAGGGGCCGCGCGACGGGGCGGTCGTGCTGCTGATGCACGGCGAGCCGTCCTGGGCCTATCTCTACCGCAAGATCATCGCCGCTCTGGTGGCCAAGGGACGCCGGGTGATCGCGCCCGACCTGATCGGCTTTGGCCGCTCCGACAAGCCGGCGCAGCGCGGCGACTACACCTATGAACGCCACGTGGCCTGGATGAGCCACTGGCTGCTGCAGATGGAGCTCGAGGACGTCACCCTGTTCTGCCAGGACTGGGGCGGCCTCATCGGGCTTAGGCTGGTGGCGGCGTTCCCGGAGCGGTTCGCAGGCGTGGTCGTGGCCAACACCGGCCTGCCGGCGGGGACGGGGCTGTCCGAAGGCTTCAAGGCCTGGCTCGATTTCAGCCAGAAGGTTCCGGTGCTGCCGATCGGTTTCATCCTGAACGGCGGCTGCGTCCGCGACCTGAGCGAAGCGGAGATCGCCGCCTATGAGGCGCCGTTCCCGGACGAGAGCTACAAGGAGGGCGCTCGCCAGTTCCCGACTCTCGTGCCGATCACCCCGCAGCACGCCTCGGTCGCCGAGAACGAGGCCGCCTGGAAGGTGCTGGAGCGGTTCGACAAACCGCTGATCACTGCGTTCAGCGACGGCGACGCGGTGACCCGCGGCGGCGAGGCGGCCTTCCAGGCCCGCGTGCCGGGCGCCAAGGACCAGCCGCATGTGACCCTCTCAGGCGGCCACTTCCTGCAGGAAGACAGCCCCGCCGAGATCGCCGCCCTGATCGAAGGCATGATCGTGCGCCGCGCCAAGGGGTTCGCCTGATGCAGGTGGTCAACCAGGTGACGCCCGACATGGCCCGCGCCATGGCGTTCTTCGGCGGCGCCGAGGACGGGCCGTTCGTGATGGTCAACCTCTTGAAGTTCCACGACCGTGCGAAATACGAGGACGGCGACCGGGGCCTGAGCGGCCAGGAGGCCTACATGCTCTACGGCGAGGCCGTGCGGAAGCTGGTCGAGGGCCTGGGCGGAAAGGTCCGCTACCAGGGCCGTGTCACCGGCCTGATGCTGGGCGAGGTGGAAGAGCTGTGGGACGTGGTGGCGCTGGCCGAATACCCGTCGCTGGAAGCCTTCCGGAACATGGCCATGTCGCCGGAGATGCACGCCATCGAGCATCATCGGAAGGCCGGCCTGGCGGGCCAACTCAACATCCGGACCAAGCCCGGCGAGGGGTTCTAGCTCAGGCCTTCTTGGGACGCAGAGACAGGACCAGGAACACCGCCGCCAGGACGACGGCGACCGGGCTCGCATAGTGCTCCGGCGGGTGGTGGCCGCCCGCCGGCGGGATGAGGATCCAGCCCTGCAGCGCCATCAGCCCGCGCTCGACAATGACCATGGCCAGGAACAGCGGGGTCAGCGGCCGATAGCGCAGGGCCACCAGCAGCATCGGAATGCCGAGCGCCAGTTGCGTCGCGCCCTCCCAAGCGAAGACGCCGCGCACCAGGTCGGCGCGGTCGCCCATGTCCAGGTGGGCGATCACGCCCGCGCCGCCGTCCGGCAGGAAGCTGTGGATCAGGCCCGGGGCCAGCGTCAGGATCGCGGCGAGGCCCAGGAACCAGGGCGACAGCGGCGAGCCCCGATAGTCGGCATTGGTCGACGGCGGCAGGAAGCTCATCGGATCGCTCCGCTCAGTTGTCCCACTCGATATATTCCTCGCCCTTGCGCTGACGAACGCCGCTCGGGTGGTCGATGAAGACCGGCCCCTGCAGCAGCGACGGCCACATGGGTTTGACGTCCTGGCGGTCCTGGGCGGCGAGCAGGGCCAGCATAGCCTTGGTCCGCTGCGGCTGGGCGGCGGAGAGTTCGTGGCGCTCGGTCGGGTCGGTCGCCAGGTCGTAGAGCCAGACCTTCTTCTGCGCCTCGCTGGACTGCAGCTTCCAGTCGCCATCGAGGACGACCTTGTACTGGCCCGAGCGCCAGAACAGCGTCTGGTGCGGACGGCCGGTCTGCTTGCCCTGGAGGAAGGGCATCAGGTCGACGCCGTCGATCACCCGGTCCTTGGGGACCTGCGCGCCGGCCGCGCCGGCGGCGGTGGCGAAGATGTCCACGTGGCCGACCGGATAGTTGAACCGCGAACCCGCCTGGATCTGCCCCGGCCAGCGCATGAAGAAGGGCGCGTGGATGCCGCCCTCGAAGAAGGTCGACTTCCAGCCGCGGTAGGGCTGGTTGATCTCCGGCAGGCCGATGTAGCCGGCGCCGCCGTTGTCGCTGGTGAAGATGACGAGCGTGTCCTTATCCAGGCCGTCGTCCTTCAGCTCTTTCAGGATCCGCCCGACGTTGCGGTCGAGGTTGCGGACCATCGCGCCATAGACCCGCAGGCGGTGGTCCTTGATCCCAGGCAGCGCATCGTAGTCGGCCTTGGTGGCCTGCAGCGGCGTGTGGATGGCGTTGGGCGCGAAGTACATGAAGAAGGGGCGGTTCTTGTTGGCGTGGATCGACCGGACCGCCTCGTCGGTGAGGTAGTCGGTCATGTAGCCCTTGGGCGCGAACATGGGGCTGCCGTTGAACTGCACGGCGTAGGGCAGGTTGGGCCACAGGAACTTGTCGATCGGGTCCCACGGCTGCTTGGAGTTCTCGACGCCCGGGTCGTGCTCGGGCAGATACATCGAGGCGCCTGGGATGAAGCCCAGGCTTTCGTCGAAACCCTGATCCTCGGGCCGCGAGCCCTTGACGCCGCCCAGGTGCCACTTGCCGAAATGCAGGGTGTGGTAGCCCTGGGTCTTCAGGACCTCGGCGATGGTGATCTCGCTGGCGGGCACGGCCAGCATGTTGACCGCTGACGGCGAGGCCGACGTCGAGCCGGGCGGCATCTGGGCCAGGCGGTCCTTGAAGAACTTCGGCTTCACGATGGCGCCGGGCTCCGCCTCGGTGCCGACCATCTTCTCGAAGGCCACGGGCGCTGGCGTGAACTCAAAGCCGAAGCGGGTGGGATAGCGGCCGGTCATGATCGCCGCGCGGCTGGGCGCGCAGGTGGCGTTGCCGCAGTAGCCGTTGGTGAAGTCGACTCCGTCGCGGCCGATGGAATCGATGTTGGGCGTCGGCACGGCGCCCCGCGCCACGCCGCCGCCGTTGAAGGTGATGTCGTTGAAGCCCATGTCGTCGGCCAGGATGAAGACGACGTTCGGCCGGCGCCGCCCCGGCGGTGGGGCCGATGGGCCCTCATCCCACGTCACCGCGTGGTTCGGCTCGACGTGCGGCAGGCGCGAATGGGCGACCATGGCCAGGATCGTCGCGCGGTTCGAATAGGCGAGGCCGAGCGCCGCCAGCACGACGAGCACGAGCGCGCCCAGCCAGGTCCACAGCTTCATGACCGCCTCCGACCATCCGTCGGCGAGTTCTATATACTGACATTAATCGTGCCGATAGATGTTCCATGAACGCGGTTTCGCCGCGACCTCGAAAACGGGGCGGCTTGCAAACTGGCCGCGCAACCCGAAGATGGCGGCGTGAACGCTTCCGCCCCCGACAGCTTGCTCGCCGAGGTCCAGATCGGCTGTGAAGACCTTGCGCCCGCGCTGGAGGTCTTCGTGGGGCGCCTGGGCTTCCGCATCGAGACGATCTTCCCGGCCGACGATCCCAAGGTGGCGACCCTGTCCGGCCATGGCCTGCGCCTGCGCCTGGCGCCCGGGGGCGATCCCGGGGTGATCCGGATGGCGGGCGCCGGCGAGCCGCTGACCGCGCCCAACGGCACGCGCATCGAGTTCGTCGATCCCGACCCGCCACTGGAGGTCCCGCCGCTGCAGCCCCAGTTCATCGTCACCCGGGCGGGCGAGGGTCCGGCGGGCGGCGCGGGGCGGGCCGGCATGCTCTACCGCGACCTGATCCCGGGACGGCTCGGCGGCCGTTTCATCGCCTCGCACATCTCCATCCCGACCGGCGGGCCGGTCGCCGATTGGGTCCACTTTCACAAAATCCGTTTCCAGATGCTGGTCTGCCGGCGCGGCTGGGTGCGGCTGGTCTACGAGGATCAGGGCGAGCCGTTCCTGTTCAAGGCGGGCGACTGCGTGCTGCAGCCGCCGCGCATCCGCCACCGGGTGCAGGAAAGCTCCGACGCCTTCGAGGTGATGGAGATCGGCTGCCCGGCCCTGCACGAGACCCTGGCCGACCACGAGATGGCGCTGCCGACCGCGACGCTCGCGCGCGATCGTGACTTCGGCGGCCAGCGGTTCCTGCACGCGGTCGCCGCCGAGACGCCCTGGACGCCGCACGGCGTGCCGGGCTTCGAGGCGCGCGAAACGGGGATGGCCGCTGCCACCGGCGGCCTCGCCGACGTGCGCGCGATCCGGCCCGCCGGGGCGCGGGGCTTCAGCGCTCAACCGCACGACGGCGAGTTCTTTTTCGGCTTCGTGCTGGAGGGCTCAGCCACGCTGGACTGCCAGGGCGCCCACGCGCTTGGCCCCACCGACGCCTTCGTCATCCCGGCCGGCGAGACCTGGGGGCTCAGCGACGCGTCGGACGATCTCCAGCTGCTGGAAGTGATGCTGCCGGCCGGGGCATCGGCCTCTTAGCCCTTCCCCTCGATGGGGAAGGGTTGGGTTGGGGTGTGATTGTTGAGGTGGTGTCGATGGCGCGGAACGGCGCCTTCGCCCGGCGCAGCCTCACGCCTCATCTCGCTGCACACACCCCATCCCCGACCCTTCCCCATCGAGGGGAAGGGGACTCCGTTCTAGGGTGTGAACCGCCGCTTCTGCGGGCCGCCGGCCAGCGGCAGCTTGGACTCGTCGATGATCTGGCCGGCCTTCATGACGAAGGCGATGTTCTTGACGTTCTCGATGCTGGCGGTCGGGTCGGCGTTGAGCAGCAACAGGTCCGCGAGCTTGCCGGGCTCGACGGAGCCCAGGGTATCGGCCTTGCCCAGCAGCACCGCGCCGTTGTGGGTGGCGATGGTCAGCACGTCGAAGGGCTTGATGCCGGCCGCGACCAGCAGCTCCAGCTCGCGCTGCAGGGCGGGCCCGCTGGACTGGTCGGTGCCGGCCGCCACCACGCCGCCGGCCGCCCAGACCTTGCGGATGTTCTCTTCGGCCACCGGCGTCATCAGCTTCATCCAGGCGGTCCACATGCGGGCCTGGTATTCGGCGCGGACCTTGGTCTTCAGCGTCGCGCGGTCGGCGGGGCTGAAGCTCGCCGCGTAGAGCGGCTGGTCGAGATATTCCGGGTGTTCGGCGAGCCGGCTGTAGTTCTCGCCGATGGTGAGCGTGCTGGCGAAGGGCGTCTTCTTGGCCCCCATCAGCTTGACGAAGCTATCGCTGACCGGGCCCTGGATCACCGGGTGAGCGAGGCTGTCGGTGCCGGCGAAGATCGCCTCTTCCGCGCGCAGCTCCGAGGAGACGTGGATGGTCGTGCGGATGCCGTGCAGATTGTAGTAGCGGATCACGTCCCTGAGCAGCTGTTCGGGCATCAGGGTGATCATCGGCCGCGCGCCCCAGCCCTCTTCCTCCAGGGTGAGCTTGATGATGTCGGGCTGCTGCTCGGCGATCTGGCGGTCGAGCTTGTCCTTGTCCTTCTCGAAGTCGGAGACGTTGACCGCCATGCCGCTGCCGTGGCTGCCCGGATAGGTGATCAGATTGCCGGTGCAGAAGATGCGTGGGCTGAGAATCTTGCCGGCCCGCTCGGCGGCGCGCAGCGGCAGGATGTTGTCGACCTGATTGCCGGCGTCATAGACCGTGGTGACGCCGGAATAGATGTAGCTGGCGAGTGCGGCGGTGCGGCTCTCGTTGGTGTCGGTCCTGTTGTCGACGCCGCCGTGCAGGTGGATGTGCACGTCCATCAGGCCGGGCATCAGGTATTTGCCGTGGCCGTCGATGACCTTGCCTTTGGATTTCGCAAGGGCGCTGGGGCCGACGCTCGCGATCCTGTCGCCGTCGACCGTGACGGTCATGTCGGCCTGGGGCGCGTGGCCGGTTCCGTCGATCAGGGTGACGTGCTCGATGGCCCAGGTTTCGGCGAGCGCCATGCGCGGCAGGGCCAGCGACCCCGTCACCGCAAACAGGGCGCAGGCCGCCAGAAGCGCCAGTTTCTTCATCTCGAAATCCCCCGAAATCCGCCGACCGAATGGGCGCCACCTTGGCCGGTAACCGCGCGCTACGCCAGCAGGTCCCGGTTGGCCGTGAGGCCTTCGACCAGGGCGTCGATGTCGCTGCCGTCGTTGTAGGCATGGAACATGGCGCGGACCTTGTCCTCGCGCCACGAAACGACCACGCCGTGTTCGGCCAACCGCTCGGTCATGGCCGCGGCGTCCTTGGACCGAACCGCCACCTGCGGCCCGCGCCGGGCGTCGTCGCGCGGGGTGGCGAGCGTGCAGCCGGCGGCGGCCAGGCGGTCCATGGCGGTTCCGGTGAGCTCGCGGATGCGGGCCTCGATGGCCGGGACGCCCCATGCGCGGATCAGCCCGATCCCGGCCTCGGCGGCGTAGCAGTTGGGCACCGGCGGCGTGCCGGTCTCGAAGCGGCGCGCGGTGGAGGACGGCGTGTTGGCGAAGATGTCCATGGCGCCGATGTCGGCCTGGGCGAACCAGCCGCTGACCGTGGGGGTGAGCGCTTCGATGTGGCGTTTGGCGACGTAGAGGTAGCCGACGCCCGCCGTCCCCAGCAGGTACTTCAGCATCCCGCCGACCGCGAAGTCGACGCCGAGCGCGGCGACATCGATGTCCACCGCGCCGGCCGACTGGAAGGCGTCCAGCAAGACCAGCGCGCCGCGGGCGTGGGCGAGCTTCACCACGCCCTCCACGTCGATCCGCGCGCCGTTGCGGTAGCAGACGTGGGTGACCTGGACGAGCTTGGTCCGCTCGTCGATCAGCCGGTCGAAATGCTCGAGCGGCACGGTCCCGTCGGCGGCCTCGGGGACGTGTGTGACCACGGCCCCACGCGAAGCCTGGGCGTGCCAGATCTGGGCGCCGGTGGGGAATTCCAGGTTGGAGACCACCACCTTGTTGCGCGGGCCCTCGAAGCTGAGCGCGCTCGCCAGGCTGTTGATCCCGGCCGAGGCCGAGGTGGTGACGGCGATCTCGTCCGCCTGGGCGTTCAGGAGGCCGGCGACGGCGCCCCGCACCGCCTCCTGCCGCTCGCCCCATCCGCCCCAGTCGACGCCCTTCGCCAGCCGGTCGTCGAGGTAGCGCCGGAAGGCGGCCTCCACCGGCGCCGCCAAGAGGCCGTAGGAGCCGCTGGCCAGGTAGGTCTTGTGCTTGAGCGTCGGGAACAGCGCGCGGAAGGCTGTCCAGTCCGGTTGAGCGGTCAAACGGGGCGCCTTGTGCGGCGCGGCGAACCTGCGTTCATGGGGCTGGGATTCCGGTGAGGGGCGGCGTGACCGACGAAGACGCGATCATCGAGCGCGAGGCCGGGCTGAGCAAGGGCCTGACGCGCGCGCAGATCACCATGATGGGCCTGGGCGGCGCCATCGGCACCGGCCTGTTCATGGGCTCGGGCATCGCCATCGGCTATGCCGGCCCCGCCGTGGTCGTGAGCTACGCCATCGCCGCCTTCATCGCGGTGATCATGGTCTTCAGCCTGTCGGAGATGGCGGTGATGCATCCGGCCGCGGGCTCCTTCGGGGTCTATGCCGAGACCTATCTCAATCCCTGGGCCGGCTACGCCGTGCGCTACACCTACTGGGCCTGCCAGGTGGTCGCCATCGGCGGCGAGGCCGTGGCGGCCGGGACCTACATGGGTTTCTGGCTGCCGGGCGTGCCGGTGTGGATCTGGTCGCTGGGATTCGCCGTGGGGATCATCTTCCTGAACTCCCGCTCGGTGAAGAACTTCGGGACCGTCGAATACTGGTTCGCGCTGATCAAGGTCACCGCCATCATCCTGTTCATCATCCTGGGCGGGGCGGCGATCCTGGGCGTGGCGCAGCCGGCGGTGGGCTTCCACAACCTGACCGGCCTGCCGGGCGGCTTCGCCCCGCACGGGCTGAAGGGGATCTGGATGGGGACGATGATGGGCATCTTCTCCTTCATCGGGGTCGAGCTGATCGCGGTGACCGCCGCCGAGACGCCCGACCCGAAGACCGCGATTCCGGCGGCGCTCAGATCGATGACCGCGCGCCTGGGGCTGTTCTACCTGGTCGGCCTGACCATCGTGGTGAGCTTCGTCCCCTGGACGGAGGTCGGCGCGAAGGTCGTGTCCGAGAGCCCCTTCGTGAAGGTTTTCGAATACACCCACGTGCCCTACGCCGCGGCGATCATGAACTTCGTGGTGCTGACCGCGGCGCTCTCCAGCATGAACGCCAACACCTACCTGACCGGCCGGATGCTGTTCTCGCTGGCGCGCGGGAACTATGCGCCCAGGCAGTTCGGCGTGTTGAACAAGGCGGGCGCGCCGGCGCCGGCGGTGCTGTTCTCCGGCGGCGTGATCCTGGCCTGCGCCATGGTCTCGCGCCTGACGCCGCTCGCCTACAACTACCTGTTCGGGATCGCGCTGTTCGGAGCGCTGTTCGTCTGGATCGTGATCCTGCTCAGCCACCTGGCCTTTCGCCGCCGGCATCGGCCGGAGACCTTGCCGGTGCGGATGCCGTTCTTCCCGGTCCTGCAGATCGTGGGGCTGATCCTGATCGGCGCGATCCTGGCGACCATGGGCCTGAGCCCGGACTTCAATGTCTCCTGGATCGTCGGCATCCCGTGGGTGCTGCTGCTCACCGCGGCCTATTTCCTCTGGAAGCGACGCCAAGGCCGGGTCTAATTCCGTCTCCCGGAATTGCGGAACCGAGCGCCATGGCCGCAGACGCCACCGTCCAGTCCGCCCTGCGCGTGCTGACCGTCATCGAGGCGCTGAACCAGCACCGGGTGACGTCGCTGGAGGTGCTGCACGGCCGGACCGGCCTGCCGAAGTCGACGCTGATCCGGCTGCTGGAGACCCTGATCGCGGCGGGCTATGTGGTGCGGGTCTCGCGGCGCGACGGCTATTCGCTGACCGACAGCGTGCTGTTGCTCTCGGCCGGCGTGCGGCGCCGCGACGTGCTGGTGGACATCGCGCGGCCGGCGCTGGAGGCCTTCACCCGCAAACACAAATGGCAGGTGTCGCTGGCCACCAGCGAGCGCGACAGCATGCTGGTCCGCGCCACCACCCGCGACATCAGCCCCTTCGCCCGCGAGGAGGTGTTCCTGAACCGCCGCGTCGGCATGCTGCGCAGCGCCATCGGCCAGGCCTATTTCGCCTTCTGCTCGGCCGGCGAGCGGCGGACCATCCTCAAGCTGGTGCGCACGGCCTACCCCGAGCAGGTCGCCAGCGTCGGCGGGCCCAAGCGCATCGCCGCGATGGTCGAGAAGGTCCGGGGCGACGGCTATGCGGCCATTGTGCGCCCGCCGGCCGATCCGACCCGCAGCATCGCCGTCCCGGTGCTGGAGGCCGGGGTCCCGGACCGCCCGCTCGGCGCGATCGTCATGTTCTACTACCAGTCGGTGATGAGCGAGGCCGAGGCGGTCAGGAAGTATCTGGGTCCGCTGCGCGCGCTCGCCGGCCAGATCGCGCTTGGCCTGGACGAGGCGCGGTGGAGTGCGGCGGGCAAGGAGGGCGAGCTCAGCTGAGCCCGTAGGGCTGCTCCTTCGGCTTCCAGTCGTTGATCATGCCGACCATCGGATGGCCGGCGACCTGCGCGCGGACCACGTTGCCACTCCACTGACGCCCGAAGATCGGCACCTGATAGCTGACCACGGTCTCCGCCGATCCCTCGACGCTACGGCCGTCTTTCAACAGGGCGGCGAAGCGGCGCTTGGGCGACCAGGGCTCGATACGGAACCTCTCCATCGGGGTGTCCTGACCGCCGAGGTCGAGGTCGCCATAGCCGCGCCCAGGGCTCAACAGGCCGATCATTCCGGAGTCGGCGCTCCACAGCATGGCGTAGGTGAAGGGGGCGGTGAACCGTGGGTTGGTCTGGGTCTGCTCGTGCGCCTTGCCGACGCCGCCGACATGGATTGTCTTGCCGGCGGCCCGAAGCGTGGCCTCCACCCGGCCGGTGTGTTCGAAGCGGCCCTTGGGCGAGCCGGCCAGCAACTGACCCGGATGGAAGACGCCTTCGACGCTGACCAGCGCGGCGCCCGGTCCGTCCGTCCCGCTGGTTCCCCTGTGGGCCCCGAGCTCGGCGCGGAACGACATGGCCTTGAGATCGCCGGAGGTCCCGACGCGGGAGATCGAGGCCTTGAGGCCAGGCGATGGATAGGTGGCGCTGGGAAGTTCGGCGGTGATCTTGTCCGCCGAGCTGGGAACCTGGCTGTCGGTGAAGGTGTAGAGCACGCCGTCGGCCAGGAGGTGCAGCCACACCCAGGTCTTGCCGCGCTCCGGATAGCGCGAGATGCGCAAGGAGAGGCCGTTGCGCGCGTCGGGATCGAAGTAGAGCACCATCGCCGACTCGCTCCAGGTCGGCTCACCCTCGACGACGCCCTGGGCCGCCGTGGCGCGCCCCGGCAGCGCGCCGAGGCCGATCAGGCCAGCCGTCACTGCGCGCCGGTCGAGCATGTCCATCTCCCTTAGGTTTGGTCTTCCGGTGGCGGGTCGAGCCGGCCGCGTTTGGCGAGCGCCGCGAGGACCAGCATGAGCGCGCCGAAGGCCGCCATCACGCCACCCCAGATCAGGTCGATGTTGACCCCGGCCGACAGCGTGGCGGGGCCAAGGACGCCGTAGCCGCCGACCAGCAGGCCGATGGCCAGGAACAGGAGCCCGATGGGCAGGCGCACGTCGAAGAGCATGGCTTGCGGCTCCTAGCGGAAGATCAGGTTGAGGATGACGGTGAGGGTCAGCATGATCACCCCCAGCAGCACCGGGCGCATGTACCAGGGCCCGTTCTCGCGGACGATCTTGGGGGTGAGGGAATAGACCAGGCCGGTGAGCTCGCCCTGCGGCTTGGGCCGGGTCACCAGGCTGACGGCGATGGTGACGATGAAGCAGGCGCTCCAGGCCCAGATGGCGATCCAGAAGTTCTGGGCCATCTCGCTGGCGTAGGTGTGGGTGACGCCGAGCCAGCCGCCCTTCAGCCCCGCCATGTCGTTCACCGGCAGCGTCAGGCCGTGATGGATCGCCGCGGTGATGGTGCCCGCCGCCAGGCCGATGAAGGCGCCGTGGCCGGTGGTCCGCTTCCAGAACATGCCCAGCAGGAAGGTCGCGAACACCGGGGCGTTCACGAAGGCCATGACCAGCTGCAGGAAGTCGTTGATGTTGTTGAACTGGCTGCAGAGATAGGCCGCCGCCACCGAGGCCGCGATGCCGAACAGGGTCGCGAGCCTGCCGACCATCAGATAGTGCGCGTCGGGCGCCTCGCGCCGGATGTAGGCCTGGTAGATGTCGTAGGTGAACACCGTGTTGAAGGCGGTGACGCCGCCGGCCATCCCCGACATGAAGCTGGCCAGGAGCGCGGTCAGGCCCACGCCCACCATGCCGATCGGGAAGTAGCGCAGCAGCAGGTTGGGCGTCGCCAGGTCGTAGTCGAGCTGCGGTTCGCCACGGGCGTCGAGCATCGGCTTGCCGGTGGTGGAATCGATCTTGATCGGGATGACGCCCGGGTCGTGCTGCACGATCTCGCCGGCCCGCACCGCGGGCACTGAAGCCTTGCCCGGATGGTCGGGGGCAGAGGTGAGCGCGATGGCGATCAGGCCCGGCAGGATCACGATGAAGGGGATGAACATCTTCACGCCGGCGGCGATCAGCGGGGTGCGCCTGGCCGCCGACATGGAGTTGGCCGCCATGGCCCGCTGGACGACCAGGAAGTCGGTGCACCAATAGCCAAAGGAGAGGACGAACCCGAGGCCCATCGAGAGCCCGAACCAGTCGACGCCCAGCTTGTTGGTGGTGGCGTGCGCCATGCCGGCCCAGGCGTGGGTGTAGCTGGGCCCCAGCGTGGTCTGCAGCCCGTGCCAGCCGCCGACCTGGCGCAGGCCGAGCCATACCAAGGGCGCGAAGCCGGCGACGATCAGGAAGAACTGCAGGACCTCGTTGTAGATCGCGCCCCTAAGCCCGCCCATGTAGATGTAGACCAGCACCACGGCCGCGGCGGTCAGGATCGCCCCGTGGAAGATCCAGGCCTGCGGCAGGCCGAGCGCGGCGAACGGGCCGTCGAAGACGTGCAGCGTCTGGATCAGCTTGGCCAGCGCATACATCGAGATCCCGGAGTTCAGGATCGTCATCAGCGCGAAGGTCACCGCGTTCAGGGCGCGGGTCTTTTCGTCGAACCGCATGCGCAGGTATTCGGGCGCCGAGCGGGCTTTCGACCCGTAGTAGAACGGCATCATGAAGACGCCGATGAACACCATCGCCGGGATGGCGCCGATCCAATAGAAGTGCGCCGTCGAGATGCCGTACTTGGCGCCCGACGCGCCCATGCCGATCACCTCCTGGGCGCCCAGATTGGCCGAGATGAAGGCGAGCCCGCAGACCCAGGCCGGGATCGCGCGCCCCGCCAGGAAGAAGTCGTTTCCGCTCTTGGCGCGCCGGGCGGAGACGATCCCGATGCCGAGCACGAAGATCAGGTAGAGGGCGATGACGCCCCAATCGACCGCGCCCAGCTTCATGCGTTCGTCCCCCTAGACCGCTCCTCATCTGAGGGAAGAGTCGGCGCGTTTCGCGAAAGTGGCGGCCTTCCGCTGGCGACAGTCAAGGCGCCGCGCTCGCAGAACGCCGAAAGGTTTCAGCTTAGCCATCGACAAGCCGCGCGCGCGGGCTAGCGTGCGCGACGAGACTGGGCCCGGTGGTTGCGGCCCAGGCACGGGGAACTGTCGATGAAATCAGCGTTGTTGGCCGGCGTCGCGCTGGCTCTGGTCTGGCAGGGCGCGGCTATCGCCCAAGGCGGACACATCACCACGCCGAAGGAGGCCTTCAACGGCGCCGAGCCGGGGGACGACTACTTCCTCGCCAACTACGACCAGACCACCGCCTACTGGAAGAAGCTGGCGACCGAGAGCGACCGGGTGAAGCTGGTCAGCCTGGGCAAGTCCGTGGAGGGCCGCGAGATCTGGATGGCGATCGTCTCGTCGCCCGAGAACCTCAAGAAGCTCGACCACTACGTCGACATCGACAAGCGGCTGGCGCTGGCCAAGGGCCTGGATGACGCGCAGGCGCATGCGCTGGCGCGCGAAGGCAAGGCCATGGTGTGGATCGACGGCGGCCTGCACGCCAGCGAGGTGTCGAGCGCCCAGAGCCAGATCCAGATCGTCTATGAGATGCTGTCGAAGAACGACCCGGAGACGCTGCGTTTCCTGGCCGACGACATCACGCTCTTCGTGCTGCCCAACCCGGACGGCCAGCAGCTGGTCGCGGACTGGTACATGCGCAAGGCCGACCCGAAGGCTCGCTCGCTGGCCGACCTGCCGGTGATCTACCAGCGCTACGTCGGGCACGACAACAACCGCGAATACTACATGTCCAACCAGCCGGAGACGACGGCCATCAACAAGGCCATGTTCAAGGACTGGTTCCCGCAGATCGTCTACAACGAGCACCAGACCGGCCCGCTGGGCGAGGTGGTCTTCGTGCCGCCATTCCGCAATCCGTCGAACTACCACTTCGACCCGCTGGTGCTCTCGGAGCTGGACGGGGTGTCGGCGGCCATGCACTCGCGCCTGATCCAGGAGGACAAGCCGGGCTCGGGCGAGCGCTCGGCGGCGCCCTATTCGACCTGGTTCAACGGGGGCCTGCGGACCACCGGCTACTTCCACAACGTGGTCGGCATCCTGACCGAGATCATCGGCTCGCCCACCCCGATGCAGCTGCCCTTCGTGCCCTCCAAGCAGCTCTCCAACCAGGACGAGCTCTATCCGGTGGCGCCGCAGATCTGGCACTTCCGCCAGACGGTCGAGTACGTGAAGAGCCTGAACCGCGCGGTCATGGACTACGCGTCGAAGAACCGCGAAGACCTGCTCTACAACCGCTATCTGATGGGCAAGAACTCCATCACCCGCGGGACCCGCGACAACTGGACGGTGACGCCCAAGCGGGTGAACGCGGTGGTCGAGGCCTCGAAGGCCGCGGGCGGCGCGCCGCCGCGCACGCGGGGCGGCGACGGCCTGGCCGGCAACGGCGACCAGTCGCAGGTGGTCGATCCCAAGCTCTACGAGAGCGTGCTGCACGCTCCGAACGAGCGCGATCCGCGCGGCTACATCCTGCCGCCCGACCAGCCGGACATGCCGACCACGGTCAAGTTCCTGAACGCGCTCATCAAGTCGGGCATCGTCATCGACAAGGCGACGGCGCCCTTCACGGTGGCCGGCAAGACCTATCCGGCCGGCAGCTATGTGGTGCTCTGCGACCAGGCCTACCGGCCGCACATCCTCGACATGTTCGAGCCGCAGGACCACCCGCAGGACTTCGAATTCCCGGGCGGCCCGCCGATCAAGCCCTATGACATCACCGGCTATAACCTAAGCTACCAGATGGGGGTGAAGTACGACCGCATCCTGGAGGGCTTCTCAGGCCCCTTCCAGCCGATCAACGACGTCATGGCGCCGCCGCCCGGCAAGGTGGTGGGAACGGGCGGCGCGGGCTGGCTGCTGGATCACGGGGTCAACAACAGCTTCACGCTGACCAACCGGCTGCAGAAGGCCGGCGTGCCGGTCTCGTGGCTGAAGAGCGAGGTCAGCGCCGACGGCAGGACCTTCGCACCCGGCGCGGTCTGGGTTCCGGCCAGCGGCAAGGCCAAGGCGATCGTCGACAAGGGCGTCGCCGACCTGGGCGTCAACGCCTATGCGATGAGCGCCGCGCCCAAGGGCGAGAAGATCGCGCTGAAGGCGCCGCGCATCGGCATCGTCGACACCTACGGCGGCCTGATCACCTCGGGCTGGATGCAGTGGGTCGTCGAGCAGTTCGAGTTCCCCTACAGCCTGGTCTACGGGCCCGAGCTCGACGCCGGCAATCTCAACGCCAAGTACGATGTGCTGCTGTTCGTCGACGGCGCGATCCCGGGCGGCAACGGCCGCTACGGTGGCGGCGGCGGCGGGCGCGGCCTGCCGAAGCCCGACGAGGTGCCGGAGAAGTACCGCAAGATGCTGGGCAACATCACCCAGGAGAAGACGCTCCCGCAGGTGCAGGCCTTCATCCAGAACGGGGGCACGGCCATCGCCGTCGGCGGCTCCACGCGGCTCGGCGAATATCTGAAGCTGACCGAGAATGGCCTGGTCGCGCCGGGCAAGGACGGCAAGCCCGAGCCGATCCCGTCGACCAAGTTCTACATCCCGGGTTCGATCCTCGAAGCCAAGGTCGACAACAAGGACCCGCTGGGCTTCGGCTTCGCCGACCACGTCGACGTGTTCTTCGATTCAAGCCCGGTGTTCAAGATCACCGCGCCGGCCGACGCCAAGTCGGTGTCGTGGTTCCAGGGCGCCGACCCGCTGCTCTCCGGCTGGGCCTGGGGGCAGAAGGCGCTGGACGGGACGGTGGGCGTGGTCGACGCCAGCTATGGCAAGGGCAAGGTCTTCCTGCTGGGTCCGGAGGTCGCCATGCGCGGCCAGTCCTACGGGACCTTCAAGTTCGTGTTCAACGGGCTGGAGTACGGGCCTGCCGCGTCTGGGAAGGGCGGCAGGTGACCGCGGTGGCCGCCGCGCCGGCGGGCCGGGCCGACAGCCCGGCCCGGTCGATCGCCATCGCCGGCGGCCTGTTCTTCATCATCGGCTTCTTCACCTGGCTGAACGGGCCGCTGATCACCTTCGTGCGGCTGGCCTTCGACCTGAACGAGGTGAACTCGTTCCTGGTGCTGATGGTCTTCTACCTGTCCTATTTCGTGCTGGCCCTGCCGGCGTCGATGATCCTGCGGAGGACCGGCCTGAAGCGCGGGCTCTCGCTCAGCCTGACGGTGATGGCCGTGGGCGCGGCGATGTTCGGGGAGTTCGCCACGCGGCGCTGGTATCCCGGCGCGCTCACCGGCCTCTTCACCATCGGCGGGGGCCTGGCGCTGCTGCAGACCGCGATCAATCCCTACGTCAGCATCCTGGGGCCCATCGAGGGCGCGGCGCGGCGGATCGCGTTGATGGGCATCTGCAACAAGGCCGCCGGCATCGCAGCCCCGCTGGTGATCGGCGCCCTGGTGCTGCGCGGGATCGGCGATCTGGCGGATCGGCTGCAAGGGGTCAGCGGCCCGGCCCGCGAGGCCCTGCTCGACAGCTTCGCGGCCAAGATCCATCTGCCCTACCTGGCGATGGCCGCGCTGCTGCTGGCGGTCGCGGCGGGGATCCTCCGGTCGCCCCTGCCGGACCTGAAGGCCTCGGAGGTCAACGCGTCCTCGACACCCTTGGGCGAGGCGGATGGGCGCAGCGTTTTCAGCTACCCGCACCTCTGGCTCGGCGTCGTCTGCCTGTTTGTCTACGTCGGCGTCGAGGTGATGGCCGGCGACGCCATCGGGGCCTACGGCCGGGCGTTCGGCCTGCCGCTCGACCAGACCAAGTTCTTCACCGCCTTTACGCTGGCGGCCATGCTGCTGGGCTATATCGCCGGCCTGGTGTTCACGCCCAGGATCGTTTCGCAGGACACCTACCTGCGCGCCTCGGCGCTGCTGGGTCTGGTGCTGGTCGGCGGCGCCTTCCTGACCAAGGGCTATATCTCGGTGGGCTTCGTGGCCTCGCTCGGCTTCGCCAATGCGATGATGTGGCCGGCGATCTTCCCCCTGGCGATCCGCGGGCTCGGCAAGGCGACGGAGACCGGCTCGGCCCTACTGGTCATGGGCATCGCCGGCGGGGCGATCATCCCGCAGGCCTTCGCGGCGCTGAAGCAGCACTACGACTTCCAGGCGGTGTTCGCCGTCCTGATGGCGCCCTGCTACCTCTACATCCTCTACTACGCCTGGCTCGGCTGTAAGGCGCGGCCGAGCGATCCGCCGATGCCGGCGGCGGGGATCGTCGGACCCTAGCCTTTGGCCCGCGCCGCGCGCACCAGGGCGAAGAGATAGAGCGCCGCCGTCGCGAAGATCAGCACCGCGGCGAACGGGCCGGCGGTGGCGGGCCTCAGGCCGGTGATCTGGCTGAAATCGGCGATATAGGCGACGTCGCCGAACAGGCCGCCGAGCGTCATGATCAGCGCGACGCTGGCCGACTGGGCGACCGGGACCTTGCGCCAATCCATAGTGGCCTTCAGCAGCAGGCAGACGCTGGCCGCCATGACGAGCGCGACGATCGCCAGCACAAGCGGCCCGCTCTCGAACAGCAGCGTCCCGCCCAGGCGGAAGCCCACGGCGCCCGACAGCCAGATGCCGAAGCCCATCAGGCCCAGAAGGGTGGTTTCCTTGGTCATCGCGCGCTCCCATCCCCGCGGCTCGCGCGAAGTCGTCCTAGCTGGCGGCTTGCGGACGGCACGGTCAAGCTCGGAGCTCGCCGCCTTCAGAACACGCCGGGGAACGCGCCGCCGTCCAGCAGCAGGTTCTGGCCGTTGATGAAGCCGGCGTGCTGGCTGGCCAGGAAGGCGCAGACCGCGCCGAACTCCTCGGGACGCCCTACCCGGCGGGTGGGATTGGCGGCCTCGGCGCGGACCCGCAGATCGGCGGCCGGGACGCCGGCCCGCGCGGCCTGCGCGGCGAAGACCCCGGCCAGTCGGTCGGTGTCGAAATAGCCCGGCAGCAGGTTGTTGATCGTCACCCCGTCGGCCGCCGCCTCGCGGGCCAGGCTGGCGACCGCGCCGGTGAGGCCCGAGCGCGCGCCGGTGGAAAGCCCCAGCATCGCCACCGGCGACTTCACCGCCGAGGAGGTGATGTTGAGGATGCGGCCCCAACCCCTGCGGCGCATGGCGGGAATCGTCGCGCGGATCAGCTGCAGCGGCGCGACCATGTTGGCCTGGACAGCGGCGTGCCATTCGGCTTCGCCCCAGTCCTCGAACTGGCCGGGCGGCGGGCCGGCGGCGTTGGTGACCAGGATGTCCGGCTCGGGGCACGCCTCCAGCAGGCGCGCGCGGCCGTCTTCGGTCGTCACGTCGGCGGCGACGGACGCCACCGGCCGGCCGACGCGGTCGGAAAGCCGCTGGGCCGCCGCCGCCAGCGGCTCCGGCGATCGGCCGTTCAACAGGACCTCGACCCCGGCGTCGGCGAGCGCGGTGGCGCAGGCGAGGCCCAGGCCTTTGCTGGAGCCACAGACGATGGCGCTGCGGCCCTTGATGCCCAGGTCCATCAGCTCACCTGCAGTTCGACCGGCGGCAGGCCGTCGATCTCGAAACGGTAGGCCTCGCCCGGCTGGGCGAAGCGGGTGGGGACGATGGCGCCGGTGCTGACCCATTGGCCCGGTCGCAGCGCCTGGCCCCGCCGGCGCAGGTGCGAGGCGAGCCAGTGGACCGCGTTCAGCGGATCGCCCAGCACCTCGTCGCTCATGCCCTGGTTCGCCTCTTCGCCGTTCAGACTCAGCACGCCCTTGCGCCCGCGCAGGTGGGCGAGGCCGCCGACCGGGATCGGCGGGCCCAGCACCAGGCCGGCGTTCCAGCTGTTGTCGGCGACGATCGAAGCGGCAGAGAGCTTGCTGTAGTCCGCGCCGCTGTCCTCGACGAGTTCGAAGGCGGCGCAGACCTGGTCGATCAGGTGATGCAGCGGCAGGTCCTGCAGTTCCAAGCCGGTCCGTCCAGCGCCTTGGGCAATCCGCACCACCATCTCGCTCTCCAGGCCCAGGCGCACATAGTCGCCCGTCTTCACGCTGGCCGGCGAGCGCAGCACGCGGGAGGCCAGCACGACGCCGGAGATCGGCTCGTTCACGCCGCACATCTGCTGCATGCGCGCGGTGGTGAGCCCTACCTTGAAGCCGACCGCCGTCCCGCCCAGGCCCGCGACGAAGCGCTCCTGAACCCGATAGGCGAGGGGCACGTCGGGCGCTTCGCCCTTCTCGAAAATGCTGGTGAAGACCTCGCGCCGCGCGTGCCGCTCGGCCAGGGCTCGCGCGAGGCTGTCGGCGCGCTCGCTCACGACTATTTCCCGCCGGCCTCGGCGTAGAGGCCGTCCAGCCGGGCGCCCGTCCAGGCGTTGGGGTTGAAGGTCCAGAGGTCGTCGGTCTTGATCGCCGCGACCAGCCTGTCCTTGGTCGCGCCGGCCTTCACCGCCGCCCTGGCGCGGTCGAGGAAGGTCGCCCACTTGTCGCGGAAGGCTTTCATGTCGGCCTTGGTCAGCGGAGTGTCGCCGTGGCCGGGGATGGCCAGGTCCCAGTCGAGCTTCAGGGTCTGGTCGAGCGAGCTCAGCCATCCCGTGATCGAGCCGCCGCCGCCGTAGTCGCAGTTGGGGGTCACGGCCACCAGCTCGTCGCCCATCGAGACCACCTTCAGGTCAGGGAAATAGACCACCGTGTCGCCATCGGTGTGCGCCGGGGCGAAGTGGTTCAGCTTCACGGTCTTGCCGCCGAGCTTGATCTCGTAGGTTTTGTCGTAGGTGACGTCGGGGCTGGCCGGCGCCTGCGCTGCCGGATTGTTCGGCGGCGGGGTGAACTTCGCCAGCTGGACCCCGATGTTCTTCTGGCCGACGACCTTGACCCCGGCGGCCTCGAAGCGGCCGTTGTTGCCGGTGTGGTCGGCGTGCATGTGGGTGTCGATCAGGTACTTGATCGGCTTGGGACTGATGGTGTGGGCGTCGGCGACGATCTCGTCATAGATCGACTGGCCGGGGTTCTTGGAGTCGACGAGGATCAGGCCGTCGTCGGTGACGCGGACGGTGGTGTTGCCGCCGGCCCCGACGATCATGAAGAGGCCGGGCTTCACCGGCTTGACGACCAGTGGCGGGCGCGGCGCGGAGGCCGCCGGCGGCGCGCCCGGGGCCTGGGCGAGGGCGGCGGAGGCGCCGGCCGAGATCAGGGCTGCGGCCAGCATCGTGCGGACGGCGATCGACGGCATGCAGGTTCCTCCCCAGGACGCCTTAGCGAACGGCGCGCACCGTCACCCCGACCGGAAGCCTTGTCCAGTGGCGCGACCACACAGCCATCGGGGCGCGCCTTGCGACGCGCCCCGGCCGGCTCGTGGATCTGCGTCGAGGTCAGAAGTCCTTGTGCAGCGAGATGCCGGCGTAGCGGCTGAAGTCGCGCGGCACGCTGCCGATCAGGCCGCCGTTCCCCTCGGCCTGGATCAGGTAGTAGTGCTGGTTGGCGATGTTCTTGAAGATCAGGCGCGCGTTCCAGTCCGCCTGGCGGTCGGTGAGCGCGATCGACCCGTTCCAGATCCCATAGGCCGGCTGGATGGTGTCGGGGGTCTGGCCGATGCTGTCCTGCTGCTTGGCCTGCCAGGAGTAGTCGGTCTTCAAGGCGACCTCGTAGCGCCCGTTGGTCCAGGCCGTCCAATCCCCGCGGATCGTGAACTTGTTCTTCGGCGCGAAGGGCAGGGGCTTGCCGTTGACCTGGCAACTGATGGCCGAGCCGGGCGGGCAGCTGAAGCTGTCGATCCGCGCGTCGACGTAGGAGTAGTCGAGGCTGAAGGTCAGGTTGTCGAGGACCCGGGCCACCGCATCCACCTCGGCGCCCTTTGTGGACACGTCGCCGGCGTTGATCAGCCGGGTGACCACCGTGCCCGCGACCAGGTCCGGCTCGTTCGCCTGATAGTTGGAGACCTTGTCGTCGAACACCGCGACGTTCAGCTGCAGATGGTTGTCGAGCAGCTTGGACTTGAACCCGACTTCGAAGGCGTTGGAGGTTTCCGGGTTCAGCTGGTTGGTCTGCAGCGCCGTCATGTTGAAGAAGACGTTGTAGGCCGGGCCCTTGTAGCCGCGCGAATAGGTGAAATAGGCGTTGGCCGTGGGGCTGATGTCGTACTGCAGGCCGAGCCGGTCGGCGTAGCCGCTGACGCCGGTCGAGCCGGTCGCCGCGAAGGCCGGCGAGACGCCTGGGACCGCGGTCGCGGAGGTCGAGGTCCGGCCGGTGTAGAAGCTCAGATCGTCATGCACCAGGCGCAGGCCCGCGATGGCGCGGAAGTCCTTGGTGAAGTTGATGTTGGCTTCGCCGAACACCGAGTAGTTCGTCGTCCTCGCCCCGAAGTTGTTCACGCCGAAGTTCGAGGTGAGCGCGCCGGTCGCCGCGGTCAGCTGGGTGACGTCGCGGCGGTATTGTTCCTTGTCCGGCTCATGCAGGTAGTAGGCGCCGATCACATAGTCGAGCAGGTTGCCTTTCGGCGAGGCCAGGCGGATTTCCTCGGAATATTGCTTCTCCCAGACGTGGCCCAGATCGACCTGCTGGGTCGGCGAGAGCGCTGTCAGGATCGAGAACAGGTCGAGGTCGCCGCGCTGGACGTTGCGCCAGTACCGGTAGGCGCTGATCGAGGTGAGCGTGTAGCCGCCGCCGAACGAGTAGTCGGCCTGCACATAGGCCCCTGAGGTCAGGTCCCGGTCGTCGTAGGGCGAGTTCTGGGAGACGTTGTGGTTGCCGAACGAGGGCGTGACGCCCTCGGTGGTCAGGACCGACAGCAGGTTCGCGCTGGTGGTCACCACGCCCGTCGGATAGGCGACGTTACGGTTGTTGATGAAGACGCCCGGGTTCCCCGACTGCGTCGTGTACATATAGTCCGCGCCGAACACCACGCGCAGGTCGCTCGACGGCGTCCAAAGCAGCTTGCCGCGCGCGCCCTGAAAGTCGTCGCCGTTGATCTTCGTGTGGTTGAAGACGTTGGTGACGTTGCCGTCGAAGCTGCTGGTGACGCCGGCGAGGCGACCGCTGAGCTTGTCCTTGATGATCTCGCCGTTCACGGCGCCGGCGATGCGGTACTCGTTGCCGGTGTAGTAGCTGGCGTCGATGAAGCCGCCGGGCGTCGGCGTCGGGTCCTTGGTCACGATGCTGATCACGCCGGCCGAGGCGTTCTTGCCGAACAGCGTCCCCTGCGGCCCGCGCAGCACCTCGATGTGGTCGAGGTCGATGAGGTCGGAGACCATCTGGCCGGGCCGCGCCAGCACCACGCCGTCGATGACCGTCGAAACGGTCGGCTCCGCGCCCGCCGAGGTGGTGATGGTGCCCAGGCCCCGGATCAGGATGTCCTGGTCCTTGTTGGAGGGCTGGCTGCGGAACTCGACGCTGGGGATGACCGCGACCAGCGCGGTGAGGTCGTTGCGGTTTTCCTCCATGGCCAGCGCGCCGGTGACGACGCTGATGGCCACGGGGACGTTCTGCAGGGTCTCCGAGCGCAGGCGCGCGGTGACCACCAGATCCTCGAGCGTGGTGACGCCCTGGGCGTCGGTCTTGCCGGCCGCGGCTTCGGCGGCCATCGCCGACGTCGCCGCGACAAGGCTGGAGCTGGCCAGCAGGCCGGCGAGCAGGATGCGGCCGGCCGCGCGTGGCGCGCGCGGATGGCGGGTCTTGGCTGAAATCATGGTCTTCCCCCTATCGTTTTTTGTCTTGGTGCGCCGGCGCTCTAGCCTGCCGGCGATCATGATAGCGCTGTCATTATCCTATCTAACAAGTAGGATTTAGAACCTGCAACTACGGGATGTCGTTGTAATTTTTCTCGCGCCCCGTCGCGGATTTCTTATGGAAACACCATAATCCGCGGAATCCTCAGCCGAAGAGGCGACTCGGCTCAGCTTGGGATCGCAATTTGCCTCCCCGTGGGTTTGCGTCATGATAACGTTGTCATGACTGGCCCCGCCTGTCACGTGAGAACCTTGTAACTCAGGGAACGACCATGGGCTTCGAACCACAGCGCGAGCAGTTCGCGCGCGAAGGTTACGCGGTGTTCGAGCGGGTGCTCGAGGGCGAGCTGCTGGAGCTGTTGCGTGAGCAGTGCGCGGCCTTCGTGGCGCGCGAGGACGCGCGGATGGACGCCGCCGGCGTCGACACGCTGGGCATCAGCCACCGGGGCAAACGCTACTTCGCCAACGAGTGCCAGCGCGAGGAACCCAGCCTGCGCCAGATGCTGTTCAGCGAGACGATGGCCGACGTCTGCCGCGCCACGCTCGGCGACGACGCCTACTTCTTCTTCGACCAGTATGTCGTGAAGGGGCCCGAGGGCGGCCTGCCGTTCGGCTGGCATCAGGACTCGGGCTATGTGGTCGGCAACGGCGGGCCGGTGGACCACGCGCCCTACCTCACCTGCTGGTGCCCGCTGGACGACGCCACCGCCGACAACGGCACGGTGCGGGTGCTGCCGTTCAGCGAGGTCCCGCTGTCGCGCGACTGGATCATGCCGCACGAGCGCCAGCCCGGGACTAACGACCTGGTCGGCTGGAAGGGCAACGACGAGGGCGTGGTGCTGGAGGTCCCGGCCGGCAGCGTAGTGGCCTTCTCCAGCCGCCTCCTGCACACCACCGGCGCCAACCGGACCGACAAGATGCGCAGGGTGTATCTGGCGCAGTATACTCCCGAGGTGATGCTCAACCCCGGCACCCGCCAGCTGCGCCGCAACGCCATTCCGGTCGTCCAGAAGGGCGAGCACGTGACCCGTGGCTGAGGCGCTCGCCGACGCAGCCGAAGGCGCGGTCATCGCGCGGGGCGGGCTGCTGGAGCGACGCAAGTGGTGGCTGCTGGCCCTGGTGATGGCCGCGGGCATCCTGAACCTGGTGGACCGCCAGGTGATCTCGGTGCTGAAGCCGCTGATCGAGGCCGACCTGCACTGGACCGATGTCGACTACGGCCGCCTGGCCTCGCTGTTCCAGCTGTCCGCGGCCATCGCCTTCCTCGGCGCCGGCTGGGCCGTCGACCGGCTGGGCGCGAAATGGGCGGGCCCGGCGGGCGTCTTCGCCTGGAGCCTCGCGGCCATGGCCCACGGCTGGGCGGTGACGCTGGGCCAGTTCTCCGCCGTGCGGATCGCGCTCGGCGCCACGGAGGCGATGGGCACGCCCACAGGGGTGAAGACGCTGGGCGGCATCTTCTCGGCGCGGACCCGGTCGCTGGCCTTCGGCTTCTCCAACGGCGTCTCGTCCATCGGCGCCATCGTCACGCCGCTGTTCCTGCCGCTGATGGGGCTGGCGCTCGGCTGGCGCGGCGTCTTCTTCTTCGTGGGCGTGCTGGGCTTCGTCTGGGTCGCGGTCTGGATCGTGGTGAGCCGCGGCGTGAGCTTCGCCGACACCGAGCCGGCCGCCTCGCGGCTGCCGAGGCTGAGCGGCCTCAAGACCCTGCTCGGCGACCGGCGCACCTGGGGCATCGCCGGCGCCAAGGTGCTCTCCGACCAGATCTGGTGGCTGCTGCTGTTCTGGGCGCCGGACTTCTTCCACCGGGTCTATGGCGTGGGCGTGGCCCAGCTGGGGCCGCCGCTGGCGGTCGCCTATACCGGCTCGGCCCTGGGGTCGGTGATCGCCGGATGGGCCGGCACGCGCCTGCTGGCGCGGGGCTATTCGCTCAACACCGTGCGCAAGAGCGTGATGCTGGTCAGCGCGCTGCTGGTGACCACCCTGCCGCTGGCGCTGGTGACCCACAACCTCTGGGCCGCCGCGGGCCTGCTGGCGGTGACCATGGCCGGCCATCAGGGGTTCTCGGTCAGCATCTTCTCGATCATCGCCGACATCACGCCCAGGTCGCGGGTGGGCACGGTGACCTCGTTCGGGGCCTTTTGCGGCAACCTGGCCGGGATGGGCATCGTCTACCTGGCCGGCCAGATCCTCACCGCGGGCCTCGGCTACATGCCGTTGCTGGCGATCGCGGCGGTGTCCTACCTGCTGGGCCTCGTCTGGCTGCACCTCTGGGTGCCGCGGCTGACGCCCGTCGCCGAGCCCGTCGCGGTCTAGAACCCCAGTTCGGACATCTCCACCACCCGCTTCTCGCGAGCGCTGATCTCGGCGGCCATGCCGATGGCCACGGCCATCAGGCCGTCGTGCGCCGTGACTTCCACCGGACCTTCGCCGCGCACGGCGGCGATGAACTTCTGGTGCTCGTAGAAGGTCGAGCCATGGTGGCTGCCGGCCTTCAGGGCGGCCGGATCGACCTCGACCACCTGGCGCTCCACGCGCTTGGGATTGCGCACGCCCACACGCGGCGAATAGACGATCGCGCCCTCCGGGATCAGCACGTCTAGGCGCGCCTTGTCACCCACCGCGGTGATCTCCTCCTGGTTCTCCGCGCCGTCCGCGAACATCGAGAGGTCCAGCATGGCCCGCACGCCATTGGCGAAGTCGACGGTGGTGTAGCTGTTGTCGATGATGTCGGGCGTCTCGCCGCCGTAGCGCTCGTCCAGGTGGTTCACGTCCATGGCGCCGGAGCAGTAGACGCGCACGGCCTCAGACTGGGTGATCAGCCGCATCATGTCGAAGAAGTGGCAGCACTTCTCGACCATGGTCCCGCCGCTGTTGCGGTTGAAGCGGTTCCAGTCGCCGATCTTCTTCAGGAACGGGAAGCGGTGCTCGCGGATCGACAGCATGTGCAGCGTGCCGATGCGGCCGGCGCGGATCTGGTCGATGTATTCCACGACCGGGGGCATGTAGCGGTATTCCATCGCCACCCAGAACGGGGCCTTGGACTCTGCGGCGCGGCCGGCCACCCAGCGGGCGTCCTCCAGCGTCGTCGCGAGCGGCTTCTCGCAGAGGATCGCGACGCCCGCCTCGAACAGCGGCTCGAGCACGCTGCGATGGGTGTAGTTGGGGCTGGCGACGATCACCGCATCGATGAGGCCGCTGGCGGCCAGGGCCGCGCTGTCGGCGAAGGTCTGGGCCTCGTCCGCCGCCGCGCCGAGCGTCGCCTTGGCGGTCGCCAGCGAGCTTTCCACCGGGTCGGCCAGCGCGGTCACCACCGCGCCCGGCGTGATCGCCAGGTTGCGCAGGTGCTCGTTGGCCATCAGGCCGGTCCCGACCAGGCCGTAGCGGACGGTGTTCCTCAAGTTTCAACTCCCGGGGGTGTGGAGACAGCGCTGTCAGGTCAGATGACGAGCGGGCCGTGGTCGATGTGCGGCAGCACGTGGCGGGCGAAGAGGTCGGCCTCGGCGGCGTGCGGATAGCCGGACAGGATGAAAGCCTCGATGCCCATGGCGCGGTAGTCGTTGAGCTTGGCCAGCACTTGATCCGGGTCGCCGACGATGGCGGCGCCGCAGCCCGACCGCGCGCGCCCGACGCCGGTCCACAGGTTGGCCTCGGCATAGCCGTCGTCCGCCGCCGACTGGCGCAGCGCCACCTGGGCCTGCACGCCGGCCGAGGTCGAGTCCTGCGCCTTGGCCTTGATCGCGGCGCCCACCTCGTCGTCGAGCTTCGACAGCAGGCGGTCGGCGGCGGTGCGGGCCTCAGCCTCGGTGTCGCGCACGATCATGTGGGCGCGGTAGCCGAACTTCAGCGTGCGGCCGTATTTGGCGGCCCGCGCGGTCATGTCCTCGATGATCGCGGCGACCGTTTCCTTCTTGTCGGGCCACATCAGGAAGACGTCGCAGCCCTTGGCCGCCGCTTCGCGCGCGTCCTCCGACAGGCCGCCGAAGTAGAGCAGGGGCGCCTTGCCGCTGAGCGTGCCGATGCGCGGCGGGTTGAGCTTCAGCTTCCAGAACTCGCCGTCGTGGTCCAGCGGCTGGCCGTTCAGCAGGGTCTTCAGGATGCTCATCGCCTCGACCGTGCGCGCGTAGCGCGGCGCCGACGCCAGCTTCTCGCCCGGCATGTCGGAAGAGATGATGTTGATGGTGAGCCGGCCGCCCAGCATCCGGTCGATGGTGGCGATCTGGCGGGCGAGCTGCGGCGGCCAGACCTCGCCGATGCGGGTGGCCATCAACAGCCGCATGCGCTTAAGCAGCGGCGCGATGCCGGCGGCGAAGGCGGTGGTGTCGATGCCGAGCTCGTAGCCCGACGGCAGCAGGATGTTGTCGAAGCCGCCGGCCTCGGCCTGGCAGACGATGTCGCGGCAATGCTCCCAGCTCGACTGCAGCATGGGGTCCGGCACGCCCAGGAACTCGTAGTCGTCGTCGCAGAGCGCGGAGAACCAGCTGATCTCGCAAGGTTTCATCACAGGGAGGGGGTTCATGGCAGCGGCTCTCCCCTGGAGGCGATCAGGACGGCGTACCACTCGGCCCGCGTCCAGGTCGGGCGATAGGCGTCGGGGATCTCGGCGATGCGGGCCGGGGTCTGGGTCCCGACGATGGGGATCGGCCGCGACGGATGGGCCATGATCCAGCTGTAGGCGGCGGCCGCGCGGCTGACGCCGCAGGCCTCGGCTTTCGCATCCAGCGCCCTGGCGACCGCAAGGGTCCGTTCGTCGCGCGGATCGCCCAGCCGCCCGCCGCCCAGCGGCGACCAGGCGAGCACCGTGATCCCCTTGGCGACGGCCTGGTCGAGGACGCCGTCGGTCAGGGGTTCGATGGCGAGCGGCGAGAACTCGGGTTGGGTGCTGACGACCGGCAGGGCGGAGTGGGCGGCCAGGGCGGCGACCTGAGCGGCCGTGAAATTGGAGACGCCGAAGGCGCCGATCTTGCCGGCGGCGTGCGCCGCCTCCATCGCGCGGCTGATCTCGGCGGGATGGGTCAGAATGTCCGGCCGATGGATCTGCCAGAGCGCCACGCGCTCGACGCCCAGCCGCCTTAGGGATGCATCGATCGCCGAGGTCAGGTAGTCGGCGCTGGAATCGTAGGGCACGCCCATGGAGATGCCGCCTTTGGTGGCCAGCACCATGCGGTCGGCCAGCGCCGGATTGCGCTTCAGCACCTTGCCCAACAGCAGCTCAGCGGCGCCGAAGGGCTCGCCGTTGTCGGGACCGTAGATGTCGGCGGTGTCGAACAGGGTGACGCCGGCGTCCAGCGCCGCCTGCACCCGCGCCTCGGCGAGGCCGACGTCCTCGCCGGCGAACCGCCACATGCCCCAGGCCACGGACGAGACGGTCGGGCCGCCCGCGTAGAGCGGCCGTGTCGGCGAAGGCGCTGGGAGTTCTGACATCGCTGTCATACTAACCAGACGTTCGGAACCCTGACAATGGCGCCGGCCAGCGGTTGTTGGGGAATCGCCTAGCTGGCGTCGGGGCGAGGCGCGGTGGTCGAGGCGCGCAGCACCAGCTCGTGGGCGAGGCGGCGGTGCACCGGGGCCTCCTGGCCCTCGAACAGCAGGTCGGTGGCGGCGTAGGCGAGGTCGCGGGTCGGCTGGCGCACCGTGGTCAGCGGCGGCCAGAGCTGGCCGGCGAGCGCGGTGTCGTCGAAGCCGGCGACCGAAAGGTCGCGCGGCAGCGACATCCCGCGGCGGTGGGCGACGGTCAGCACGCCGGCGGCCATATCGTCGTTGCTGGCGAAGATCGCGGTCGGCGGGATCGGCAGGTCGAGCAGACGGTCGGCGGCGGCCTCGCCCGAGGCGAAATCGAACTGGCCCTGGCGCACATATTTCGGCTCGAAATCGATGCCGGCCCGGTCCAGCGCGCGGCGATAGCCATAGAGGCGCAGGTCGCTGGCCGTATGGTTGGTGTGGCCGATGATGAAGCCGATCCGCCGGTGGCCGAGTGCGATCAGGTGGCTGGTCATCTCGTCGGCCGCCTGGACGTCGTCCATGGAGACCGAGGAGGAGCGTCCGTGGTCGGTGCCGGGCGAAATCCGCACATAGGGGATGCCGCGCCGCTCCAGCTCGTCGAGCGCCGCCGCCGCGTCGGTGACCGGCGAAGACAGGATGACGCCGTCCACCTGGGTCTGGTCGATCAGGCCGCCGACCTCATCGGCCAGCTGGGTGGAGGCCGCGTCGGTGGGTTGGGCCAGCAGGCGCACGCCCTCCTCGATGCAGCGCGCCCAGACCCCGGTCTGGATCTGGTGGATGTAGTGCGGGCTGTGGTTGTCGTAGATCAGCGCGATCTGGAAGCTGCGCCGGCCGGCCAGCGTCCGGGCCGCGGCGCTGGGGCGGAAGTTGAGCTGCGCCACCGCGGCCTCGACCCGCAGCCTTGTCTCATCGGAGACATAGCGCTCTTTGTTGAGCACCCGCGAGACGGTCTTGGTCGAGACGCCGGCGATGGCGGAGACGTCCTTGATCGTCGCGCGCATGTGCTTTGGGCCTTCTCACCGCTCTGCCGATCGGCGACATAAGCCGCGTGGCGCCGTTCTGTCCAATCCTGTCCCCGCAGGGCGATTTGAGACAGGCCGGCTGGACAGGCCGAGCCCGCGCCCAGGCCTTCCTTGTCAAAGCCGTCCGCAGGGGCCTAGATCGTGGCGATGTCGTGCAGGAGGTTCGCTTTGATCACCCTCTCAGTGAACGGCAAGACCCATCAACTCGATGTCGAGGACGACGCGCCGCTGCTCTGGGTGCTGCGCGACGAGCTGGGCCTGACCGGGACCAAGTTCGGCTGCGGCATCGCCCAGTGCGGCGCCTGCACGGTGCACATGAACGGCAAGGCGCAGCGCACCTGCATCCTGCCGGCCAAGGCCGCCCAGGGCGCCGAGATCGTCACCATCGAGGCGCTGTCGCCCGATCTGCGCCACCCGGTGCAGCAGGCCTGGCTGGAGGAGGACGTGCCCCAGTGCGGCTACTGCCAGTCCGGCCAGATCATGAGCGCGGCGGCCTTCCTGAAGACCCACCCCGAACCCACAGACGCCGACATCGACGCCAATCTCACCAACCTCTGCCGCTGCGGCACCTATCCGCGCATCCGGAAAGCCGTCCATCGCGCCGCCGCGCTGGCGGCCAAGGTCAAGGCGTAGCGCCATGAACGACATCGCTTTCCAACCCAAGCTCAGCCGCCGCGCCATCCTCTGCGGGCTTTCCGCCGCCGGGGGATTGGCCATCGGCTTTCCGGTGCGCGCGGCCACGAAAGGCCTGCGCAAGGTCTCCTGGGCCGACGGCCAGGACCTGAAGCCGGAGATGACCGCCTTCCTGGTGATCGACCCGGACAGCAGCGTCACCATCCGCCTGCCGCACCAGGAGATGGGCCAGGGCACCTCGACGGCGCTCGCCATGATGGTGGCGGAAGAGCTGAACTGCGACTGGGCCAAGGTGCGCGTCGAATACGCCTCGGCCAACCGCAACGCCCGGTCGGGCATGAAGCTCTATGGCCAGATGCAGACCGTCGGCAGCGCGGGCGTGCGCTCCTCGGTCGCCATGATGCAGCAGGCCGGGGCCAGCGCCCGCGAGCGCCTGCGCCTCGCCGCCGCCCAGCGCTGGAAGGTCGACCCGGCCGATTGCAGCATCACGCCCGGCAAGTGCCTGCACAAGGCGTCGAACCGCAGCTTCACCTACGGCGACCTCGCCGCCGACGCGGCCAAGGTCAGCCTGACCGCCGAGCCGGCGATCAAGACGCCCGACCAGTACAAGCTGCTCGGCAAGTGGACGCCCAGGCTCGACACCGCCTCGAAGCTGGACGGCTCGGCGCAGTTCGGCCTCGACGCCCAGGTCGAAGGCATGGTCTACGCCGACGCCCTCAGCTGCCCCGAGTTCGGCGGCAAGCTGGTCTCGGTCGACGAAACCCCGATCCAGGGCCGCCGCGGCGTATTGGCGGTGGTGAAGACCGACGACGCGGTGATCGTCGTGGCCGACCGCTATTGGCGGGCCCGCTCGGCGCTGAACCTGCTGAAGCCGGTCTGGGCCTCCGGCGGGGCCTCGAAGGTCGACAGCGCCCAGCTCGACCAGGCCTACCGCGACGCGCTCGACGGGCCGCTGGTCCAGGCCAAGAACGTCGGCGACGCGCCGGCCACGCTGGCGGCCGCGCCCAAGGTGATCGAGGCGCTCTACGAGGCGCCCTACCTGGCGCACGCGCCGATGGAGCCCCTGAACTGCACGGTGAAGCTCGCCCCCGACCGCGTCGACGTCTGGATCGGCACTCAGGCGCCCATGGCCGTCCTGCGGCTGGCCGCCCAGCAGGCGAACGTCGCGCCGGAAAACGTCTACGTCCACAACCACTTCGTGGGCGGCGGCTTCGGGCGGCGCACCCAGCACGACGAGCTGATCCACGCCATCGCCGCGGCCAAGGCCGTGGGAAAGCCGGTGAAGCTGATCTGGCGGCGCGAGCAGGACATCCGCCGCGACCGCTACCGCCCGCAGGCCGCCGTCCGTTTCAGGGCCGCCCTGGGCCCGGACGGGACGCCCACGGCCATCGCCAGCCAGGTGGCCGTCGGCTCGCTGCTCCGCTCCCTGGGCGCCAGCAAGGTCGAGAACGGGCTCGAACCCATGGCCGTGGAGGTTATCGCCACCCACGCCTACAAGATCCCCAACAACCGCGTGGACGTGGTGCTGAAGAACGCCCACGTGCCGGTGATGTTCTGGCGCAGCGTCGGCGCCTCGCAGAACACCTTCTTCCTGGAAAGCTTCATCGACGAGCTGGCGCATGAGGCCGGGCAGGACCCCTACCAGTTCCGCCGCAAGCTGGCGGCCGACCGGCCGGACTATGTGGCGGTGCTGGACAAGGTGGCCAAGGAGAGCGGCTGGGGGACCCCGTTGCCGAAGGGCCATGGGCGCGGCATCGCCATCGTCGACACCTACGGCACCGTCACCGCCCAGGTGATCGAGGTCAGCGTCAGCGAGGCCGGCAAGCTGAAGGTGGAGCGGGTGGTCGCCGCCGTCGACTGCTACCACGCGGCCAACCCCAACACGATCGCCCAGCAGATCGAGGGCGGCATCGTCTTTGGCCTGACCGCCGCCATGCACGGCGAGATCACCATCAAGGACGGCGCCCCGGTGCAGGGCAACTTCAACGACTATCCCCTGCTGACCATGGCCGAGACCCCGCCGATCGAGACCCATCTGGTGCTGACCGGCGGGCCGCGCTGGGGCGGCATCGGCGAGCCCTCGGTGGCGCCGATCGCGCCGGCGCTCTGCAACGCGATCTTCGCCGCCACCGGCAAGCGGGTGCGCAAGCTGCCGCTGAAGAACGTGGACCTTCGGACCGTCTAGCGCGGCGCGGGGGGCGCCGGCGGCGGCAGGGTCCCGCCCTCGGCGAGGATCTTCATGTTGGCCACGCCCTTTTCGAAGGCGGTGCGGCGGCGCTGGATTTCGGCCGCCTTGGCGGCGTCGTCGCCGGGGATGCGGGAGTTGTCGTAGATCAGGGTGTAGACGATTCGGCTGGTCTTGGCGGTGAGCGGCTTCACCTCCAGCGTCCCGTGATAGAGGTTGTAGGGCCGGCCCTCATAGACCGGCTGAGTGTAGGTGTAGGAAAGGTCGGTCTTGCCGACCAGGATCTCGCGCCCGACCGTCCGCACCGCGCCGACCTCGCCGTCCTTGCCCGAGGTGATCTGGCAGCCGGTGGCGATCTGCAGCCACTCGGCGATGTCGCAGTATTTGCCGATCCGCTTCCAGACCTCGGCGGCCGGCCGTTTCACGTCGATCTGCATGGGAATGGAGACGTAGTTCGGCGCCTCGGTCTGCATCTTCGGCGGCGCCGGCGGCTGGGCGAGCGCAGCGGTTGCGGGCAGGACCAGCGCGAGCGCGCAGGCGGCTTTGACGACGGCTTTCATCGGATTTCCCCCTAGAGATGGCGCGCGATGGCGCGGTGTTATTTTCCGCCGCCGGCCGGGCCGGCCTTGCCCTGCGCCGCCGCCGCGCGTTCCTCGGCCCGGGCGCCCGACAGGATGCCGGGCAGGGCGTGGTTGCCCTCGTGGCAGGCGTATTCGTAGAGCTGGCCCTTCAGCGGCGCGAACTCGTATTCGCCGCCCCAGGGCTTGTCCCAGACCGACGGCGCCTCGACGGTGAAGCGGTAGAGCACGCGGTCCTTGCCCACGCGGGTGAAGCGCTCGGTGACCTTCAGGTCCTTCCAGGCCCCGAAATAGGCCTGGGCCTGCGGGAAGTGGTCGGTCTCGACGATCAGGGTGTCGCCCTCATAGCGGCCGATCGAGTCGCCGAACCAGGGGCGGACGTCGTCGGTGCGGTGGCGGGCGTTCAGCCGGATGTGGCGCACGTCGTGGTTCATCTCGACCACGATGCCGACCTCGTCCTTCCCCTGCACGATCAGGTAGTTGTTGTTGTACCAGCCGTTGGGGAACATCGGCGGGCCGGCGTTGCGGCCGAAGCCGATGATGCAGCGCTCGCCGACGCCGCGGCTCTCGGGATTGTCGAAGGAACCCATCTTGCCGATGGCGACGTTGCCCTGGGCGGCGAACTGGTCGAAGTCGGCGGCCTGTTTCACCGCCGTCCGCCCCGCGTCCACCGAGCCCGCGCCAGGCGGAAGCGCGTGGGCGGCCTCGCCCCTATGCGGCGGCGGCTGGCCGTCGGCGGTGGTGATCAGCGAGGTGCGCGGCTCGCCGTTCACCCGCATGACCTTGGCGCCCTGGTCGATCCAGGCGCGGTCGTAGGCCCCGACATTGTCCGAGGCGCCGCCCGCGCTGGCGGCGGTGACCGGGGCGGCGGAGGCGGCGTCCTTGGCCGCGACCGCGCCTTCCAGCAGCCTGACCTCCTCCGGGGTCTGGGCGCGGCGCGTGCCGTAGAGCGCCGGGCGCGCCTGCGGCGTGAGCGTGGTGTTGGTCCAGCTGCCGCCGAAATCCGGCTGGCCAAAGCCGTTGCGCGGCGCGTGATAGTCGCCCGCGGCGCCGCCGCCTGGGCCATCGGCCGCCTGGGCGAGGCCGGCCACGGCCAGGCCAAACGCGGCGGCGGTCAGGCCAGCGATTGTCGAGCGTCTCATGGATGCAAGTCCCCGGAGCCACATGCCCGCAGGCTCGGCCCTGGTCCGGCTCACGTCAACTGGTGATGGGGATCAACTGGAGATCGGTCACCCCGGCGTCCGTCGGGCCTAGGGCGGCGGGGCGCTGTCCGCCGCCATCGCCGGCGTCGGCCGGAAGGCCTGCGACCGGACCGCCTGGGTGCGGCCAAGTTCGAACAGGCTCGCCAGGTGGTCGGGGCGGAAGTCCAGGGGGTCCGCCGCGGCCTCTTCCGGCAGCCAGGCGATGCTGAGCGGCGCCCCGCTCCGTTCGGCGAAGACGCGCGCGGTGTCGATCTGGGTTCGGACCTCGCCCCGGCTCAGGGTGTCGTAGGCCCGCAGCAGGATCGCGCCGAACCCGCCCTTGGTGCGGGCGTAGCTGGGGTTCAGCGGCCCGTTGACGATGACGTAGAGGTGCTGCGGGCGCGTCCCGCCACTGGGCGTCCAGAAGGTCATGGCCTCGGGAATGACCACGAACGGCGACGCAACCCCGCCGTCGACGTGCAGTTCCGCCCGCTGCCCGGCCCCTCTGGGGGCGATCAGCGCCGGGGGAAAGACGCCGGGGATGCTGGCCGAGGCGAGCAGCACCTGGCGGAACAGCGTCACCGCCGCGCCATGGTCGTCCGGCGCGCGGGCGGACCGGGCGATCGCGCCCATGTCCCACAGGATGGCCTGTTGCCGGTCGAGGTCGGTGGTGACCACGACCAGGCGCCGGCCCTGGTCGTCCGCCTGCGCGATCGCCGCCAGGGTGGCGTCGTCGATGTAGCGGGCGATGATCTGAGCGAGGGGCCTGGAGCTGTAGAGGCTCGGCCGCACCAGGGCCCCGAGCCGGCCCTGCGTCACGTGCTGCAGCGCCGGGTCGTGATAGGCGGCGGCCAGTTTGCCGTCCCAAGCCGGACCCAGGAAGGCGAGCGGGGCGATCAGCGCTCCGGTGCTGACGCCGGTGACCAGGTCGAACTGCGGGCGGGTCCCGGCCTGCGTCCAGCCGACCAGAAGGCCGGCCCCGTAGGCGCCGTTGGCCCCGCCGCCGGACAGCGCCAGCACCGTGACGCCGCCCAGGCGCCGCGCCTCGCGCTGCGCCGTCCAGGCGCCGTCCCAGCGCAGGAAGGCCTCGCGGTCGGCCGACGCGAATCTCATCGCCTCAAGCGGACCGGACGGCTCGGCCGCCACGGCGCCCGCCAGGTCGGGGCGCTCGATCGACCCGCAGCCGGCGAGCAGCAGGCTCGCGGCGGCGGCCACAGCGGCGAAAAGGTGCGATGGGCCCGGCACGGCGGCCTCAGCTGATGGCGCTCCGGGGCATCAAGGAGCACCGGCGGCCCGAGATCAAGGCTGAGGGGCTTGGGCCACGCCGGCGCAGGGGCCCGCCCGCCTGGGAGGCACGGTCAGGTCCCCGAGAACGACAGGGCCGCGATGTGCTCCGCGCGGGGGAAGACGGCCGAGATCGGGGCGCACCAGTCGAACCGCTTGGCGCCCGGCGCGACGGCCAGGCCATCCTCGATCAGCTCGTGAGCCGGATCCTCGCCGTCCAGCAGCACGCGCGCGTTCGGACGGTTCTGGTCGTCGCGGGTTCCGGTCGGGGTGACCGTCACGGTGCGGACGCCGTGGACCAGCTCCTTGAGGCGATGGGCGGCCTGGCGTGAAGCCAGGGCCTCGGCGGCGCAGCGGGCGTCGGGCGAGGATTGCGGGGTGACGGCGTCGGCGAGATGGACGGTCTGGCCGTCGATGACCAGGACGTCGCTCTGCAGCACCGAGATGTGCGGCGCCGCCGGGCCGGCCTGCGTCGCCTCGATGAACTGCAGGCCCCTGGGCGCGCAGGCCGAGAGCAGGACCAGGGCCGCCAGCAGCAGGAAGCTCGCCAACCGGGCCTGGGTCCAGGCGTTGGCGGCGGCGGTTGCGAAGGTGCGGGAGGTGGTCATGGCGAGGCTGCCGGATTGGAGGGTGAAGGGGAGGAGCCCCGCGCGGCGCGGTCCGGGGGGAGGGAGACGCCGCGCGGGGCCCCTGGGACCACGCTATCCGCCGAACCGGTAGCGCAGGCCGACGGTGACCAGGGACGCGCCGAAGTCGCCGTTCACGCGGTTCCCCGCGGCGCCGAACTTCACGCTGGGCGCGCCCAGGTAGCGGTAGGCGAGTTCGCCGGTCAGCTGGTCGTTGAAGGGGTGGCTGATCCCGCCGCCGAGCTGGTAGGCGAAGGTGGTCTTTTCGCCGTGCGGGGCGGTCGCCGGGCCGCCGTCTTCCTTCACCTGGGCGATGCCGACGCCGGCGCCCAGGAAGGGCCGCCATTGGCTGTCGGGCAGGAAGTCGTAGTAGACGCTGGCGAGGCCCGCCGTGACCTTGGTGTCGCCGGCGCCGGACTTGCCGCTGTTGTCCAGGTAGAGGACCTGGCCTTCGGCGCGCCAGCCGTTGCCGAGGCTCTTGCCGGCGCCGACGTCGACGGTCCAGCCGTCGTCGCTGCGCGGGCCGTTGGTCCCGTCGATGCGGCCCGAGAAGGTCGCGCCGGCGTCGCCACGGACGTACCAGCTGTTGTCGTCGGCCGCTTGGGACGCACCCGGCGCGGCGGCGGCAGTCAAGGCGGCCGCAGCGGCCGCGGATAGGATGAGAGATTTCATTTTCTTGTACTCCGACTTGGACGTCGGCCCGTTTGCGGGCTTGTGATGTCGCAGATCGGCGCCGCGGCGCGGGTTCGCTTCCAGGAATGGCGTCAGCCTTTCAAAGGCGTGACCCAAAAGTCGCGCATTCCCGACAAGGTCTCGCCGGAATTCGCCGAGTCGCTCAGGCTGTTGCCGTCCAGATTGCCGCGCCTATCTGTGTCGCAGACGGAGAGCGTTGCGCGTGACCCTAAGAGCCTCACTGACGGCGCCCGACGGCGCCGGCCCACCCCTCGGGCTGGCCGCCCAGGGCCCCGTCACCCTGGTCGACCTGACGCGGATCTGGATCCGGCACCAGACGCTGGCGCCGTTCCGCCTTGAGTATGACGGCCGGCGGCCGATGTTGATCTTCCTGTTCAGTCCCGCCCGGCCGGCGAGCGGCGGGCCGGCCATTCCGCGCGGCGTGTTCAGCGTCCTCCTGCCAGGCCAGCCGCGCAGCCTGGAGAGCGCCGGGCCGGTTGAGACTCTGGCGGTGGCCTTCGACCTCCCGGCGGCGTGCAGCAAGGTCAAGTCGCCGGAGGCGGCGCTCTTGAGGGGCGCCGATCCCGGCGTGCGCGCCCTGGCGCATGAGATCCGCCGCGTGCTGCTGAGCGAGGGGGATCAGGCGCGGGACTATCTGGCGGGTCTGGCGGACACCCTGGTCACGCGCGCCTTGCAGGTCAGCGGCGCCGAGCCGCCGCGCCGGCGGCGCCCCGACCTCGCGCCGTTCAATCTGCGCCGCGTGCAGGAGCACATCGACAGCCGGCTCGCCGAGCGCATCACGGTGGAAGAGCTGGCCAGCGTGGCGGGCCTGAGCCGCGGCTATTTCTCCCGCGCCTTCCAGGCCGCCACCGGTGAAAGCCCGCACCAGTTCGTCCTGACGCGCCGGCTGGCCGAGGCGCGCCAGCGGCTGGAGGCAGGAGCCGAGGACCTCGCCCTGCTCGCCGTCCAGACCGGTTTTTCCAGCCATGCGCACCTGACGACCGCCTTTGGCCACGCCTTCGGCCTGACGCCGCAGGCCTATCGCCGGCGGCAGCTGGCGGGCCCCGCCGCGCCGGACTGACACGGCCGCCAACGCCGAGCGCCGGGTCGCGTGTGGCGCGCCCGGCGTCGGTGAGGGGTCTTGGAGAGGGTCCGGGCCGGGCGAGGCGCCGGCCGGTCAGGCGGCGCGCAGCTCCATGGCCACCGGCCCCGTGCTGCGGGCGCGGCGGCGGATGTCGGTGCGTGGCGCATCGGAGGCGCCGATCGGACGGCCCAGCACGGCGGACTGCACCTTGGCGAACGCCCGCGCCTCGATCTGGCGCACCCGCTCCCGGGAGACCCCATGCAGCTCGGAGAGTTCGCCGTAGGTGGCCGCTTCCTCGCGCAGATGGCGCGCCTCGAAGATCGCCCGCTCACGGGGGCTGAGCGTGGTCAGGGCGGATGTCAGCGCCTGGCGGCGGTAGTCGGTCTCCTGGCTCTCGATCAGCTCGGCTTCCGGCGAGGCCGCCTGGTCGGCCAGCTGGTCCTGCCATTCGGCGCCGCCCATTTCGGCGTCGGCCATCGGGGCGTTCAGCGAGTTGTCGCCGGCCATCCGCTGGTTCATCTCGACGACTTCCTGCGGCAGGACGCCGAGCCGCTCGGCGATCGCCTGCGCCTGCTCGGGACGCAGATTGGCGTCCTCCAGGGCGGAGATCGCCTGCTTGGCGCGGCGCAGGCCGAAGAACAGCTTCTTCTGGGCGCCGGTGGTCCCCATCTTCACCAGGGACCAGGAGCGGATGACGAATTCCTGGATGGTCGAGCGGATCCACCACATGGCGTAGGTGGCCAGGCGGAAGCCGCGATCGGGATCGAAGCGGCGCACCGCCTGCATCAGGCCGATGTTGCCTTCGGAGATCAGGTCGGAGACCGGCAGGCCGTAGCCGCGGTAGCCCATGGCGATCTTCGCCACCAGCCGCAGGTGCGAGGCTACCAGCTGCTGGGCCGCGTCCGGATCGTGGTGTTCCTGCCAGCGGCGCGCCAGCATGTATTCGTCCTCTTGCTGCAGCATGGGCATTTCGCGGATCTGGCGCAGGTAACGGCCGAGACCTTGTTCCATCGAGATCGTGGCGGCGGCTTGCATGGCGGGGTTCCTCCTCGGGCCGGCAAGGCGTTGTCCCTTGCGCACTCAGACGGTACCCAAGCTTCATGGGTCCAAAAATAGAAACTTATGAAATCTATTGTTTCTATTTTGGAGCCTAGGATCATCGCGCCGGGGGCGCGGGTCAGGATCGGCGACGCCGTGTCGCCGATCGCGGCGTTCCCAACGGCGGCGGAACGCCCAGGTGAAGGCTGCGCCTGACGCGCACCCCACGACGGGGTCTTCAGCTCATAGGAGCGAGGGGCATGGCCAACGCGATCTCCGACCACATCTCCCGGACCCTGCTGCGCAGCGACTACGCCGGCCTGAGTTCCGCCGAACGGGACCTCATCGACCGGATCGTGGAGCTCGCGCCGCAGCCGCCGCCCGACCTCGGCAGGGTGTCCCGGCTGGACGATCTGGCCGACCGGATCGCGCTGGCCATCAAGTCCTGGTGGTTCGTCGCAGGCATCGTCCTGCTGATGACCGCCTGGTTCCTGCTCAACAGTCCGCTGATGGCGCGCTTCGGCCTGGCCTTCGATCCCTATCCCTTCACCTTCCTCAAGCTGATGCTGTCGATTCTCGCCGTGGTCCAGGGCCCCATCATCCTGATCAGCCAGCATCACACCGACGCCTCGAAGCGCGCCGCCAAGAGCTACGACTCGGCGGTCGCCCTGCACGCCAAGCTGGAAATCCTGCGCCTGCATGAGCGGTTCGACGGCTTCGAGGCCGCGCTGGCGGGCCTGCGTCCCGATCCAGAAGTCTATGTCACGCCGTTCGTGGCGAAGGTCGGGTCCGGCCTGCGCCGCCCGCGCGCCGCCAACGGCGACCGCGCCTGACGCCTAGGCGGCCTTCGCCTGGGCGAGCGTGCGGGCGGGCGGCGCGTCCACCAGCACGATCTCGCAGTCCTCGATCGCGGTGAAGGTGAGCCGCGGCTCGTCCCTGATCGCCGCGCCATCGCGCGCCTCGAGGCGCACGTTGTTGACGCTCAGCACGCCGGCCGCCGCCGCCAGATAGAGGCGCCGGCCAGCGTCGGCGGCGTAGTCCAGGGCCTCGCCGCGCCGAAGCGCGGCGCCCAGGACGCGCGCCCTGGCGCGGATCGGCAGGGCCTCGGTGTCGGTCTCGAAGCCGCTGGCCAGAACGACCCACCGCCCGGACCGGTCGGCCTTGGGAAACGGCTTCGTGCCCCAGGCGGGCGATCCGCCGGACGCTTCCGGGACGATCCAGATCTGGAAGAGGTGGGTCTCGCCGGGCTCGCGGTTGAACTCGGAATGGCGGATGCCGCTGCCGGCGCTCATCACCTGGACGTCGCCCGCCGCCGTGCGGCCGGCGTTGCCCAGGGTGTCGCGGTGGCTGATGGCGCCTTGCCGGACGTAGGTCACGATCTCCATGTCCGCGTGCGGATGCGGCGGGAAGCCGGACCCGGGCGCGATCACGTCGTCGTTCCAGATGCGCAGGGCGCCCCAGCCGGCGGCCGGGTCGGTGAACGAGAAGTGGTGTTTGGCCTTCAGCCAGCCATGGTCGCTGGACAGCAGGGCGCTGAAGGGTCGGCGTTCGATCATGGCGACGCTCCGCGGTAGGGCGCGGGCCGGCGGCGCCGGCCTGAAGCCTGGCTCACAGCTGTTGTCGCCGGACCGTCCGCAAAAGGGGCCAGCCCCGAAAACCTGAGTTTCCGGAACTGACCCCTGGCGCGTCTGCGGTCCCGGCGTCTGGTTCAGGCCATGACGAAGCGGCCGGCGGCCAGGGGGCCGACGGGCAGCGCGACGAGCGGCGCGCCGATGTCGAGCGGGCCGAGGTCGACGGGGGCGAAACCGGCCGCCTCGACCAGCCGGCGCACCTGCGCCTTCGCCGCGGCGTCGTCGCCCGAGAAGAACAGCACCCGCTTGCCGCCCTCGGTGTCCGGCGACTGCAGGTCCTCGGCGCTGATGTGGTTGAAGGCCCGCACCACCCGCGCGCCGGGCACATGGTCGCGGAACACCTGGCTGGAGGGGCGGCCGCCCAGATCGATGATCTTGATGCCGAAGGCGGCCAATGGATTGCTCTCGTCCTGTCGTTCAGGGGAGTCCGCGTCGAGGAAGCTCACGGGGTTGGTGGCGTCGACCACGATGCGGCCGTTCCAGGCCGGCAGGCCACCGAGCGCCTCGCCGAGCGCCGCCCAGCGCACCGCGACGATCACCAGGTCCTTGGCGGCCGCCTCGGCGACCGTTCCGGCCGCGATCGTCGGGCCGAGTTCCTCGACGAGGCCGGCGAGGGAGGCGGGCCCGCGGCGGTTGGCGAGGGTCGCGGCGATCCCGCTCTTCGCCAGCATGCGGGCGATGCTGGCGCCCTGGGCGCCGGCGCCGATGATACCAATGCTCATGATCTCGTTCCTTGGTTGGGCTGGGGGCGCGACGAAACGCGACCGGCAGGGCCCCAGGCCCACGGGTCGGCGCCCCAGACCTGGGGGCCAGCTCGCGCCGGCGGCAGGCGCGGATTCCGCGACGCGCCGTTTCGCCGATCGCGACACGGGCGCCCGGCGCCGTTCAGGAATCGCGAACGTTGCGTCGCGTCTTTTGAGACTCCTTAGCGCCCAGGCCGCGCCCACCTGCAGTGAGTGGCGAGACCGCGCAGCGGCCGCCCTTGGAGCAACCAGGTCGCGGGGAGACACCGATCCGACGGCCAAGCTTAAGGATCAGTCCCAATGTCCAAGTCCAACGACACTGTCGCGCTCGCCGGGCGTATCCTCATCGGCGTGCTGTTCTTCATGAGCGGCCTGAGCAAGATCGCCGCCCCCGCGGCCACCCAGGGCTACATCGCCGCCATGGGCCTGCCTGCGCCTGAGATCTCCTATTTCGGCGCCATCGCCGTCGAGGTGGTGGGCAGCCTGCTGCTGATCGCCGGCTATCGGGTGCGCCCGGTGGCGATCGGCATGGCCCTCTTCACCCTGGCCACGGCCCTGGTCTTCCATAAGAACTTCGCCGACCAGAACCAGATGATCCACTTCATGAAGAACATCGCGATCATCGGCGGTCTGCTGCAAGTCGCCGCCTTTGGCGGTGGCCGCTTCTCCCTCGACGCCCGCCGCGTTCGCCGCGTTCCGGTCGCTCAGTCGTCGGTCGCGGCCTAAGCGCCGCCGCCACCGGGACGTCAGGCCGGTCCCACGGTCTGACGTCCCCACCGGCATATGGCGTTCAGCCGTCCTGCCGCCCATTTGCGATTTTTCCCTGGAGTCCCACCATGTCCGTCACCCACGCGCCTTCGCCGCGCGCCGCGGCGCCCGCCGCCCCCGACCGGCGGAGAATCTTCCACGGCCGCGGCCGCAGCCACGGCAAGATCACCCGCCTGATGTCTCCCGGAGACCTCGGCACGGTGCTGAAGCCCTTCGTCTTCCTCGATCTGTTCGACAACCAGGGGGACCGGTTCCCGACCTTCGGCCTGCATCCCCACTCCGGTCTGGCGACCTTGACCTATGTGGCCGAGGGCAGCGTCAGCTATGAGGACACCAACGGCGCCACCGGCATCCTGCGCGAAGGCGGCGTCGAGTGGATGCGCGCCGGCAAGGGCGTCTGGCACGCCGGCGGCGCCGGCGACCCCGGCCGGACCCGCGGCTTCCAGCTGTGGATCGCGCTGCCGCCGCTCCTCGAACTCGGCGGCTCGGAGAGCCTCTACCAGGGCGCCTCCGAGATCCCGCAGGTGGGGCCCGTCCGCGTCCTGCTCGGCGAATACGCCGGCGTCGCCAACGCCATCGCCCCGCCCTCGGACATGACCTATCTGGCGGTCTCGCTGCAGGCCGGGGAGACCTGGCGCTACGACCCGCCCGCGGGCCACGAGGTGCTGTGGCTGGCCATGGGCAAGGGCGCCGTCACGGCCCCGGACCTGCTCGAGCACGGCGACATCGTGATCTTCGACCGCACGGCCGGCGGGGTCAGCTTCACCGCGAAGAGCGACGCGGAGTTCGTCATCGGTTCGGCCGCGCCGCACCCGCACGACCTGGCGCTGGGCTACTATTCGGTCCACACCTCGCCGGAGGCCCTGGCGGCCGGCGAGGCGCACATCGCGCAGATCCGCGAGCGCCTGGTGGCTCAGGGCCGGCTCTAGACGCCGGCCCGCCCGCTCCCGACGGGGGTCTGACGCCTACCTTGGCGCGTAGGCCCGCAGGAAGGTGGCGACCGCGGTCGCCACCTCCTTCTCGACGGTTTCGGCGCTGGGCTCAGGCTCGAGGCCCAGCAGGCGCCGGAAGTGCAGCTCGCCCTTCATCAGGTTGAAGAACACGCCCGCGGCGTGCACCGGATCCGGCGCGCAGATGTCCCCCTTCGCGTGGCATGTGGCGAGATAGCCGCCCAGCCGTTCAGAGCCGACCTTCGGACCGGCCTGGTCAAAGCGGCGCGCCAGTTCGGGGTTGCGCCGGGATTCCTCGATGATCAGCTGAAACGTCCGCACGGCCTGATCCGAGCACATGGCCGTCACCAGCTCGCGGCCGAGTGCGGTCAGGGTGGCGTGGATGTCGGCGCCTTCCGCCTCCAGCATCAGCATGCTTTCGATCACCGAGCACTGGTCGGCGATGATGGCGTCGAAGAGATCTTCCTTGTTCTTGAAGTAGGCATAGAGGGTGGCCTTCGAGCCCCCCAGCCGCGCGGCGATCGTCGACATGGTCGCGGCGCTGAAGCCCTCCTCGAAGAAGACTTCCCGCGCCACCTGCAGAATCCGATCGCGCCGCTGATCGCGGATCGTCTGCGAAATTCCCTTTGAAACCTGCAAATCCATAAATCGTACCGTACCGTACAGTTTTCCCTTGACGCAAGCCCAATCGCCGCACCATATCGCAAAATATGAACTGTACGGTACGGTTCTAGTCCTGGCTGAAGAGCTTGCCCATGCCGCGCCTTCCTTCTCATCCCAGCCCGCGAGGCGTCGCGGGAATTCCGGTCCGCCGAGTCGCACGGCTGGCCAGTGTGGCGGCGGCTGGAGCGGCCGTGGCGGCTCTGCTGGCCGCCTGCGCGACGGTTCCGCCCACCGGTAAGATGGTGACGCCGACCGCGATCGCCAGTCTCGACTCGCAGACGTCCCTGGCCGCGGCGCAAACCCCGTGGCCGGCGGACGGCTGGTGGCGGGCCTATGGCGACACCCAGCTCGACGGCCTGATCGAGGAGGCGCTCAGCCGCTCGCCGGACCTGGCCGCCGCCCGCGCGCGCCTGGCGAAGGCCGACGCCCTGGCCGGGCAGAGCCGCGCCGCGCTCGCCCCGCAGGTCACGGCCGAAGGCTCCCTGCAGGCGGAAAAGCAGAGCTACAACAACGGCATTCCGGCCGCCTTCATCCCCCACGGCTATCGCGACAGCGCCCGCGCGGCGCTGGACTTCGGCCTCGATCTCGACCTTTGGGGCGGCAAGCGGGCGGCGCTGGCCGCCGCGGTCGGCCAGGCCAAGGCGGCCGAGGTCGACAGCCAGGCTGCGCGCCTCACCCTGTCGGCGGCCGTGGCCGAGGCCTACGGCGACCTCGCCCAGACCGAGGCCGACCTTGAAGCCGCACGCGAGGCCCAGCGGATCCGCCGGGACACCCTGACGCTGATCGAGAGCCGGTTGGGCAGCCGCCTGGAAAATCGCGGCGCCCTGCTGCGCGCCCAGTCCGGCGTGGCCACGGCCACGGCCCAGGTCGCCGCCCTGGACGAGGCGGCGGCTCTGACCCGCAACCGCATCGCCGCCCTGATGGGCGAGGGGCCCGACCGTGGCCTTTCGATCAAACGCCCCGAGGCCGCCAGCCTGCGGTCGTTCGGCTTGCCGGCCGACGTCCGCGTGGCGCTGGTGGGCCGCCGTCCGGACCTCGCGGCCGCGCGCCTGCGGGCCGAAGCCGCCGGCCAGAAGATCAAGGCCGCCAAGGCCGACTTCTATCCGAACATCCAGCTCTCGGCCTATTTCGGCCTGCAGAGCCTGGGCCTGGGCGCCTTCACCAAGAGCGGCTCGGACATCGGCGGAATCGGCCCGGCGGTCACCCTGCCGATCTTCGACGGCGGACGGCTGCGCGCGGCCTACGGCGCGGCTGGCGCCGACTACGACTCCGCGGTGGCCGACTACGACCAGACCCTGGTGCAGGCGCTGCGGGAGGTGGCCGACGCCGCCGCCAGCAGCCGCGCGCTCACCCAGCGTCTCGACGAAAGCCGCAAGGCGCTCGACGCCTCCCGCCAGGCCCACGACATCGCCCTGCAACGCTACCGCGGGGGCCTCTCCAACTACCTCGACGTGCTCACCGCCGAGGACGCCCTGATCACCGATCAGCGGGCGGTCGCTGACCTGCAGGCCCGCGCCTTCCTCCTCGACATCGCCCTGACCCGCGCCCTCGGCGGCGGGTTCAAGGCCGCCTGACCGCTCTCCATTCCGCCCCGACCGTCCTCCCCCAAAAGGCCTCCCCGCCATGTATGACTCCGAAGAAACCCACCCCGAAGCCGCCGCCACGGCCGCGCCGGAGATCCAAACCCCTGAACCGCAGGCCGCGATCGCGCCGGCCAAGCGGGGCCGCCTGTTCGCCCTGCTGGGTGGGACGGTGGCTGTTGCGGCGCTGGCGGTCGGCGGTTGGGTCCTTGTCGAGGGCGGCAAGCACGTGAAGACCGACAACGCCTACGTCGACGCCTCGACCGCCCAGGTGACGCCGCTGACCGCCGCGGCGGTGACAGCCGTGCCGGTGATCAACACCCAGGTCGTCAGGGTTGGCGATCCGCTGGTGGTGCTGGACGACGCCGACGCCCGGTTGGCGCTCGCCCGGGCCGAGGCGGACCTGGCGCAGGCCGAGCGCCGGGTGGTCGGCTATCACGCCAACGACGACGCGCTGAGCGCCGAGGTCGCCAACCGCGCCGCCCAGGTGCAAAGCGCGAGGTCGAACCTCGAGCGCGCGCGCACCGACTACGAACGGCGCCAGGGGCTCGACGCCAATGGGGCCATCTCCGGCGAGGAGCTGACCCAGGCCCGCAACGCTCTGGACACCGCCCAGGCGGCGGTCACCGCGGCGGCCGCTCAGCAGCGCGCGGCCGAGGGCCAGCGCGCGGTCAACGCCGCCCTGATCTCCGGCGCCGGCGAGAATCCCGAAGTCGCCGCCGCCCGGGTCCGCGTCGACCAGGCGCGCCTCGACCTGGCGCGCACCGTGATCCGCGCGCCGATCGCCGGCGTGGTGGCCAAGAACGACGTGCAGATCGGCCAGCGCGTGCAGGTCGGCCAGCCGCTGATGAGCATCGTTCCGGTGGACCAGGCCTATGTGAACGCGAACTTCAAGGAACAGCAGCTGCGCAAGGTCCGGATGGGCCAGCCGGTGGAACTGACCTCCGACCTCTACGGCGGTGGGGTGAAGTACCACGGCTCCGTCGTCGGCGTGTCCGGCGGCACCGGTTCGGCCTTCGCGGTCATCCCGGCCCAGAACGCCACCGGCAACTGGATCAAGGTTGTCCAGCGCCTGCCGGTGCGGATCGCCATCGATCCGCGCGACCTCAAGGTTCACCCCTTGCGGGTCGGCATGTCGATGAACGCCCAGATCACGACCGGCAGCTAAAGTCTCCAAGGACCGTTTATCATGGCTTCGCAATCGACCAAGGCCCGCGGCGCGCCGCTGACCGGCGGCGCGCTCTGGGCCGCCGGAGTCCTCCTGGCGCTCGCCAACTTCGTGGCCGTGCTGGACCTCAGCATCGCCAACGTCTCGGTGCCGAACATCTCCGGCGCGCTCGGCGCGTCCACCAGCCAGGGCGTGTGGATCATCACCTCCTACGCCGTCGCCGAGGCGATCACCGTGCCGCTCACCGGCTGGCTCGCAGGGCGGTTCGGGGCGGTGCGGACCTTCGCCACGGCGCTGATCGGCTTCGGCCTCGCCTCGGCGCTCTGCGGCATGGCCCCGTCCCTGGGCTTCCTGGTGGCGTTCCGCGTCATCCAGGGCGTCACCGGCGGCCCGCTGATGGCGCTCTCCCAGACCCTGCTGCTGCAGATCTTCCCGCCCAAGCAGCAGCCGGCGGCCATGGGCCTCTGGGCGGTGACCACCCTGGTCGCGCCGGTCTGCGGCCCGGTGCTCGGGGGCTATCTGTGCGACACCTTCGGCTGGGGCTCGATCTTCATGGTCAACGTCCCGGTGGCGATCCTGGCCGGCGTGCTGGTGTGGCGCACGCTCTCCCGCTACGAGGGCGAGACGAAGAAGGCGCGCTTCGACTCGGTGGGCCTGGGCCTGCTGATCGTCTGGATCGCGGCCCTGCAGATCCTGCTGGACCTGGGCAAGGACCGCGACTGGTTCGCTTCGCCGCTGATCGTGACGCTGGCCGTCGTGGCCGCGCTGGGCTTCGCCGCCTTCATGATCTGGGAACTGACCGAGAAGAACCCCATCGTGAACCTGCGGGTGTTCCGCCATCGGGGGTTCAGCGCGTCGATGGTCACGCTCACGCTCACCATGGGCGCCTTCTTCGCCACCAATGTGCTGACCCCGCTCTGGCTGCAGTCCAACATGGGCTACACCGCCACCTGGGCGGGCTACATCACCGGCCTGATCGGCATCCTGGCCATCGTCAGCGCCCCGATCACCGCCCAGGTCATGACCAAGACCGACCCGCGCCGCATCCTGTTCGCGGGCGTGGCCTGGCTGGCCGTCACCACCTTCATGCGCAGCCACGGCCTGTCGCAGATGACCTTCTGGCAGATCGGCGTCTGGCTGTTCGTCGCCGGCGCGGCGATGCCGATGTTCTTCCTGCCGGTGACCACCGTGGCCCTGGGCGCGGTGAACCCGGAGGAGACGGCCGACGCCTCAGGCCTGCTGAACTTCCTGCGCACCATCGCCGGCGCGGTCGCCACCTCGATCGTCAGCACCGTCTGGGAGAACAACGCCACCCGCAACCACGCCGATCTGGCCGCGACCATGCCGGGCGCTCAGACGACCGTGGACAGCCTGACCGGCCCGGCGATGAATTCGGCGGCGGCGTTGGGCACGGTGAACGACCTGGTCGGCGGCCAGGCGGTCATGCTGGCCACCAACCAGCTGTTCCTGGCCTGCGCGGTGGTGTTCGCGATCGCCGCGGCCCTGGTCTGGATCACGCCGCGCCCGACCCGGGCGGTGGACGCCAGCGCCGCGCACTAGGGCCGGGTCGGCGGCCGGCCGTCCGCATCAGACGGCCGCTCACCAGACGCGCATGCCGCCGTCGACGACGATGTCGACGCCGGTGACTTGCCTGGCTCCTGGTTGCGTTCAGGCGCGGCCGGCGTGGGCGCTGGCGGCGATGGCCGCCGCCGGCGCATGGCCCTCATGGTGGTGGATCGCCACGCTCGCGGCGGTGAGCACGCCCCATCCGATCAGGCCCATGAGGGCCAGGCGCGCCCGCGCGCGCCGGATGCTGACGTGGAGCGGTTGGGGCGGGCGTCCGGACATCTGCGGAACCTCCGTAAGGCGGGCGGTGCGCTCGCCACGGACGTCATCTGGGGCCGCGGGGCAGGCCTGGGCAGCGCCGGAATCCGCGACGCCCCGTTCCACGTCCCGCGCCTACCCGCCGTTCCGCGGGCTCCACAGCTTGTGCGGCGTAACCCCGCCGCCAGGAGCCGCGATCATGAACGTCCAGCCCATCGACCTTGCCGCGTCGGCCGCCCGCCGGCCGGAGCCCGACCTCGCCCTGGTGCCGCCGGCCACCGCCGCGGTGCGGGCGCGGGAGCTGATGGCCGAGGCGCGATCCGCCGCCCTCGACAACCTGGCCGCCCTGGCCGCCGCTCTAGAGAGCGCCCGCGCCCTCGCGGACTCCGTCGTCGACGGCGGCGATCTCTACGGCGTCGGCCTTCGCGACCTCAGCCGCCGGCTGTCGGAGGACCTGCTGGGCCGCGAACGCAGCCTGCAGGCGCTGGCCGAGCGCGAGCAGCGCGGCCTGCTGGCCCACTAGGCCGGCGCGTTCGTTCGCTAGAGACGGACGCCGCTGCGTTCGCCGAACCGCTCGATCAGCAGATCGGTCAGCACCCGGATCTTGCGTGGCACGTGGTCGCCCGGCGGGCGCACCACATAGAGCCCGCCTTCCGGCGCCGGGTAGTCCGGCAAGACCTCGACTAGGTCGCCCGCCGCGAGGCGCGGGCCGGCCAGAAAGTCCGGGGCCAGCAGGATTCCCAGCCCCTTCACCGCCGCCGCCATCAGCGCCTCGGCGTTGTCGGCCGAGAAGCGCGCCCGCGGCCGCACCGTCACGACGTCCGTCCCGTTCCGCAGCCGCCATTCGCCGCGTTGGGCGATGATCGCCTCGTGCTCCAGCAGGTCGGCCGGACTCGTGGGCGCGCCCGCCCGGGCCAGGTAGTCGGGGCTGGCCACCAGGCGGCCATGGACCGGGGCGATCCGGCGCGCCACGAGGCTGGAGTCGGGCAGGTAGCCCAGGCGCACCGCCACGTCGAAACCCTCGCCCACCAGGTCGACGAACCGGTCGGCATAGGCGGCGTGGACGTGCAGCCGCGGATGCTGCAGGGCGAGATCGGCCAGCACCGGCGCCAGGTGGGTCGGTCCGAAGGACAAGGGTGCGGCGATCCGCAGGCGTCCTCGCACCTCGCCGTCGGCCGAAAGCGCGTCCTGGGCCGCATCCAGCTCGGCCACCACCCGCTGGGCGTGCTCGCGGAACGTCACGCCCGCCTCGGTCAATACCGCGCCGCGCGTCGTGCGCGACAGCAGCTGCGCGCCCAAGGCCGACTCAAGCCGGCTGAGTTGGCGGCTGACGATCGACTTCGAAAGGCCAAGGCGGCGGCCGGCTGGCGTGACGCCGCCGGCTTCCGCCACTTCCAGGAAGGTCCTGAGGTCGTCCGTATCGATCATCGGCGTTCCAGATTCAGCGACGCGACGGTGCGGAATGCGACGCTACTTCGGCGTTTGCGGCGACGCCAGTTGTGGGAGGAACCCAGGAGCAACTCCCATGTCCAAACTGCTTGTTCTCAAGAGCTCGACCACCGGCCCCACCTCGGTGTCGAACCTCCTCGTCGAAGACATCGTCACCCGTCACCTGGACCTCGATCCCGCGACCGTCGTCACCGAGCGCAATCTCGCGCTCGACCCCCTGCCGCACCTGACGGCCATGAACGTGGATGGGGTGCGCGCCCACGCGGTCACCGACCTCGAAGTCGAGACCCGCGACGCCTCGGACCGGCTGATCGCCGAACTGTTCGACGCCGACACCCTGGTGATCGGCGCCCCGATGCACAACTTCAGCGTCCCCACCACCCTGCGCGCCTGGTTCGACCATGTGCTGCGCCCGCAGGTGACCTTCGGCTACTCCTCGGCCGGGCCGCAGGGACTGGTGACCGGCAAGCGGGCGATCCTCGCCCTGGCCCGGGGCGGCCCCTACGCGGAAGGCCAGCTGGACCACCAGGAAACCTACCTGCGTGAGCTCCTGGCCTTCATCGGCATCACCGACGTCGAGGTGATCCGCGCCGGGCGGACCGCCATGGGCCCCGAGGCGCGCGAAGCCTCCACCGCCGCCGCCCGCGCCGATATCGCCGGCCTCATCGGCCAGCGCCTGGCGGCCTAGCGCCGCCCGCCCCGGCCGGCTCCCCAAGGCCGGGGCCGCTTTTCGGGTTCCTCGGGGGCCGCGAGGGGCGGCGCTGGCAGGCCGTTCAGGCCGGCGCCTGACCGGCCGCCGGCGCGCGGCGCGGCGCGAGCTTCTCGGCGACGAAGTCGCTGAGCGCCTCCACCCGCTTCGGCCGCCGGCCGCCGGGCGGCGAGACCCAGTGCACCGCCCCGCCGCTGACCTTCCACTCCGGCAGCACCACCTCCAGACGCCCGTCATCCAGGGCGTCGCGCAGGATGAAGTCCGGCAGGATGCCCAGGCCGCTGCCGGCGGTCAGCAGCGGCATCATCGCGTCGCCATTGTTGACCCTCAAGGGGCCGGTCGGGCGCACGGTGGCCGTATCGCCGGCCTCGTGGCTGAAGTGCCAGGTGTCGCCGACCGTCGAGGCGTAGCCGATGCAGCGGTGCTCGCTCAGCCGCAGGGGATGGCTCGGGCGGCCATGCTCGGCAAGGTACTTCGGCGCGGCGACCAGATAGCGCGGCATGGGCGCGAGCGTGCGCGCCAGGAGCGAGGAGTCGGGCATGTCGGCGATGCGGATGGCCGCGTCGAAGCCTTCGCCGACGATATCCACATGGGCGTCGCTCAGATGCAGGTCGATCGAGACCTCGGGGAAGCGCTCCAGGAATTCGGGAAGGATCGGGGCGATCCGCAGCACGCCGAACGACATCGGCGCCGCCAGGCGGATGTGGCCGCGCGGGGCGGCGGCGTTGGCGATGCCCTCGGCCTCGGCGGCTTCGCCTTCCGCCAGGATGTGGGCGGCGCGTTCGGCGAGTTGCTTGCCAGCCTCGGTCAGCGACAGCCGGCGCGAGGTGCGGTTGAACAGCCGCGCGCCCAGCTTGACCTCCAGCCGGCTCACCGCCTTGGACACCGTGGCCTTCGACAGCTGCAGCTCTCCAGCCGCCCGCGCGAAGGATTGCATCTGCAGGACCTTGGCGAAGATCGCCAAGCCCTCGAAGTCCGGCAGCTTCGACATGTCGGTTTCCGCAACGATCCAGGTCGTCGATTTCTATTTCTGATTCATAGCCCTGTCGACGCCAGGCTCGGACCGTTGCGGCGCCGGGAACACCGGGTCGCTGGCCGCGCGGCTACCCGGCGGGCCGGGACGGGCCCAGATGTTGCGGGTGAGGCGCCACCGCGGCGCGTCCCCCTCACAGGAGCTTTCGATGTTCCGCCCGATCGTCCCCGCGGCTCTCTCCCTCGCCCTGGCGCTGGCTTTGGCGGCCTGCGCGGCGTCCCCCGCGCCAAGCGCCGGAGCTTCGTCGGCGCAGCCCATCGCCGAAGTCCAATCCGGCGATCACCTGGTGATCGGCGGTCAGACGATCGTCCTGGCTGACGCCGAAACCCCCCAGGCCGGCGACTACGCCATGTGCCGGGCTGAAGCGGTCGCCGCGCAACAGACGGCGGCAAGGGTTCGCGCCCTGCTCGCCGACGCCCGCCAGGTCGAGGTCCATCGGGTTGCCAAGGGCCATCGGGCGCTGGTGCATGTGGATGGGCTGGACCTTGGCCTGACCCTGATCTCCGAGGGGCTCGCGGTTCGCCGGGGTCCCGCGGCGACGAACTGGTGCGTCTCGACGCGCCCGTGGAGCCAGCTCTCGGCGCGCCGGCCGCTTGTCAGCCCGGTTTGGGGCGGCCACGCCTGATCCCGCGCCGGCCAGGGCTCGCGACCGTAGCCCAGACGGCGTGGCGGTGCGCGTCAGTCCTCCGCAATCTGGCTGCGGTTGCGGGTCTCAGGCATCCGCAGATAGACCGCCAGCGAAACGCCAATCATCACGGTGACATAGATATAGAAGCCGCTCTCCACCCCGCGGCTCTTGAACCACAGCGCGACATATTCCGCCGTGCCGCCGAACAGGGCGTTCGCGACCGCATAGGGCAGGGAGACGCCGAGCGCGCGGATATGGGCGGGGAACAACTCGGCTTTGACCACCGCGTTGATCGCCGTGTAGCCGGTGACGATCAAGAGGCCGCCCAGCACCAGCAGGAAGGCCAGGAAGCTGCTCGATACGGTCTCAAGCGACTTGAAGATCACCCAGGTGAGGGCGACGCCGCCGATCCCGAAGCCCACCAGCAACGGCTTGCGCCCGACCCGGTCGGACAGCGCGCCCGCCGCCGGCTGGGCCAGCATATAGACCAGGAGCGCGGCGGTGGTGATCTCGGTGGCCGATTCCCGGCTGAACCCCGAGGTGTTGACCAGGAACTTCTGCATGTAGGTCGAGTAGGCATAGAAGGCGAGCGTGCCGCCGGCGGTCATGGCCGCCACCGTCGCGGCCTCCCGCGGGTGTTCGCGCAACAGCAGCCAGCCGCTGGAGGCCGGTCCAGCCCGCTTCTGGGCGGCCTTGTAACTGGCGGTCTCCGCCAGGCCGCGGCGCAGGTAGAACACCGCGATCGCCAGCACCCCGCCGATGGCGAAGGGGATGCGCCAGCCCCAGGCCTCCAGGTCCTTGACCGGCAGCACGCCCTGCAGGAGCAGAAGCACGCTGAGCGCGATCAACTGGCCGCTGATCAGGGTGACGTACTGGAAGCTGGAATAGAACCCGCGGTGGCGCCGCCCCGCCATCTCCGAGAGATAGGTGGCCGAGGCGCCGTACTCCCCGCCCACCGACAGCCCCTGCATCAGCCGGGCGAGCACCAGAAGGGCCGGCGCGGCGACGCCGATGCGGCTGTAGCCCGGCGTCACGGCGATCAGGAGCGAGCCCGCGCACATCAGGCTCACCGAGACCACCAGACCCGCCTTGCGGCCCCGGCGGTCCGCGTAGACACCCATGATCCAGGCGCCTATCGGGCGCATGATGAACCCCACAGCGAACACCGCCGCCGCGCTGAGCAGCTGGGCGGTGGGGTCGTCCGACGGGAAGAAGACCGGCGCGAAATAGAGGGTGAAGGCCGAGTAGACGTACCAATCGTACCACTCGACGAGATTGCCCGCGGACCCGCCGATGATCGACCTCAGCCGCTGCCCCCGGCCGGGCGCGACCTCACCGTGAACCTGCCCAACGCTCAACTGCAAACCTGCGTCCCCCGCCCTGTCGCCTACCGAAAAAACGGTCGGCGGACAAAAATCCACCATGCGCCGAAGGCTGGGGCCGGACCGCCGCGTGGTTGCTGGACAAGCGCCATGAACTATGGATCGCTCGGAGGTCGGGATGGGGGCTCGGCTCCTGAACGGGGGACCCGGCCGTGGACGAGCTGGTCAAGCGTCTGGAGTGGTTCAAGGCGGTGATCCTGCCGCAGGAAGCCGCGCTGAAAACACGCCTGCGGCGGCTGTGCCCGCCGGGTTTCGATGTCGAGAACCTGGTCGCCGAGAGCCTGGCGCGCGCCTACACGGCCGCTGACATCGACAGGATCACCTATGGCCGCGGCTATCTGTTCGCGATCGCCCGGAACCTGCTGATCGATGCGGCGCGGCGCGACACCATTGTCTCGCTCGACTTCGTCGCCGACCTCGATAATTTGCGCGCCGCCGACAACACGACGGAGGCGGCGATCTCGGCGCGGGCCGAGCTTCGCTGGCTGCAGGCGTTCGTCGACACCCTGCCGCCCCAGTGCAGGCGCGTGTTCCTGCTGCGGCGGGTGCACGACCTTTCTCTCGGGGAGATAGCGGGTGAGATGGCTTTGTCCGTTTCTACGGTGGAGAAGCATCTCGCCAAGGCGGTGATGCTTCTGGCCAAGGCCTTGGCCGAACGCGAGGAAAGCGGACTTGAGCGAACGACCCGCGACTCCGGACGAACGGCAGGCGATCGACGCCGAGGCCTCGGCGTGCGTCGCTAGGCTGCAGGCCGAGCCGGGCGCCGCCGAGCGCCAGGCCGTCTGCGACTGGATCAACGCCGACCCGCGCCACGCCGTGGCCTTCGCCAGGGCTGAAGCGGCCTGGGAAATGTCGCAGCGGCTGTGCGCCGACCCGCCGGTGGTGGGCGCGCTCCCCTGGGCCGGCGACGACGTGGTGGCCATGCTCTTGTCGCGGCGCGGCCTGGTGGGCGGCCTGCTGGCCGCCTCCTCCGCCGCCGTCGTGGCCACCGCCGCCTGGCGTTACGAGAGAGACGTCCAGCTTTACCGCACCCAGATCGGTGAGCGTCGCATCGTCGTCCTGAGCGACGGTTCGCGGGTGCAGCTGAACACCGGCTCGACCATCGAGGCGGCGATGACCGCCAAGGCCCGGAAGATCCGGCTGGTGCGCGGGGAAGCGCTGTTCGAGGTGGCCCACAACAAGGCCCGGCCTTTCCTGGTCGACGCCGGGACCGCCCAGCTTCGCGCCGTCGGCACCGCGTTCAACGTGCGCATTCGCGACGAGGTGGTGGAGCTCACGGTCACCGAAGGGGTGGTGGCGGTCAGCTCCGGCGGCCAGGTGCTGCGCAGCGCCGCCGCGCCGCACATCGCCGCCGGCGGCGGGGCGGTGATCCGCCCAGGCGCCGTGGCGCCGACCCAGCTCGACGATGCCGAGATGCGCCAGCGGACGGCCTGGCGGGAAGGCGTCATCGAACTGGACGGCGAGACGCTCGCCCAGGCGGTCGAGGAGTTCAACCGGTATCGCAGCGCCCCGATCATCCTGGGCGACGCGCGGCTCGCCAACATCCGCGTCGGCGGCCGCTTCGAGGTGGACGAGGCCGACAAGTTTCTCCTCGCCCTGGAGACCGGCTTCCCGATCCGCGCCATGCCCGCGTCCGACGGCAGCCTGCTGCTGGTCGCCAAGCCGTGATCCGCGCACCGACAAAATTTTCCACCGTAAGATAGCGGTTCGCCGAGCCCCCGCCCGTTCATCAGAACGACATATGTCGACTCTGGCGCAGGGGGCTTCCCAGACATGACGATCCACTTCCGGCGTGGCGCATGGCGCCATCAGATACTCTCCAGCGCGATGGCGGTCGCCGCGGCGAGCGTCGCCCTGCCGGCCGCGGCCGCGGAGTCCGCGGACTTCCACATCGCCGCCCAGCCCGTGCAGAGCGCGCTTAAGGCCTTGTCCGAACAGTCGGGCGCGCGACTGCTCTATCCCTTCGACGAGGTCGCCGGTCTGCGCTCGCAGGCGGTGAGCGGACGTATGTCCACGCGCCAGGCGCTGGAGAAGATCATCGCCGGCACGCCGCTGAAGATCGCCATGATCCAGGACGGGCTGATCGCGCTGACCGGCCCCGCGCAGAGCGGGGGACTGATCAAGACCAGCGCCGGCGCCGGCGCCGCGCCTCTGTCGGCCACGGCGGCGGCGACGCCCGCGGCCGCCACCGGCGACGCCACGGGCGCCGCCTCGCCCAAGGTCAGCGACGTTCAGGAATTGATCGTCACCGGCGTCCGCGGGGCGCCGCGCACGGTGACCGACAGCCCCACGCCGGTGGACGTCATCAGCAACACTGAGCTGGAGAAAACCGGACGCATCGGCGCGCTTCAGGCGCTCTCGACGCTCGTGCCGTCATTCAACCTGCCGGCGCGCGCGGGGGGCGGCACCGCCACGGTGATCGCCACCGGGGGCCTGCGGGGCTTGAACCCGGACCAGACCCTGGTCCTGGTGAACGGCAAGCGCCGTCATAAGACCGCGCTGATCAACGCCGTTTCCTCGCTCTACAACGGTTCCGTCCCCGCCGACCTCGACATGATCCCGACCTCGGCGATCGGCCGCATCGAGGTGCTGCGCGACGGCGCGGCGGCCCAGTATGGGTCCGACGCCATCGCCGGCGTCATCAACATCATCCTGAAGGACACCGAGGGCGGCTTCGTCTCGGCGAGCGACGGTGAGAACTTCGACCGCCACGACGGGCGCCTGATCCAGGTGCAGGGCGACTACGGCGTGAAGTTCGCCGACGACAAGGGGTTCGTGAATCTGTCGATCGCCACCAAGGAACAGGACCTCTCCAACCGCGCGATCCCCGTCGATCCCTCGGTGCAGATCTATCCGAAGCTGGTGCCGTCCGGCCTGCCCGACCCGCGCGAGCTGACGGTCAATCGGCTGGTCACGCTCAACTACGGCGTCCTGCCCCAGGAAGGCGTGAACTTCGGCTGGAACGGCCACTACGACCTGTCCAGCGGCGCCGAGGTCTATTCCTTCGGCACCCTCGGCCACCGGCTCACCGACCTGCCCTTCACCTTCCGCTCGCCCAACAACGTCAACACCCTGCCGCAGATCTATCCCGAAGGTTTCAGGCCCGACCTGGTGATCCGCGAACTCGACTACGAGGCGGCTATCGGCGTCCGCGGCGACTGGAACGGCTGGTCCTGGGACCTGTCCACGGACTTCGGCTCCAACCACGCCACCGAAAACACCTCGGATACGCTGAACGCCAGCCTGGGCCCGACGAGCCCCACCAGCTTCTACGTCGGCGCGCTTACGTCGACGGAGTGGGACACCTCCATCGACCTGACCAAGGCCTACAAGCTCGCCAACGACGGCAACCTGCAGGTCTCTCTCGGCGCCCAGTACAGGCGCGAGACCTACCGGGTCGACGCCGGCGACCCGAACAGCTATGCGGCCGGCCTCTATGTGATCCCGGCCGGTCAGCCCTTCGCCGGCCAACGGCCGGCGACGGAGGCCCAGGCCACGCCGGGCTTCCAGCCGAGCGACGCGTCGTCCTCGAGCCGCGGCAGCTACGCCGCCTATGGCGAGCTGGACTGGACGCCGAGCAAGCGCTTGGACCTGGGCGTTGCAGCTCGATATGAGGACTATGACGACGGCTCGGGCGACACCTTGGTGGGCAAGGCCAATGGGCGCTTCGCTTTCACCGACTGGCTGGCGATCCGCGGCGCGGTGTCCACCGGTTTTCGCGCGCCGGGCCTGGCCCAAGAGCACTACGCAGCCTCATCGAGCCAGTTCCGGCTGGTGAACAGCGTCCTGGATCTCCTGCTGATCAAGACCTTGCCGGTGAGTTCGCCCTCGGCGATCGCGCTGGGCGCCAAGCCCCTGCAGCCGGAGACCTCGACCAACTACAGCCTGGGCCTTGCCTTCGATCCGACGTCGTCGCTGACGGTGACGCTCGACGCCTACCGCATCGACATCGACAAGCGGATCGCCATCACCAGCACGCTGACCGGCGCGGCGGTCAGCAACATCCTGATCGCCCACGGCCTGTCCGGCGACCTTTCCGCCCAGTACTACACCAACGCCATCGACACCGAGACCAACGGCGTCGACCTCGTGGCCACCTGGCGGCACGACTTCGGCGATTGGGGCGCGCTGCACGCCAGCGCGGGCTACAACTACAACAAGACCAAGATCACCGGGATCATTCCCAATCCGCCGGCGCTGAGCGCACTCGGCCCGACCTTCGTGCTCTTCGATCGCGCCAGCCAGAGCAACCTGACCACCGCCTTCCCGAAGGACAAGATCGCGCTCGAGGTCAACTGGACCTTGGGGAATTGGTCGGTGAATGCGCGCGACACCCGCTTCGGGACCTACACGATCCTGCAGGACACGCCCTCGCAGGACCGCTCGTTCGGGGCCAAGTGGATCGCCGACCTCGAGGTCGCCTACAAGCTGCCGCATGACGTGACGCTGGCGGTCGGCGCCAACAACCTGTTCAACGTCTATCCGGACGCCAACGGCATCTTCAACGCCACGACCGGTTCCGGGCAGTATCCCGGCACCTCGCCCATGGGCTTCACCGGCGGCTCCTACTACGGCCGCATCCAGTGGAATTTCTGATCCGGCCGGGAGTCAGACCTGATGCGTAAACGGACCTTCCTCGGCGCCTCGCTGTTCCTGGGGTTGGGCGGCCTGCCGGCGGTGCTGGCGGGCGTGGCCGATGCGGCGGCGCCTAAGAAGAAGGCCGTCCACGGCCGCGGCGAGATCCTCTGGGACACCTATGGCGTGCCGCACGTCTACGGGAAGGACGAGGCCTCGGTGTTCTACGGCTTCGGCTACGCCCAGGCCCAGAACCACGGGGACATCGTCGTCCATCTCTATGGCGAGGCGCGCGGCCGCGCCGCCGAGTACTGGGGCCCGCAGTTCGCGGCCTCTGACCGCTGGATGCTCTCCAACGATGTGCCGGCCCGGGCGCTCGCCTGGTACAAGGCCTCGACCCCTCAGTTCCGCAAGGACCTCGACGCCTTCGCCGAGGGGATCAACGCCTACAACGCAGCCAACCCCGGCAAGATCGATCCGAAGATCGCCGTGGTGCTGCCGGTCAGCGGCGTCGACGTCATGGCCCACGCCCACCGGCTGATGAACTTCATCTACGTCGCCCCCATGGAGCGGACCATGGGCGCGCCGGTCCCAGGCGCCGGCAACAACGGCTCCAACGCCTGGGCCGTGGCGCCGTCCCACTCGGCCAGCGGGAACACCATGCTGCTGGCCAATCCGCACCTGCCCTGGCCGACCAGCTACTTCACCTATTTCGAGGCCGACCTGAATGGGCCCGGCATCAAGATGTACGGCGCGACCCAGGTGGGCCTGCCGGTCCTAAGATTCTGCTTCAACGATCACATGGGCTTCACCAACACCGTCAATTCCATATTGGGCGCCACCAACTACGAACTGAAGCTCTCCGGCGACGGCTATCTGTTCGATGGCAAGGTGCTGCCGTTCAAGACCCGCACCACCAGCTTCAAGGTCAAGCAAGCGGATGGCTCCCTGAAGACCGAGAGCCTGACGATCCGCGAGTCAGTGCACGGCCCGGTCTTCACGCGCGCCGACGGCAAGACCCTGGCCCTGCGCGTCGCCGGTCTCGACCGGCCCGACGGTCTCAAGCAGTACTGGGACATGGGGATGTCGAAGAACTTTGCGGAGTTCGAGACCATCCTGAAGCGGCTGCAGGTGCCGACCTTCAACATCGTCTACGCCGACAAGGCCGGCCACATCCAATACATGGACAACGGCATCCTGCCGAAGCACCCCAAGGGCGACATGGCCTTCTGGCGCGGCGACGTGCCCGGCGACACCTCAGAGACGCTGTGGACCGAGGTGCACAGCTACGCGGACCTGCCCAAGGTCGTCGACCCGCCCACCGGCTGGATCCAGAACACCAACGATCCGCCCTGGGTCGCCACCTATCCGCAGGTCATCCGTTACGAGGACTATCCGTCCTATGTGGCGCCGCCCGGGCCGGAATCGCTGCGCTCGCAGCAGTCGGCGCACCTGCTCGCTGACGACAAGAAGCTGAGCTACGACGACTTCGTCGCCCACAAGCTGTCGACCCACACGCTGATGGCCGACCGCGTCCTGCCGGACCTGGCCGCCGCCGCCCAGGGCGATCCCGATCCGGAGGTCCGGGCGGCGGTGAGCCTGCTGAAGGCCTGGGACCGCCAGACCGTCGCCGACAGCAAGGCGGCGCTGCTGTTCGAGACCTGGGCCAATCTTTTCGCGCCCAACAACTTCACCAGCCTCGCCAACTACAAGGTCAAATGGCAGGCCGCCGATCCCATCGGCACGCCCAAGGGGATCGCCGACCCGGCCAAGGCCGTGGCGATGCTGAAGGCCGCCATCGTCGAGATGAAGCAGCAGTACGGCGCCATCGACCGCCCCTTCGGCGAGGTCTCGCGCTTCGCCATCGACAAGGTCGACCTGCCCGGCAACGGCGGTTTCGGCAACACCGGCATCTTCCGCACCATCACCTGGGGCCCGCTCAAGGACGGCAAGCGCGTTCCGGTGCACGGCGAGACCTGGGTGTCGCTGGTGGAGTTCTCAACCCCGATCAAGGCCAAGGGCCTGATGAGCTACGGCAACGCCAGCCAGCCCGGCTCGCCGCATCGCTCCGACCAGTTGCAGCACCTATCCGACAAGACCCTGCGCACGCTCTGGTTCGCCCGCGCCCAGGTCGAGCAACACCTCGAAGGCCGCACGGCCCTCTAAAGGAGATGAAGATGATCCGCCGCACTGCGCTCCTCGGCCTCGCCGCCGCCTGCGTTCTCACCGCCGCCCCGGCCCTGGCCGCCAACCCGCATGACGGCAACTGGACAGCCGTTGTCTCCAAGGCGCCGGGCAGCACGATTCCCGAGGGCTTCAAGCTGACCATCAACTTCAAGTTCGGCGACAACCACCTCGTCTACCACTCGGCCAACACCACCAACGCCGCGAAGCCCTATATCAGCGACCACGAGACCACCCTGGACGGCAAGGTCGCGCCCTTCCCGAACCAGGAGCGCTTCAACCAGGTGTCGGTGACCCAGACCGACCCCGACAACCTGCAGATCCTCAAGATGAAGGACGGCGACGTCATCGCCGGCGAGTTCTGGACCTTCAGCAAGGACGGCAAGACCGCTGTGCGCCGCGGGATCGGCAAGAATCCCGACGGCAAGTCGCATGCCTATCAGGAGCACTTCGTCCATCAGTAGTCCGGAGGGGATGAGCTCCTGACGACGACGAGGTTCAGCGGCGCCGTCAGACTGATTGGTTGGCGGCCCGGGAGGGACTCGAACCCCCGACCTTAGCTTTAGGAAAGCTCTGCTCTATCCGGCTGAGCTACCGGGCCACGCGAGGCGCGTGATAGCCTAACCGGAGGGGCGTGGGAACGCCGGGAGTCGGGGGTAGGTCGGCGGATGGGTTTCTTGCGGGTTTTCCGGCAGCTCTGGGTGCAGGTGCTGATCGGCACGGCGCTGGGCGCGCTCGTCGGCTGGCTCTGGCCGCACTTCGGCGCCTCGCTCAAGCCGCTGGGCGACGCCTTCATCAAGCTGGTCAAGATGGCGATCGCGCCGGTGATCTTCTGCACGGTGGCCGCCGGCATCGCGCGGATGGGCGACCTGAAGGCCTTCGGGCGGCTGGGCGTGCGGACGCTGGTCTATTTCGAGGCGGTCTCGACCTTCGCCCTCCTGATCGGCCTGGTGGTCGGAACCGTGCTGCATCCGGGCGCCGGCTTCAACATCGACCCCAGGACGCTGGATCCCTCCATCGGCGCCGGCTACGCGGCCAAGGCCGCGCACGGCGAAAGCCTGGTCGACCACCTGATGAACCTGATCCCGGACACCTTCCTGGGCGCGTTTGCCGGCGGCGACCTCCTGCAGGTGCTGCTGATCGCCATCCTGACGGGGTTCGCCTGCACGGGCCTTGGCGCGTTCGGCGACAAGACCGCCGGCGTGCTGGAGGGAGTCGCCAAGCTGTTCTTCGGGATCATCGGGGTGATCGTGCGGCTGGCGCCCCTGGGCGCCTTCGGCGCCATGGCCTTCACCATCGGCAAGTTCGGCGTGGCGTCGCTCGCGCAGCTGGGCGCGGTGGTGGGGACCTTCTACCTGACCAGCCTGCTGTTCGTGCTGATCGTGCTGGGGGTTATCGCCCGGCTGAGCGGCTTCTCGATCCTCAAGTTCCTGGCCTACATCCGCGACGAGCTGCTGATCGTGCTGGGGGCCTCGTCGTCGGAGGCGGCGCTGCCGCTGATCATGGCCAAGCTGGAGCGGCTGGGGGCCGGCAAGACCACGGTCGGGCTGGTGATCCCCACCGGCTATTCGTTCAACCTCGACGGCACCAACATCTACATGACGCTGGCGACCCTGTTCCTGGCCCAGGCGACGAACACGCCGCTCAGCCTCGGGCAGGAGGCGACCCTGCTGGGCGTGGCCATGCTGACGTCCAAGGGCGCGAGCGGCGTGGCCGGCGCGGGCTTTATCACGCTCGCCGCCACCCTGGCGGTGATCCCCGACCTGCCGATCGCGGCGCTCGCCCTGCTGGTGGGCGTCGACCGGTTCATGAGCGCCTGCCGCGCGCTGACCAACTTCGTTGGCAATGGGGTCGGAACCCTGGTGATCGCCCGCTGGGAAGGCGACCTCGACCGCGAGAAGCTGACCGCCGAGCTGGACAAGGGTCCGGGCGAGGAAGTGGCCCTGCTGGACAGCGTCTAGGCGACGATCCGCACCGGCAGGGCCGTGTAGCCCTTCACGAAGTTGGACTGCAGCCGGCCCGGCTCGCCCACCACCTCGATGCGCTCGAAGCGCTTGAGGATCTCCTCCCAGACGACGCGCAGCTGCATTTCGGCCAGCCGGTTGCCGACGCAGCGGTGGATGCCGAAGCCGAACGCCACGTGCTGGCGCGGCCGCTCGCGGTCGATGATGAAGCGGTCCGCGTCGGGGATCACCTCCTCGTCGCGGTTGCCCGAGACGTACCACATGATCACCCGGTCGCCCTTCTTGATGGCCTTGCCGCCGAGCTCGGTGTCGCGGGTGGCTGTGCGGCGCATGTGGGCCACCGGGCTCTGCCAGCGCACGATCTCCGGCACCGCGGAGTCCAGCAGGGCCGGGTTGGCGCGCAGCCGGTCGTAGGCGTCGGGATAGTCCTGGAAGGCCATCAGGGCGCCGGTGATCGAATGGCGAGTGGTGTCGCTGCCGGCCACGGTCAGCAGCATGATATTGCCGAAATAGCCTTCCGGCCGATCGCCCTTGCGGGTCACCGGGTCGTGGCTCAGCAGCGAGATCAGGTCGTTGGCCGGCGGGCCGTCCTTGCGCGCGTCCCACAGGCCGATGAACGGCATGACGAGCGGCATGAAGGCCTGCTGGCGCTCCATCATCTGTTCCATGGTCATGTCGGCCGGCGGCGGGCCGGAAAGCGCCATGTCGGAGATCTTCGGCAGGTTGCGGCGCTGGTCGAAGGGATAGTCGAAAAGGGTCGCCAGCATCTGGCTGGTCAGCTCGATCGAAACCTTGTCGACGAAGTCGAAGGTCTCGCCCACCGGCAGCTCGTCGAGGATCGCCGCGGCGCGTTCGCGGATCAGCGGCTCCATGGCCGCCATGCCGGCGGTGGAGAAGGTCGGCGTCACCACCCGGCGCTGGGCGTCGTGGTCCGGCGGGTCGAGCGCGATGAAGCTGGAATCGTCGCTCGGCTCCTTGGCGTCGGCGATCATGATGCCGCCGAGCTCGGAGGACGAGGAAAAGACCTCGTGGTTGGAGTCCACCGCCACGATGTCCTGGAACTTGGTCACCGACCAATAGGGGCCGAACTCGCTGTCGGCGCAGTAGTGGACCGGGTCCTCGCGCCGCAGCCGCTCGAACCAGGGCCAGTGGGTGTCGCTGGTGAAGTGGCTGACGTCCGAGACGTCGAAGGCGTCGAGCGGCGTGGAATAGGCCCGCTCGCGGGCCTCCTTGGCTAAGGCGTTCCGGGCGATCGCGCTGGCGTCATCGGCCATGACCTTCGTCTCCCCACCATCCGCTGCTGGCCGGAGGCTCGCGCCATTGCGGACAAGGGGTCAAACGAAAACGCCCGAAGCGAACTCCGGGCGTCTCGTCATCGCGATGGATCGCGCGACCTAGGCCGCGACGGCCTTGATCAGCGACTTGTTGAGGATGCCGATGGCGGCGTCGCGGTCGATGCGCTCGATGGCGGCGACTTCGCGGGCCATGCGGTCCAGCGCCGATTCATAGAGCTGACGCTCCGAATAGGACTGTTCCGGCTGGTTCTCGGCGCGGTGCAGGTCGCGCACCACCTCGGCGATGGAGATCAGGTCGCCGGAGTTGATCTTGGCTTCGTACTCCTGGGCGCGGCGCGACCACATGGTGCGCTTCACCCGGGCGCGGCCCTTCAGCGTGGTGAGCGCCTGGGTCACGACATTGGTTTCGGCGAGCGCGCGCAGGCCCGAGGCGCGAGCCTTGGCGGTCGGCACCCGCAGCGTCATCTTCTCGTGGTCGAAGGTGATGACATAGACTTCCAGTTTCAGACCGGCGACTTCCTGGGTTTCGATCCCCTGCACCTGACCAACCCCGTGGGCCGGATAGACGACGTGATCGCCAACCGAGAAATCATGACCGCTCTTGCTCATAGAAAACCCTCTCAAAATGCCGGGTCCGGACGAACGCGGACCGCAGATGCGCTACCGCCAAGCGACAAAGCCATGCTCTCCGCGAAAAGGCCGCGGCGGCATCGTCGTTTGGGGCGGAAGTAGACCTCTTAAGACACCCTTCGCCTGTCGCCGGAGCTATCCCTCATGGACTGCGCCGCAACGGCGTTTCTTCAGATCGATGAGCAAGGCTGAAGTCAGCCTGTGCGCCACATCGTCCCTAACGGTAACATAAAATGAAGCCGAATGAAAGGCTTGCCCCGGAAGGGGCGCCGGCGCGTTCCGACGGGGCCCGCGAGCTCAGGAGCCGCGGCCGGGCTTCTCGGAGAAGTATTTCTCAAGCTTGCCGGTCTCGCGCTCGAAGTCTTCGGCGTCGGCGGGCGGTTCGCCCTTGACCGTGATGTTCGGCCAGACCTTGGCGTAGTCGGAATTGATCCGCAGCCACTTGCCGTCCGGGTCGTCCTCGGTGTCGGGCTTGATCGCGTCGACCGGGCACTCCGGCTCGCAGACGCCGCAGTCGATGCACTCGTCCGGATTGATCGCCAGGAAGTTCTCGCCCTCGTAGAAGCAGTCGACCGGGCACACCTCCACGCAGTCCATGAACTTACATTTGATGCAGGGATCCATCACGATGTAGGTCATGGCGGGCGAGGGGCCTTCCGGACTGCCGAGGTAGGGCGCGGGTTTTTCACGGTCCGGCGGCGGGATGTCAATGGCGCCGCGTCGAGGGCTCCCCGAAGGAATTCTGGCAGCGGCGTCAGGTCTAGCTGAAGGTGTCCGCGAGGCGCTTCCCGGCTGGACGTCCCGGCGGGTCGCCATATTCGTTGCGCTTGGCTTCGCCGGGGAGCGCACCCAGGCCGACGATGGCGATCAGGGAGATCAGAGCGCCCGCGAGCGTCGCGGCCATCGGCGGCAGGAAGCCCTTCGCTGCAAACAGCATCACGGCCACGAAGACATTGATCACCGGTGCAAACCAGCCCGAGTAGCCAAGGTCGTGAAGCCGCCGGATCATGGCGAGCAGCATCGGCAAGCCACAAAGCTGAGCGAACGCTGCGGCGCCGGTCATCCCGATGACGATTTCGAGGATCAGCAGGGGCACGAGCCAGGCCCAGTATTCCCGCCGCCGGCCGCGGCCCGCGATCCACTTGGCGAAACCCCGCTGTTTCGGCTCGGCCTTTCCGTCGGCGAGCCCGCGGACGTCGTTGGTCATCTGCCGCCCCCACAATCCGGGACGACTGTGGCTCAGCTTGCCGGCAGCGTCGAGTAGAGCGTTCGCGCCTCTTTCGGCGGCCCGCGGCGTTCGCCGAGCGACTCGATCTTCACCGCGATCAGCTTGCCGCCGAGCGCGAAGACCAGGGCGTCGCCGACCTTCAGCGAGCGCGCCGGCTTGTCGACGCGGTTCTCGTGGCCGGCGCGGGTCAGGCGGATGCGGCCTTCTTCGATGAAGTCGGCGGCCAGGGTGCGGGTCTTGAAGAAGCGGGCGCGCCAGAGCCAGACGTCGGCCCTCGTGGCTTCGGTGGGGGCCGGTTCGCTCATCTTGCTTCGCTCCTGGCGGAGCTTCGCAGGACGGGTCCGGCGCTGGGGGCACGTCCTCCGAAGCCTTGGCGAAGGAGGGTCATGAGCGGCCTTGCGCGGCGCGGCGCCGGCGGCGGGGCCGGCGGGCGGGCGCGGGCTCCCCCTGCAGGGCGGCCAGCGCCGCGAACGGCGAGTTGGGGGCGACGATGGGACGATGTTCCACGGCGAAGTCACGCTCAGCGCGACGCCGCCAGGCGGTGGCCTCGCCGGCGCGCTTGATCGCAGCATAGCCCAGGCCCTTGAGGATTTCGCGGGCCTCGTCCGGGCTCCAACCGAGCTCCTCGCGGGCGGCGTCGGAGAACAGCACGCCGCCGCCCTGCCTGACGCCGGCCCGCAGCAACTCGTCCAGCCGCTCCAGCTGCTCCACCGGCACGGCCCAGGCCTTCACCGCCCGCAGGCCGAAGGCGGAGAGCGCGCGCGGCGAGGGCGTCTGGGGCGGCAGGCGGCTCGGCTTGTAGCCCACCGGCCGCCAGCCCGGTGCGTCACGGCCGGCCAGCGCCTGCGTCAGCAGCCGCGCGTCCGGCCGCAACAGGCTCGGCATATAGACGCTGAACGCCCCGAGCTTGACGCCGAGGCCCCGCAGCATGCGCCGTTCCACCTGACTTAGCGCCCGGGCCTCGGCGCGGACCTGGGCGCGGTCCAGCACGCCGCCGGCCTCGATCAGCCGGAAGGCGAGGCCGCGGGCCAGGCCCTTGATCCTGCCGTCGGCGACCGCGGCCTCGAGCTTGCGAAGCCCGCTGAGGCGCCGTCCCGCCTCGCCGGCGACGAAGGCCTCCAGCCGATGCGCCGCCCGCTGGCGCGCCGCCTCGTGGCCAAGCTCCCCCAGCAGCCGCACGCGGGGCCGGAAGGGCTCGCCGCCGGCCAGCACGCCCGCCGCCTCGCCCTGCCACAGCACCACGCCGTCCGGCGTCAGCGCGAACGCCTCGTCGGGCTCCGCCGCCAGCTTGCCGAGGCGCCGCGCGATCTCCGGCCCGACCGCATGGGTCGCCGCGGCCCGCAGCGCCTTTTCCTCCAGGACCGACGAGCCCTGCGCCGCCTCGAACCGCACGCCGGTCAGCCGGCCGACGAAATGACCCTCGACGGTCACCGCGCCGTCGGCGCCGACCCCGGCCAGCATGTCCTCGCGCACCCGAAGACCGCGCATCAGCGCGCTGGTCCGCCGGTCGACGAACCGGGCCATCAGCTTCTCGTGCAGGGTGTCGGAGAGCCTGTCCTCCAGCCCCCTCATCTTCCCCTGCCAACCACTTGGGTCGGCCAGCCAGTCCGGCCGGTTGGCCACATAGGCCAGCGTGCGGACGCTGGAGAGACGCTGCGCCAGCGTGTCGATCTCGCCGTCGGTGCGGTCGAGCTGGCCGTACTGCCTGGCGATCCAATCCTCCGGAATCCGCCCCCTATTTGTGCTGTGGGGGCCGGTGGTCAGGTGGAGGAAGAATTCCTTGGCCAGGGCCAGGTGCTCGTCGAGCGCCAGCTTGCGGAAGTCCGGCGTCTGGCAGCATTCCCAGAGCCGCTCGATCGCCGCGCGGCCTTTCGCGCGGTCGGCGATCAGCGGGTCCTGGGCGAGGTGACGCAGGGTGGTCTCGTCCAGCGCCTCGGCCGACAGCTTCAGCCCCTCGCGGTCCGGCGTCTTGGCCAAGGACTTCAGCAGGCCCGGCAGGGAGCCGAAGTCGAGCCTGGAGTTGCGCCATTCCGCCCCGGTGACCGGCTCGAAGCGGTGCTCCTCGACGGCCAGCACCAGGTCCTCGTCCATGTCGTCGGCCTCGCCGGTGACCCCGAAGGTCCCGTCGCGCTGATAGCGGCCGGCGCGCCCGGCGATCTGGCCGACCTCCTGCGGATAGAGGAAGCGCGTCCGCTTGCCGTCGAACTTGGTGAGGCCGGCGAAGGCCACATGGTCGACGTCCATGTTGAGGCCCATGCCGATGGCGTCGGTGGCCACCAGGAAGTCGACCTCGCCCGACTGGTAGAGCGCCACCTGGGCGTTGCGGGTGCGGGGCGAGAGCGAGCCCATCACCACCGCTGCGCCGCCCCGCTGGCGGCGGATCAGCTCGGCGATGGCGTAGACCTGGTCGGCGCTGAAGGCGACGACGGCGCTGCGCCGGGGCAGGCGGGTGAGCTTCTTCGGCCCCGCGTAGGTCAGCGAACTGAACCGCTCCCGCGTGATGATCTCGGCGTGCGGCAGCAGGCGGCGCACCAAGGGCGCCATGGTTCCTGCGCCCAGCAGCATGGTCTCCGCCGTCCCCCGCGCATGCAGCAGGCGGTGGGTGAAGACGTGGCCGCGCTCCGGGTCGGCGCAGAGCTGGATCTCGTCGACCGCCAGGAACTCGACCTCGCGGCTGAGTGGCATGGCTTCGACCGTGCAGACGAAATAGTGCGGCCGCGGCGGGACGATCTTCTCCTCGCCGGTGATCAGGGCCACCGAACGGGCGCCGCGCAGCTTGACGATGCGGTCGTAGATCTCGCGGGCCAGCAGGCGCAGCGGCAGGCCGATCATGCCCGACGCGTGGCCCAGCATCCGTTCGACCGCCAGGTGCGTCTTGCCGGTGTTGGTGGGGCCGAGCACGGCCACCAGCCGGGGAGGGGCCACGCCTGTGGTGCGGTCGCTCATGTGCTTGAACTTGGGGTCCCCAGCGGAGTCGGGCAAGCGGCAGTTAGACGCGGTGGCCGGCTCCAGGTTCCAGGCGGAAGCCCAGAGGCAGCAATTGCTCGATTGTCCGGCGCGCAAGCTCGCCATCGGGCGAGACGGCGACGATCTCGCAGCCGTCCTGCGCGAACTCGAAGATCTTCTGGCGGCAGCCGCCGCAGGGCCAGACGGTTTCGGGCAAGGAGGAGGCCACATAGACGCAGCTGATCCGCGTGGAGCCCTGGGTCACCGCCGCGGAGATGGCGCTGGCCTCGGCGCAGAGGCCCTGCGGATAGGCGGCGTTCTCGACGTTGACGCCATAGCAGACGCGCCCGTCGGTGGTTTCGACCGCACAGCTCACATGGACGCCGGAATAGGGCGCGTGCGCATTGGGCAGCAGGCGTTGCAGTTCGGCGACGATCGCGCGGGTGTTGGCTCGGCTCATGAAGGGGGTGCGTCCCGGAAGCCTGTGGGACGAAGAACTCTAGGGCGGGGCGTTGCGTCAGTCCATCGCGGCGAGGATCGCCAGGAGGTCCAGCACGCAGAGCGCCGAGTTGTGCGCCGCCATCTGGGCCATCTGCGGATAGGTCAGGTGGCTCTCCTCGCCGGCCAGGTCCGAGAGGGTGCGGATGACGTAGAGTGGAACGTCCCAGGCCTGCGCGACCTGGTTCACCGCGCCGGACTCCATGTCGATGGCCTGGGCGGCGAAGCGGGCGTGCAGGGCCTCGCGGGTCTCGGCGCAGTTCAGGAAATAGTCGGCGGTGACGATGCCGCCCAGCCGCACCGGGGCTTCCACCTGGCCGGCCAGAACCTCAGCCAGGCGCCGCAGGGTTTCGCGGACCGCGGCTGGGACCGGCGATAGAAAGGCGAGCTCCGGCGCGCCGAGCGGCACGAGACCCGACTCCGTGGAGGTCAGCCGCCCGTTCGCCATCACCCCGTAGTCGTGGATCGCCAGCCGGTCGGCCAGCAGCACCGCGCCCACCGGCAGCTCAGGATCGAGGCCGCCGGCCACGCCGCAGAAGATCAGCCGGGTGGCGCCAAAGACGCTCAGTAGCAGGGTGGCCGCGGCCGCGGCGTTGACCTTGCCGATGCCGGCCTGGGCCAGCGCCAGCGGCTCGCCCTCGAAGCGGCCGCGCCAGACCCGTGTCGGCCCATGCCGTTCCGGCTCGGCGTCCACGTCCAGCCGGGCGCGGAGCGCGGCGATCTCCTCGACGGTGGCGCACAGGATGCCGAACACGACTTGGCCTGAAAGAGGATGGCTAACGACTTGGCGCGGTTGGGCGGGAACAGGGGCAAAACGAATCGGGACCGAATCAGCTATCGCGCCAGATTCAGCCTTTGTTCACCGCAACATATTGTATCTCAACGAGCTTCGACCACAAGGCCATTTAACCCTGCGCGCGCAGGCGCTGGGCGAGGGCGGCGTATTCGGCGGCCTTCTGCGGGTCGCCCAGGGTCTCGTGGAAGATCGCCAGGTTGTGCGCCGCCATGTGGCCGCCGCAGCCGTAGACCGCGCCCTCCAGATCGGGACGCTCGCCGATTTCCAGGCAGCGCTTCCAGGCGGATTCGGCGATCGGCAGGAAATGCTCCTTGGCCATGCTCGGGGCCTCGCCGGCGGCTTCCAGGTAGATGTGCCCGACGATGAAATAGAAGTCGGGCGAGTCCTCGAAGTTGGCGACCTCGGCGTCGGCGAGCGTCAGCGCCTCGGCCAGCTGCCCGTTGGCCTTCAGCATCATCAGGGTGCGCACCACCAGGGGATGGCGGTAGCCGGCGTCGGGCGGCGCGAGCCGCAGCGCCTCGGTGAAGCAGAAAGCGGCCTGCGGATGGCGCTGGCGGGCCTGGTGCTCCTTGGCGAGCTGGAACCAGAGATAGGGGTCGTCGGGCGTCGCCTCGAGTTCGCGCATCAAGAGGGTCTCGTTGCGCGCGCCTTTGCGGTCCAGGTTCTCGGCGGTGTAGCCGTCGTGGCCGATCTCCAAGGGCAGGGGCCGCTGGGGCAGGTCGCTGACCGGCTGCTCGTGGATTCGGCCGGCATAGCGCACGCCGCGCGGCAGAACGCGCGCGATCCAGGCCTGGCTGGCCGCGCCCGGCTGATCGTCGATCAGGCTGCGGACCCGGATGGCGCCCAGGAAGCCACCGCCGCCGGGCGGCAGGACCTCGGCGCTCAGGCCGTCGGTCCCACGGTCCAGCCATTCGTCGGCGTCGAGGATGAGGTTCCAGTCCGCGTCGGAATGGTTGAGCGCGGCGTTACGCGCCGCGGCGAAATCGTCGCACCAGACGAACTCGTGGACCTCCGCCCCAGCGGCGCGGGCGATCTCGCGCGTGGCGTCGGTCGAGCCGGTGTCGAGCACGATCATCCGGTCGACGTGGGCGCGGGCGCTTGTCAGCGCGCGGGCGATCGAGCGCGCCTCGTCGCGGGCGATCATCACCAGGGCCAGCCGGGTCACCTGCCTCGTCCTCCACTCATCCTCGTGCGCCCGTCCGTGTATAGGGAGGGTCGCCGCCTGAGGGAAACTTCGCCAGGGCGGGCTCGAATTGGCCGCCTTACCTTGACGTGGAGGCCGCCCTTCCTCTATATCGCCCGCTCTCGCGCGGGGCCCGCCCCGCTGCGTCCCTATTCTCGCGAAGGTTTTCGTCCCATGTCGCGTCGTTGCGAACTCACCGGTGTCGGCCCGATGGTCGGCCACAATGTGAGCCACTCGAACATCAAGACCAAGCGCCGCTTCCTGCCCGCGCTGTCGCCCGCGACCCTGCAGTCGGACGCGCTGGGCCAGTCCTATCGCCTGCGCATCACCAATGCGGCGCTGCGGACGCTGGATTTCCGCGGCGGGCTCGACGCCTTCCTGCTGAAGGCCGGCGACGACGAGCTGTCGCCCAAGGCCCTGAAGATCAAGCGCCAGGTGAAGGCCAAGCTTGCCGAGCAAGCCGCCGCCTGACCCGCGCTGAACGAGGTGTCGTTCCGAGGAGGGCCGCTGGCGACAGCGGCCCTTTTTCGTGCCCGATAGTCCGGGCTACTTCAGCACGCTGTCGAACAGCGCGACCAGCTCGATCCAATGCCGCTCGGCCGCGTCCTTGTCGTAGACCGGCATGTCGGTGGGCACCCAGCCGTGCCGGGCGCCTTTCCAGATGGAGACCTGCGCGTCGACGCCGGCGGACTTGAGCGCCGCGTCCAGCCGTTCGCACTGGGCCTCGTCGAAGCTGCGGTCCTCATCGGCCCCGGCGATCAGCAGCTTGGCGGTGATCTTGGGCGCCAGGTTGTGCGGGCTGTCCTCGGCGTCCGTGGCGAGGTTGCCGCCGTGGAAGGAGGCGGCCGCGGCGATCCGATCGGGGAAGGTCCCGGCGGCGCGCAGCGCTATGCCGCCGCCCATGCAATAGCCGGTGACCCCGACCTTGCCGGGCTTGGCCTGCGGCTGCGTCGTCAGCCAGTCGAGGTAGGCCTTGGTGTCCGCCATCTGCTTTTCGGCGTCGGTGGAGGCGCGAAGCTTCGCGAACAGCGCGCCCATCTCCGGGTCGCCGGCGCGGGCCTTGACGATATCCAGCGGCGGATAGGGCCCGGCGCGCCAGAAGACGTCGGGCAACAGGACGTAGTAGCCCGCCTGCGCCAACCGCTCGCCCATCTCGAACATCGCCGGGCGGATCGCCGGCGCGTCCATGTAGAGGATCGCCGCGGGCCAGGGGCCGTCGCCACTGTCGGGGGTGAAGACGAAGGCCCGGGCGTCGCCGTCAGGCATAGAAATGGAAACGTCGGTCTTCATCGGACTGCTCCCGTAGAGATGTTGTCGGTGTCAGGCGACCGCGCGGCGCACTTCCTTGAAGGTCGACCGCTTCGCGGGGCCTGAGGGGCCCTGGGTGTTCGGCGGCGGCGCCAGCAGGTTGGCGTTGCGACGGGTGACCGCGCGCGGCTCCTCCTCGAAGAGCTCGGCCAGCTGATCGGTGATGGCGCCGGCCAGCTGCTCCACGTCGACGATGGTGACGGCGCGGCGGTAGTAGCGGGTGACGTCGTGGCCGATGCCGATGGCGATCAGCTGCACCGGGCTCTTGGCCTCGATCTCGCCGATCACCTCGCGCAGGTGTCGTTCCAGGTAATGGCCGGAGTTCACGCTCAGCGTAGAGTCGTCCACCGGCGCCCCGTCGGAGATCACCATCAGGATGCGCCGCGCTTCCGGGCGGCCGATCAGCCGCTGGTGCGCCCACATCAGGGCCTCGCCGTCGATGTTCTCCTTGAGCAGGCCCTCGCGCATCATCAGGCCGAGGTTGCGGCGCGCGCGCCGCCACGGCGCGTCGGCGGCCTTGTAGATGATGTGGCGCAGGTCGTTGAGCCGGCCGGGCTGCGGCGGCTTGCCGGCCTTCAGCCAGTCCTCGCGGCTCGATCCGCCCTTCCAGGCGCGGGTGGTGAAGCCCAGGATCTCGGTCTTGACCCCGCAGCGCTCCAGGGTCCGCGCCAGGATGTCGGCGCAGACCGCGGCGACCATGATCGGGCGGCCGCGCATGGAGCCGGAGTTGTCGATCAGGATCGAGACCACGGTGTCGCGGAACTCGGTGTCCTGCTCTTCCTTGAAGCTGAGCGGCGCGGTCGGGTCGACGATCACCCGGGTCAGGCGCGCCACGTCGAGGATGCCTTCCTCCAGGTCGAAGGACCAGGAGCGGTTCTGCTGGGCGAGCAGCTTGCGCTGCAGGCGATTGGCGAGCCGGCTGACGACGTTCGAGAGGCTGGCCAGCTGCTGGTCGAGGTAGGCGCGAAGCCTGGTCAGCTCCTCGGCGTCGCACAGCTCCTCGGCGGCGACGATCTCGTCGTGGGCGGTGGTGAAGACCTTGTAGGTGACGACCTTGCCCTCGCCCTTCAGGTCGGGGCGCGCGGGCTGCTCGCCGTCGCCCATGTCGGGCGGCTCGTCGCTGTCCTCGGCGTCGGGGTCGTCCTCGGCCTGCATCATCTGGGAGTCGGCGTCCTCGCTTTCGCGGTGGGTCGCGTCGTTCTCGTCCATCGAGGCCTGCTGCGGGGACTTGCCCTCGCCATCGCCTTCCTCGTTGTCCTCGCTGGCGTCGGGTTCGCCCTCTTCGCTGGAGCCGTCCTCGTCGTCCGGCTGTTCCGGGGCGTCGGACATGTCCTCGCCCATCTTCAGGTCGCGGATGATGGCGCGGGCGATGCGGGCGAAGGCCTTCTGGTCCTGGACGGCCTCGGTCAGGCGGTCGAGGTCGGCGCCGGCCTTGGCCTCGATCTCGTCGCGGAACAGGTTGACGAGCGGCTGCGCCATGGCCGGCGGCTTGTCGCCGGTCAGCCGCTCGCGGACCATCAGGGAGACGATGTCGGCGTAGGGCGGATTGGCCAGCGCCTCGACCTGGTTGAAGGCGCGCTTCGCCCAGGCCTGCTCGTGCACCGCCTTGAGGTTCTCGCGCACGCCGCCGAGCGCATTGGCGCCGATCGCCTCGAGCCTCGCCTGTTCGATGCCGTCATAGATCGGCTGGCCCTGGACGGTGTTGGGCCGCGCCTTGGCGTGGGCGGCCGGGTCGTGGTGGGCGATGCGCAGCGCCATCTGGTCGGCGAAGCCGCGGATCCGGGCGGCGTCGATGCTGGTCAGGTCGCGGGGCGGATGGGGCAGCACCGCGCGGTTGCCGGAAAGCTGCGGGCCCTCGCCGGAATAGACGATCTCCAGGTCCGGCGACTCGGCCAGCGAGCGCGTCGCGTTGACCAGCGCGCGCTTGAAGGGCTCCAGCGGACTTTCCGGGTTCTTGGCCATGTTGGGTCGTCTTAGAACAGCCGAGGCCTCGCGTGAAACAGGGATTCGAACCGGTGGCTCAGCCGGCCAGCCGTTCGTAGATGTGCAGGCGGTCGCAGACGCCCGGGAACTGCGGGATCGTCACCGTCTCCAGCGGGCGGAAGGCCTGCGCCAGGACACCCCGCAGGGTCTCGTCGCCGGTGAGGGTTCCACGGTCGTCGAGGATCAGGGCGGCGCGCCGGCCGGGGGCGAGGCCCAAGATCGCCTCCGCCGCCCAGGGCTCCCCCTCGCTGGGCCAGCTGCAGAAGAGGTCGCGGTCGGGGTATTTGCGCACCGCCTCCAGAGCGCCGAGCTGTTCGACCGCCCCGCGGTCGGCCACCGCGAAGCCGTACTTCGTGTCGCCGGCGGCCAGATCGGTGGCGATCATGTCGTGGCCGGCCGCCCGGAGCAGGGCCGTCCAACAGCCCGCGCCCGCGCCCACCTCGACGATCGGGCTCAGCCGGCGCAGGGCGGCGACAGCTTCCGCGCAGGGAATGGCGAACCCCCACTCGCGCACGAAGGCCTTGCGGGCCAGCCGCAGGTTGGCGGCTTCGGGCGCGTCCGTGTCGTCGGGGCCCGCGAACCCGCGCGACCGCAGGTCGGCCGCGGGGGGCGCGACGCCGCTCGCCACCCACTCGGCCATGCCGGCGAGCGGGCTGGCCGCCAGCAGGTCGGCCTGCATCCGCTCGTAGATGACGCGGGCCTGGGCGATGACGTCGGATTCGTCCATGCGCCGATCCTAGCAGAGGCGCGTCGCCGCGGCCTCGGAACGCCACGGCCAAGGCTGCGTTTGGCTCCCAGGTCCCGCGACCCGCGGGCGTTTCTAGGAGAGAGCGTCATGCTCAAGTGGGCTTTGATCTTCGCCATTGTCGCGCTCATCGCCGGAGCCCTGGGCTTTGGCGGGATCGCGGGCGCGGCGGCCGGCGTCGCCAAGATCCTGTTCTTCCTGTTCGCGATCGGCTTCCTGATCTTCGTGGCGCTGGGCGTCATGGCCGGCAAGAAGATCGCCGGCGACTAGCCACCGCCGCCTCCGGCGAGGGGCTTGCTCGGGGACTAACATCCCTCCTCTTCAGGGGAGGGACAGACGGCGAAGCCGTCAGGGTGGGGAAGTGTGGGTCAGCGTGCCGAGTCGGCGCTCCGGCCCGCCATTCCCCACCCGTCTCGTTTCACTCGACACCCTCCCCTGAAGGGGAGGGATGATCATTTCTTCTTCGCCAGCCAGGCCTTGCTCTCCTGGCCGACCACCTCGACCAGGTTGCCCATCATCAGGTTGGCGTCGATCAGGTGCAGGCCCCAGTCCTCGCTGATCTTGCCGTTCGCGCCGACCACGTCGCCCTCGATGGTTTCGGTGCGCGGGCCGCCCGGCACGGCGTTGATGTGCACCTCCAGATAGGAGAAGCCGTTCTTGTTGACGCACTCGCCGGTCAGGAGGCCGGGGACCGAGATGAACGGCGTCGTCGGGTTGGGCTTGCCCTTCACCCACACCGTCTTGGGCATGGCCGCGCCACTGATCGGCGGGCTGTTCGACAGATAGGCGTGCAGCTCGCCCTTGCCGCCGCCCAGCGCCGCGGCGTTCTCGCAGGCCGCCACCTGATCGTCGTTCGGCGCCTTGCCGAAGCGGCTGTTGGCGGGCGGCGGGATGGTGTCGCGGAAGCTGGAATAGGCGATCACGCAGCCGGTCTGGCTGGGCGACTTGCACTGCGGGATGGTCTTGAAGAGCCCGGTCTCCTTGCCCTTGTCGATCGGCAGGCGGGTGCCCATCAAAAGCGCCGAGACCAGCTTGGCCTGCACCGGCTTGCCGTCGATCTCCTTGCTGATCAGCTGGGTCAGCACGCCGGAGCCCTGGGAATGGCCGATCAGCACGACGCCGCGGCCGTGGTTCTCGTGCTCGAGGTAATAGTTCCAGGCGTCGAGCACGTCGTTGTAGCCGACCTGCCGCGAGGCGGGGTCGCGCGCGCCCGGCACGACCTGGCCGGCGATCCCGGCCCGCAGCGCGGTCAGCGTGAACTGGCGGTACATCGGCGCATAGATCCGGCACTTCGATCCGAACCGCGCGAGCTGCGCCTTCACGACGTTCAGCTCCTCCGGCCCGATGTTCATGGTGCTGACCGCGCCCGGATCGTTGGAGACGGTCGGATAGACGTAGAAGCAGTCGATCGGCGCCTTGGGATCGGCCTTGAATTTCTCGACGCTCTCGCTGCCGTCGGCCTTCACCACCGTGGTGGTCAGGTCGATGGCGCAGGCGTCGCCGGGCTTGCCGGTCCAGCACAGCCAGTTGGCCTTGTTGGCGTAGTCGTTCTTCGGATAGGTCGCCTGGGCGTGGGCGCCCGCGCCCGCCATGGCGATCGTCGCGCCAAGCGCCAGCGCGCCGAGCATTTTCCTGGTCATCAGATCCCCCTCAAAATTGTTGGTCAGTTGTGCCTAGAGGATCGCGCGCCTCAGGAGGGGGGTCCAGCCCAATGTTGCGAGCAAACTTTGTTGACGTATAACGTTATGCGTTATATCTATCGTTCATGATCCGCAGCTTCCGAGACCGGGAAACTGAACGGGTCTGGGGCGGCGAACGGTCCCGCCGGCTGCCACCCGACATTCAGGACGCCGCGCTTCGGAAACTGCGGATTCTCAACCAGGCGCGCCGTTTGGACGATCTGCGGGTCCCGCCGGGAAATCGCTTGGAAGCGTTGAGTGGAAACCGGCGCGGCCAGCACTCGGTGCGGATCAATCAGCAATGGCGGATTTGCTTCCGCTGGAACGATGGACACTGCGAAGATGTCGAAATCTGCGACTATCACTGATGACGCGAACTGGCTCGCGAACCCGACGCCGGGAGATATCCTGATGGAGGAGTTCCTCAAGCCGATCGGCCTCAGCCAGACGGCCTTGGCCCGTGCCATCGGCGTGTCGCCCCGGCGGATCAACGAGATCGTCCTCGGCAAGCGCGCGGTGACAGCCGACACCGATCTGCGCCTGTCCCGCTATTGGGGCATCAGCGATGGCTTCTGGCTCGGCTTGCAGGCCGACCATGATCTGATGCAACGTCGTCGCGAGCTTGGGGTGGCGCTCGAGAAGATCGCGCCGCGCGCGGCTTGAGGCCTTAGCCCTAATCCTCGCCTTCGAGCTCTTCCATCAGGTCGTTGAAGACGCCGATCACCTCGTCGAGCTGTTCCGCGCTGGTCGCGAACTCGACGACATCGCCGTCGTCGTCCGTCAGCCTCAGCACGAAATCGTTCGCCCGGACTTCGATCGAGAACTTGGCGAGCTGCTTCATCGCTGAAGGGGCGCCCCTAAGCCACCCGCACCCGCGCCGTGCTCTCCGGCAGGTCGGTCCCGAACGCCCGCTGGAAGAACTCCGCGACCGTGCCGCGCTCCAGCTCGTCGCACTTGTTGAGGAAGGTCATCCGGAAGCCCAGCGCGATGTCGCCGCCGAAGATCTCGGCGTTCTGGGCCCAGGTGATCACGGTCCGCGGGCTCATGACCGTGGAGATGTCGCCGTTCATGAAGGCGTTGCGGGTCATGTCGGCGACGCGGACCATGGCGGCGATGGTGCGCTTGCCGTCGGCGGTGTTGTAGGTCGGCGCCTTGGCCAGCACGATCTCGGCTTCCACGTCATGGGCCAGGTAGTTCAGGGTCGTGACGATCGACCAGCGGTCCATCTGGCCTTGGTTGATCTGCTGGGTGCCGTGATAGAGCCCGGTCGTGTCGCCAAGGCCGATGGTGTTGGTGGTGGAGAACAGCCGGAACCAGGGGTTCGGGCGGATCACCCGGTTCTGGTCGAGCAGGGTCAGCTTGCCCTGCGCCTCCAGCACCCGCTGGATCACGAACATAACGTCCGGGCGGCCGGCGTCATACTCGTCGAAGACCAGGGCGATCGGCCGCTGGATCGCCCAGGGCAGCATGCCTTCGCGGAATTCGGTGACCTGCTTGCCGTCCTTCAGGACGATGGCGTCCTTGCCGACCAGGTCGATGCGGCTCACGTGGCTGTCGAGGTTCACCCGCACCAGCGGCCAGTTCAGCCGCGCCGCCACCTGCTCGATGTGCGTCGACTTGCCGGTGCCGTGATAGCCCTGGACCATCACCCGGCGGTCGTGGGCGAAGCCGGCGAGCAGCGCGCGCGTGGTTTCGGGATCGAACACATAGTTCGGATCGAAGTCGGGGACGTGGGCGTCCCGTTCCTTGAAGGCCGGCGCCTTGAAGTCGAAATCGACGCCAAAGGTCTCGCGCGCGTTGACCTCGTGGTCGGGGACCAGCGTCAGCAACTTGTCGTCTTGGATGTCGAAAGCGGTCATGGTGCGGTCCGATTACAGGCTTGCCGGGACGGAGGCAAACGGGTGTTTCTAAGGGCCGCGCGCCCGCGAGCGGCGTGAGGAGCCGAGGCCACACCTCAAGGTGACAAGCATGGACGCCGTACTGGACTATCGAACGATCGAGGTGACGCCGCAGCCCACCGGTTTCGGCGCCCTGATCACCGGTCCCGACCTTAGCCGGCCGTTGCCGGAGGCCGTGCTGGAGGAGGTGAAGGCGGCCTGGGCGCGCCACGGGGTGGTGGCCTTTCCCGACCAGCCGCTCAGCCTGGAAGCCCAGGAGGCGTTCACGCAAGCGATGGGGGGCTTCGGTCACGACCCCTACATCAAGCCGATGGCGGGCCATCCCAACGTGCTGGAGCTGCGCCGCGAGCCGGACGAGAAAGCCACCAACTTCGGCGCCGGCTGGCACTCCGATTGGAGCTTCCAGGCGGCGCCGCCGGCCGCCACCATCCTGCATTCCAAGGTCGTCCCGCCGGTGGGCGGCGACACCCTGTTCGTCGACGCGGCGCGGGCCTACGAGGCCCTATCGCCGGTGATGCAGGCGATGCTCGCGCCCCTGCAGGCCGTGCATTCGGCGCGGCAGTCCTACGGGACCAAGGGCGTCTTCGCCAAGGACACCGCCAAGCGGACCATGGAGATCATCGTCTCCGAAGAGGCCGACGGCTCATTGACCCACCCGCTGGTCCGCACCCATCCGGTGACGGGCCGCAAGGCGCTATTCGTCTCGCCGGTCTACACGGTCGGCGTCGAGGGCATGACGCCGGAGGAGGCCAAGGCGATCCTCTCGTTCCTGTTCGCCCACCTGACCCAGGACAGGTTCATCTACCGCCATAAGTGGCGCGAGCAGATGCTGCTGATGTGGGACAACCGCTGCACCATGCACTTCGCCGAAGGCGGCTACGACGGCCACCTGCGGTTGATGCACCGGACGACCGTGGCAGGGGATGTGCCGAGGTGAGCGGTGTCCTCCTCCCCTTGTGGGAGGAGGTGTCAGCGAAGCTGACGGAGGTGGGGTTTTGCTTCGCCGTCCGCGCGATACTACGTTTCGGTCAGAGCTGGGGCTTCTGAGAGACCCCACCTCCGACCTGCTGCGCAGGCCACCTCCTCCCACAAGGGGAGGAGGACGCTACTTTTTGCGCGGCGCCGGTTTCTTGGCCGCCGGGGCCTTCTTCGCGGGCGCCGTCTTTGCCGCCGGCGCCGAGCCGGTCTTGCAGGTCGCCGCGTGGATCTGGGCGGTGAGGTCGTTGTTGACCTTGATCAGGCGGTGGACGTCGTCCTGGATCTTGAGCAGCGCCTCGGCGTCCTTGTAGGTCTGCAGCGCCTGTTTGTCGGAGGCCGCGGCCGCGACTTTCTGGCCGACCATGATCACCGAGAGCAGCACCAGTTGCAGGAAGGTCTGGGCGATCCAGGCGACCAGCGCCGCCGTCCCTGCCTTGATCGCCTCGGGCAGGCTGATCAGCGCCAGGATGGTGAAGGCATAGGCGCACCACATCGTGCCCACCGCGTTCGTGATCACAACCGCGATCTTGCCGTTGATGCTTTCCAGCTCGGCCTTGGTGGTGTGCGGCCCTGCCTTGGTCCGCTCAGCGATCCGCTCGTTCGGTGTGTGCTCGACAGTCATTCGCCCATGCCCGTTTTTTGAGTTCGGAAATCGTCGGTCAGGCTTAGGGCCGCCTCGGGGGAGCGTCAACGAAGCCGCCCGGTTGCGGAGGGACTACACCTGGGCCAGGGTCGCGCCGCGGTGACGGGGAGCGTAGCGATGGTAAGGACGGCTTGGCGGCGCGCGGTCGCCTTGGGACTCGGGCTGGCGGCGGTGTTCGGGGGCTCTGTGCTGGCCCAGACGAGTTCCGCACCCCTGTTCTCCACCTGCGGCAAGGGCGACATGGCGCCAGCGTGCCACGCGATCCGCGGCGACCGCGCCTCGGGCTGGGCGGCCCAGTCCCGGGCCGAGGTCTTCGCCCGTCACGGCATGGTCACCACCAGCCAGCCGCTGGCCGCGCAGGCCGGGCTCGAGGTGCTGAGGAACGGCGGCAACGCGGTCGACGCCGCGGTGGCGACCGCGGCGGTGCTGAGCGTGGTCGAGCCGATGAACGTGGGCGTCGGCGGCGACCTCTTCGCGATCGTCTACGTCGCCAAAGAGCACAAACTCTACGCGCTCAACGCCAGCGGGATGGCGCCCAGCGGCGCGACCCCGGAGCATTTCGCGAGCCTCGGCTACCACGCCGACCCGAAGAACTGGGGGACCGGCTCGGGCATGCCGCAGGGCGGCATCCTGCCGGTGACGGTGCCGGGGACCGTCTGGGGCTGGGACGCCATGCTCAAGCGCTTCGGCACGCGGCCGCTGAAGGCCATGCTGGCGCCCGCCGCGGCCTATGCCGAGGAAGGCTTCCCGGTCAGCGAGCGCATCGCCGACGACTGGCGCCTGCTGAACGCGCTCCCCACGGTCGGCTGCTGCAAGACGCTGGACCCGGACTCGGTGGCGGTCTGGTACCCGGGCGGCAAGCCGCCGGTCGCGGGGCAGATCTTCCGCAATCCCGGTCTCGCCAAGACCCTGCGCCTGATCCAGGCCCAGGGCCCGGACGCCTTCTACCGGGGCGAGATCGCCCAGGCGATCGTCGCCAAGTCCGCCGCGCTCGGCGGGACCATGACCGCCGCCGACCTCGCCGCCTACAAGGGCGAATGGGTCGAGCCGGTGCACACCAGCTATCACGGCCACGAGGTCTATGAGCTGCCGCCGCCGTCGCAGGACTGGGGCGCGCTGGTGATGGTCAACGTGCTGGAGCAGTGCCTGCCGGTCTGGGCGCCTGGCCAGACGCTGGCCCGCCTTGGCCCGCGCAGCCCGCTCTACTGGCACCTGATGGTCGAGGCCAAGAAGCTGGCCTACGCCGACCTCATCGCCTTCAACGCCGACCCGGATTTCGTGAAGGTGCCGATCGAGCGGCTGCTGTCCAAGGCCCACGCCAGGGAACTGTGCGCAAAGGTCGACCCGAGGCGGGCGTCATCGACCGGACCGGCTGGCGAGGCGGACGGCGCCGGCGACACCATCGTGCTGTCGACCGCCGATGAGGCCGGCAACATGGTCTCCTGGGTCAATTCCAACTTCTCCGGCTTCGGCTCGGGCCTGACGGTGCCCGGCTACGGCTTCGTGCTGCACAACCGCGGCGGCCTGTTCAGCCTCGACCCGAAGTCGCCCAATGTGATCGCGCCGCACAAGCGCCCCTACAACACGCTCGCCGCCGGCTTCGTCATGGATGGCGACCAGCCGCTGATGAGCCTCCTGCTGATGGGCGGCGACATGCAGGCCCAGGGCCACGGCCAGGCGCTGGTCAACATCTTCGACCTGGGCGCCAACCTGCAGATGGCCACCGACATGGCCCGCTTCCGCCACACCCAGGTGCCCAACCGCCTGGTGTTGGAGCGTCCGCTCTATGACGCGGTCGGCAAGGAGCTGGAGGCCATGGGCCACAGGCTCGGCCCGCCGGACAGCGGCGCCATGGGCGGCTTCCAGTCGATCGCCGTGACCTCGCCCGGCGACAAGGCCAAGCGGGTCTACCGCGCCGGCTCCGACCACCGGAAGGATGGCCAGGCGGCGGGGTTTTAGCGGGCTAGAGCTCGATCTGGTTTGCGGCCCGGGCCGCGGCCTTCGCGGGCCGGCGAGACATGAACCGCCGCGCGGCCAGGCCCTCGGTCAGCCGCTTGGCGAAGGCCCCGACGGTGAAGGGCTTGGAGAGGAACCCGTCCGCCCCGACCACGCCGGCCTCCATGACCCGCGCCTCGGTGGCGTGGGACGAGACAATGATCGCCGCCGCATTGGCGATCTTCGGTTCCGGCGCGCTGCGGATCAGCCTCACGAACTCGAGGCCGTCCTCGCCGTCCATCTCGATGTCGACGAACATCACGTCGATGGCGTGGGACCTCAGGATCATCAGGCCTTCGGAGCACGTGCCGGTGCGATAGATGCGCCGCACACCCAGGCCGCGCAGAACTTCAGAAATCAACGTCCGCGTGTTGGCATTGTCATCCAATACCAGAACGGCAAGGTCCTGCAAGTTCAGGTAGTTGCTGATCGCCTGATTTGCTTGCGGATACATCGTAGAGTTGCGTGTCCGTTACTTGGAGTGCGACGAATGCGCACGGTCTAGGTTGAGCCCCCTAACGGTTGCCTAACAACGTTCGTCCAGCGGCAAGAAAAATTCTGTGAAAAGCCCTGGCTCGCAAGACCTTGCCTCACGGCTGCCGATAGACCTTGCCGCCCTTCATCACGAAGCCGACGGCCTTCAGCGCCGCGATGTCCTTTGTCGGATCGCCCTGGAAGGCGGCGAGATCGGCGACATAGCCGGCCTTCACCTCGCCCATCGAAAGCGCGCGGCCGAGGATCTGGGCGTTGGTCTTCGTCGCTGCGGTCAGCGCCTGGATGGGGGTCATGCCGTCCTTCACCATCCATGCGAGCTCGCGCCAGCTTTCGCCGTGCGGGAAGACCCCCACGTCGGAGCCCGCGCCGATGATCACGTCGGCCGCCAGCGCCCGCTTGAAGGCGCCCGCCGCGGCCGTCATGCCGGCCGTCGGCGGCGACTGGCCGGGGACATAGTGCTGGAAGTAGATCGAGGTCGCTTCCGGCGCGGTCAGGGTCGGGACGTAGGCGACGCCCTTCTCCCGCATCAGTTTGAAAGTGCCATCGGTCGCGCCATAGCCGTGCTCGATGGTGTCGACGCCGGCCAGGACGGCGTTGCGGATGCCCTCGTCGCTGGCGGCGTGGACGGCGACCGGGCGGCCCGAGGCGTGGGCGACCTTCACGGCGGCGGCCATCTCCGCCTCGGTGAGGGTGGGTTTGGTCTCGCCGTTCGGGCCGGTGCGGTAGTCGGCGTAGAGCTTGATCCAGTCGGCGCCCATGGCCGTCTGTTCGCGCACCGCCTTCATCATCTCCGCCTCGCCGGAGACCTCCTGGGCGCCCTGCGGCAGGTCCATGTCGGCGCGGAAGCCCTTCTTGGGGCCGTAGGAGCCGGTGGCGACGATGGCGCGGGTGGCGACGAACAGGCGGGGCCCCGCGACGATGCCTTCGTCGATGGCGCGCTTCAGCTGCACGTCGGCGTCCGCGGCGCCCTCGGTCCCCAGGTCCCGCTCGGTGGTGAAGCCGCTCATCAGGGTCCGCGTCGCGTCGCGGCCGGCCCGCAGCACGCGGTAGGTCGGCGGCTCCTTCAGCACCTGATCGTCCCAGACCACCTCGTTGTAGGCGTGCAGCAACAGGTGCGAGTGCAGCTCGATCAGGCCCGGGATCAGGGTCTGGCCGGGGAGGGCGATGACCTGGGCCCCCGCGGGCGCCTTGACCTCGGCCTTGGGCCCGACGCCGACGATCTTGCCGCCGTCGACCGCGACGACCCAGCCCGTATGCGCCGCCGCCTCGCCCGGCGTCCACACCGCCGCCGGCTCCAGGAGATAGCGGCTCGGCTCCACAGCCCCGACTGTGGAGGCCGCGAGCATGGCCGCGGCGGCGATGGTCCCCAATAGGGCTGTTTTCACTGCGTTTGACTCCTCAATAGGGAGTGATAGAGAGCAATAAGGAACAACACCCTCGGAGCCCCGACTCCCATGTCGGAAGAAGTCTACACGGTCGAGCAGTTCGCTGAACGGCTGAAGCTGCACCCCAAGACCGTGCTGCGGTTCATCAAGGACGGCCGCCTGCGGGCGGTGAAGGTGGGCAAGTCCTACCGCATCCTGCGCACCGAGATGGAAGCGACCATGACCGGGGTCTCGCCGGAGCTCGCGCTGGGCGCAGCCGAGGCCTTCCGGCGCGCCGCCGTCAACCGCACCGAAGCCGGCCGCGTCCGCGTCGGCGCGCGGGTCACCAGCATCGTCGACCTACCGGGCGTCGAGCCGCAGGCCGCCGAGCGGCTGGCCCGCATGCTGCCCGCCGCGCGCACCGGCCAGACCGCGCACCCCGAGCCGATGAGCCTCGACGTCGCCTACGATCCGGTCACCCGCAATCTGAAGGTGATCGTCGTCGGCTCGCCCGCCGACACCGCGGCGATGCTGAAGATGATCGACGTCCTGAGCGAGGACTGACCATGGGCGAGATCCGCAACCTCGCCGGTCAGCCGGTCTATGTCTGCGCGCCGGATGGCCCGTCGCTGGCCGACGACCGCGAGCTCTCCGGCCTGATCGGAGACCTCTACGGCGCCGGCGCCCGCATCGCCGCCATACCACTGGCCAGACTGGGTCCGGACTTCCTGCGCCTAGGGAGCGGCGTCGCGGGCCACGTCCTGCAGAAGCTGGTGAACTACCGCTTCCAGGTCGCGATCCTGGGCAATGTCTCCGCCGCTGTGGTGAAGAGCGAGCCGCTGCGCGACTTCGTCCGTGAATCCAACCGCGGGACGACGGTGTGGTTTGTGGATGACCTCGCCGCGCTGGAAGCGAAGCTGATCGCTGCCGGCTAGGGAAGGGCGAAGGCGACGACGGCGTCGCCCTGGACCTCCTCATCGACTTTGGCCGAGCCGCCGGCGGCGACCACCACGTACTGCCTGCCGCCGACCGCGTAGGTCATGGGCGTGGCGTGGGCGCTGGCCGGCAGGGCGCCGCTCCACAGCTCCTTGCCATCGACGGCGGAGAAGGCGCGCAGCGTCTTGTCCATGGTGCCGCCCTGGAAGATCAGGCCGCCGGCGGTGACGATCGGCCCGCCGAGCACGATGGAGCCCTTGGCGAAATGGCCGACGCCGGGCGCCAGCTCCTCCAGGCTGCCCAGCGGGACCCGCCAGACGATCTTGCCGGCGCCGAGGTCCAGGGCGACCAGCTCGCCGAAGGGCGGCTTGATGCAGGGCACGCCGGACGGCGCACGCAGGAACTCGCGGCTCATGGCGTAGGGCGAGCCCAGCTGCATGGTGGTCTCGGCGCGCAGGTCACCCTTGTCGCCCTTCACATATTGGGCGGCCGGGATCATGCGGACCTTGGCCGGGATGTTGCTCACCGAGACGATCAGCCGGCCGTTGACCCCGTCCCAGGCAAACCCGCTCCAGTTGATGCCGCCGACGTTGCCGGGGATCGCCAGAATCCCCCGCTCGCTGGGCGGCGTGAAGATCGCATGGCCCGAAAGGCCGTTGATCGTGTCGGCGCAGAACTTGCGGTCGGCGTCGGTGAGGCCGCCCACGGCCTCCGCGCCCTGGCTCTGCGGCACGAGCGCGGGGGTCGCCGCCGGGAACGGCTGGGTCGGGGAGCTCTTCTCGCCGGTGAGCGTGCTCTGCGGCACGGGGCGCTCCTCGACCGGCAGCGCCGGCTTGCCGGTGACGGGGTCCAGCGCGAAGACCATGCCGGTCTTGTTGCCGGCGATCACCGCCTGGACGCTGCGGCCGTTCAGCCTGAAGCGGGTCAGCATGGGCGCCGCGGCGGTGTCGTAGTCCCAAAGGTCGTGGTGGACGAGCTGGAAGCCCCACCTGAGCTTGCCGGTCCTGACGTCCAGCGCCACCACCGAATTGGCCCAGCGGTTGTCGCCGGGGCGAAGGCCGCCCCAATAGTCGGGGCTGGCGCTGCCGGTCGGGACCAGCACCGTGTGGCGGGCGGGATCGGCGCTCAGCACCGACCAGGCGTTGCCGGCGCCCGTGTTCCAGTTGCCGGGATTGGCGTCTTTTGGCGCCTGCAGGGGCTCCCAGGACCAGAGCAGCTTGCCGGTTCTGGCGTCGAAGCCACGCACGACGCCTGAGGGCATGTTGACGCGCGCGTTGTCGTCGATCGCCGAGCCCACCACCACGACACCGTCGAAGGCGATGGGCGGCGAGGTCATGTGGTATTGGCCAGGCGTGTAGCGGGCGACGTCGCGCAGGCTGACCTCGCCGCCGGTTCCGAAACCTGGGCAGGGCGCGCCCGTTGCGGCGTCCACCGCCACCAGCCGCGCATCCAACGTCGCCTCATACAGGGTGAGCGCGCAGGCGGCCCCCTTGCCGGCTTTCGGATCGCGCCAGGCGGCGAGGCCCCGGTTGATCAGGCCGTCGCCGTAGGGCTTGGCGCGGTCGAGCGCGGGGTCGAAGGCCCAGAGCTGTCGACCAGTGGCGGGATCCAGCGCGATCACCCGGTTGAACGGCGTGGTCAGGTAGAGTCGCCCGTCGAGCATCAGCGGCGTGGTCTCGAAGCCGCTGCGCGGGCCGCCGCCCTTGGTCTTGCCGTCGGAGACGTCGCCGGTGTGGAAGGTCCAGGCGGGCTTCAAGTTGGCCACATTGGCCGGCGTCACCTGGGTCAGCGGCGAGAACCGCGTCCCCTGCAGGTCGCGTCCATAGGCGGCCCATTCGTCGGCCTGCGCCGTCGTCGCGATCGTCGCCACAGCCGCGGCGGCCAGCATTGAAATCCGCATCTCATCGCTCCTGAACCGATCCCCTCGCGGGGTTGGCGGCGCCATCGCATCCTGCCGCGTCCGGACGCTAGCAGCCAGGGACCAGCGGCGTGGCCGCAGGGTCATCCGGCGCCGACCGCGGGACGAGCGGCGGATGGGCGGGGACGAACGGAGGAGGCCTTGACGGCGCCGCGCTGAGACCGTTTCTCCTGCCCGGCTTCAGGGAGCACCAGATGCAAACGCGCCGCGTGGGTCCGTTCGAGGTTTCGGCGATCGGTTTTGGCTGCATGGGCCTGTCGAGCGGCTATGGCGGAAAGACGCCCTGGTGGCGGGCGGACCGGGTGCTGAAGGACGCGCTCGACGCCGGTCACACCTTTTTCGACACGGCCATGGTCTACGGCTTCGGCCATAACGAGAAGCTGGTCGGCCGGGTGCTGGGCAAGCACCGGCCAAGGATCACCATCGCCTCGAAGTGCGGGATGATGGTCGGCAAGGAGCGGCGGATCGACTCCACGCCGGCCAATATCAAGGCCAATTGCGAGTCGAGCCTGAAGCGGCTGAACACTGACGTGATCGACCTCTACTACCTGCACCGCTGGGACAAGCGCACGCCGATCGAGGACGCGGTCGGGGCGCTCGCGGATCTTGTCGCCGAGGGAAAGATCAGGACCATCGGACTTTCGGAAGTCTCCGCGGCCACGCTGCGCCGCGCGCACGCCGTCCATCCGATCACGGCCCTGCAAAACGAATATTCGCCCTGGACCCGCAATCCGGAGCTGGGCGTCATGCAGGCCTGCCGCGAACTCGGCGTCACCCTGGTCGCGTTCTCGCCGGTCGGCCGCGGTTTCCTGGCGGGCGGCGCCAGCGACCCGTCGAAATTCGTCAAGGGCGACATGCGCGCCGGAATGCCCCGATTCCACGGCGAGGCCCTGCAGGCCAACCTGAAGCTGCTGGCCGCCTTCACGGCGCTTGCCCGAGAGGCCGGCTGCACGCCGGCGCAGCTCTGCCTGGCCTGGCTCCTGGCCAAGGATCCGACCATCGTCTCGATCCCCGGCACGACCAACAGCGCTCACGTCGCCGAGAACGCGGCGGCGGGCGACATCGTCCTGCCGCCTGAAGTGGTGGCCAAGGTCGATGCGCTGATCAACGAGCGCACCGTCACCGGATCGCGCTATCCACCCAATATGCAAAAAGCGGTCGATAGTGAGCTGACGCCGGCGGAGGCAGCGGCTCAAGCTGCGGCCTGACCGGGCGCCGATTGGCGGTCGGCGCCTGCAACATTGAGGCCTTGGATTTCCACATCTCCGCCCTAAATCAGGCTTAGCCCTAGGGCGATCAGCTCAAGCTCGCGGAGAGGAGATCATCATGCGAGGAAAGCCAGCCGATACCGGCGCCAGGGTTCTGGCCATCGCGCTCTCGCTGGGCCTGACGCTAGAGGCCACGGCCGCCGCGGCCCAGCCCTATGGACCGCCGCCGCAGTACTCCGGCGGCCCGCCGGTCGCCCCGCCGTCCGGCCAGTACGCCCCGCCGCCGCCCGGCTATGAGCAGCCGGGCGCCGTCTATGACGATCGCGCCCAGCGCTATGACCGCGAGTACGCCGACCGCTATTCGCAGTGGGCGGCGCGCTACTGCGTCGACAAGCGCGACAACAACGCCGCCGCCGGCGCGATCATCGGTGGCATCCTGGGCGCGGTGGTGGGCTCCAACGTTTCCGGCCGGCATTCGAAGACCGGCGGCTCGATCATCGGCGGCGCGCTGGGCGCCACGGCCGGCGCCGCCATCGGCCGCAACGCGGCCGAGAACTCGCCAGACTGCCCGCCCGGCTACTACGTCCGCGCCGGCGCGCCGCGCTTCTACTACGCGCCGCCGGGATATGGCCCGCCGCCGGTCTACTACGCGCCGGACTGGTACAATCCCTGGGCCTTCGAGGGCGGCGTCTGGCTCTATCGGCCCTATCGGTACTGGTACTGGTCGCACAACGACTATTGGCGTCCCGACTACCGGCCGGGCCGCTGGGACTATCACTACCGCCGCTGGTAGGCCGCTCTACGGCGCAGCGATTTCGCGCAGGATACGGCTGCCGATCTCGCTGCGCTGGGCCGCCAGGTATTCCTGCGGATTGATCGAATAGAGGCCTTTCAGATAGGCCACATCGTAGCGCGTCAGCCCCGCGGGGTCGGCGCCCGCCGGGCAGTCCGGGTTCAGGAAGTCGAGGATCGTCTCCAAGTCGCTGCAACCCTTCACCTGTGAGGCGTGGGCCAGGCTCAGCATGGCGATGTCGTCGGCGATGGCGCCGATCTGGTGGCCCACGATCTTGTTGGCGTCAATGACCACCAGCACGCCCACGAACTGGCTCTCCAGGCGTGACGTCAGCCGGCTGCCGGCGCTGCCGGTCGGCAGGCGATGGAATTCGTCATCGATTTCCAGGGCGCCGCCCTCCGCCCTGGTGCCGGTCATGTACCAGGCCTGGATCGGGCGATTGACGAGCGCCATCCGCTGGGCCTGAGCCGCGTAGTGGAAGCCCAGCATCTGGCCGTGGCGTTTGCGGACGTCGTCCATCAGCGCCTGGGGATTGGTGGTGAAGGCGATGAGCAGGTTCGTCCGGCACGGGAAGTTGCGGTTCGGATGTTTGTCGATCGGCGCGCCGACGCTGGCGGCGACCTGCTTCACGCGCGCGGAGACATAGGCGTCGAAGGGCGCTGTCAGGCCGCCGGCCTGCGGGCATACCGGCCCGCCCCAGCGGGAAAGCTGGTCGATCCGGCTCACGGCGCTGTGGCCTTCGACGAAGCGGTTCACCAGGGCCGGCAGCTTCTCCTGCTCCGCCTTCGGCGCCGTGACCGTGACGCTGTCGACGGTGGTGGACGCCTGAGCCGACGAGGGCGGCGTGACGGCGCTCGGCGCCGGCTGGTCTGGCGCGTTGCGGGCGCTGGCGATCTGAAGCGGGAGCAGGGCGAGAATCGCGGCGGCGAGGATCGGCGCGGCCCGCGAATTCGATCTGCCGTTCATCGACCCTCTCCTTGGTCCGCTCCCTCTCGGCTTCGCCTGGGGGAGAGGAGATTCACGTTTAGACCATCCCAGCCTTGCGCAGGGACTGATAGGCCTTGATCACCCGCTGCAGGCGATGCTCGCCCGCCCGGTCGCCGCCGTTGGCGTCGGGGTGCAGGCGACGCACCAGCTCGGTGTAGCGGGCGCGGATCTTGGGGCCGTCGGCGTGGCTGTCGAGGTCGAGGTCGGCCAAGGCATTGCGCTCGATCTTGCCCATGGCCCGCTCTTCGGGCTCGGACGTGGGCTTGCCGCCGTTCTTGCCGAAGATGTTGAAGGGGTCGCGGTAGCCCTCGCCCTTGCGGAATTTATTGGAAAAGGCGGCGGCCTCGCGGCTCATCCGCCCGGCCTTCATCTCCCAGGTGGGGCGCCCGCCGGTGAACAGTTCTTCCTGTTGGCGCCGCCGGACCTCGCCCTCGCTCATCCCGGCGAAGAAGTTCCAGTTGCGATTGTACTCGGCCGCATGCGGCTGACAGAACCAGTAGTGCTCGTTCAACAGGTCCCGCGACTTGGGCGCCCGCGCGCTGGCCGCCAGCCGGCAGCCGGGGTGGTCGCAGGCCCGCTCGCCGGGCTTCAGCGCGTTGACATCCTCGGCGCGCGCGTCCTCTTCCGGCTTGGGCGGCCGGACGCGAATGTCGACGAAACGCGGCTTGTATTGAAACGCGGCGGGCATGGTCCAAGTATGGGGCCGAGATAATCCCTTTCAAGAATTGAAGATGCCGACGATGGGCGCCATATTCGATGCCATCCAGCAGAAACTGACCGACGCCTTCGCGCCCACCAGGCTCGAGATCGAGGACGATTCCGGCCGCCACGCCGGCCACGCGGGCGCCAGTCCGGGCGGCGAAAGCCATTTCAACGTGACCATCGAGTCGGCCGCCTTCGCGGGCGCCGCCAAGGTGGCGCGCCAGCGGATGGTCTATCGGGCGCTCGCCGAGGAGTTGGCCGGCCCGCTGCACGCGCTCTCGGTCAAGGCGCTGGCGCCAGGTGAAATCTAGCGGCTAAACTAAACAGGCGTTTGAGTTCGCTCCCGGGAGGCCTGCGCTTGAAGACCACGATCACCGTGAACGGCGAGGCGCGCGCGCTCGACCTCGACCCGCGCACCACCCTGCTCGACGCACTCCGCGAGACCCTGCGTCTGACCGGGACAAAGAAGGGCTGCGACCACGGCCAGTGCGGGGCCTGCACGGTGCTGGTCAACGGGACGCGGATCAACAGCTGCCTGTCGCTGGCGGTGATGCACGACGGCGACGCGGTCACCACCATCGAGGGCGTCGGCCAGGTGGGCGCGCTCGCGCCCATCCAGCAGGCGTTCCTCACCGAGGACGCTTTCCAGTGCGGCTACTGCACGCCCGGCCAGATCTGCTCGGCGCTCGGCATGCTGGCCGAGGTCGCCGCCGGCTGGCCCAGCCAGGAGACCGCCGACCTGACCGCGCCGATCCGACTCACCGACGACGAGCTTCGCGAGCGGATGAGCGGCAACATCTGCCGCTGCTCGGCCTATCCGCAAATCGTCGCGGCGATCAGGTCGGTCGCGGGAGAAGCCGCATGAGGCCGTTCACCTACGAGCGCGCGACCTCCGCCGAGGGGGCGGTGAAGGCGGCCGCTGAAACGCCCAACGCCCGCTTCATCGCCGGCGGCACCAACCTGCTCGACCTGATGAAGCTGGAGATCGAGACGCCGGCGCATCTGATCGACGTGGGCCGCCTGCCGATCGCCGCCATCGAGGATACGGCCGACGGCGGTTTGCGCATCGGCGCCATGGCCAGCAACAGCCATGTGGCCGCCGACGCCAGGGTGCGGTCGCGCTATCCGGTGCTGACCCAGGCCATCGTGGCGGGCGGTTCGGGGCAGCTGCGCAACAAGGCCACGACCGGCGGCAACCTGCTGCAGCGCACCCGCTGCGCCTATTTCTACGACACCTCCAAGCCCTGCAATAAGCGCGCGCCCGGCTCCGGCTGCGGGGCGCTGGAGGGCCTCAACCGCAACTCGGCGATCTTCGGTGCGAGCCATGCCTGCATCGCCACCCACCCGTCGGACATGGCCGTGGCGCTGACCGCCCTGGACGCGACGGTCGAGACCCTATCGCCCTCGGGCCAGGCGCGGAGTTTTTCGATCGTTGAGCTGCATCGGCTGCCGGGCGAGACGCCGGACGTCGAGACCCATCTGATCCCAGGCGAGTTGATCACCGCCGTCGTCCTGCCGCCGCCGCCGATGGACGCAAAAGGAGGGGGCGGACAGGTCTACCGCAAGGTCCGCGACCGGGCCTCCTACGCCGCGGGCCTGGCCAGCGTGGCGGTGGCCGGCGGCCGGATCGCGCTGGGCGCCGTCGCCCACAAGCCGTGGCGGGCGGAGAAGGCCGAGGCGGCCCTGGCGCTCGGATCGAGCGGTGTCGAGGCTATCGCCGTCGAACTGTCCGAAGCGACCCACAGCCACCGCAACGGCTTCAAGATCGACCTGCTGCGGCGGCTGGTCCCGGTCGCGATCGCGCAAGCCAACGGGAGCGAGGCATGAGCTCGGTCATCGATTGGGAAAACACGCCCAACCCGGTCAAGGAGAACCGCGCCGGCAACATCGGCAAGGCGGTCGACCGCTACGAAGGGCCGCTGAAGGTCACCGGCGCGGCGCCCTACGCCTATGAGGTCGAGCCCCCATCGCCGCCGGCCTATGGCGTCTTGCTCTCCGCGCCGATCGCCAAGGGCCGGATCACCGGCACCGACACCGCTGCGGCCGAGGCCTCGCCCGGGGTCCAGCTCGTCTGGACCTACAAGAACGCCCCGGCCCAGGGACCGCGTCCGCCCCGCTACGACTTCTTCACGCCCTCGCCGCGGCCGGCGCTGGAGTCGGACCGCGTGCACTTCTTCGGCCAGCAGGTGGCGCTGGTCGTGGCCGACACCCTGGAGAACGCCCAGGCCGCCGCGGCGCTGGTGCGGCTGGACTTCGAGGACGACGACAAGGCCGTGATCCTGCACGACCACCGCGACGAGGCGGTGCAACCGCCCGGCGAGTCCGACGTCGAGATCGGCGACTTCGCCAAGGCCTTCGCGGAAGCGCCGGTGACCGTCGACGATGTCTGGCGCACGCCGCTGCAGAACCATTGCCAGATGGAGCCCTGCGCCACGACCGCCTGGTGGGACGGCGACCAGCTGACCGTGCACACCTCGGTGCAGATGGTGCGGTTCGCGCAGAACTCGCTCGCCGAGACCCTGATGATCCCGCACAAGCAGGTGCGCCTGCTCACCCGCTATGTGGGCGGCGGGTTCGGCGGCAAGGGCTCGTTCTACGAGGACCTGGTGCTGGCCTCGCTGGCCGCCCGCGAGCTCGGCCGGCCGGTGAAGATCGCCCTCACCCGCCAGCAGATGATGCATGGCACGGTGCATCGGCCGGCGACCGAGCTGCATGTGCGTCTGGGCGCGACGCGGGACGGGCGGCTGACCGCCATGTCGCTGATGACCACGACGCACTGCGACCGGCGCGGCAATTTCACCGAGCACGCCTCGAACTTCGCCCGCAACCTCTACGCCGCGCCCAACCGGCTGACCGGACACAGGCTGGTGCGCCTCGACCTGCCCGTGGCCAGCGCCATGCGCGCGCCCGGCGAGGCCTCGGGCACGCTCAGCCTGGAAGTGGCCATGGACGAGCTGGCCGAGAAGCTCGGCATGGACCCCATGGAGCTGCGCATCCTCAACGAGCCGGAGAGCGATCCGGAGACCGGCAAGCCGTTCTCGATCCGGCAATTGGTGCGCTGCATGCGCGAGGGCGCCCAGATCTTCGGCTGGGACCGGCGCAACCCGGTCCCGGGCCAGGTGCGCGAGGGCCGCTGGAACCTCGGCGTCGGCATGGCCGCCGCCATCCGCGGCAACTTCCTGCTGCCGGCCAAATGCAGTTTCACGGTGGACGCGGACGGCGTGATCACCGTGCGCCAGGGCATGACCGACATCGGCACTGGCACCTACACGGTGCTCGCCCAGATCGCCGCCGAGACGCTCGGCGTGCCGCTGGGCGACGTGCGTGTCGAGATCGGCGATTCCGAGCTGCCGCCGGCCCCCGGCTCCGGCGGCCAGTTCGGCGCGGCGACGGCGGGCTCGGCGGCGCTTGACGCGGGCATGAATCTTCGAACCGCCATCGCCGAGCTGGCGGCGGCCGATCCGGCCTCGCCGCTGTTTGGCGGCCCGACCGCCGACGTCACCTTCCAGGACGGCGTCATCGCCATCGCCAACCGCTCCGAACGGCTCTCAGACCTGATCCGCCGCAACTGCCCGGAGGGCTTGACCGCCGAGGGCGAGGTGCGCCCCGCCGCCGACGCCGGCCAGTGGAGTTCGCACACCTATGGCGCCCACTTCGTTGAGGTGGCGGTCGACACCGTCACCGGCGAGGTCCGCACGCGGCGCATGCTGGGGGTCTTCGCCGCCGGGCGCATCCTCAACTGGAAGACCGCGCGCAGCCAGCTGACCGGCGGGATGATCTGGGGCGTCGGCTCGGCGCTCGCCGAAGGCAACGCCGTCGACCCGCGCTACGGCTCGCTGATCAACCAGGACCTGGCGGGCTATCTGGTGCCGGTTCAGGCCGACATCGGCGAACTCGACGCCATCATGCTCGACGAGGTCGACGACAAGGCCAATCCCATGGGCATCAAGGGCGTCGGCGAGCTCGGCATCTCCGGCGCCGGCGCGGCGGTGGCGAACGCCATCTACAACGCCTGCGGCGTGCGTGTGCGCGACTACCCGATCACGCCGGACAAGCTGCTGGCTGCGATTATGGCGGCCGAGCGGGGATAATCGCCGCAACGGTGTCGATTTCGGGAGAGCTCGTGCGACGTTCTGGTGAGAGGCCAACCGGGGCGCCTCAAACGGGAGCGGGCCATGAACGTCCAAGCGCAGATCGACGCCTATATTTCCGGTCAGCCTCAGGCAAAAAGCGAAGACCTGCGCGAGCTGCACCGGCTCGTTCTTGAAATATCGCCGGACAGCAAGCTGTGGTTCCTCGATGGACGGAACGGCGAAGGCAAGGTCGTTTCCAATCCAAACATCGGCTACGGCTCGCAGAAGATAGAATACGCCGGCGGCGAGACCCGGGAATTCTACCGGGTCGGCCTAAGCGGCAATTCGACCGGGATATCCATCTACATCATCGGCCTCGAGGATAAGACCTACTTGTCCAGGACCTATGGCGGGCGATTGGGAAAGGCGAGCATCACCGGATATTGCGTCAAGTTCAGGCGCATCAAGGATATCGACGTCGGCGTAGTCGAGGAGATGGTCGCAAACCACATGGGCAAAGGGCGCGCGGGCGAATTGTAGTCGCCGCTTTGGCCAAAGGCGGTCTTTGGCCCCAGGTCCCCAGCGACCTGTTCCAAAAATGGAAAACACTGGTTCCCGAATTGCGTCTAACGCGGTGTCGGATCGTACCTATCTCAGGCGTCTTGAAGGCGAGCTTCTACGTGAAGCCTGGGCTTTCGAGACTTCGAGGGAGACGGGACGTGAAACTTATCTTGCCACTGGCGACGCTGGTTGGCGCTGTGACCCTGCTGTTCAACAGCTGGGGCGCGCTGAGCCTGAGCTACCTCTAGAAGGCCCCTAGCCGACGCTCCTCTCAGGCGACGCGGGCCCGCAACTCGCCGAGCACGCGCGCCAGGTCGCCTTCGCGGAACGGCTTCTGCAGCACCGGGGCGCCCCGGTCGGTGTCGCGAAGCCCCGCATCTCCATAGCCGGTGGCGAAGGCGAAGGGCACGCCCTGCTCGCGCAGGATATCGGCCAACGGGAAGATCGGCTGGCCGCCCAGGTTCACATCCAGCACCGCGCAGTCGATCTCAGCGCCCTTGGCGAGCTCTACGGCCTCGTCCAGGCGCGAGGCCGGGCCCACCACCTGGCAACCCATGTCGGAGAGCATGTCCTCGATCAGCATCGAGACCATCATCTCGTCTTCCACCACCAGGACACGCAGTCCGGCGAGGGCGGCGACGTCGGTCATTCAAGGCTCCGGTCCAGGTCTTCGTCAGCTCGGCGGCCAAGCAACAGGCGTTGTCCCATACAATCAAGTGCGATTTTCAGTTGTGTCGGGCGTCCGACGCTCGCTCAACCGTCCTCGCGCGGGTCGGCGGGCCAGATCTGCAGCTTGGTGATGCGGTTGACCTTGCGCTCCAGCACCCCGAAGCGGTGGCGGTGAAAGCTGAAGGTCTGGCCCGCGTCCGGGATGCGCCGCGCCTCATGGATCAGCAAGCCCGCGACGGTGACCGCCTCGTCGTCCGGCAGGTCCCAGTTCAGCGCCCGGTTGAGGTCGCGGATGGTCACCGAGCCATCGACGACGACCGAGCCGTCGGCGGCGGTCTTGACGCCGCTGGGCGCCACGTCGTGCTCGTCCTCGATCTCACCGACGATCTCTTCGAGGATGTCCTCCAACGTCACCAGCCCCTGCAGGGCGCCGTATTCGTCCACCACCAAGGCGAAGTGGATGCGGCGCTTCAGGAAGGCCGAGAGCTGGTCCTTCAGGCTGGTGGTCTCGGGGATGAACCAGGGCTCGCGGACGATGGCGTCCATGTCGATGGCCTCTATTCTCCCGTCCGCTTCGTGCAGGGCGGCCAGCAGGTCCTTGTTGTGCAGAACGCCGACGATGTTCTCCGGCTCGTCGCGGTAGAGCGGCACGCGGCTGTGGCCGGTGGCCAGCGCCTCGGCGAGGATCTGGCGGGGCGTCTGATCGGCGTCGATGGTGGCGATGGCGTTGCGGTGGACCATCACCTCGCTCACGTCCATCTCGGCCAGGTCCAGCACGCCGCCCAGCATCCAGCGGTCGTGGCTCTCCACCAGCCCCTCGGCGTGGTGGTATTCGACCGCGCCGCGGATCTCCTCGTGCGCGGCCAGCACGTCCATCTCCATCCCCAGATGCACGCCGAACAGGGTGAGGGTGCGGCGCACCACGTACTGAACGCCGAAGATGATCGGCCCGAACAGCTTCACCACCACCAGCGTCGGGGCCGACAGGAGGCGCGCGATATCGTCCGACCGCAGGATGGCGATCGTCTTGGGTAGGATCTCGGCGAAGACCAGGATCAGCACGGTCATCACCGCGGTCGCCGTCGCCACGCCCAAGGCGCCGGGGATCACCTTGGCGAAGACCGAGCTCGCGAGCTCGGTGGCCAGGATGTTGAAGATGTTGTTCCCCAGCAGCACCGCGCCGATCATCATCTCGCGGTCGCCGAGCAGGCGGTTGACGCGGCGCGCGGCGCGGTCGCCATCGCGGTCGAGCTGGTGCATCCGGGCGCGGCTCGCGCCGGTCATCGCCGTTTCGGCCGCCGAGAACAGGGCCGAGGCCGCCAGCAGGGCGAAGACGACCGGGGCGAGCGCCATCAGCGCGGCCATCAGGCGGCTCCTTCCTGCTGCAGGAACGCGGCCGCCGCGCCGGGGTCGACCTGTTTGGCGACAAAGGCCTCGCCCAGCCTGCGGGCCAGGATGAAGGTCAGCTCGCCGTCCTGCGCCTTCTTGTCCTGCGCCATGTGACGGACCAGCCGGTCGGCGGCGAAGGGCCTGGCGGAGACCTCGGCCAGAGTGGTCGGCAGGCCGGCGGCGGCGATCGCGGCGGTGGCCCGGGCGGCCTCCTGGCTCGGACAGAGGCCTTGCGCGGCCGAGAAGCGGAAGGCGAGCGCCATGCCGGCGCCCACCGCCTCGCCGTGCAGCAGGGCCGCGCCATAGCCGGTCTCGGCCTCAAGCGCGTGGCCGAAGGTGTGGCCGAGGTTCAGGAGCGCGCGGCGGCCCTGCTCGGTCTCGTCCTCGGCGACGATCTCCGCCTTCATTTCCACGGACCGCGCGACGGCGTGGGCCAGCGCCGCCGGCTCGCGCGCCAGAACCGCCGCGCCATTCGTCTCCAGCCATTCGAAGAAGCCGAAATCGCCCAACAGGCCGTACTTGATCACCTCGGCGTAGCCGCAGCGCATCTCGCGCACGGGCAAGGTCGCCAGCACATCCAGATCGGCCAGCACCAGCCTGGGCTGGTGAAAGGCGCCGACCAGGTTCTTGCCGCGCGGCGTATCGATGGCGGTCTTGCCGCCCACCGAGGAGTCGACCTGCGCCAAGAGCGTCGTGGGGATCTGCACGAAGTCGATGCCGCGCTTGTAGATGGCGGCTGCGAACCCCGCCAGGTCGCCGACGACCCCGCCGCCGAACGCGGTGATCAGGTCGCCGCGGTCCAGTTCCAGGGCCAGCAGCCGGTCGCTGACGTCGGCCAGGCCCTCGAAGCTCTTGGTCTGTTCGCCGGGCGCGACGATCACCGGCCAGACCGCGATCCCGGCGCGCTCAAGGGCCGCGGTCAGCCGCGCGCCGTGCAGGCCCCAGACGGTCTGGTCGCTGACGACGGCGGTGCGGCGGCGCTTCAGCAGCGGCGCCATGGCCTCGCCGGCGGCGTCGATCAGGCCGGCGCCGACCAGGACCGCATAGCTGCGGTCGCCCAGCCCCACATCGATCCGGCGCACACCGGGCTTGGCGTTCATGGCGCGGGCGCCTCGAGGTGCTCGGACAGCGCGCGGATCAGCTGTTCGACGGTGACATGGTGGGCCTCGTCGCCGGTCTCCACCACCACGTCGGCCTCGCCATAGGCCGGATAGCGCGCCAGCGCCTGCGCCTCCAGCACCTCCAGCGGATCCTTGCCGATCAGCAGGGGGCGCGTGTCCTTGCGCGACACCCGCCTGGCCAGCACCGCCAGGTCGGTCTTCAGCCACACCGAGATCGCCCGGGATTTGATCAGCTCACGGGTCTGCGGGTTCATGAAGGCGCCGCCGCCGGTCGCCAGCACATGCGGCTCCTGATCCAGCAGGCGGGCGATCACCCGGCGCTCGCCCTCGCGGAAGGCGTCCTCGCCCAGGTCGCCGAAGATATCGGAGATCGAGCGGCCGGCCGCCAGCTCCACCTCGGCGTCGGCGTCGCGGAACGGCAGATCGAGCGCGTTGGCGAGCCGGCGCCCGACGCTCGACTTGCCCACGCCCATCAGGCCCACGAGGGCGATGGTGCGGCGGCGCAACGGTGCATAGCGGTCCATGAACGGCGAACGTCTACACGAGGAGGCGCTCTCGCGCCAATCTGCCGCCCCGGCTATGATCGGGCCATGTTGCGTCGTCCCTGCCTGATCGCCGCCTTCATCGTCGCCGCCTCGGCGGTCCCGGCGCTGGCGCAGGAGCCGCCCATAAGCGCCCCGGCCGCGTCGCCGCCGGCGTCCGCGACCAGCCTGCCGCCCGCCAGGCCCCCGGCGACGGCGGAAACCAGCGTCGAGGTCTCCACCCTGGCCGCGCCGGACGCCTTCACCACGCCCGGCCGCGCGACCGGCCTGCCGCCCACGCTCTGGCGCGGGGCCTCGGTGAAGACTGCGCGCACCGTGCTCGCGCTGCTGCAGACCCGGACGCTCTCGCCGGCCGCCGCGGCGCTGGCGAGGCGCGTGCTGGCGACCGGCGCGCCGGGCCCGCAGGGCGCTGGGACCGATCCCGCCCTGGTGGGGTCGCGGGCGAGCGCGCTCCTGGCCCAGGGCGACGTCAAGGCGGCCGCGGCGATCCTTTCGCGCGCGCCAGGGATCGACCGCAGCCCAGAGCTGGCCCACGCCGCGGCGGAAACCGCGCTCCTGACCGGCGACGACGCGCGCGCCTGCAGCGTCGCCGAGGGGCTGACCAGCGGCCGCGACGAGGTCTACTGGCTGCGGCTGCGCACCTACTGCCAGGCGGTGGCCGGCCACGCAGATCAGGCGCAACTGACCTTCGACCTCGCCCAGACCCAGGCGCGCGACCCGATCTTCGGCCGGCTGATGACCGCCAAGCTGACGGGCGCCGGCAATCCCGGGGCGGCCTCGCTGCGCAACGGCCTCGACTACGCCCTGTCGCACGGCCTGGGCCTCGATCTCGCCGTCGCCAAGGCCTCGCCGGAGGTCGCCGCTGCGCTGTCCGGCGCCGATCCGCAGGAGCCGCTGTTCGACGCCGCCGCGGCGTCACCTGAGGTCGCTCTGCTGGTCGAGCCGCTGATGAAGGGCCAGGCGGTCCACGAGGTGATGGTCAAGGCCCTGGTCGAGGCGGCCGGCGGCTCCGATCCGAAGGCCCGCGCCCGGGCTCAGGCCGCGGCCCTGCTGGCGCTCGGCCTTTCCGGCCCCCTCGACGCCGAGGCGCGTGGGGATTTCGCCGCCCTGAGCACGCCGGAAGGCAGGGCGCCGGTGGGCCGCGACCTGGCGCTGGACGCCGCCGCCGATCAGAAGCTGATGGGCGAGGCGGCCCTGCTGGCGCTGTGGACCAGCGCCGAGGCCGGGCCGAGCGGCGTGGCGATGGGCGACCGGGCCCGCATCGTGCGCGCCCTGCACGCCGTCGGCCTGGAGGTCGACGCCCGCGCCTTCGCCCTCGAAGGCCTGATCGCGCTGAAATGAGCGGAAGCGGGGGAGCCTGGGCCGAGGCCTTCCTGGAGATGATGTCGGTCGAGCGCGCCGCGGCGAAGAACACGCTGACCGCCTATACGCGCGACCTGACCGACGCCTCGGGGTTCCTGGCGGGCCGCGGACGCGACCTCTCCGACGCCTCGGCGGAGGACGTGGAGGCCTATTTCGCCGCCTTGGGCGCGCGGGGCCTGTCGCCGGCGACGGCGTCGCGGCGGCGCGCGGCCGTGCGGCAGTTCTACCGCTTCGTGCTGGGCGAGGGCTGGCGGCCCGACGACCCCTCACGGCGGGTCGAGGCGCCGCGCAAGGGCCGCTCGCTGCCCAGGGTGCTGAGCCGCGCCGAGGTCGACGCGCTGATCGCCGCGGCGGGCGCCAAGGACGGGGCGCAGGGTCTGCGCCTCGCCTGCATGGTGGAGCTGGCCTACGCCTCGGGCCTGCGCATCTCCGAACTCACCGGCCTGACGCTGGCGGCGCTCGCCCGCGATCCGGCCTATCTGATCGTCAGGGGCAAGGGCGGCAAGGAGCGGCTCGCCCCGCTCAACGACGCCGCGCGGACGGCCATCAAGGCCTATCTGGAGGTCCGGCCCGGCTTCCTGCCGAAGGGCGATAAGGCCAATCCCTGGCTCTTCGCCTCGCGCGGCAAGGAAGGCCGGCTGACGCCACGCCGCTTCGCCCAGCTGCTGGACGAGGCCGCCGCCGACGCCGGCATCGACCCGGCCCGGGTCAGTCCGCACGTCCTGCGCCACGCCTTTGCGACCCACCTGTTGGAAGGCGGAGCCGATCTGCGGGTGGTGCAGACCCTGCTCGGCCACGCCGATATCGGCACCACCCAGATCTACACCCACGTGGCCGGCGACCGGCTGGCCGAGGTGGTGGCCTCGAAACATCCGCTCAGCCGCAAGCGCTGAGGCCCAGAATACTGACAGAAGGGCAGCCGAAAGGCCGCCCCTTGCGGAACGGCCTCCCAGCTCTCCAGAGCACGGATCAGGCGTTAGCCGGTGATCCGATAGCGGCCGTCGGCGTCGGGGCAGACGCGGACGTAGCGCACGTCGCGGCCGTCCCGGTCGATCGGGGCCGGGGCCAGGCGGCAATGCATGCGATTGTAGTAGGCGTAGTCGTAGCGCCCGCTGCGGAAGTCCGGCGCCTCGCGATAGGTGATGGTGTCGTTGTAGCTGTAGTAGGGGCCGTGGGCGTCGCAGCGGTAGCGGTCGTGGGCGGCGCCCACCGAGCCGCCGATGCCGGCGCCGACCACGCCGCCGAGGATCGAGCCCGCGGTGCGGTGGCCGGAGGCGGCGATGTTGGAGCCTAGCGCCGCGCCGGCGATGGCGCCCAGGATGGTGCCGGCCGTGGCGGCGCTGTGGTCGTTGCGGCATTCCACCGGACCCGGCGCCACATAGACGGTCGGGCGGCCATAGTCGCCGGCGACATAGGGACCCCAGCGGCCCGTGTCCCAGACCGGCGCGGGGCCATAGACGCGGACATAGGCGCCGTAGCCGTAGCGGGCGTCGTAGTCGGCCCGGGCGCGTTCCCATTGCGCGTGGCGGCGCTCGTAGTCGGCGCGCGCGGCCTGATAGTCGGCGCGGCTGGCTTCGTAATTGTCGCGGCGCGCGTCATAGGCCTCGCGACGGGCGTCATAGGCGTCCTTGCGGGCCTCGTAGTCGCGGCGGTCCTGCTGGTACTGCTCCTGATCGGCGGTCGAGGGACCGGTCTGCTGGTACTGCGGGCCGGGCGGCGGCTGGTCCTGCGGGTCGCGCTGATATTGCTGCGGCTGGTATTGCGGCTGCTGGGCGAAGGCCGGCGCGGCGGTCGCCAGCGCCAGGACCGAGGCCATGCCTAGTCGAAGGGCGGTGTTCATGGTCGTCTCCAGTTTTTTCCTCGAAGCGCCGGCGGCAGCGTCACCGCTTCGCGCATCGTCGGCCCCAACAACCCCTGATCTGCGACACAGGTTGCATGAACAGAACCGCAGGAACGCCGCGCGGAACTTCAGTCCCGAACCCCGCGCTCTTGTGAGGCGGCGCCATCCCGCCTAATTTCCGGCCCCGCCTCGGCAAAGGACCAAGTTTCCGAACATGGCTGTGCATTACCTCGAGTTCGAGCGGCCGATCGCCGACATCGAGACCAAGATCGAGGAGCTGTCCAAACTGTCGGAGACCTCGGCTGCCGGGAATTTCGACGCCGAGATCGAGGCGTTGCGGGCCCGCGCCCAGGAAATGCGCCGCGACGCCTACGCCAACCTCGACGCCTGGCAGAAGACCCAGGTGGCGCGCCATCCCGACCGGCCGCACTTCGTCGACTACGCCGGCGGGCTGATCGACGACTTCGTTGAGCTGAAGGGCGACCGCACCTTCGCCGACGACCAGGCGATCATCGGCGGCCTGGGCCGGTTCCGCGGCCGCCCGGTGGTGGTGATGGGCAACGAGAAGGGCCGCGACACCGTCACCCGCGTGAAGCACAACTTCGGCTACGCCCGGCCCGAAGGCTACCGCAAGGCGATCCGCCTGATGGAGCTGGCCGAGCGGTTCAAACTGCCGATCATCAGCCTGGTGGACACGCCCGGCGCCTATCCGGGCGTCGCCTCCGAGGAGCGCGGCGTGGCCGAGGCCATCGCGCGCTCGACCGAGAGGGGCCTGATGCTGGGCGTGCCGATGGTGGCGGTGATCACCGGCGAAGGCGCCTCGGGCGGCGCCATCGCGATCGCCTGCGGCAACCGGGTGCTGATCCTGGAGCACGCCATCTACATGGTGATCTCGCCGGAAGGCGCGAACTCGATCATCTGGCGCGGGGCGCAGACGCCGGACGCGGCCGCCAAGGCCATGAAGATCACCGCCCAGGACCTCTTGGGCCTGAAGATCGTCGACCGGATCATTCCGGAACCACCCGGCGGCGCTCATTCCGACCCGGAGGCGACCCTGAAGGCGGTGGGCGACGCGGTGGAAGAGGAGCTGAAGGCCCTGGAGGGCCTGACCCCCGACGAACTGCGCAAGCAGCGCGCCGACCGCTTCTACGCCATCGGCCGCACAGGGCTGCAGTAGGCGCTCAAGGCCGGCCCACGACCAGCCGCAGCGCGCCCTCGAAGGTGGCTTGGGTGCGCAGGTGGCCGTAACGCTCGTCCCAGCGCCCGGAGGCCAAATCCTTCGACAGAGCCTCGACGAAGCGCGCCTCGACGCCGGCATCGACGAACCCCCAGGACGACTGCGCCTGACGCACCTGCGGCTCCAGCATCCGCTCAGGGCGGCCGTAGAAGGCCTCCAGGAAGCCGTCCGTGCAGTCGAAGGGGACGGGAACGGAGAGGATCTCGCTCCGGGCGCCGATCCGCTCGGCGAGGTAAGCCATGGACGGCGTGCGCTTCGCCTCGGCGGACAGCAGTTCCGGCGCGTAGTCGGTGATCCACAGACGATCGAAGGTGTCGGCGTCCCCGGCCATGATCACGATCGGCCCGCGCGTCACCCGACGCAGTTCGGCCAGGCCCGCGTCGAGGTCGGCCCACTGGTGCACCGTGTAGATGGCCATGGCCGCGTCCACCGACTGATCGTCCAGCGGCAGCTGCTCAGCAAACCCGATGATCGCGGGGCGGTCCGGCGGCCGTTGCGCGCGCATGGCGGCCGAGGGTTCGATGGCGATGACCCGCCGGTCCAGCGGCTCGTAGGAGCCCGCGCCCGCGCCGACGTTGAGCACCGTTTTCGCATCGCCCAGGGCGGCGTGGACCATGGCCTCGATGCGCGGGTCCGGCCTTCGCCGCTGCGCGTAGCCGCCGCCGTGGGTGTCGTAGTCGAAGTCGCCGCCCCGAATGGCGTTCGCTGGTGTCATGGGCCGTGCTTAGCGCGCGGAACCTGGCGCCGCCAGATCACAGGGCGCTTGCCTGACGCCCCGTCACGGGATTGAGTATGATCCAAACAACTGTTTGGAGGGACGTCCCATGGCGCTGAAGACCCGCTTCACCGAGATGTTCGGCATCGAGCACCCCGTCGTCCAGGGCGGCATGCAGTGGGTCGGCCGCGCCGAGCTGGTGGCCGCGGTGGCCAACGGCGGGGGCCTCGGCTTCATCACCGCGCTGACCCAGCCGACGCCGGAGAAGCTGACCGAAGAGATCGCCCGCTGCCGCACCCTCACCGACAAGCCGTTCGGCGTGAACCTGACGATCCTGCCGGCCATCAAGCCGCCGCCCTACGCGGAATACCGCCAGGCGATCATCGAGGCCGGGATCAAGATCGTCGAGACGGCGGGCAACAAGCCCATCGAGCACGTCGAGGAATTCAAGAAGCACGGGATCAAGGTGATCCATAAGTGCACCTCGGTGCGCCATGGCCTGTCGGCCGAGCGGATGGGCGTCGACGCCATCTCCATCGACGGGTTCGAGTGCGCGGGCCACCCGGGCGAGGACGACGTGCCCGGCCTGATCCTGATCCCGGCGGCGGCCGACAAGATCAAGATCCCGATGATCGCGTCCGGCGGCTTTGGCGACGCGCGGGGCCTGGTCGCGGCGCTGGCGCTGGGCGCCGAGGGCATCAACATGGGCACCCGCTTCATGGCGACCGTGGAGAGCCCCATCCACCCGAACATCAAGCAGCAGATCGTCGACAACGACGAGCGCGCCACCGAGCTCATCTTCCGCACCATGCACAACACCAGCCGCGTGGCGAAGAACGTCATCTCGACCCAGGTCGTCCAGATGGAGCGCGAGGGCGCGAAGTTCGAGGACGTCCGCGAACTGGTGGCCGGCACGCGCGGGCGCAGCGTCTACGAGGTCGGCGACAACGACGCCGGCATCTGGTCGGCCGGCCAGATCCAGGGCCTGATCCACGACATCCCGACCTGCGCCGAGCTGATCCACCGCATCGTTCGAGAGGCCGAGGAGATCATCCACGGGCGGCTGGACCGCATGGCCGGGATGCGGGCGATGGCGGACGCGTAAACGGGATTTGGGGTCCTACTCCCACAAGGGGAGGAAGCCCGATGGCCGCGACGCGTTGAGCGACGGCGGTCTCAAAAGGCCAAAAGCAAGGGGGCCGCGGGCTGATCGCCCGCGGCCCCCAGTAACGCCGGCTCGGCGCCCGCCGCTACTGCTTCACCCGCAGGCTGATGAAGCCGGTGGTGCCGAAGATCTCGTACTCGGCGCTGGTCACATCGCCGTGCAGCGGGATCTGGGTGTTGAAGATGTTCTTGATACCGCCCTGGATCTCCATGTTGTAGCCGAAGGACTTCAGCTTATAGGTGACGTCGATGTCGCTGTAGTATTGCGCCGGGATCTGGCACGGCGAAATCGACTCGCAGAACTCGACCCGGGTTCCGTCGCGGACGAACAGCGCGGTGCGGCTGACGTAGCGGCCGCGATAGCCGACCGTCCAGTCGCCTTGGGCGTAGGTCAGGTTGAGCGTTCCCTTTTCCGACGGAATGCCCACCGTCCCTTCGAAGATGTTCTGGATGTTCGGGAATTCCTGGAACGGGATATTGCGGTTGGCCTGCACCCAGTCGACGACCACAGCGCCGCTCAGACGACCGTCAAGATGTTGCAGCACCGGCAGGTTCTGCGTCCAGTCGGCGACGTTGCGGCTGTAGGAGAGCTGGAAGTCCACGCCGTGGGTCCGCACCGCCGCGGCGTTGAGGAACTGCGAGTTGACCGTCGAGATGTTGAGGGGGCGCAGCGGGTCGGTGCTTGGGAGTCGGGTGATCAGGCCGCAGAACTGCTGGTTCAACGTCGGACCGTCGACGCAGTTGTTGATGATGGTCTGGATCGCCGGCAGGGTGATCGCGTCTAGGATGTTGATATTGTAGTAGTCTGCCGAGAAGACCAGCGAGGGAACCCACTGCGGCTGGTAGACGAGACCCAGGGTGTAGGTGTGGGCCGTCTCGTTACGCAGCGTCCCGGTTCCGTTGACCAGGCCACCCGACGTCACCGTGTTGATCGACGCATTGGTGTTCGAGTTGAAGACAGCCGGAAGGCCCAGAGCCGCACAGTTGGCCCGGCGGTTGACGTTCAACCCGATGTTCAGGGAGTCGCACGGGTCGGTGATGTTGGAGAAGCCCGGGCTGATCGGACGGAATGCCTCGTCGATGTTGGGCGCCCGCGTGGCGCTGGAGAGCGTGCCGCGCAGCCGGATGCCGGAGAACGCCGACTTCCAGCCCGACAGGTCCCTGGCGAACGGCTCGTAGAGGAAGTTCAGGTCCCAGGTGTTGACGTTGCCGAACGGGTTGTAGCTGGCCTGCCGCGTGGCGCCGCCGACGCTGAGTTCTTCGGCGAAGGCATAGTGCTTCAGCAGCGGGGCCTGGATTTCGATATAGCCTTCCGAGACGTTGAAGACGCCGGGCGCCGTCGGCGCGGCCGCGGCGAAGGTCAGGCCCTGAAGCGCGAGCGCATCGTTGGCGTTGATGCTCGTTTCACGCCGGTATTCCCCGCCGAAGGCGATGCTGAGCGGGCCGCCTTGCAGGTTGAAGAACCTCGATGTGTCGAACCGGAAGTTGGCGTTGGCCACCTGCTGGGTGATCCTCGCGGACTCGTTCAGGTCCGACTCGGCCCACTTGAAGAAGGCGGCGCTGTTCTGCTGGCCGAACGGGTTGAAGGGCACGCAGTTGGCGGGGTTCTGGGTGATGCCGGTGGGCGCGGCGAAGCCCGTCGGCTGGGCCGAGACGACGTTGATCCGGCAGGCGGCCTTGCCCGTGGCCGGGTCGATCACCGAGTCGAGCGAGGCGCGGAAATTGCCGTCCAGCAGTTCGCCGTGATCGGCGAAGCTGTTCTTGGTTTCGCCGTAGTTGAGCGCCGCGTCGTAGTGGAACTCCGCCAGCGGCAGGTCGAACTTGCCGTTCAGTCCGGTGACGAGACGATAGGTTTCGCGCGTCGTGGTGTCGCCCCGGGCCGGGCCGATGAAGGCCGAATAGGGCAGCGACGTATTGTTCAGGTTCTGGCCGGCGGCGGCGTTGATGAAGGCGTTCAGCGCCGGGGTCCGGAAGGCGTTGTCCGGCGCGATCTTGGTGGTGAAGGTCTTGTTGCTGCCGTCGTTGGGCGAAATGCTGCCCGCCACGAAGCTCGGCTGGAACAGCGTGGTGTCCTGAGTATTCACATACTTGGCGTCGACCGTCAGCTCGATGTTCGGCGTCACCTCGTATCGGAGGTTGGTGAAGAAGCCCTTGCGGGTGATCTCCGGCACGATGTCCTGGAAATCCTGGCCGAAGAAGCAGCTCGTGCAGTTGCTGGGCAGTTGGCCGAAGAGGGCGCTGTTGAAGCCCGTCCGCGCCGGTTGCACCACCGGGTTGCCCGCGCGGTCGAAGCCGATCAGGCTGTTGAGGTTGCCGACGCCGAACGGTGAAAGCACGCCGTTTGGGCTGATGACTTCGCTGCCGACGTTGCTGACGACAAAGGAGTCGGGAATCCCGTCGTTCGGCTTGGGCGTGCAGGACGTAAGGCTGCTTAGCGCCCGGGGCGTGGCGCAGTCGGCGAAGTTTACGATGGTGCCGCCGTTCCTCAGCGTCTTGATCTGGTCCCGCGACACCGCGTCGCTGTGGTCGTAGAGCACCGAGAACACCGCGTTTCCGCGGCCGTCCGCGAAGTTGTTCCCGACGCTGATCGAGATATTGTAGTCCTTGTCGTAGCCCGCAAAGGCGCTGCCCGCGGTGAAATCCGCCTCGACGCCTTGCAGGTTCTTCTTCGTGAGGATGTTCACCACGCCGCTGACGGCGTCGGAGCCGTAGATGGCCGACGAGCCGCCGGTGGTCACCTCGACGCGGTCCACCAGGCTGGGCGGGATCGATCCGAGGTCGACGCCGGCCTGGCCGGCTGTGCCCGCCACGTGTCGTTGGCCGTCCACCAGGGTCAGGGTGCGCTGGGCGCCCAGGTTGCGCAGGTTCGGGATGTCGAGGCCGGAGGCTTGGCCGCCGTTTTCGCTGCCGCGGATCGAGCCGATGAAGCCGAGCGCGGGAATCTGCGAGATGATGTCGCCCAGGTTGGTGACGCCGGAAGCCTGGATGTCGTCGCTGTTGACCAACTGCACCGGTGTAGGCTGGTCGTCGTTCGGCCGCGGGATGCGCGAGCCGGTGACCACCACCTCCCCGACGTCGACGGTCGCCGTCGCCGCCGCCGTGGCGGTCTTGGAGGCGGCCGATTGCGCAAGAGCGAAACCCGGCGCGGCCAGGCAGGCGGCCGTGGCCACGGACGTGAGCAGCACCGATCGAATCGTGGCGCGATTGTGAATTCTCATTCTTGAAGTTCCCCCCGGGGACCAAAGGTTCACACCCGCGCGGCTCTCACGCGGACAACAGCGTCTTCACGCGACCGACGCAGGACCGGCGGCAAAATGTTGCGCCCCCGGCCCGCGCCGCGCATGAAAACGGCGGAAACAGAAGCTGTCACGCGAGCAAAAACTCATCAACGGGGGGTGGCGGCACGAAACGTTTCGTACAACGTATTGTTGCAATCCCTTCGGGAGTGCGCCCTTGTGGTCACAGCGCCGAAATGTTTCGTGCGCTGTATTGCTGCGCTCCCTCCAGGAGTGCGCCTTTGCAGTCACACCCGCGTGGGTTTTAGTGCGGGGGTCGGGCCCCGGAGCCGTCCGTGCGCTGACGCTTCAGGCGATCGCCGCGAGGGCCTCGGCCAGGGAATCGACGCTCTCCGCCGTCGTCGCCCAGGAGCACATGAAGCGGACCGAGTTGTCGAAGACGCGGTTGGCCGCCCAGCCCGCCGCCGTCAGGCGCTGGTAAGTGGCCTCGTCCATCTCCACGAAGACCCCGTTGGCCTCCACCGGGTGGGCGAGCTTGAAGGGCATCTGGGCGGCGAGGCGCTGGGCCATGGCGTTGGCGTGGGCGGCGTGGCGCAGCACAGCGCCTTCGCGCAGCATGCCGATGAACGGCGCGGCGTAGAAGCGTCCCTTCGACGGGAGCTGGCCCGACTGTTTCAGGCGGGCATCCAGGCGCCGCGCGAGGCGCCGGTCGAAGATTGCCAGCGCCTCGGTGGGCGGCATGCCGGCCTTGGTCCCGCCGATCACCAGGATGTCGACGCCGAGCGGGCGGATCGCCACCAGGTCGAAGCCGGCGGCGGCGGCGTTGAAGATCCGCGCGCCATCCAGGTGGACGCCGCCGCCCGTCGCCTTCGCGGCGCCGATCAGGCCGGCCATCGCCTGGGTGGAGTAGACCCCGCCGTACTCCGTGGCGTTGGTCAGCGAGAGCGCGCCGGGCGACTGGACATGGCCGTTCTCGGGTTCGGCGAGCGCGGCCGCCATGGCCGCCGCGTCGATCTTCCCGTCCGCGCCGGGGAGCGGGGTCATCCCCAGGCCGTGGCCGAAGAAGCCCGGCGCGCCGGTCTCGTCCGTGGCGGCATGGGCATGCTCGTGGGCGAGCACGGCCTCGAAGGGTTTGCACAGCGCGGCCAGCGCGATCGCGTTAGCGGCCGTGCCGCTGGCCACGAACCGCACCTCGGCGTCGGCGTCCAGCAACTGGCGGATCAGGTCGGCGGCCTGGGCGGTGACAGTGTCTGCGCCATAGCTGGCGGCATAGCCGGCATTGGCCTCGAGCACGGCCTGCATGGCCTCCGGCGCGGCGCCGGCGGTGTTGTCGGAGACGAAGTCGTAGCGGGTCATGGTCGCGGTCAGCTCGCCGTCGCGGCCATGATTTCGCGGAAGGTCGAGATGTCGATATTGCCGCCGGAGACCACGCAGACGATGGGCCCCTTGAGGTCTTTGCCCTGATCCGACAAGGCCGCGGCCAGCGGCAGGCAGCCCGCGCCCTCGGCGATGATCCGCGCCTTCTCCGCCATCAGCCGCATGGCGCGCCGCGTCTCGTCGAGGGTGACGACGATGGCGCCGTCCACCAGCGGCTTCATCCGCTCGTACATGCGCGGAAAGACGCTCTGGCCGCCGGCGCCGTCGACGAAGGAGGCCTGCCACTCGGGGAACCGCTGCGGCGATCCGGCCGCCAGCGAGCGCGACAAGGGCGCGGCCGTGTCCGGCTCGGCGGCCCACAGCCTGATGGCGGGGTTCTTCGCCTTCACGGCGCTGCCGACCCCGGTGATCAGCCCGCCGCCGCCGACGCCGCAGATGACGGTGGCGGCGTCCGGGCAGTCTTCCAGGATCTCCAGGCCCATGGTCGCGTGGCCGGCGATGAAGTTGTCGTCGTCGAACGGGTGGATGAAGGTCCCCTCGACGCCGGGATAGGCGCGCTCGTCCAGCGCGTTCCAGGCGCCCTCGTAGGAGACCAGCACCAGCCTCGCGCCGAGCGCCCGCATCCGCTCCAGCTTGGCGGTCGGCGCGGTCTCGATGGCCACGACCGTGCAGGGAACGCCCGCCTTGCGCGCCGCATAGGCGACGCCCTGACCCGCATTGCCGGCGCTGATCGTCCAGACGCCCTTGGCGCGCTCGGCGTCGGAAAGCATGGCCACCGCGTTGGCGGCGCCGCGCAGCTTGTAGGCGTTGATCGGCTGCAGGTTCTCGAGCTTCAGCCGGATGTCCGGGAAGTCCGGGCCCAGCTCCAGGCGGATCAGCGGCGTTCGGACACAGGTCCCGGCGATGCGGCCGCGCGCGGCCTCGATTTCGGCGAGCGTGATGGGGCGGACGGGCGGGACGGCGGCAGGCATGGGGCTGTCTCTCACACTAGAGGCTGTTCGCCCAGGCCCGCACCTCGTCGACGAAGAGGTCGGGCTCCTCCATGGCCGCGAAGTGGCCGCCGCGCGGCATGTCGCTCCAGCGGACGATGTTGTAGGCGCGCTCGGCGAAGGACCTCGGCGGCGCCTGGTAGAGCGGCTCGCCGGGGAAATTGGCGAAGGCGGTGGGCGTCTCGCAGCGCTCGCCGGGCTCGAAGGCCAGGCCGCCTTCCTCCACCAGGCCGCGATAGTACCAGGCGCCGGTCGCGAAGCTGTCGGTCATCACATAGAGCATGATGTTGGTGATGAGCCGGTCCTTGCCGTAGGCGCCGTCGAGGTCCTTTTTCGACAGGTCCGACCAGTCGTGGAACCGCTCGCAGATCCAGGCGGCCTGGCCCACCGGATTGCCCGCGCCCATCCAGGCGATCGACTGCGGCTTGGAGACCTGCAGGCGGAAATAGGCGCCCATGATGTCCATCATGCCGGCCTGGCGTTGCGCCCAGGCCACTTCCGCCTCGCCCTGCGGCCCGCTGTGGGGCCGGAAGCCCAGCATGTTGAGATGGATGGCGCGGGCGTGGGCGCCGTGATCGCGGCCGAGCCACGAGGTGACCATCGCGCCCCAGTCGCCGCCCTGGGCGAGGTAGCTGTCGTAGCCCAGCACCTGCGTCATCAGGGCGTTGAACAGCCGCGCGGTGGTGCGCTGGCCGATGGGGCGCGTGGGCTTGGAGGAGAGGCCGAAGCCGGGCAGGGACGGGATCACCAGGTCGAAGGCGTCCGCCGCCTGGCCGCCGAAGCGGCTGGGGAAGGCCAGCTTCTCGATCGCCTGCCAGAACTCGTAGTGCGAGCCCGGCCAGCCGTGGGTGACGATCAGCGGCCGCTGGCCGCCCGCCTCGCCGACCACATGCAGGAAGTGGATATCGTAGTCCTCGACGCGGGCGGTGAACTGCGGGAAGCGGTTCAGGTCGGCGACCGCCGCGCGCCAGTCGTAGCCGTTCGTCCAGTGCGCGCAGAACCCCTGCAGCCAGCCGCCGTCGCAGCCGTAGGCCCAGCCATCCGGGACGTCGGGGATCGGCGGCCAGGGATAGGCGCGGACCTGGCCCAGCACGGCCTCGACCTGGGCCTCGCTCCAGCTCACCTCGAACGGCTTGATCTCGCTCATCGCGCGCCTCCCGGACGAGGAGGACACTTCGGACGCGCCGCGCAGGCGGTCAAGCCGCCTCAGTCCTGCGGCCGCAGTCCGCGTATCAGGGCGGTGTCGAAGCCGCGGAAGATCATCCGCGCGCCGCCGGGCGGCAGCATGCCGGCCAGCTCCAGGATCACCGCGCCGTGGATCGCGGCCCAGTTCATCAGGCCGATCTGCTCGGGATCGCCTTCCATCAGGCCCTCGGCCATGGCGTCCTTGATGTAGCCGGTCATGGTCTTCTGGGCGCGCTGCCCGGCGGCGACCAGCTCCGGGTACTTTTCAGCATGCGGCTGGTTGAAGTCGAACATCAGCTTGTAGGCGTGCGGGTTCTCGACGGCGAAGGTCACATAGGCCTCGCCCACCGCCGTGCCGATGGCCCGCGCGCCGCGGGCGCCGTCGCGCGCGGTCTCCAGCGCGATGGCGAACCGGGTGAAGCCGTTCGCTCGCACCGCCGCCAGTATGTCGTCCTTGTCCTCGAAATAGCGGTACGGCGTCATCGGCGAGACGCCGAGCTCGGCGGCCAGCTGCCGCATGGTCACCGCGTCGGGTCCGCGCTCGGCGAATAGCCGCTCGGCGGCTTCGCAAAGCCGCTCCCGGAAGTCCGCAACATCGGTGTCAGAGAGTACGCGAGGCATGTCCGACTCAGACTTGCACCAAAAGGCTTGCGTAACGCCACTTTTTACGTAATAAATTTACGTAGTAAGTTTCAACCAGAGTCGTCATCGGAGCGGGCCCATGGACGGAAACGTGCGCATCAACCCCTATCTCGCCGGCAATTTCGCGCCGGTCCGCAGCGAGGACGACTTCGACCTGAAGATCACCGGCGAGATGCCGGCGGGCCTGCGCGGCGCGCTCTTCCGCACCGGCCCCAACCCGCAGTTCGAGCCCCGGGACCCGGAGCACTACCACTGGTTCGGCGGCGACGGCATGGTGCACGGCTTCTATGTCGAGGACGGCAAGGTCCGCTACCGCAACCGCTACGTCCGCACGCCCAAGTGGGAGCTGGAGCACCGGCACGGCCGGGCCCTCTTCGGCTCGATGGGCAATCCGCTGACCAGCGATCCCCTGACCGCGGGCAACGAAGGCGGCGTCGCCAACACCAACATCCTGTTCCACGCCGGCAGGCTGCTGGCGCTGGAAGAGGCGCACCATCCCTTTGAGATGGATGTCCGCACGCTGGAGTCGAAGGGCTACGTCCGCCCGTACAGGGGCAACGTCACCGCCCACCCGAAAATCGATCCCGTCAGCGGCGAGATGGTCTGGTTCGGCTATGGCGTCGGCGCGCCGCTGTCGGCGGGCATGAGCTACGGCGTCACCGCCGCCGACGGGACGGTCGTGCGCCGCGATGACTTCCAGGCGCCCTTCGCTTCCATGGTCCATGACTTTATGACCACGGAGAACCACGTTTTATTCCCGATCCTGCCGCTGACCGGCAGCCTGGAGCGCGTCATGAAGGGCGGCCCGGCCTTCGCCTGGGAGCCGGACAAGGGCAGCCACGTCGGCGTGATGCGCCGCGACGCGGACGTCTCCACGATCCGCTGGTTCAACGCGCCGGCCTGCTACGTCTTCCACCCGCTGAATTCATGGGAAGACGGCGACAAGATCTACTGCGACGTCATGCGCTACAACGTGGCCCCGCTGTTCCCCAAGGCCGACGGCTCGCCCGGGGACAGGGCCTCCGCCAAATTGGTCCGCTGGACCTTCGACCTGGCCGGCGATTCCGACGCCATTCGGGAAGAGACGCTTGACGACCTGGCCGGCGAGTTCCCCCGCGTCGACCCGCGCGTCGAGACGCTCAGGCACCGGCATGGCTGGTACGCCGCCGATCCGACCGGCCAGGCCGGCGTGCGGCTGAACGCGATCGCCCACCTGGACCTGCAGACGGGCAAGCGGCAGGTCTATGCGCTGGACGCGGGCGACGCGACGTCGGAGCCGGTGTTCGTGCCGCGCTCGGCCGATGCGCCGGAGGGCGATGGCTGGGTGACGGCGGTGATCTACCGCGCCGGCGAGGATCGCAGCGACTTCGCGGTCTTCGAGGCGCAGGACGTCGCGCGCGGGCCGATCGCGGTGGCCGAGATGCCCCGGCGCGTGCCGTTCGGCTTCCACGGCAACTGGGTCAGCCTCTAGTCATCGCAGGGACAGTCGTCGTCCTCGGCGCAGTCGATCTGGTCGACCAGGCGGTTGGCCTGCCAAAGCTCGACGATGGGAGCGCCCTCTTCGCAGAGCGCCTCGGCCTGGTCGACGGCGGCGGCGTCGTTGGGCGCCTCCAGCCACTGGCCGTCCAGGATGTGGCGGCGCTGGTTGAGGCGATAGGCGCGGTAGGTGGTCATGTCCAAAAACCCGCATACTGAAGCCTGGAAAACGAGCGTCGCCGTGATCGGTTGCGTGGACCCGCCGCGGGCGTAGAACCGGGCACGCATGAGCGGTTTCCACGCCTTCGTCGAAGAACTGTTCGCCGGCTTCGGGCCGGTGCGCTTCAAGCGCATGTTCGGCGTCGAGGCCCTCTACGCCGGCGACCTGATCTTCGGCCTGATCGACGACGAGACGGTCTATCTGCAGGCCGACGAGGCGCTGCGCGCGGAGATGGAGGCGCAGGGCTCCGTCCGCTGGGTCTACCGCTTCAGCTCAAAGGCGGGCGGGAGCATGTCCTATTGGCGCCTGCCCGAGGCGGCGCTGGACGACCCCGACGAGGCCGCCGCCTGGGCGCGCAGGGCGCTGGCCGTGGCGCGGGCCAAGGCGGCCGCGAAACAGTCCAAACGCCGCTGAGCGCCTACCTTGCCGGCGGCCCGATGAGTTGGCGCAGCGGGCTGAGCGGGCCGAGCGGGGTCAGTTCGAACTTCATCAGGTGCGCCTGGCCCAGCGGCAGGGCTTCCAGCATGGCCTCGGCGGCCTTGGGGTCTGTGAGGTTGAGGATGAAGACCACGCCGCGCCTGTCCTGCTGCGAGTACCACTGGTCGATCTTGCCCTCGAGGTAGAGCTGGGCGGTGGCCCGCACCTCGGTCGGCAGGATGGCGGTCACCTTCGCCAGGTCCGCGCCGGGGACGATGGTCCCGACCGCGAGGATCCGGGTCGTCGGAACCGGCTGCGGCGGCTGGGCGAAGGCTGGCGCGGCAAGGGCCAGGGCCGAGGACGCGCCGGCCAGGTATCGTCCCAGGAATCTCATCGCCGCGTCCCCTCGATCCGCTGTTGAGGTGGGGCCGCGCGAGGCGCCGTTCAAGCCGGCGGGATGAAGGTCAGACCAGCGGCCCTATACCAGCGGCCCTAAACCAGCGCCCCGTGGCAGTGCTTGAACTTCTTGCCGGAGCCGCAGGGGCAGGGGGCGTTGCGGCCGGTGTTTTCCCAGTTTTCCGGCAGCGCGGAGACCGGCAGGGCCTGGCGCTGCTCGGTGTTCAGGCCGTCCGGCAGGCCGCCCATGGTCGCCGCGTTCTCGCCGGTGAGCGGGTCGAGATGCACCTCCTGGAAGCGGCCGGGCGGCGGGGACGGCGGCGCCTCGAACTGGAACTCCACGGTCATCAGCCAGCGGGTGACGTTCTGGCGCAGGTCGGTCAGCAGGGTCTCGAAGAGGGTGAAGGCCTCGGTCTTGTACTCGTTCAGCGGGTCGCGCTGGCCGTAGCCGCGCAGGCCGATGACGTTCCTCAGGTGGTCGAGGTGCATCAGGTGCTCGCGCCACTGCAGGTCGATCATCTGCAGGACGAAGCTCTTCTCCACCGTGCGCATGTGCTCGCCCACCTGGGCGTCGCGCTCGGCGGCCCGCGCCTCAGCGGCCTTGACGATGCGGTCTTCGATTTCCTCGTTGGCGATGCCGTCCTCGGCGGCCCAGGCCTTCAGCGGCAGCTCAAGGCCCAAGAACCCGCGGACGTGCTCGTCCAGGCCCTCGATGTCCCACTGCTCGGCATAGGCCTTGGGCGGCAGGAAGCGGCGGACGAAGTCCTCGATGGTGTCGCGGCGCATTTCGGCGACCACGTCGGAGATGTCGGTGGCGGCCATGAACTCGGCGCGCTGCTCGAACACCGCCTTGCGCTGGTCGTTCACGACGTCGTCGTACTTCAAGAGGTTCTTGCGGATCTCGTAGTTGCGCTGCTCGACGCGCTTCTGGGCCGTGGCGATGGCGCTGTTCAGCCACTTGTGGGTGATCGCCTCGCCTTCCTGCACGCCGAAGGTGCGCATGATCCCGTCCAGCCGCTCGCCGGCGAAGATGCGCAACAGGTCGTCCTCGCAGGAGAGGAAGAACTTCGAGTGGCCGGGGTCGCCCTGGCGGCCGGTGCGGCCGCGCAGCTGGTTGTCGATGCGCCGGCTCTCGTGGCGCTCGGTGCCCAGCACGAACAGGCCGCCGGCGGCCAGCGCCTGCTGCTTCAGGGTGGCGATCTCGCCCTCGATGCGGGCCTTGTGCTCCAGCGCCATCTCCGGCGTCACGACGACGCCCTGCGCCAGCTGCTCGTCGCGCCAGGTCAGGACCTTCATGTCGACGTTGCCGCCCAGCTGAATGTCGGTGCCGCGGCCGGCCATGTTGGTGGCGATGGTCACCGCGCCCGGCACGCCGGCGTCGGCGACGATCAGCGCCTCCTGCTCGTGGTAGCGGGCGTTCAGCACGTTGTGCGGGATGCCGGTCTGTTTCTTGCCGTCGATCTCGAACTTGTGGGCCTTGAGCATCTCGGAGAGCTGCTCGGATTTCTCGATGGAGACCGTGCCCACCAGGATCGGCTGGCCGCGGCGGTAGCAGTCCTCGATCAGCGCGATGATCGCCACGTGCTTTTCGGCGCTGGTCCGGTAGACCTCGTCGTCGTCGTCGATGCGGACCACCGGCCGGTTGGTCGGGATCTCGGCCACGTCCATCTTGTAGATGTCGAGGAATTCCTGGGCCTCGGTCGAGGCCGTGCCGGTCATGCCCGACAGCTTCGTATAGAGGCGGAAGTAGTTCTGGATGGTGACCGAGGCCAGCGTCTGGTTCTCCGGCTGGATCACCGCGCCTTCCTTGGCCTCGATCGCCTGGTGCAGGCCTTCCGAGAGCCGGCGGCCGTGCATCATGCGGCCGGTGAACTCGTCGATCAGGATCACTTCGCCGGCGCGGACGATGTAGTCCTTGTCCAGCTGGTAGAGCACGTTGGCGCGCAGCGCCTGGTTCACATGGTGCACGGTCGAGACGTTGACGGCGTCGTAGAGACCGGCGGAATCCGGCGCCAGGTGGCCGCCGGTCATCAGCACCTCTTCGATCTTCTCCGAGCCCTCCTCGGTCAGGATCACCTGCCGCTGCTTCTCGTCGAAGTCGTAGGTCGTGGGATCCTTGATCATCTCTTTGATGAGCAGGTCGATGGTCTTGTAGAACTCGCTGCGGTCCTCGGTGGGGCCGGAGATGATCAAGGGCGTGCGCGCCTCGTCGATCAGGATCGAGTCGACCTCGTCGACGATCGCGAAGTTGTGGCCGCGCTGGACCATCTCGCTGGCGTCATAGACCAGGTTGTCGCGCAGGTAGTCGAAGCCGAACTCGTTGTTGGTGCCGTAGGTGATGTCGCTCGCGTAGGCGTCCTGGCGCTGGGTGTTGGAAAGGCCGTGGACGATCACGCCGACGGTCATGCCGAGGAACCGGTAGATCTGGCCCATCCACTCGGAGTCGCGCTGCGCCAGGTAGTCGTTGACGGTGATCAGGTGCACGCCCTTGCCGGCGAGCGCGTTCAGATAGACGGGCGCGGTGGCGACCAGCGTCTTGCCCTCGCCGGTGCGCATCTCGGCGATGCCGCCCTGATGCAGCACCATGCCGCCGACCAGCTGCACGTCGTAGTGGCGCTGGCCCAGCACGCGGCGCGCCGCCTCGCGGACCACCGCGAAGGCCTCTTCCAGCAGGTCGTCCAGCGTCGCGCCCTTGGCCAGCCGCTCGCGGAATTCCACCGTCTTGGCGCGCAGGTCCGCGTCCGACAGGGCCTGGGTCTGGGGTTCCAGCGCGTTGATCTTCTGGACGCGCGCCAGCATCGACTTGACCTTGCGGTCATTGGAGGAGCCGAAGAACCGTTGGAAGATGCTCAAGGGGAAAGGTCCGGTTGGGTGCGGTGGGCGCGGCTCTCGCCCTTCGCCTGCCGGGAAAATTCGCTCATTTCAGGGCGCGCGAGACTTAAGCAGGCGACCCCTGCGTGTCAACGCGACCGGCCCGCGCAGGACCGCCCCTGTGTCTCCTTTAGCTCACCAGATCACCAGCCCCTGGCTGGTTGGGAGCTCCAGCACAGGGATGCCGCGCTTGCCGAACCACTCGGTCTCGGCGACGTGCTGGGCGCGGTAGGGGAGCGCCCCGAAGTCGTCCAGGAGGATCACGGCGCCGGGAACCAGGCGGTCCTCGATGGCGTCCAGCGCGCCGATCTCGGCCGGTGCGTTGTTCATGTCGATGTGGGCGAAGGCGATCTTCTCCGGCAGGCCCTGCGAGAAGCTCTCCGGCACCGCGCCCTGGATCACCTTCACATTCGGAAACGCCGCAAACCGCGCCTGGGTGGCCGAAAACAGGCCCGCGCCGTGATCGGGCATGGCGTTATGGTTCATCGAGGCGTCGTGGTCGAAGAGGTCGTAGAGGAAATAGCGGCGCTCGCCTAAGTCGGCGCTGTCGATCAGGATGCGTGCGGTCGTCCCCTTGTAGCAGCCGCACTCGACGAAATCGCCGTCGCGGCGCAGGGCCTGCCGCGCCGCCCAGACCACCGTCGCCGTGCGCCAGAGCACGCCGCGCTCATGGAGATCCTTGGCGTGCGCGCCCCAGGCGGCCATGAACCGCTTGTCGTTCAGGAAGCCCAGGTTGCGCCCAAAGGCGATCAGATTGTCGCCGGCGAACCAGCCCTTGTTGATCCGGGTGGTCGCGATCAACCCGTCCAGCGCCCGCTGAAACGCCTCCAGGTCTGGCACGCCCCAGAAGAATCGGCTGCGGAAAGAGGGATGCTCCATGCCGCAGCCTTTAGTCGGCGGCGGCGGTTTGACCAAGGGGCGGGCCCGCCGGGCGGCGCGGCCGAACGCTCGCCGCGGTTCGAGGCGGCGGGCGCAGCGGATATGCGCGCGGCGAGCGTGACGGCGGGCCCTGGGGCCTCGGCGCGGCGGCGTGCGGGCTCCATTCGCCGCCCGCGCGCGTCGGCCGCGTGGCATGACATCAGGGCAAGCTCCGGAGGTTGAATGCGTCGACTGTTGGCCTTCACCGCGATGATCCTGGCCTTTGCGCCCGGCGCCGAGGGCGTCGCCTACGCCCAGCCTGCGCCGGAGCCGTTGGTGGCCGCCGAAAAGCCCCTCGCGGCGGCCGAGCGCGAGCAGGCGGTCACCGAGCTCGCCAGGACTCTGGAGGCCAGTTTCGTGTTCCCCGAGGTGGGCGCGCGATACGCCGTGATGCTGCGCGCGAACCTCGCCAAGGGCGCCTATGACGGACTCAGCGACCCGGAGGACTTCGGCAAGAGGGTCACGGCGGACCTGCAGGCGGTGTCCCCCGATGGGCACCTGCGGCTGGCGCCTCGGGCCGTCTTTGCGGCGGCCCGTCCGGCGCGGGGGGACGCGCCGCAGAGCGCGTTGCCGAACGGCCCGCCTGGACTGGAAGAGGCCAGGATGATCGGCGATGTGGCCTATCTGCGCTTCAACGAGTTCCCCAACGGCCCTCTGACCGCGCACCAGGCGCTCTCTTTCCTGTTGGCGCATGCCGACGCCAAGGCGGTGATCATCGACGCGCGGCCTCACCGCGGCGGCGGCCTGGCGGTGATGGACGCGATCCTTCCGCTGTTCTACGCGCAGCAGACCGACCTGTTGCGCATGGACACCCGCGCCGGCGTGACCGGCCCCGGCGCGGCGCCGGACGGCCCGACCCTGGTGCGCCAGGTCTCGCCGCCTTCCATCGTCCGCCAGGACCACGTGGTGACGCCCGATCCCGGCGAGCGGCGGCTGCAGAACACGCCGGTCTACTACCTGACCTCGCGGCGCACGGCCTCGGCGGCGGAGCACCTGGCGCTGGCGTTCAAGCGCACGCACCGGGCCACCCTGATCGGCGAAACAACCTACGGCGCCGGCCACTACGGCGCGTTGTTGCCGATCGGCGCCCGGTTCGCGGCCTTCGTGCCGGTGGGGCGCACCTATGACCCGGACACCGGCTGGGACTGGGAAGGCAAGGGCGTCGCGCCCGACGTCGCGACCGGGGCCGACGAGGCGCTGGACGAGGCGCTGCGAAGGGCAAAGCAGGCGGGCGCTCACCCCGCCTGACGCAACTGCCAACGAAAAAGGCCCTCCCGCAAAGGGGAGGGCCCGCATTTTCGCGCTTCAGGTCTGGGCCTAGAAAACCTCGAACAAACCGGCCCCGCCCATGCCGCCGCCGATGCACATGGAGACCACGACGTTCTTGGCCCCGCGGCGCTTGCCTTCCTGCAGGACGTGGCCGGCCAGGCGCGCGCCGGTCATGCCGAAGGGGTGGCCGATGGCGATGGAGCCGCCGTTGACGTTGTACTTCTCCGGGTCGATGCCGAGCTTGTCGCGGCTGTAGAGGCACTGCGAGGCAAAGGCCTCGTTCAGTTCCCACAGATCGATGTCGTCGACCTTCAGGCCGTGGCGCTCCAAGAGGCGCGGGATCGCGAACACCGGGCCGATGCCCATCTCATCGGGCTCGCAGCCGGCGACGGCCCAGCCCTTGAAGACGCCCATGGGCTCCAGGCCGCGGCGGGCGGCCTCCTTGGCTTCCATGATCACCACCGCGGCCGAGCCGTCGGAGAGCTGGCTGGCGTTGCCGGCGGTGATGTACTTGTCGGGGCCCTTCACCGGCTCCAGCTTGGCCAGGCCCTCGGCGGTGGTGTCGGGGCGGTTGCACTCGTCCTTGGTGACCACGTAGTCGACGACGGATTCCTCCTTCGTCTCCTTGTTGACCACCTTCATCTTGGTCTTCATCGGGACGATCTCGTCGGCGAACTTGCCGGCCTGCTGGGCGGCGGCCATGCGCCGCTGGCTCTCCAGGGAATATTCGTCCTGGTATTCGCGGCTGAGCTTGTAGCGCTCGGCGACGATGTCGGCGGTGTCGATCATGGCCATGAAGATCGCCGGCGCGATCTTGGTCAGCTCCGGATCGAAATTGTCCTTGCCGACGCCCATGTTGGGCATGGAGATCGACTCCACGCCGCCGGCCACCACCACGTCGGCGCCGTCGTTGCGCACGTAGTTGGCGGCCATGCCGATGGTCTGCAGGCCCGAGGAGCAGAAGCGGTTGACGGTCACGCCGGCGGCGGTGATCGGCAGGCCGGCCAGCAGGCCCGACTGGCGCGCGATGTTGCCGGCGCCATGGGCGCAGTTGCCCATGAAGATGTCCTCGACCGCGCCGCCCTCGATCCCGGCCTTGGCCACGGCGTGCTTCACCGAGTGGGCGGCGATGGAGACGGTGGGCGTGATGTTGAATCCGCCGCGGCCGGATTTGGCGAGACCCGTGCGGGCATAGGAGACGATGACGGCTTCGCGCATTTGAAATGTTCCTCCGAAATATCTGGCCGCGGCCCCGGTCCTGTTTTGGGGGGACCTTGCGGGCGCATTCGGTCGCAACCTTTGCATCCCGGAATGTAAATGGCTAGGGACGGGCGGCGTCCCGCAAGCGCTTTGCGGGACGTGAAACTCCCCACCGTTTCGAGGGTGATCCGCATGGCCGCCAGCCGCGCCTCCCGATCCGCGCTCCTCGCCGGCCCCATGCTGGCGGCGGCTCTGGCCGTGGGCCTGGCACTGGCCGGCTGCGGGCGCGGCGGCGGGACCGAGCACGCGCCGGAACGCGGCGACCGGGCGGTGGCCAGGGTCGACGGCCAGACCGTCTGGTCTTCCGACGTCAAGCGCGAGGCGGTGAGCCAAGGTCTCATCGGGGAGGGCGAGCCGCTGGACGTCTCCTCCGACCTGTTCCGGCGCGTGCTGGACGAGGTGGTCGACCAGCGGCTGCTGGCCAGCGAGGCGGTGCGGCGCAAGCTCGACAAGGACCCGGTGGCCGGCCGGCGCCTGGTCGCCGCCCGAGACCGGGTGCTGGGCGACATGCTGGTGGAGAGCGTGGTCTCCGACGCGGTCAACGACAACGCCGTGCGCGGCCTCTACCAGGAGCAGCTGAAGCTCGCGAAGCGCTCCGAGGAGATCCACGCCCGCCAGATCGTCGTCGCCACGGCCGCCGAGGGCGAAGCGGTGAAGAAGCTCCTGGCGTCGGGCGCCTCCTTCGAGGCGCTGGCCATGGAGAAATCCACCGACGCGGCGACCCGCTTCAACGGCGGCGACCTGGGCTATTTCACCATCGACGTCATGCCGGAGACCTACGACGCGGCGCTGAAGGCCGCCAAGCCCGGCCAGATCGTCGGCCCCTTCCCGGTGGAGGGCGGCTTTGCCGTGGTCAAGGTCGAGGACCGCCGCGTCGAGCAGCCGATCACCCTGGAGGCCGCCCGGCCGCAGATCGTGCGCTTCCTGACCTACGATCAGATCCGCGACCTCTTGGAGAAGCTGCGGGGCCGCGCCAAGGTCGAGGTGATGGTCAAGACCGACACCCCGGCCCAGGCGGTCCCGCCCGCCGACGCACCGAAGACGGGCGTCTCCCCGGCGTTGATTCCGCCCGCCGCGCCTGCGCCCATGCCTGCCAAGGGGGTCAAGAAATGAGCAAGAAGCCAAGCCCGGTGTCCAAGGCTGCGAAGGCTCTGGAGGCCGCCTCTCGTCCGGTGGAGGCCGTCGGCCACAGCCTGGAGCGGGCCTTCAAACAAGCTGCTCAGCAGTTCGCCGCCCCCGTCCCGGATGCGCCTGCGCCCGCCAAGAGCGCCATGCCGATCTCGCCGCTGGCCGTGCCCTTCCCCAAGATGCCGCCGATCGCCGGGGTGCAGATGGCGACCGCCCGCGCCGGCTTCTACAAGCACGAACGCGACGACCTCCTGGTGATGAGCTTCCCGGACGGAGCGAGCTGCGCCGGCGTCTTCACCCGCCACGGCGTCGGCTCCGCGCCGGTCGACTGGTGCAAGCGCCACCTGGAGATGACCAAGGGTGAGGGCGTGCGCGCGCTGGTCGTCAACGCCGGCTGCGCCAACTCCTTCACCGGCCGCCCGGGCGCCGACGCCGTCCGCCGGGTCTGTTCCGCCGCGGGCAAGCGCTTCGACTGCCGCCAGCGCGACGTGATGGTGGCCTCGACCGGGGTGATCGGCGTCCTGCTGGACGACGCCAAGATCGTCCACAAGCTGCCGGACATCGAGCATCGCCTGACCGAGGACGGCTGGGTGGGCGCGGCGGCCGCGATCATGACCACCGACACCTTCCCCAAGGGCGCGCACGCGGTCGCCGACATCGACGGCGTGCAGGTCAGGATCAGCGGCGTCTGCAAGGGCTCCGGCATGATCGCGCCGGACATGGCCACCATGCTGGCCTTCGTGGTCACCGACGCGGCGATCTCGCCGGCCGCCCTGCAGAACCTGGTCAGCCTCTACACCCGCAGCACCTTCAATGCCGTGACGGTGGACGGCGACCGTTCGACCAACGACACGCTCCTGCTGTTCGCCACCGGCAAGTCCGGCGCGCCGAAGATCAGCCGCGCCGGCGACCGCCGCCTGGCCGACTTCCGCGACAAGCTGGAGCACGTCCTGATGGACCTCGCCCACCAGTTGGTCCGCGACGGCGAGGGCGCCACCAAGTTCATCAAGGTCACCGTCACCGGCGCCGAGAGCCACGCTTCGGCGCGCAAGATCGCCCGCACCGTCGCCGAGAGCCCGCTGGTCAAGACCGCCTTCGCCGGCGAGGACGCCAACTGGGGCCGCATCGTCATGGCCGTGGGCCGGGCCGACGAGCCGGTGGACCGTGACTCCATGAGTGTGAAGTTCGGCGATCTGGTCGCCGCCCAGGACGGCCTGGTCTCGCCCACCTACAGCGAGGCCAGGATGAGCGCCTACATGAAGAAGAAAGAGCTGGAGGTCACCATCGACGTCGGCATGGGTCGCGGATCCGCCAGCATCTGGACCTGCGACCTCACCAAACGCTACGTCGAGATCAACGGCGACTACCGCAGCTAGGCGGGGCCAGAAAATTAGGCGGGTTCCGCCGTGATTCCCTGGGCGATCACCCGGCAGACCTGGAACGTGCCGGCGAAATAGGCCTCCACCTCGTCGGAGAAGGCTTCCGAGAAGACCACCCGGTCGCGGCCCTCCAGGCGAAGCGCGCCGGCGTCCTGCGCGTCGCTCAGCAGGCGGTTCACGTGGGTGCGCGAGACGCCGTAGCGGCGCGAGAGCGCCGCACGGCTGAGCGGCGCGGCAGCCAGCAGCCGGCTGCGGACCTTCGGCTGGCGCAGCAAGAGGTGCTGCAGCATCCGCATGCCGCCATCGCGGGCGATGAAGATCTGGCGCAGCGGCCCGCCGGGATTTCGGTTGAGCTCCGGACGCACGGTCAGCAGCATCCCGGCGGCGACGCTGGCCTGCTGCACCACGCTGTCGGCGGCGAGCCGGGGCAGGGCCGCGGCGATCTCGGGCGCCAGCAGGGCGGCGGTCTGGAACTGCAGGATCATGCGCCGCCGCGACGCCGCCATGAAGGCCGCCGTCGGAGTCAGCCGCCGCCGCACCCAGGGCTCGGGGCCGGGGGTCAGTGCGAGCCGCCCGCTGTCCAGCGCGTAGTGGACGAAGGCCAGCACCCGGCCGCGGCTGCACACCTGGTTCTGGGCGGCCGTAGCGGCGAGCCCGCTGACCGTCAGGCCGCCGGGCATGCTGTCGAGGATCATCACCCCCAGCCACAGCGCAGCGCGGCCAAGGTCCTTGAGCAGCCAGCGGTCGTGGCCATCCTGGGCTTCGTATTCGGCCAGCACGCCGGCGGCGTGCGCCTCGACGGCCTCGCGGAAGCGCGGGTGGGCGCGCAGGCGCGCCACCGCGGCGTCGGACAATAGGTCCGCGCCGTCCGCCTCGATGAGGTCCGTGCCGTCCAATCGCGCCCCTTGGCTTTCCCCGGCCGATACCTAAGCCTCTCAAAGGCCAAGGTGCGAGCAAGTTCTTGCATCGGGCGAGGCGGCGGGGCGAACCGCTCAATTTCGGCGCGGAGCCCCGGCAGGCTCCGGCGCGCTTGACCTCGCCCAATCCGCTCCGGATACAGATTGTAACGATATGACCCTGGGAGGGGCGCGATGATGAGGCTTTGGACCGTGGCCGCTTTGGCGGCCAGGATTGGCGTGGTTGGGACGATCGCGCTGGGCGCCGGCCTGGCCATCGCGCAGGACGCGCCGCCGCTGAAGATGTTCCTGGGCGACCGCACCCACGGCATGCAGCTCTACCAGGCCCGCTGCGCCTCCTGCCACGACGCCGGCGGCGATCGGACGCCGCGCAAGGACGCGCTCATCGCCATGGGCCCCGACACCATCGTCAACGCGCTGAGCCGCGGCGTCATGCGCGCCAACGCGGCCGGCATGAGCGACGACGACATCGAGGCCGTCGCCATCTACATCACCGGCCATGCGCCGCTGCCCAAGGTGGCCGAGGGGCCCGAGCCGAACCTCTGCCCCAAAGCCGACCCGATCAGGCTGGAGGCCGGCGGCTGGAACGGCTGGAGCCCGGACAGCGCCAACACCCGCTTCCAGACAAAGCCGGGCCTCACGGCGGCGGATGTCCCGAAGCTGAAGGTGAAATGGACCTTCGCCTATCCGGGCTCGAAGAACACCCAGGTGACCGCCGTCGGCGACCGGCTGTTCCTCGGCAGCAACGCTGGCAAGGTCTATTCGCTGAACGCGAAGACCGGCTGCGCCTATTGGCGCTACGACGCCAAGGGCGGCGTGCGGACCGCGCCCGTGGTCGCCAGGCTCGCGGCCTCGCCCAGCGGCTATGCGGTGTTCCTCGGCGATGACCGGGCGACCGAGTTCGCGCTGGACGCCATGACCGGCAAGCTCCTGTGGTCGACCAAGCTGGAGACCCACGCGCGCTCGATGCTGACCGGCGCGTCGACGTTCCTGAACGGCGTGGTCTATGTGCCGGTCTCCTCCAGCGAGGAGATCGCCACCAACGAGGCCGACTATGTCTGCTGCAGCTTCCGCGGCAGCGTCGTGGCCCTGCAGGCCGCCACCGGCAAGGTGATCTGGAAGACCTACTCGGTGGACCAGCCGGCCAAGCCCTATCGGGACGCCGGCGGCAAGCACCTCACCGGTCCGGCCGGCGGCGCGATCTGGTCGGCGCCGACGCTCGACCCCAAGCGGGGCGTCCTCTACGCCACCACCGGCGACAGCTACACCGACGTCGACACCGACGGCGCCGACGCGGTCATGGCCATCGACCTGAAGACCGGCCAGGTGAAGTGGCGCAACCAGGTCACCGCCAAGGACAACTTCATGGTCGGCTGTCCCCCCAACGCCAAGGGGCCGGCCAATTGCCCCAGCCCCGTGGGGCCCGACGTGGACTTCGGCTCCTCGGTGATGCTGCGGACACTCCCGAACGGCCACGACATCCTGATCGCCGGCCAGAAGTCCGGCGTCGCCTATGGCCTGGATCCCGACAGCGGCAAGACGCTCTGGCAGGTGAAGCTTGGCCGCGGCGGCGCGGCGGGCGGCGTGGAATGGGGCATGGCGTCCGACAAGGCCAACGCCTACGTGGCCATCGCCGACGGCGGCCGCGGCGGCACGCCGGGCCTCAACGCCGTCAGCCTGGCGACCGGCGCGGTGGTCTGGAAGACCCCGACCCCGGTCCTGCCCTGCCCGACGGGCCAGCGCTGCACGGTCGCCCAGTCGGCGCCGGTCAGCGCTATCCCAGGCGTCGCTTTCTCCGGCGCCATCGACGGCCACCTGCGCGCCTACGACACCAAGACCGGCGCCATCGTCTGGGACTTTGACACCGCCGGCGGAGCTTACGACACGGTCAACGGCGTCAAGGCCGCCAAGGGCGGCGCGCTCGACGCCACCGGCCCGGTGATCGTGAACGGCATGGTCTTCCAGCACTCCGGCTATCCGGGCGTGATGATGGGCCCCGGCGGCAGGAACCTGCTGATCGCGTTCTCGGTCGACGGGAAGTGAACGCTCCTCTCCCGCGCAGCGCATTGGCGATCCTCCTCCCCTTGTGGGAGGAGGTGTCGGCCGACGGTTGACGGAGGTGGGGTCGCGCTCCGCCTTCCGTGCGACACGGCCGATCCGACCCAGCTGAGACGCAGAGAAACCCCACCTCCGACCGCTTCGCGGCCACCTCCTCCCACAAGGGGAGGAGGACGCATCGCTCCATTGCGGCGCCTCTGCGAGTCCGCCTACGGTCGCCCCCAGTAACCGCTGGGGGGCGCGGCATGGACATCCACAAACCCAAGCCCTGGCACGGCGTTCGCGAGTTCCTGAAGGAATACGCCATCATCGTGGTGGGCGTGCTGACCGCGCTGGGGGCGGAGCAGGCGGTCGAGATCCTGCACTGGAACCACCGGGTCGGGGAGACCCGCGCCCAGTTGAACCAGGAACTCGGCGGCGATGCGGGTTCCAGTCTGACCTGGCTCACCAACGCCCCATGCCTGGACGCCCAGCTCTCCGCGCTCCGCCAGGCGGTCGCCGAAGCCCGCCGCACGGGGACTTTCCGCGCGCCGGCGCAACGGTACACCCCGACGCTCGTCCAGTTCACCAGCGACTCCTGGCTGAACGCGCGCTCGCTGCAGGTTTCCGATCATATGGGGCCGGAAGCGGTGAAGCTCTATACGAAGGCCTTCTTCTACCCATCTGAACTGGCGACGAATATCACGACACTCCACAGTCTGGCCGGCGAGTTGGAGCCGCTGGATTCGGACCTTGACCACATGAGTCCCGCCGAGGCCGGCGAATGGGCCGCCAGGATTGGACGGCTGCAGGAACTGCAGTCGCGCACCGAACTCGCCATGGTCTTCACCATCTATTCGGCAGACCGGGTCCACGAGCCGATCGGCCTTGAGAGCCCGCAGCGCTTTGCGGCCGAGCGGCGACAGCTCCAGGGGCCCTGCGTCGCCGACCCGGTGACCGTGCTCTCCATCCTGCGGGACCGCTCGCTCGGCGTGCGGCGGAAGTTCGAGAAGCTTCGCCTGGTCCCTGCTCAGGGAGACTAGGACATGGACATCCACAAGCCCACGCCCAGCAAAAAGGCCCCGCATCGCTGCGGGGCCTTCTGTCTTGCTGTGATCTCGGTCTAGCGGTTCGACCAGACGCCGCTGCGGGGCGGTGAGGCGCTTCCGCCGCCGCCGCGCTGCGGGCCCTTGAAGGCCGGGCGCTGAGCGGGGCGGTTCTCGCCGCCGCCGTTGCCGCCGCCATTGCCGCGCGCCGGGGCGCCCCCTTCTTGATGTCCATGGGGACGGTGGCCGCCGCCGTTTCCGCCGCCGCCGTGATTGCGGTTGCGCTTGGGCTGGTGCTTGCCGCGGTGGCCGTTGGGGCCGCGGGTGTCGGCGCGGTCCGGCTTGCCGGCCGGCTCGGGCATGGCCGCGGTGGCCGCGCCCAGCTGCTTGTCGTTGCGGCGGTCGAAGGAGGGGATGGTCTGGCGCGTCACCTTCTGGATGTCGCGCAGCAGGGTCCGCTCGTCGTCCGAGCAGAAGGCCACGGCCGAGCCATCGGCCCCGGCCCGCGCGGTGCGGCCGATCCGGTGGACGTAGCTCTCCGGCACATTGGGCAGCTCGTATTGGACGACGTGGGTCACCGCGTCGATGTCGATGCCGCGGGCGGCGATGTCGGTGGCGACCAGGGCTCGGACCTTGCCGGCCTTGAAGTCGGCGAGCGCGCGTTCGCGCTGGCCCTGGCTCTTGTCGCCGTGGATCGAGGCCGCCTCGACGCCCACCTGCTCCAGGCCCCGCGCCACGCGGTCGGCGCCGCGCTTGGTGCGGGTGAAGACGATGACGCGCTTGAAGCCGGCGTCGTCGAACAGTTCGGCCAGCAGCGCGCGCTTGCGGCCCTGTTCCACGAACAGCACGCGCTGGTTCACCTTCTCGACGGTGGTCGCCTGCGGGGTCACCGCGACGCGCAGCGGATCGTTCAGCAGTTCGCTGGCCAGCTTGCCGATCTCGGTCGGCATGGTGGCGGAGAAGAACAGGTTCTGGCGGACCTTCGGGATATGGGCGACGATCTTGCGGATCGGCAGCACGAAGCCCAGGTCGAGCATCTGGTCGGCCTCGTCGAGGACGAAGATCTCGACGCCGCGCAGGTTGATGGTGCGTTCCTGCAGGTGGTCGAGCAGACGGCCGGGGGTCGCGACCAGCACGTCGACGCCATTGGCCATGGCCTTGTGCTGCGCGCCGTACTTCACGCCGCCGAAGATCACCGCGACGGTGACGCCCATGTGCTTGCCATAGGTGCGGAAGCTCTCGCCGATCTGGCTGGCGAGTTCGCGGGTGGGGGACAGCACCAGGACGCGGGCGCCCTTGGGTTCCGGCCGGCGCTTCTCGGCGGCCAGGCGGTGCAGGATCGGGAGCGCGAAGGCGGCGGTCTTGCCGGTGCCGGTCTGGGCGATGCCCTGCAGGTCGCGGCCGGCCATGACGCCGGGAATGGCCTGCGCCTGGATCGGGGTCGGGTGGGTGTAGCCTTCGCTGGCCAGCGCCTTCAGAAGCGGGGCGGCCAGGCCGAAGTCGGTAAATTGAGTCAAACTTAGTCTCACATATGCGCCGAACGCGCCGGCTCGATCCTATCGAGGGCGCGGAGGTCGCGGGTCTTTGGGGAAGCGCCCCGCGTGATGGGCGATCTATGGATCTTACGGCGCTCTACAGGCTGGGTCTCTAGAGGAGAGACCCCACGCGGCTGGAACACCGAGCACGTCGCAGTAACGTGACGCGGGCTGCACATCGGCGTTCGCTGTGGATAAGTCAACCCACGCGGTGGGGATTGGCGCAGGCCTGTGGCCTTTTCAGCGCAGGCCGCCATGCTGGGCCGCCCGTCGCCAGGAGGCCTTCATGAAGCTCGCCATCGCCGCCTTCACCGCGCTGCTCATGCTGACCAGCGCCGCCCGCGCGGCCGGTCCGTCGCCGGCCGATCAGGCGGCCATCACGGCGATCGAGACCCGCGTGGGCCGCACCGCGACCGCCGGGGAGACCCAGACCTACAAGACGTTGGCCGAGCGCATGGCCGAGCTGAAGGTCCCGGGCCTAAGCGTCGCGGTCTTCGAGCACGGCCATGTGGTCTGGGCCAAGGCCTATGGCGCGGCGACGGCGGGCGGCCCGTCGGCGACGCCCGACACGCTGTTTCAGGCGGCGTCGATGAGCAAGGCGCTGGCGGCGACGGCGGCGCTCAAGCTGGTGGAGCAGGGCCGGCTCGACCTCGACGAAGACGTGAACACGCGGCTGAAGGCCTGGAAGGTCCCGCCGAGCCCCTATACCGCCCAGAGCAAGGTCACCCTCCGCCGCCTGCTCAGCCACACCGCCGGCATGACGGTCAGCGGCTTCCCCGGCTATGCGGCCGGCGTCCCGATCCCCACCCTCCTGCAGATCCTGAACGGGACGCCGCCCTCCAACACGCCGGCGATCCAGTCCTACGAGGCGCCCGGCGGGCTCTACGCCTATTCCGGCGGCGGCTTCACGGTCGCCCAGCTCATGATCGTCGAGGCGGGCGGCAAGCCCTATCCGGATCTGTTGAAGACCCTGGTCCTGGGCCCCGCCGGGATGAAGCAGTCGACCTTCGCCCAGCCGCTGCCGCCGGCCCTGATCCCGCACGCCGCCAGCGGCCACAACCGCAAGGGCGAGGTGATCCCGGGCGGGAGGAACGTCTATCCGGAGTATGCGGCGGCGGGCCTGTGGACCACGCCCTCCGACTACGGCCGGTTCATGATCGCCCTGCAGGACGCCTACGCCGGCCGGCCCCACGCCATCCTCACCCAGGCCAGCGCGCGCGCCATGATGACCCCTGTCGACGCCGCCGCTGGCTATGGCTTCGGCGAGGGGCTCGGGCGGCGCGGCGGCCACCCCTACTTCTCGCACAGCGGCGGCAACGAGGGCTTCCAGTGCAACAGCCTGGCCTTCCTCGACGGCGCGGGGCAGGGCGTGGTGGTGATGACCAACAGCGACTCCGGCGGCATCGTCGCGGGCGAGATCTTCCGCGCGCTGGGCGAGGCCTACCACTGGGGCGATCCCGATCCCGCCAACGGCAAGTCCAGCCGCCGCGCGCCGGACAGGCCGCCGGCCGCTCAATGAGCAAGCCGACACTGCTGGTCGCCGCGGCGGCCCTGATCGACGCCGACGGGCGCGTGCTGATCTGCCAGCGGCCGGAGGGCAAGCAGCTCGCGGGCCTGTGGGAATTCCCGGGCGGCAAGGTCGAGGCGGGCGAGACGCCGGAGGCCTGCCTGATCCGCGAACTGGAGGAGGAGCTGGGGATCGCCGTGACCCACGCCTGCCTGGCGCCCTTCGTCTTCGCGAGCCACGAGTACGAGAGCTTCCACCTCCTGATGCCGCTCTACCTGGTCCGCCGCTGGACCGGCCAGATCGTGGCGAAGGAGCACAAGGCCATCGCCTGGGTGAAGCCATCGAAGCTCGGCGACTATCCTATGCCCCCGGCCGACGCCCCCCTCGTCGCCTGGCTGCGCGATCTGATTTGATAGGCTAGGCTGCCCACAAAGCAGGGCAGGGGACGCGCATGGGACATCTGGCGAGACTGGCCGCGGGCGCTGTGGCGCTGGCGCTGAGCGCGGGGACGGCGAGCGCGCAAGCCTGGTTCGGCGTGCCGACGCCGGGGCCCGTGAGCCCGCCCGACCAGCCGACCTTCCACACCGGCGGGGCAGCCTACGGACCGACACCTTTCCATGGTCGACCGAAGGACGATGCGCGCGGCGCGCTCTCGGGCGCCAAGCTGATGGCCGACGTGCATCGGATCGTCGACTTCTCACTGGAGAGCAAGGCGGCCGGCGATCTGCTCTACGGCCGGATCAGCGGCCTGCCGGCGGAGCAGAAGACGGTGGACTGGACTGTCGGCAAACTGAAGGCGTCCGGCCTGAAGGACGCCCACGCCGAGTCCTACGTCTCAACCGCGCCCCTGTGGCTGCCGGTCAGCTTCGAGCTGCGGGTGCTGGGCGATCCGGCGTTCGGGGCCGGGACCTCAGACGTGGTGCTGAAGTCCGCCATGCCGATCCGCAACGCCACGGTGAAGCCCGCCGCCGCCGAGGGGCCGCTGGTGTTCGTGGGCCGAGGCTCGGCCGCCGAACTCGCCAACCTCGACGTGAAGGGCAAGATCGCCGTGGTCAATGTTGTCCCCGACGACAGCCTGTTCGCGGCGCGCGAAAAGGGCGTCGCCCGCGAGCTGGAAAAGCGCGGCGCGGTGGGCGTGATCAACGCCGTCGAGAGCCCCGGAAACCTGCTCTACTACGACAACCGCTACGGGTGTGATGCAGCGCCCTGCTTCCTGGTCGGCGGCGACGACGGCGCCTTCCTGGAAAGCGTGATCGGCAAGGCGGCGAAAGCCGGCAAGCAGGTGCGGATGAAGCTCGCGCTGAAGGCCGAGGAGCGGCCGAACCTGACCGCCTGGAACGGCGTCGCCACCATCCCGGGCAAGTCGAAGGAGGTGGTGATCGTCAACGCCCATGCCGACGCCTGGTTCGACGGGGCCAACGACAACGCCGACGGGCTTTCGGTGATGCTGGGCCTCGCCGACTACTTCGCCCATCGCAAGCAGAAGCCGGCGCGGACGCTGGTGTTCATGGTCTCCGGCGGCCACCACACCGCGGTCGGCGCGGCCGCCTTCATCAAGGCCCATCCGGAGATCATCGCCAACACCGTCCTGGTGATGAACCTGGAGCACCTGGCGCAGATCAACGTCACCCAGGCGGCGCGGCTCGATCCAGCCGGCGGCGGCGCCGGGCCGACGGGGCAGGCGCAGCCTGGCGGATACGGCTCCGGCGTCTGGACCGCCAACACCACGGAGAGCACCAAACAGGCGGGCGCGGTCAACGCGACCCCGTATGTCTGGGAGCTGATGGGGAAGGCGTCCAAGAACTACGGTGTGGTCACCAGCTACGAGCCGACGCCCAGCGCGCCGGGCGACCTGGGCGCCTACATCCGCGCCGGTCTGCCCTCGGTGCAGCTGATCTCCAGCGAGGTCTACTACCATTCGTCCGGCGACACGCCCTCGACCATCTCGGTCCCGGGCCTGGAGCGGGCGGCGGCCTTCTACGCCGGCTTCATCGACGACGTCGCCAAGGCGCCGCGGGCGAAGCTCAAGGGGCCGCCACCGCCGCCGCCCGCCCGCTAGAGCGGCGGGAAGATCACCGGCAGCACGGCGTCGGTGGTGTAGACGCAGCGGTCGTTGTGGCCGCACTCCGGCACAATGATCACCTTCGCCTTGGCGTCCAGGTGCTCGTTGATGAACTTCACGAAGGCCTCGCCGCGGACGCGGCGCGTGGCGCCCTGGGCCATGGCGGGCGCGGAGTCGTCGAAGCCGCCGAGCGGCAGGGTGTCCACCTGGCTGAGCAGGTAGGTGGTCGGGCGGCCGGCGAGCTGCGACTTCAGCTGCGCGTCGCTGGCGCCCGCGGTGTAGCCGGCGGTGCGGGCCGCCAGGCCAAAGGGCCAGCGGTCATAGTTCGGGACCTTAGCGGCGTCGGCGAAGGGGCCGTAGCTGAAGTCGGTGTGCGGGGTCTCCTTGTTCCAGCCGGCGACCGCCGCGGCCGGGGCGCCGTCGCCGACCGGCAACGCGCGCGTCGCGTCGGGCCAGGCGTAGCTTGAGGGGTTGGCGACGACGTAGGCGACCGGGGTTCCCAGGGTCTCGTGGATGCGGTTGGCCATCTCGTAGCGATGCACGAACTGGCCGCCGGCCGAGTGACCGGCGACGACGATGACCTTGAGGTTTGGGAAGGTCTTCTTGTCCGCCAGCTCTTTGAGGATTTGGTCGATGAAGTCGAAGGAGGCGAGCTTGGGGTCGCTGGCCGCCATCCCGCCGGACCGCCAGCTGTCGCCGCCGCAGCTCCAACTCACCTCGTGGGGCGCCAGCTTGTCGTCGCACCGGCGGTCGGCGGAATGGAAGGCCGGCGAGATCACCAGGGTGTCGCCGAGCGCCCCGGCCAGGAAGGCCGCGCCGGTCGCCGTGGTGAAATAGTGGTCGGCGTTGCGGTTGGTGCCGTGGACCATGATCAGGGCGCGGCGGATGTGGCTGTTGCGGGCATTGAGCGGATAGGTCGCGTAGACCATCGAGCGCGCCGGTCCGCCGCTTAGCGTCACCCACTGCACGCACTTGGCCGTGGCGCTGATGCAGGGGCCGATTGAGGTCCTTGCCGGCGCGGCGTGAGCGAGGGCTGGCGCCAGGGTGAGCGCTAGGACGAAGGCGAGCAGGGAACGCATACGGCAGGGTCTTCCGCGAGAGCTTGGGTCGCGAAAAGCTCTAGCGTGAGGCGTCGGTGCGGCCTAGCGCCGATCGCTGATCCGGGTCATGGCCACCTGCCGCGCCGCCGGGGCCTTGGTCGCCTCGACCACGCACTGGCCGGGGTCGATCATGGCGTGCTGGCCCAGACAGAAGATGTCCTCGTAGTGCGGGCCGGCGCTGGCCAGGCACTGGTAGAGGTTGAGCTTGGCCATGTGCAGGCAGGAGCCGGTGCGGGGCTCGCTCATCAGGCTCTGGCCCTGCCGCTGTTCGCCCAGCACCGAAAGCGCCGCCAGGGCCACGCCGCGCGCCACCACCGGCGTCGGCGCGCCCGGGCGGTGCGTGGTCTGGGCCAACGCCATCTGCAGCTCGGCGGCGTCCTCGCGGGCCGGGCGATAGCTTTCGGCGGAGAGCCGCTTCACGCGGCTCAGGCGACCCGCCGCGTCCGGGACCTTGGCCTTCGACCAGTCCTGGTGCTGCACCGAATAGGCCGCGCGCTTGACCTTCTCGCCATCGCCCGCGAGACCCGCCCCTTGCGCGTAGAGCGCCCCGTTGGCCCGCGCGCCGGCGGCCTCGGCGCCCGGGAGCGCCAGCGCAGCCTGCGGATCGGCGGCCAGGCGCCGCGCCAGCTCGCCGGGCGAACTCTCGGCGCGCACGGCGGCGACAAAGCGCGGCTCCTGCAGGGCGGCGAGCGCCGCATAGGCGATCATCCCGGCTTCCAGTTCGTGCGGCTCGTGGCTCGCACCGGTCTGCAGGGCCTGGGCGACGTCGGCGGGACTGGCGAAGGCCGCGTCGATGCCGCGCGCATGGCGCATGAAGCTTTCGAAGGCGGCGGCCTGGACCTGCAGGCTGCGGTCGGCGGGCGCGGCTTCCACAGCCCGCGGTGTCGATTGACGCGGCGCGGCGGCATAGGGACGGGCCGGCAGGGGGCGAAGGGCGGCCGTGCGCGGGTGCGCCGGCTGCGTGGCGCAGCCCGCCAGGGCCAGGAGCCCGGCAGTCAGCGCCAGGCCCAGGTTTCTCGTCTTGGTCATCATGACCCCCGCGTTCAGGAGCCCCCCGATGCGCCAGCCTAGGCCGAGACCGTGGGCGACGCCGCCGTGGCCAGTTGTCGCTGCGCCGGCTTAGCGCGGGGTTACCAAGCGTGGCTGTCGGAATTCACTCGTCCCGAGGGAGCGGGTGCTCCACGACGCCCAGTGCGTCGGCAAGCCGCATCTTGGCCGAGCCGGGCTTGAGCGGCTGCGGCTGGCTGTCGTGCGGCGCCCAGCCGGTCAGGGTGACGATCTCGAAGGTGGCGCTGAACCGCCCGTCGGCGCCGGCGAACCGCTCGGCGTAGATTTCGGCGGCGCGAGCCAGCAACGTGCGGGTGAGCGCCCTTGGATGGCGATCCGCCAGCACATTGGTCTCGCCCATCTGGCGCAGGTCCGCCATGAGCCGCAGCGGGTGCTCGTAGCTGACGTTCACGCGGTCCACGTCGGCGACCGGCAGGGCGAAGCCGGCGCGTTGCAGGAGGCTCGCGGCGTCGCGGCTGTCGGCGAAGGGCGAGACGCGGCTGCCGGCGCCGCCGAGCAGTTCGCTCTCCGCGTCGGTCAGGGCCTGGCGGAGCTCGGTGAGGGTTGAGCCGCCGAAAAAGGCGCCCAGGAAGAGGCCGTCAGGCTTCAGGGCCCGACGAATCTGCACCAGGGCGCCGACGACGTCGTTGGTCCAGTGCAGGCCGAGCGTCGAGACGATCAGGTCGAGGCTCCCCGGCGCGAAGGGCAGGCGCTCCTCGTCCAGCACCACGCGTGGGCCGCCGCGGCCGGCCAGCATGGCGGGTGACAGGTCCGCCTCGACCAGCACGCCGACGCGCGAGGCGGCCTCGCTCTCGGCCAGTGCTTCGGCGAAGGCGCCCCTGCGCGCCGAAAGGTCGACGGCGCGGGGGAAGTCCCGCATGATCGCCTCCAGGCGCTCGACGAGGTCGAGGGCGGCGCGGCGCTGCAGGAAGTCGGCGGCGGCGAACCCGCCCGCGGCGCGGTTCAGGCGCTTGGCGTGCAAGGCGCGGTCGAAGAGGCGAGGGGGAGCGGACATTTGAGCGCGGAAGATGGCCTCTTCCCTCAGGTTTTGAAACCGGGTCCCCGCGCAAGGGCGATGTGGCGCGGGACGCTGGACCTGATCTTCCCGCCCCAGGCGCTGGACGGCGGCGCGGCCCAGGCGGGCGGCCTCTCGGCGACCGCCTGGAGCCGCATCCAGTTCCTTGACGGACCGGTCTGCGACGGCTGCGGCGTCCCCTTCGAGTTCGACATCGGCTCGCGCTGCGCCCAGTGCCTGGCCAGGCCCCGGGCCTTCGACGCCGCCCGCGCGGCCTGCCTCTACGACGAGCACTCCCGCGAGCCGATCCTGAAGCTGAAGCACGCCGACCGCACCGACCTCGCGCCGCTGTTCGCCCGCTGGCTCAGCCGCGCCGCCCGCGAGCTGGTCGAGGCGGCCGACGCCATCGCGCCCGTGCCGCTGCATCCCTCGCGCCTGCTCAGCCGCCGCTACAACCAGGCCGCCGAGATCGCCCGGCCGCTCTGCCGCCTCACAGGCGTCGCCTATCTGCCCGACGCGCTGGTGCGCCGCCGCGCCACGGACACCCAGGGCGGGAAATCGGGCATCGGCCGCAAGCGCAACGTCGCCGGCGCCTTCGAGGTCCCGGCGCGCCGCGCGGCCCGCGTCGCCGGCAAGCGCATCCTCCTGATCGACGACGTCATGACCACCGGCGCCACCGCCGAGGGCTGCGCACGCGCTCTCAAGGCCGCCGGCGCGCTGCGGGTGGATGTCGCAGTCGTCGCCCGGGTTAAAGAGATGACCAGAGCCACTACATGACGAGTCACCGTATGAAGGCTCCAAGACGGTTGTTACGTTAGAGCGCCCATCTTTCAGCAGGCCCATGTCCCACGTCACGATCTACACCAAGCCCTATTGCCCCTACTGCGTGCGCGCGCTGGAGCTGCTCGAGCGCAAGGGCGTCGATTTCACCGAGATCGAGGCGGCCTACGACCCGGCCAAGCGCCAGGAGATGGTGCAGCGCTCCGGTGGCCGGATGACCTTCCCGCAGATCTTCATCGGCGACCGCCACATCGGCGGCTGCGACGACATGGTGGCCCTGGAACGCGCGGGTGAGCTCGATCCGCTGCTTCAGGCGGCCTGAGCGCGCCATCCCTCCTCTTTAGGGGAGGGAACGACTCGCGGAACGCGAGCGGGGTGGGGGAATCTCGATCATTTTCTGCTTCAGCATTTGGCCCACCGTTCCCCACCCGTCTCGCTTCGCTCGCCACCCTCCCCTAAAGAGGAGGGATGACGCTGAAGGTCGCCTTGATTCAGACCCGCACGCCGGCCACGCCGGAGGCCGGGCTTGCGCACGTCCTGCCGCTCGTCCGCGAGGCAGCGGAGGCGGGCGCGAAGTTCATCGCCACGCCGGAAGGGACCAACGTCCTGCAAAAGGACCGCGACCTGCTGTTGCCGATGCTGAAGGACCAGGAGGAGGACGTGGTGGTCGCCGGCTTGCGCGCCGCGGCCCTGGATTTCGGGGTTTGGGTGCTGATCGGCTCGGCGCTGGTGAAGCGGCTGGACGGCAAGGCCGCCAACCGCTCCATCCTGGTCTCGCCGCAGGGGGCGATCCTCGCCACCTACGACAAGCTGCACATGTTCGACGTCGACCTGCCGACCGGGGAGACGGCGCGGGAGTCGGCGACCTACGAACCGGGGACCCAGGCGGTCACGGCGCGGGCCGGCGAGCTGAAGCTCGGCATGACCGTCTGCTACGATCTGCGCTTCCCGGCGCTCTACCGCGCGCTCGCGCTGGCCGGGGCCGAGGTGATGACCATTCCCGCCGCCTTCACCCGCCCGACCGGCGCGGCGCACTGGGAGGTGCTGATGCGGGCCCGCGCCATCGAGACCGGCGCCTTCGTGCTCGCCCCGGCCCAGGGCGGCCGCCATGAGGACGGACGCGGCACCTGGGGCCACTCGATCGCGGTGGCCCCCTGGGGCGAGGTGATAGCTCATCTTGATCATGACGAGCCCGGCGTGCTCATGGCGGACCTCGACCTGGCCGCCGCCGCCAAGGCCCGCGCGGCGATCCCAAACCTCGTCAACGCCCGGCCGTTCGCCGACCCCCAATCGCTGTAGAGGAGGGCCTGATGATCCGCTACGCCCTCCTCTGCGACCGCGACCATGAGTTCGAAGGCTGGTTCGGCGCCTCCGCCGACTTCGACGACCAGCAGGCGCGCGGCCTGATCGAATGCCCGGTCTGCGCCTCCAAGGCGGTGCGCAAGGCGATCATGGCCCCGGCGGTCAGCGGGACGAAGCGCCGCTCTCAGGACCAGACGCCCGCTCAGAACCATCAGATGATGATGGAGGCCATGGGCCGTGTGCGCCGCCACGTGGAGGAGAACTTCGACGACGTGGGCGACGCCTTCGCCAGCGAGGCTCGCGCCATCCACGAGGGCCGCTCCGAGGACCGCGGCATCTATGGGCAGGCGACCTCCCAGGAGGTCCGCGAGCTGGTCGAGGACGGCGTGCCGATCGCGCCCCTGCCGCCCGAGCCAGTCAAGAAGACCCAGCTCAACTAGCGCCTCGCGGTTAGACGCGGCCCGCGCCGGGCGGTAGCCTGAGCCACATCGGGCTTCGGAGGGGACTTAAGGATGGCGGCGCATCGCAAGGGCATAGGCTGGCTGGCGCTGGCCTTGGCGCTCAGTCTCGCCTCGGTGGTCCAGGCGCAGCCGCCCGGGCATATCACCGGCGTCGGCGGCATCTTTATCAAGAGCAAGGACCCCAAGGCGCTGGCGCGCTGGTATCGCGACGTGCTGGGCCTGCCGATCGAACTCTGGGGCGGCGCGATGCTGAAATACGACGCGGCCGGCCATCCGGGGGAAGTGGTCTGGAACGCCTTTCCGACCGCCAACGACTACATGGCGCCCTCGACGCGCGAGTTCATGATCGACTTCGCCGTCGACGACCTGGACGCCTTCCTGGCGCGGCTGAAGGACAAGGGCGTGACGGTGCTGGGCCGGCAGGCGGACGCCACCGGCGCCTTCGCCTGGATCCTCGACCCCGACGGCACGAAGATCGAGCTGCGGCAGGCCAAGGCGAAATAGCCGGACACCGGCGACGGTCGCCTTCGGCCTCTTGATCCGGCTTCGGGATCGCTACAACCTCCCGGTGTCTGGGGAGGCGCGTAATGTTCAAGGTCAAGGTGTGGCTGGCGAGCCTTGCGCTCGTGTCGGGCGCCAGCGCGCATGCGGCGCCGTTGGAGGCCTTCGGCCGGCTGCCGAGCCTCGAACAGGTGGCGATGTCGCCGGACGGCGCGCGCGTGGCGATCGTCTGGAGCGACGGCGTCCAGCGCAAACTGCTGTTGCAAAACACGGGCGACCACAAGGTCACCGCCGGGGTGAGCCTCGGCGTGGCGAAGGTCCGCAGCGTCCAGTGGGCCGGGCCGCAGCACCTCATCATCACCTCATCCAGAACCGGCACCATCCTGGGGGTCATGTCGCCGCGTGAGGAGTGGCGCGTCGCGGTCGATTACAACATTGAGGCGGGCAAGCTCAGGCCGATGCTGGGCGACGCGACGGACGCTCTCAACGTCGTTGTGGCGCCGCCAATCGTCCGCACCATCAACGGCAAGCCGGTGGTCTTCCTGCAAGGCATCCACTTCGTGCAGCACCAGGGCGTCGACACCCTCTACCGCTACAATCTTGACAGCGGAATTTCCCAGCAGATCGAGGTTGGCGACGAGAGCACCCGCGGGTGGGTCCTGGACTCAAGCGGAACGCCGGTGGGGCAGGTTCTGTATGCCGACAAATCCGGTAGGTGGTCCCTTAAACAGAAGGCCGGCTCCTACTGGCACGAGACCAAGCAACTCACCACGGACGATCCGCCCGAGACGCTGGGCGTGGGCAGGGACGGCCACAGCATCCTGATCCGAGAGGCGCGGGATGGCGGCGCGGCGCTGCGTGAGGTCGCCGCCGACGGCAGTTGGGGCGAGCCGCTGGCGCTGCAGGCCGCTGACGGCCCGATCTTCGACCCCGGGCGGCACAACCTGATCGGCTACTTCGCCCTGGTCGGAGACGACGCTCGCTACACCTTCTTCGATCCCGCCGACCAGAAGGTCTGGGACAGCATCCGGGCGGCCTACCCTGGGCAAGGCGTCAGCCTTTCGTCCTGGTCCGAGGACCGGCGCAAGGTTGTGGTCCGTGTGGATTCCCCCTCGGAGGGGGCCGCATACGCCCTGGTCAACTTCGACACGCGCGAAGCCCATTGGCTAGGCGGTGAGTTTGACAAGCTGACGCCCGCCGACATCGCGCCGGTCAAGGCGATCAAGTTCAAGGCCAAGGATGGTCTGGAGCTGCACGGCTACCTGACCGTCCCGCGCGGAAGGCCGGCGAAGGACCTCCCATTGGTCGTCTTCCCGCATGGCGGTCCTGCAGCTCGCGACGAGCTCGGTTTCGACTGGTGGGCCCAGGCCATGGCCTCGCGCGGCTATGCCGTGCTTCAGGTGAATTTCCGCGGTTCGGACGGCTACGGCTGGGACTTCCTCAAGGCCGGGTTCGGCGAGTGGGGTCGGAAGATGCAGACCGACCTCTCCGACGGCGTCCGTTTCCTCGCCGCCGAAGGCGCAATCGATCCAAAACGGGTGTGCATCGTCGGCGCCAGCTACGGCGGATATGCGGCCCTTGCGGGCACCGCGCTGGACGTCGGCGTCTATCGTTGCGCTGTGTCCTACGGCGGGATTTCCGACCTCAAACGGTTCAATACCTGGCTCGCCCGCAACAACAGCTTCGCCAGCCAGCGCTATTTCCTGCGCTTCATGGGCGCAGAGAGCACCAAGGATCCGACCCTGGCTGAGGTCTCGCCCGTCGCCCACATCGACCGGGTGGCGGTTCCGGTGATGCTGATCCACGGCAAGGACGACACGGTCGTGCCGCTGGAGCAGAGCCGCATCATGGCCGACGCGCTGAAGGCGGCCGGCAAACCTGTGGAACTGGTGACGCTCGACTCGACAGACCACTGGCTGACCAACGGGGACACGCGGCTCGCGATGCTCCAGGCGACCATGGCCTTCGTGGAGAAGAACAACCCGCCGAACTAAGGTCACATTACCGCGGCCGCCCGAAGAACAGCACATAGCCGTCCGGGTCGGTGACCTCGAAGCCGCGCAGGCCGTCGTGGGTGTCTTGCAGGGGCGAGGAGAAGGCCGCGCCGGCGGCCTGGAACTCGGCGGCCAACGCGTCGGGGTCGGGGGCGTGGACATAGGCGTCCCAGCGCGCCCAGCCGTAGCGCTGGGGGTTCGGCGCCGGCTCGCCGGCGCCCTTGAGGAAGAGCTGGGCGCCGTCGCGCACGACGATGGCGAAGAAGTCGTCCGGCGGCGGTGGCTGGAAGGTGACTTCGAAGCCCAGGCGGTCGCGGTAGAAGGCGACGCTGGCCGGCGCGTCGGCGACGATGAAGAAGGGCGAGATGCCCGGCGTTTCAGCCCGCGCCATCGGCGTGATCCTGTTTGTTCATACGCGCTGAGCATAGTTCGCGGGCGCGCATCCCTTGTGTGACCTATGCGCCACACTACATCCGGTTGGCCCGGACCGTGCTTGATGAGGCGGCCCCGGCAATTCGCCTATCCAAGGGGACCTGATGAACATCGACGTCTATTCCGACCGCGCCAAACAGGCGATCCAGTCGGCGCAGAGCCTGGCTCTGGCCCGCGGCCACCAGCAGCTCGCGCCCGAGCACCTCTTGAAGGTGCTGCTCGAAGAAAAGGACGGGCTGTCGCGCGCGCTGATCCAGAGCGCCGGCGGGCGGCCCGACGAGGCTGACCGGGCCGTCGACACCCTGCTCGGCAAGCTGCCCAAGGTCGAGGGCGGCTCGGGCCAGCTCTACATGAAGCCCGAGACGGCGCGGCTGTTCGCCGGCGCGGAGCTGGACGCCAAGGCGGCGGGCGACGCCTTCGTCACCACCGAGCGCCTGCTGATCGCCATCTCCAAGGACGGCGGCGACGCGGCCAAGATCCTGAAGGACGCCGGCGCTTCGACCAAGGCGCTGGAAGGGGCCGCCGCCGACGTGCGCAAGGGCAAGACCGCCGATAGCGCATCGGCCGAAGAGGGCTACGACGCGCTCAAGCGCTACGCCCGTGACCTCACCCAGGCCGCCCGCGACGGCAAGCTCGACCCGGTGATCGGCCGCGACGAGGAAATCCGCCGCACCATCCAGGTGCTGTCGCGCCGCACCAAGAACAACCCGGTGCTGATCGGCGAGCCCGGCGTCGGCAAGACCGCCATTGTCGAGGGCCTGGCCCTGCGTATCGTCAACGGCGACGTGCCGGAGAGCCTGAAGGACAAGAAGCTGCTGTCGCTCGACATGGGCAGCCTGATCGCCGGCGCGAAGTACCGCGGCGAGTTCGAGGAGCGGCTGAAAGCGGTGCTGAACGAGGTCACCGCCGCCGAGGGTTCGATCATCCTGTTCATCGACGAGATGCACACCCTGGTCGGCGCCGGGAAGTCGGAAGGCGCCATGGACGCCTCCAACCTGCTGAAGCCAGCGCTGGCCCGGGGCGAGCTGCATTGCGTCGGCGCGACCACGCTCGATGAGTACCGCAAGAACGTGGAGAAGGACGCCGCGCTGGCGCGTCGCTTCCAGCCGGTGTTCGTCAGCGAACCCACCGTCGAGGACACCATCTCGATCCTGCGCGGCCTGAAGGAGAAGTACGAGCTGCACCACGGGGTGCGGATCAGCGACAGCGCCATCGTCGCCGCCGCGACTCTCTCCAACCGCTACATCGCCGACCGCTTCCTGCCGGACAAGGCCATCGACCTGATGGACGAGGCGGGGAGCCGCGTGCGCATGGCGGTCGACAGCAAGCCGGAGGAGCTGGACGAGATCGACCGGCGCGTCGTGCAGCTGAAGATCGAGCGCGAGGCGCTGACCAAGGAAACCGACGCCGCCTCGAAGGCCCGGCTGGAGAAGCTCGAGGACGAGCTGATCGAGCTGGAGGCGCAATCTGAGGACATGACCGCCAAGTGGCGATTGGAGAAGGAGAAGGTCTCGCTGGCCGCCCAGACCCGCGAGGCGCTCGAGCGGCTGCGCGCCGAGCTGATCACCGCCCAGCGCAATGGCCAGCTGCAGCGCGCCTCGGAGATCGCCTATGGCGAAATCCCCACCCTCGAAAAGCGGCTGGCCGAGGAAGAGGCCAAGGCCGACCAGGACGCGGTCTCGCCGGAAGTCGTCGACGCCGAACAGATCGCCGCCGTGGTCTCCCGCTGGACCGGGGTTCCGGTGGAAAAGATGCTGGAGGGCGAGCGCGAGAAACTGCTCTCCATGGAAGACGCCCTGCGCGCCCGGGTCGTCGGCCAGGAGGAAGCCCTGCTGGCGGTCTCCGACGCCGTGCGCCGCGCCCGCGCCGGCCTGCAGGACCCCAACCGGCCGATCGGCTCGTTCCTGTTCCTGGGACCGACCGGCGTCGGCAAGACCGAGCTCACCAAGGCGCTGGCCGAATTCATGTTCTCCGACGAGCACGCGATCACGCGCCTCGACATGAGCGAATATATGGAAAAGCACTCGGTCAGCCGGATGATCGGCGCGCCTCCGGGCTACGTCGGCTACGACGAGGGCGGCGCGCTGACGGAAGCGGTGCGCCGCCGACCGTATCAGGTGCTGCTGTTCGACGAGGTGGAAAAGGCCCACCCGGACGTCTTCAACGTGCTCCTGCAGGTGCTGGACGACGGGAGGCTGACGGACGGCCAGGGCCGAACGGTCGACTTCCGCAACACGCTCATCGTCATGACCTCCAACATGGGCTCGGAATTCCTGGCCACCCTGGAGGAGGGCGAGGACGTGGAGGACGCCCGGCCCTCGGTGATGAACGTGGTGCGCCAGCACTTCCGGCCCGAGTTCATGAACCGGATCGACGAAATCATCCTCTTCAAGCGGCTGGGCCGCGGCGAGATGGACGGGATCGTCAGGATCCAGCTGCAGCGGGTGGAGAAGCTCCTGGCCGACCGCCGCATGTCCATCGCGCTGGACAATTCAGCGACCCACTGGCTGGCCGAGCGCGGCTATGACCCGGTCTATGGCGCGCGCCCGCTGAAGCGGGTGATCCAGAAGGAGCTGGTCGACCCCATCGCCCGCAAGCTGCTGGCGGGCGACCTGGAGGACGGCGCGGTGATTGACGTCACCGCCGACGCCGATGGTCTCATCATCGGCCGCGCCAAGGTGCACTAAGCGAAAGAACCTCCCCCGAAATCGGGGGAGGTTTTCGCGCATTAGTCGCAGACGCGGCGCGTGACGTAGCGGTCAAGCCGCGTGTCGTAGGTGTCGTCGAGCTTGCATTTGATGCGGTGGCCGTCGGGCGCGATCATGCCGTTCGGGTCGGGGCCGTAGCGGTCATAGGGCACGCTGGCGTAGCCGTTGACCATGGCCGGGCCGAGGACGGAGCCGGCCTGCGGCACATAGGCCGGGCCGCGGTAGCCGTCATCGAAGTAGGGGCGGCCATAGGCGTCGTAGCGGTAGCCGGGCTCCACGGCAGGCGCGGGATAGACCACATAGGGCTGGGCGCTGACCGTCTGGCTGATCATTGCGCCGCCGAGGAGCGTGGCGCCCGCCGCGGCGGCGAGAAGCAGTTTGCGCATAAGAACCTCCTTAGGAGGCATCCCTCAGGGCGGGGAAAACCCGCATCGCCGCGAGGGGTTCCCAGCGCCCAGCTTGCGCGTTCTCAGCTCGGCTAGAGTTCGAAGGCGATGACCTTGCCGCCCTTGGCGACCACGCGGCGCATCATCGCCAGGTTCGGTCCGCTCTGGCCGGCGGCGGGCTTGGCCAGCGTCACCAGATACCAGGCGCCGTCGGCCAGGCCCGGGAAGGCGAAGTGGTCGGTGGCGTCGCACTTGGCGCGCTTCACGTAGGGGTCGGAGTCGCCGGGCGGCGCGAGGTTCTGGCGGCTGCGCACGTCGTCGGCGGGGAGCGCGGCGCGCTGGTCGGACCTGTAGAGCGCCATCATCCGGCGGCGCGACCAGGGCGTCTCCGGCGTCGCGACGACCGTCAGGCCCGCGCAGGTGTAGCGGACCGGTCCGGGGGGATGCGAAAGCGCGCCCGAGAGCGTGTTCTTGCCGGGCGCCTGCGACCAGGCGAAGTCGCTGGCGTGGAAGGCGCCGTCGTCAAGCACCGGCGGCGGGGGCGGCGCGAACCGTCCGGGCGGCGGCGGTCCCAGCGAGGGGGCGCAGGCGGAAAGCGCGCCCAGGAGGACGCCCGTGAGGAGGGAAGCGGCGAGGAAGCGAACGCGGTCGGCCATGGGGCGCAGCTTATAGGCCATTGCGGCGAAATCGCGCCAGAGCCGGGACTGAACGTCGAATTCTGACGCTCAGACCTGCGCCACCGCCAGCACCAGGACGCCGGTCAGGAGGGCGAGGGACGAGACCACGGTGATCGTCCAGACGATCAGGGTCTTCAGGACCGCGCCCAGGATCGATGAGCCATAGGCCCCGCGAAGGGTTTGGAACAGGTTGATCGGCGTCCAGAGCGCCACCAGGCCGAACCAGTAGGGCATGGCGACGGTCGGCAGGATCAGGCCCGCGGCGTTGGTCAGGAAAGTGAAGGACAAGAGGTTCATCGCCACCAGCAGGTGGTCGTAGAGGAACACGTCCTTGCGGCGCCGGTAGACCAGCGCCAGGCTCAGGCCGACGATCGGCAGCAGGATCACCGCCAGCCGCTGCGCCCAGTTGAAGACGATGGTCCAATAGTAGTCCTGGTTGGCGACCGCCTTCTTGATGCCGGGCTTGAACCACGCGCCCTTGCCGTTCGAACCCAGCCCTTCCACCTCGACCGGTGGCGGCAAGCCCTGTTCGACCCGGTCGGCGCGGGCCAGCGCCCGGGCGTGGCGGTCCTGGGCGCTCTTCAGGTGGCGCGCATAAGCAGCCTCGACCCTGGCGGGCTTCTCGTCAGGGTCCTTCAGGCTTTCGGCGCGGTCGCCCGCGGCTTCCTTCAGGTCGTCGGCCAGGTTCTTTTCCGCCGCGGCGCGGATGCGGGTCACCTCGGCGGCGCGGCCGGCCGGCGTGGCCAGCAGGGCCTCGTGCGCGGCCTTCTGGCGTTGCTGCTGCAGGGTCTGCTCGTGGGTCGCGTGCTCGGCGGCGAAAATGAAGATCAACAGCGCGACAAGGAACGTCCGGAACGGCGGCACGTGGCGCACGATGCGGCCGTCGATGTAGTCGCGCGCCAGGGTTCCGGGCCGGAAGAACAGCGCCGGCACGGTGCGGAAGAGGCGCCCGTCCAGCTCGAAGGTGGTCTCGATCGCCTCCCAGATCAGGTGCAGGATCGAGCGCTTGTGGGTGTCGGAATTCTGGCCGCAGACGTGGCAGAAATGGCCCTGCAGCTCGGCGCCGCAGTTGTGGCAGGGCCCGGACGGCGGCGGCGCTCTCTTGCGGCGGCGCGCGCTCAGGTGCGGCAGGGAGTCCGCCACCGCGATTTCAAGCTCTGACGTCACCACGACCCCGCGACCCGCCTCGACGCAACCTAGCCCACACCTCGCCTAGTCGTCACGACCCGGTCTGCCGCGCATGGCCTTGACGCCCGCGCGCTTCGACTTGCCCTCCAGCCGCTTCAGCTTCGACGCATAGGTCGGCCGGGTCTTCTTGCGGGGCTTGGGCCGATGCGTCGCCTGCTCGATCAGGTCGACGAGGCGGGCCCGGGCGTCCTGGCGGTTCATCTCCTGGCTGCGGTGGCTCTGGGCAAAGATCACGATGACGCCCTCCTGGTTCATCCGCCCGCCCGCGATCCGCTCCAGCCGGTGTTTCACGTCGTCGGGGAGCGAGGGCGAGTTGCGCGCGTCGAAGCGCAGCTCCACCGCCGAACTGGACGTGTTGACGTGCTGCCCGCCCGGCCCCGAGGCGCGGACGAACTTCTCGGAGATCTCGTCGTCCTCGATGGACAGGCTGTCGGTGACCGGGATCATCGCGCCGCCCCGTCGTGTCTCAGCATTGGACTGCTCAGGAAATCCATTGGGCGCCGTCTCCGACCGGGTTCCACCGGCCATCGGCCTCGCGCCGATAGAGCAGGGTGCTGCCGTTCCCGCAGAGTGGGCCGCATGCGAGGCCGATGGAGACCAGGGCATAGCGGCCGTCCTGACTGACCACGGGCAGTGAAATGCTCAGGATTGTGGCGCTGTAGGCCGGGGTCCATTGTCCGTTCTTGTGGGTCACCTTGTCGGCGGCGTCGGCGCCGAAGGACATATCCGTCCGCGCGAAGCGGCCAGGCAGATCGGGGCACTCCGAGACGGCGCCGCCCTTGGGCCGCGCCAGGAAGGCCTTAACCAGCGTGCGAGAAGGCGCCACCCGCCTCCAACCCTCCAGGAACCCTCCTACCGACACCCCCTGGTCCATGCTCCCACCATCGACCACGACCCACGGCCGTCCCTCGATCGGCTTGTCGGTCCAATCGCCTACGATTTGGGCCGCGAGTGCGCAGGGTGCGCCCGATACGGGCTCGGCCGCGTGAGCGCCTGCAGTCGCGGCAGCCAGCCACAGCCCGGCGCAGGCCGGGGCCCATCTCAAATTTCTTTGGGCGCGAATGGACATGGCGCCTTTCCCTCGCAAGCGACCCGCAATGACATGCCACGCTTCGGGCGCTTTCGCGACGTAGCGGTGCGCCGGGTCCAAGCCGGGAGTCGCCTTTGTTCTTGAAGTCCTGCGTCGCCGCCGCCGTCCTGGCCTGCGCGACGGCCGCCGGCGCGCAGCCGACCGGCGCCCACGCGCCCACGACGGTCCAGGCCGTCGACACCTATCTGGCGCTGCGCGAAGTGGCCTTCTCCACCAAGCCGGAGGACGTCGAGGTCCAGGCGGTCGCCGGCCGGGAGCAGGTCTATGGCGTGATCGTCGAATTCCAGGCCGATGACGCGCTCGTCACCGCCGTGGGGTTCGCCTCGGGCGACGCCAGCGTCTATCGCTCCACCGGCGGCGGCGACATCGGTGGCCGGCGCGACCCCGTCGTCGCCGACGCAGCGCGCGCGCTGGTGGGGCTGGCGCAGGTGCAACTCGCCGACCTGCCGCGGGCGACCGCCTATCCGACGCCGGAGCCGGGCCATGTGCGGGTCTATCTGCTCACCACCGCGGGCCTGCGCAGCGTCGAGGAGGACCGCGCCCAGATCGCCGATACGCAGGACCGTCTCGCGGCCCTGTTCGCCGGCGGCCAGAAGATCGTCAGCGCCTTCAGGGCGGCCAAGCAGTAGCCGGCGGACTTTTTGCCAAGCTGCGCCGGACGGGTTATGAACGGCCCATGCGCACGATGCTCATCAGCCTCGTACTTACCACCCAGACCGCCGCTGGCGGGCCGGACCGGAGAGTCGTGCGCTAGGAGAGCCCCCAAAAGCGACAGACCACCCACCCAGCCCCGCCGGATCCGGACGGGGCTTTTTCTTGGCCCTCGTCCCTCCAGCCAAATTTGGCCCGCCCTTCGGAGACGAGACCATGCCAGAACCCCCTGACCAAATATCGATCCGCGCCATGGAAGCCGGCGACGTCCCCGACATCGCCGAGGCGTGGAACCAGCCCAACGCCTACGCCGACACCTTGCAGCTGCCCTACACCTCGGTGGAGTCGCGCCAGGCGCGCTTCGCCGCCAGGTCCGCGAACCAGGCCAACCTGGTCGCGGTGGTCGCAGGCAAGGCGGTCGGCATGATCTTCCTCGGCCGCGAGGAGGCCCGGCGCGCACATGTGGGATCGATCGGCATGGCGGTGCATGACGCCCACGCCGGCCGGGGCGTCGGCACGGCCTTGATGGCGGCGGCCATCGACCTGGCCGACAACTGGCTGCAGCTCAAGCGGATCGAACTCAGCGTCTATGCCGACAATCCGCGCGCCATCGCGCTCTACGAACGGTTCGGGTTCGAGCGCGAGGGTCTTTGCCGGGCGTTTGCCTGGCGCGATGGGGCCTACGCCGACGCGCTGGCCATGGCGAGGCTGCGCCTGTGACGCTTTGTCGACAGATGGGGCAACCCTTGACCTTTGGGCAAAAAAACGCTGGAAAGCGCCCGCTTTGCTGCATGTGCGTTGCGCACGCGCAGCGCTTCTTGACCTCCCAGGAGAACAATCATGCGCGTCTACTATGACCGCGACGCCGACCTTTCCCGCATCCTGGACAAGAAGATCGCCATCGTAGGCTATGGCTCCCAGGGCCGGGCGCATGCGCTCAACCTCAAGGACTCCGGGGTGAAGAACGTCGTGGTCGCGCTGAAGCCCGGCTCGGCCACCGCCAAGAAGGTCGAGGCCGATGGCCTGAAGGTCATGTCGGTCGCCGAGGCCGCCAAATGGGCCGACGCGCTGATGGTGCTGGCGCCCGACGAGCTGCAGCGCGGTATCTACAATGCCGAGATCGCGCCGAACCTGAAGGATGGCGCGGCGCTCCTGTTCGCCCATGGCCTGAACGTCCACTTCAACCTGATCGAGCCGGCGCCCGGCGTCGACGTGCTGATGGTGGCGCCCAAGGGCCCCGGCCACACGGTGCGCGGCGAATACCAGAAGGGCGGCGGCGTCCCCTGCCTGATCGCCATCCACCAGAACCCGACCGGCAATGCGCTGGACTTCGGCCTGGCCTATGCCTCGGCCATCGGAGGCGGCCGCTCGGGCGTCATCGAGACGACCTTCCGCGAGGAATGCGAGACCGACCTGTTCGGCGAGCAGGCCGTGCTCTGCGGCGGCCTGGTCGAGCTGATCCGCGCGGGTTTCGAAACGCTCGTCGAGGCGGGGTATGCGCCGGAGATGGCCTATTTCGAGTGCCTGCACGAGGTGAAGCTGATCGTCGACCTGATCTACGAGGGCGGCATCGCCAACATGAACTACTCGATCTCCAACACCGCCGAGTACGGGGAGTATGTGACCGGCCCCCGCATCGTGACGCCGGAGACCAAGGCCGAGATGAAGCGCGTGCTGGAAGACATCCAGTCCGGCCGCTTCGTGCGCGACTTCATGCAGGAAAACGCCGTCGGCGCCCCGAGCTTCAAGGCCACCCGACGCCGCGGCGCCGAGCACCAGATCGAGGAAGTCGGCCAGCGCCTGCGCGCCATGATGCCCTGGATCACCAAGAACAAGCTGGTGGACACGGCGAGAAATTAGCGCCCGCGGCACGCACCCACTCATCCCAGCGAAAGCGGGTATCCAGCCCCCTTTCCCCTCGATGGGGAAAGGGTTGGGGATTGGGGTGCGCCATGTGACGCTGGGGCGACGGTCGCGTTCGGCGCCGGTCGATGGCCTATCTCGAGCTCGGCGGTCACACCCCATCCCAACCCTTCCCCATCGAGGGGAAGGGCTCTTGCACCGGGAACCCGATTGCCAAACGCCCGAGCGCGGCGGAAAGCTGGGCGGTCGTTTTCCGGGGGGATCGTCCGTGCGCTTCACATCCATTCTCGCCTTTGCGGCCGCGGGCCTGCTCGCCCAACCCGCCGCCGCGCTGGCTGAAGCCGCGCCGCACATCCTGCAGCAGCCGGCGATCAGCCATGACCTGATCGCCTTCAGCTACGCCGGCGACATCTGGACCGTGCCGCGGGCCGGGGGGAAGGCGACGCGGATCACCATCGGAGTCGGGGTCGAGAGCGCGCCGATCTTCTCGCCGGACGGCAGGACGCTGGCCTTCACCGGTGACTACGACGGCAACACCGACGTCTTCACCGTGCCGGCCGCCGGCGGCGTGCCGCATCGGGTGACCTACCATCCGGCGGTGGACTCCGCGGTCGGCTGGTCGGCAGACGGCAAGAGGATTCTCTTCCGCTCCAACCGCAGCGCCGCCAGCCGCTACACCCAGATCTTCGAGGTGGACGCGCAGGGCGGTCCCGCGACGCCGCTGCCGCTGCCGATGGCCTATTCGGGGACCCTGTCGCCGGACGGGGCGAAGATCGCCTACAACCCGATGGCGCCGGCCTTCTCGTTCAGCTTCACCGCCTACGTCTCCTGGGGGAACTACCGGGGCGGCCAGGCGAGCACGATCAAGATCACCACGCTGAACGGGCTCGATACGACGGAAGTCCCGCACGAGGGCGCCGCTGACATCTCGCCGGTCTGGGCGCGGGGCAAACTCTACTTCCTGTCGGCGCGCGGCGGGCCGATGTCGGTCTACAGCTACGATCCGGCCAGCAAGGCGGTGGCGCTGGTCTACAAGAACACCGGCCCGGAGATCCGCTCGCTCGCCAGCGACGGCCAGAGCCTCATCTTCGACCGTCTGGGCGAGCTCTACACGCTTGAACCCGGCGGCGAGCCGAAGCTGCTCAGCGTCGACGTCACCGGCGACATGCCGGACGTGCGCGACCGCATCCGCAAGGTCGGCGACGAGGTGGTCAATGTGGCGGTCTCGCCCACCGGCCTGCGCGCCGTGGTCGAGGCGCATGGCGAAATCCTCACCGTGCCGGTCAAGAGGGGCCCGGTCCGCAACCTGACCAATACGCCGGGCGTCATGGAGCGCGAGCCGGCGTGGAGCCCCGACGGCCAGTCGGTGGCCTTCTTCTCTGACGCGGCCGGCCTCTACGCCCTGCACGTCGTCGCCCAGACGGGCGAGGGCAAGGCCCGCGTCTATCCGCTCTCCAACGAGCCGACCTACTATTTCCACCCGGTCTGGTCGCCGGACTCCAAGAAGATCGCCTTCTTCGACAACCGCCTGCGCTCGCAGGTCCTGGATCTGGCCACCGGCAAGGTCACTCAGCTTGGCGAGGCCGACGCCTGGGGCGGCTTCACCGACCAGACCCACGGGATGAGCTGGTCGCCGGATTCCAAGTGGCTGGCCTGGGTGCGCTATCAACCCAACCACCTGCATGGGGTGATGCTGTTCTCGGTGGAGAAGGGGACCTCGATCCCGGTCACCGACCCGATGGGCGATGCGCGCGATCCGGCCTTCGACCGCAACGGCAAGTACCTCTACTTCCTGGCCAGCAACAACGCCGGCATGGCGCAGCACCAGCTGGACATGTCGAGCGACCTCTACCGCCCGACCCGCGCGGTCTACGCCATCGCGCTGGCGGCGGCGACGGCGTCACCGGTCGCCCCGGAGAGCGACGACGAGAAGTCGGTGTCGGAGGCCCGAGAGACCGCCAAGGAGAACGCCGACAAGACGCCTGCCGGTCAGGCGGGCGAGGCCAAGGCCGACGCCAAGGCCAAGCCGCAGGCGCCGCCGACGCCACCCGCGCCGAAGGCCACGGTGGTCGACCTGTGGAGCCTCAGCCAGGCGGCGATCGACGCACGGACCATCGCCATGCCGATCCCGGCCGGACCGCTGACCGCGCTGCAGACCGGCAAGCCCGGGACGCTGTATTTCCTGACCGATCCGGGCGCGACCGACCCCAACGCCACCGGCCCCGACGGGACCCTGAAGCGTTTCACGCTCGAAGACCGCAAGGTCGAGACCGTGGCCGAGCACCTGGCCGACTACCAGATCACCGCCGACGGCGAGAAGGTGCTGCTGGCCGAGGTGAAGCCGCCTTCGCCGGACGGCGGCGGCGGGCCGCCGCATCCGCACTACAGCGTCGTCCCCGCGACGCCGAGGCCGCCGGGCGCGCCGCCGCCAAAGGCCGAAGACACGCAGCTCGCCTTCGACAGCCTGCAGGTGCGCGTCGACCCGCCCGCGGAGTGGGCGCAGATGTACCACGAGATCTGGCGCATCGAGCGGGCGAGCTTCTACGATCCGAACTTCCACGGCTACGACACCGTCGCCGCCGAAAAGCGCCTGGCGCCCTATGTGGCGGCGGTGCAGTCGCGCTCCGACCTCAACTACATCTTCCAGGAGATGCTGACCGGCTTCTCGGTCGGCCACCTGCGCGGCTCCGGCGGCGACATTCCGGCGGCGCAGAAGGTGGCGGGCGGCCTGCTGGGCGCCGACTACAAGATCGTCGGCGGCAAGTGGTGCATCGCCAAGATCTACACCGGCGGCTCCTGGTCGCCGGACGCCAAGGCGCCCCTGGCCCAGCCAGGGCTCAACATCCACGAAGGCGACTGCATCGCCGCCATCAACGGCCAGGCGGTGAGCGCGGCCATGGACATCCAGCAGCCGCTGGAAGGCACGGTCGGCAAGGCGGTGAGCCTCAGCCTCACCAGCGCCTCCGGACCGCCGCGCGACGTCACCGTCCTGCCGATCGCCAGCGAGGCGCGGCTGCGCAACCTCGACTGGATCGACGGCAACCGGAAGAAGGTCGACCAGCTCTCCGGCGGCAAGCTCGCCTACGTCTACCTGCCCGACACCGGCGGCGGCGGCTTCACCAGCTTCAACCGCTACTACTTCGCCCAGAGCGACAAGCAGGGCGTGGTGGTCGACGAACGCTTCAACGGCGGCGGCCAGATGGCCGACTACATCATCGAGGTTCTGAGCCGCCACCTGCAGGGCTATTGGCAGCCGCGCTATGGCGCCATCGAACGCACGCCGGCGGCCTCGATCCTCGGGCCCAAGGTGATGATCGCCAACGAGGCCTCCGGGTCCGGCGGCGACGCGCTTCCCTGGATGTTCAAGGCCAACAAGCTGGGCCCCCTGGTGGGAAAACGCACCTGGGGCGGCCTCGTGGGCATCAGCGCCATGCCGCCTCTGATGGACGGCGGCCAGGTGACCTCGCCCGACGTCGGCTTCTTCTCGCCGTCGGGCCAATGGGACGTGGAGAACCACGGCGTCGACCCCGACGTGCCGGTGGAGCAGGACCCCAAGGCGGTCGCCGCCGGCCACGATCCGCAGCTGGAGACCGCGGTGTCGCTGGCGATGCAGAAGCTCGGTCCGGTCGCCGCGCCGCCCCGGCCGCCGTTCCCGGTCTATCCGCTGAAGCCGAAGTAACGATCGGGTGAGCCGGAACCTTCAGGCCGCCTCGCGTGCTACTAATGAGCCTCTGGGGAGTGGTTTCAGCCGCGGACCCTGTAGGCCCTTGGCTGCGACCCACCCCGGATCACAAAGACCGGGAGGTCACGCATGGCGTCTGAAAAACCCGCCGACCATCACGTCGAGAACCCCTTCGAATACGTCACCGAAAAGCTCAGTTGGGCGGTCTCTGATGGCCTGCGCACCTTCCGCTTCGACCCGGCGCGCCACGCCGGCCAGGCGGTTCCGGTGGCCCGCAAGCTGGCGGTCGCAGACCTGTGGGACGCCCTGAAGAAGGGCATGGCCGACGTCGGCGCGACCCGCGACGACATCCTGTTCATCGGCCTGATCTATCCGGTCGCCGGCCTGATGCTGGCCCGGCTGATGTTCAGCTATGACCTGCTGCCGCTGGTCTTCCCGCTGGCCTCGGGCTTTGCGCTGATCGGCCCCTTCGCGGCGGTCGGCCTCTACGAGATGAGCAAGCGCCGCGAGGAAGGCAAACACGTCAGCTGGTTCGACGCTTTTGAGGTGGTCAATTCGCGCGCCTGGGGCTCGATCCTGGGCCTCGGCTTCGTGCTCTTGGCGCTGTTCAGCCTGTGGCTGGCGGTGTCTTGGGAGATCTATCTGGCGACGCTCGGCGGCGCCGCGCCGCAGACCTTCGCCGGCTTCGAGCAAAGCGTTTTCCAGACCGCCGGCGGCTGGAGCCTGATCGTCGCCGGCGTCGGTGTCGGCGCCTTGTTCGCCGTCGCGGCGTTCGCGGTGGGCGTGGTGTCGTTCCCGCTGCTGCTCGACCGCGACGTCGGCATGGTGACGGCGGTGAAGACCTCGTTCCGCGTGGTCGCGGCCAACCCCGGCGTGATGGCGCTGTGGGGCGCGATCGTCGCCGGGGCCCTGGTGCTGGGGTCGATCCCGGCGCTCGTCGGCCTGATCTTCGTCATGCCGATGCTGGGCCACGCCACCTGGCACCTCTACCGCAAGGCGGTCGGGTAGAGCCCTAGTCGTCGATCTCGCGCTTGGTCTTCGTCCAGGCGCGGGCCGACTTGTGGACCGCCGCCCAGCGCTTGCGCTCGGCCTGAGCGGCCAGCGGGTCTTCCTTGCGCTCGGCGTGGGCCAGTTCGCGCTGCAGCTTCTGGAAGCTTTGCCAGCGGTCGGGGTCGAGCGTCCCGTCGGCCAGCGCCGCGCGGACCGCGCAGCCGGGCTCGCGGTCGTGGGCGCAATCGCGGAAGCGGCACCCCTGCGCGATCTCCTCAATCTGAACGGTGGTCTCGGCGAAGGCGGCGGCCAGACCCGCTTCGGCGTCCCACAGCGCCAGCTCCCGCATCCCGGGCGTATCCAGGATCAGCGCGCCCGAGGGCAGCAGGATCAGCTCGCGGTGCGTGGTGGTGTGGCGGCCGTGGGCGTCGTCCTCGCGGATCGCCTTGGTGGCCATCTTCTCGACGCCCGCCAGGGCGTTGACGAGGGTGGACTTGCCGACGCCCGATGATCCCAGCAGCACCGCGGTCTTGCCGGGCGCCAGCAGAGCCGACAGCGCGTCGAGCCCCTGACCGGTGCGCACCGAAACACTGAGCACCGGCACGCCGAAAGCGATCGCCTCGACCTGCGCGATCAAGGGCTCCGGGTCGTCGCAGGCGTCGGCCTTGGTGAGCAGGATCACGGGCGCGGCCCCGCTCTCGTAGGCGGTGGCCAGGTAACGCTCGAGCCGGCGCAGGTTGAGGTCGGCGTTCAAGGAGGCGGCGAGTAGCGCCATATCGACGTTGGCCGCAACGACCTGCCGGTCCTTGGCCGTGCCGGCCGCCATCCGCGTGAAGGCCGTCGCGCGCGGCAGAACCTGGGCGATCACCGCGGCGTCGCCCTTCAGCTCCACCGCCACCCAGTCGCCGGTGACCGGATAGGCCCCAAGATCGAAGGCGGCCGCCGCCTCATGGCGGAACAGGCCGGAGATGCGCCCCTCCGTTTCGCCCGCGTCGGTGACGAGGCGATAGAGATTGCGCTGCTGGACGATGACGCGCGCGGGGACGAGGCCGCGCGCCGCATAGGGTTCGAAGTCGTGCTGGAGCGCCGGGCTCCAGCCATATGAGCTGAGCAATGTCAGGGTTTCCTTTTGGGTCATGAGCCGTTCAGGCGTCGACCGCGGGAATCCTGTCTCTTGCAGAAAGGATCGGCTGCTCTAGGCAACCCGCACGGCGACGCGGTGAAGGGCGGCGGCAATGGGTTTCATCACGAAGGCTCCTTCTCGAAGGGTTGGCGTCGGTGCGTGGCGGACCTTGGCCCCGAGCCCAGCCTGGGTCAAGAAGAGCCAGCAGGGGAGCAAGCCATGGCCGACACGCCCACCGTCGTGATGAACGAGGCGACCAGCCGCTTCGAGGCCTATCTCGATGGCGAGACGGCCTTCACCGAATATGTGCTGCACAACGGCGCGATGGTTCTGCCGCACACCGTGGTGCCGCCGGCCTTCGAGGGGCGCGGCGTGGGATCCGCGCTCGCCAAGGCGGCCCTGGGTTATGCCCGGGAGCATGGCCTGAGCGTCAAGCCAAGCTGCCCCTTCATCGCCGGCTACATCCAGAAACACCCGGAATGGGCCGACATCGTCGACCCGAAGTTCCGCGAAAGGCTGGGTCTCTAGAGGCGCCCTAACCCCAGTCGAGCGCCGCGTCGCCGCGCAGGATGGCCTCGGTCTCCGGGGTGTGCTTGCCGCCTTCACCGCGCTCATTTGGCCGATCGTGCAGCACCAGCGGCGGCAACAGCCGCAGCGGCGCCTTGCCGGTCTTGATGGCGCGCACCAGCACCCGCTTGGCCGGCTGGTCGGCGAAGGGCAGCACGGGACGCACCTGGGCCGAGCCCGCCTTGGGCGCCAAGAGGGCCAGGATGTCGGCCAGGCGGTCGGCGCGGTGGATGAGCGTGATGGTCCCGCCCTCGCGCACCGCCTTCGACAGAAAGCCGATCCAGGCCTCCAGCCCGTCGTCGGCCATCCAGGCGCCGCGCCGCTCGGCGGCGGGACCGCGCAGCGCGTCCGGGTCGTCGAAGAACGGCGGATTGGCCAGGGCCGCGTCGAAAACCGGCAGGCCGAGCCCCGAGAACCGCAGGGCCACATCGCCGGCCACCGCCCCGACCCGGTCCGCCATGCCGTTCAGCGCGATGTTCTCCAGCGCCAGCGCCAGCGCCTTGGGATCGCGCTCCACGCCGGTGAAGCGCGCGCCCGGCCGTCTGGCCGCCGCCGCCAGCAGCGCGCCGCCGGCCCCGCAGCCGGCCTCGATCACCCGCTGGCCGGCCTTCGCGTCGCAGGCCGCCGCCAGCAGCGCCGCGTCCAGGCCCGCGCGATAGCCGCGGATCGGCTGGCGCAGGCGAACCTTGCCGTCCAGGACGCCGTCTTCGGTGGTTTCGTCCATCATCCGTGAACTGCGATAACCTGTTCTGACAGCGTATAGCGGCGGGTGCGCTTGACCGTGCCCTATCGCGTCACCATTGTCCCTCGCAACGGCGGAGCCTCCCCCTTTTCGCCGTTTCAACGCCGCTAACTGAGGTGAGTTTGGCCGTCGCCACCCATCCCGCCGTCGCCGAAAAGCCGCCGTCACTGGACGCGCTGCTGGCGCTCGCGCGCCCCGACATGGCCGCCGTCGACGCGCTCATCAAGCGGCATATGGATAGCCCCGTGCCGGTGATTCCGGCGCTGGCCGACCATCTGATCGCCGGCTCCGCCAAGCGGTTGCGGCCGCTGCTGACCGTCGCCGCCGCGCGTCTGGCCGGCGCCCGCGACGACGCCTGCCTGAAGCTCGCCGCCGCCGTCGAGTTCATCCACACCGCCACCCTGCTGCACGACGATGTGGTGGATTCCTCGCAGCTGCGCCGCGGCCGGGTGGCCGCCCACCTGATCTGGGGCGCGCCGTCGAGCGTGCTGGTCGGCGATTTCCTGTTCGCGCGCGCCTTCGAGCTGATGGTGGGCGCGGGCTCCATGCCGGCGCTGGAGATCCTGGCGCGCGCATCCCGCGTGATCGCCGAGGGCGAGGTGCTGCAGCTTACCCGCGCCCACGACCTGGACCTCTCCCAGGAGGTCTATCTCGACATCATCAAGGCCAAGACCGCCGAGCTGTTCGCCGCCGCCGCCGAGTCCGGCGCGGTCAGCGCCGGCGCCACGAGCGAACGCTGCCGGGCGCTGCGCAAATACGGCGAGGACCTGGGGATCGCCTTCCAGCTGGTGGACGACGCGCTGGATTATTCCGGCGACAGCGCCGATCTCGGCAAGAACCCCGGCGACGACTTCCGCGAAGGCAAGGCGACGCTGCCGCTGCTGCTGGTCATGGCGCGGTCCGGCCCGGCCGAGCGCGAGTTCTGGATCCGCACCGTGGACCGGCGCGAACAGACCGATGCCGACTTCACCCGCACCTGCGAGCTGATGCGCGCCACCGGCGCCCTGCAGTCGACCCTGGACCTGGCCGCCGACTATGCCGCGAGCGCCAAGGCGGCGCTCGCCGACTTCGGCGCCAACCCCTGGCGCCCGGCGCTGGAAGACCTGGCCGATTTCGCGGTGGCGCGTCGGGCCTAGGCCTCGGAAAACGGGTGCGGCAGGCGGCCGGACTTGAACAGGATCACCGGGTTTTCGTCATAGTCGCCGAGTTCGGTGTCAGCGGTGGCCGAGAACGCCACCACGCCCTCGCGCAAGGGCGCCAGCCGCTCGGCCTTCCGCCTCGCCTCTTCGGCGGTCTTGCAGCCCACCTGCTGCTCGGCTTTGAGCGACTTGCCGCGCCCGGCGACATAGGTCTGCAGGATGTAGACGGTTTCACTGGCCATGACGCAGCCACGCGCCCCGCAGCGAGTCCCGTCAATGGCGCAAGGCCCTAGCCCGGCCCGATCATGTCCTCGGGCCGCACCCAGGCGTCGAATTCCTCGCTGGTGACGTAGCCGCCGCCGACCGCCTCTTCGCGCAGCGTCGTGCCATTGTGGTGCGCGGTCTTGGCGATCTTGGCGGCCTTGTCGTAGCCGATGTGCTCCTTGAGCGAGGTGACCAGCATCAGGCTGCGCTCCAGGTTGGCCTTGATGTTGTCCTCGCGGGCCTCGATGCCGGCCACCATGTTGTCGGTGAAGCTGATCGAGGCGTCGGCCAACAGCCTGCAGGACTGCAGGAAGTTGTAGGCCATCACCGGGTTGTAGACGTTGAGCTCGAACTGGCCCTGCGAGCCGGCAAAGCCCATCGCCGTCTGGTTTCCCATCACATGCGCGCAGACCATGGTCAGCGCCTCGGCCTGGGTCGGGTTGACCTTCCCCGGCATGATCGAGCTTCCCGGCTCGTTCTCCGGCAGCGACAGCTCGCCAAGGCCCGCGCGGGGGCCTGAGCCCAGGTAGCGGATGTCGTTGGCGATTTTGAACAGCGCCGCGGCGGTGGCCGTCAGCGCCCCGTGGCTGAACACCATGGCGTCATGCGCCGCCAGCGCCTCGAACTTGTTGGGGGCGGTGACGAAGGGCAGCCGGGTGATGGCCGCGATCCGCTCGGCGACCTTTTCGGCAAACCCGATCGGCGCGGTGAGGCCCGTGCCCACCGCGGTGCCGCCCTGCGCCAGCTCATAGAGGCCGTAGAGCGTCTCCTTCAGCCGGCGCACGGACATCGCCGTCTGGTGGGCGTAGCCGCCGAACTCCTGTCCCAGCGTCAGCGGGGTGGCGTCCTGGGTGTGGGTGCGGCCGATCTTGATGATGTGGTCGAACTGGGCGCTCTTGGCCTTCAGCGCCTGGTGCAGGTGCTCCAGCGCCGGCATGACGCTGCGGGCCACCTCCTCGGCGCAGGCGATGTGCATGGCCGTCGGATAGGTGTCGTTGGACGACTGGCTCATGTTGACGTGGTCGTTGGGGTGGACCGGGCTCTTAGAGCCCATCACCCCGCCCATCATCTCGATGGCCCGGTTCGAGATCACCTCGTTGGCGTTCATGTTCGACTGGGTGCCCGACCCAGTCTGCCAGACCACCAGCGGGAAGTGGTCGTCGAGCTTGCCGTCGATCACCTCCTGGGCGGCGGCGACGATCACCTCGCCGATCTTCGGGTCGAGCTTGCCGAGCGCCATGTTGGCCTCGGCGGCGGCGCGCTTGACGACGCCGAGCGCGCGGACCACCGGAATCGGCTGCTTCTCCCAGCCGATCTTGAAGTTCTGCAGCGACCGCTGTGTCTGGGCGCCCCAATAGCGGTCGGCGGCGACCTCGATGGGGCCGAAGGTGTCGGTCTCGGTGCGGGTGGCGGTCATCGCTTGGTCCCCCCAAGGGCGCTGGCTGCGGCGGCGAGCTCGCCGCTCCGGCGGGTCTAGCTCCGCAGAGGCGCCGCCGCAACGGCCCGTGGCGTGCGCCGGGCCGCGCCTATATATGGGTGAGGTCCAGCTTGGAGCCGCGAAAGACCATGCTCGTCGCCACCACCAATGAGATCCCGGGATACAAGACGACCAGCCATATCGGCCTGGTGCGCGGCGTCACGGTCCGCTCGCGCAGCGTCGTGGGCAATTTCGCCGGCGGCATCCAGTCGATCTTCGGTGGCAATCTGACGATCTACACCGAGCTGGCCGAGCATGCCCGTCAGGAGGCGCTGGACCTGATGGTCGACCATGCGCGCCGGGCCGGCGCTGACGCGGTGATCGGCATGCGCTACGACGCCAACGAGATCATGGAAGGCATCACCGAGGTCTTGGCCTATGGCACGGCGGTGAAGGTCGAGCGGGTCTAGAGGCGCCGTGGACGCCGACTGGACCCAGCACGGCAAGGTCCGCGTCCGCGAGGCGGACGGCGTCATGGAGCTGGTGGTCGACGGCCTGACCAGTCAGGCCAAGTACTACAAGCCACTGATCTACGAATTCTTCCGCAAGGCCTGGCGCGGCTCGCGCCCCGCCTGGGGAGAGTTCTCGGTTGAGATCCAGCTGGAATATGTCGGCGATCCGCCCTGGCTCGACCTCGACAACGTCGCCAAGGCGATCCTGGACGCCATCAAGGGCTACGCTTTCCACGACGACGCCCAGGTGGCGCGCCTCTTAGTCGAGCGGGCGGCGGGCGACCGGGAGAGGATCGCGGTCACAGTACGCAAGCTGCCGGGCGCGGCCATGGGCGCGCCGCTGACGCGGGTGGGCGAGGTCCGCTGATGATCGAGATCCTGAAGACCACCAATCCGGTGCGGCTGCACTTCCTCAAGGCCATGCTGGAGGAGGCCGACCTGCATCCGCTGTTGGTGGAGGCCTCGGCCTATCCCGGCGTACTGGCCAGCCGCCTTTTGGTGCCGGACGACGAGGAGGTCCTGGCCCGCCGCGTCATCGACGAGGCTGAGAAGGCCGCCGGCGGGGGATAGGCCAAAACGGCAACGGCCGCGCCCCTGTGGCGGGGGCGCGGCCGCGTCGTCGTTGAACCCAACCGGGGAAAGCTGCCGGGTTCAGCGGTACTGCTGAATACGCGTGGTCCGAAGACCCGCGAGGCCGTGGCGATCGATGGACCGTTGCCACGCGAGGAACTCTTCCGAGGTCAGCCGGTAACGCTCCAGCGCATCCTCGAGCGAGAGCAAGCCCCCGCGCACCGCGGCCACAACTTCGGCCTTGCGGCGAATCACCCACCGGCCGGTATCGGCCGGCGGCAAGTCCCTCAGCGTCAACGGCGCGCCCGTGGGGCCGATAACATACGACTCCCCGCGGCTATTCGTGCGCGTCTGCTGTTGCTGCAACATGGCTTTACGCCTTTCCCACCATCACTGTTGATGAGAACAATACGACACGGCTCCTAACAGCCGCTGAATCGTATTAGTGAATGAAGCTCTAACCATTGCTTTCCCCGTGTATTAATTCGGCACAGTGCGATTTTACACTCAGTTAATCTGAGTTAAGACTACCACTACCGAATGATGTTGATGAGTTCGTCGAGCATCGTGTCCGCCGTGGTGATGATCTTCGACGAGGCGGAGTAGGCCTTCTGGGTGGTGATCAGGCCGGTGAACTCCGTCGAGAGGTCGACCGTGGAGGCTTCCAGGCTGGAGGGCGAGATCTTGCCGGCTCCGCCGGTCCCTGGCGTTTTCAGGGTCATGGTGCCGGCCTTGATCGAGCCGCCGTAGGCGTTGCCGCTGAGGGGCGTCAGTCCATCGACGTTCGGGAAGGTGGCGATGGCCACCTGGGCGATCTTGCGGACCTGGCTGTTGTCGAACAGCGCGGAGACCACGCCGTCGGCCCCCACCGAGACGCCGACGATGTTGCCGGCGCTGGCGCCGTCGGCGCTCACCGAGTTCACTGTCGAGGCCGCGGCCAGCTGGGTCACCTTGCTGAGGTCGATGTTCAGGCTCTGGCCGGCGATGCCGAGGTTGGTGGCCCAGGCCGGGGCCGCGCCGCCGGATGCGGCCAGGGTCAGCGTCGGCGGCGCGCCGGCCGCCCCGAACAGCGTCGAGGTCGCCAGGTTGATCGAGCCATCGGTGTTGAAGTTCACCAGGCCGGCGGCGAGTTGGCCGCTGGGGCCGGCCGAGCTCACGTCCGTGGCCGGGACCGCGTAGATTTCCGCGTTCCACTGGTTGGGCGTCGCGGTCTTCTCGAAGGCCAGGGCGAACTTATGGGTGCCGCCGACGGAATCGATGACGCTGAACTCGATCGGGGCGGCGTCCGGCGCGGTGCCCGAGGCGCCGTTGCTGGACGCGTAGAGCGCCATCGACTTGGTGGCCGCGTTGTAGGTCGCCGCGCCGGCGCTGACCGCGGTGGTCTCGTCGAGGTTGGCGCTGACGCCGAGGCTCGTCGACGCCTGGACGGCGGCGCCCAGGTTCTTGACGTTGATCGAGCTGATCTTCGTAAGGTCCGACGGGTCGTAGTTGATGGTGCCGTTGGCCTGCACCGGCCAGCCCTGCAGGTAGAGACCCGCGTCGTTGACCAGGAAGCCGTTGGCGTCCGGCGTGAAGGTGCCCGCACGGGTGAACTCCGAGGCGGTTGCACCGGACGAGGTGCTGGCGACGAAGAAGCCGTCGCCGCTGATCGCCAGATCGGTGGGCGACGAGGCGTTCTGAATCAGGCCCTGAGTGCTGACCAGCTGCATGTTGCTGCCCTGCACGCCGCCGGCCGAGTAGTCGCCGGTCACCGCCTGCGAGGTGACCATGGTGGAGAAGTCCACCTGGTTGCGCTTGTAGGCGGTGGTGTTGACGTTGGCGATGTTGTCGGAAATCGCCGCCAGGGCGGAGGAGTTGGCCGCCAGGCCGGAGACCCCGGCCAGCAGTGCCGAATTGATGCTCATGGTTCTTGTCCGTTCTTTCCTAGGTTACCGCCTGCTGCGGGGTCGTTCGGCGCCTTGGTTAGGCCGGAGCGGGAGACGGCGTTTTGCCGTCCGGGTTCAAAGGGGTGGCGCGACTGGCTCATGAGCCGGTCGTCGCGCCTGTGGGTGTGGAAGCGGTCGTGGTGGGCTTGTTGACGCTGATCACGCTTGAGACCGGCACCGTGGAGCCGTTGACGATGATCGAGGCCGCGCCGTTGTTCTGGACGACGCCGGTGACCAGGCCCTCGACATAGCTCGTCGTGGCCAGCGAGGCGCCGGTGGAGTCGGTGGCCGTGACCTGCAGGGTGTAGGTCCCGCCGTTGGCCAGCTGGCTGCCGGCCAGGTTCTTGCCGTTCCAACTGAAGCTGTGGTCGCCGGCGCTCATGTCGGTAGGCGCCTGGGCGGCGACGACGTTGCCGGCGCTGTCCAGCACCTGGACCTTCAGATCCGCGGCGCCGGCCGGCAGGTTGTAGACCCACTGCGCCTGGCCGTTGGTCAGGTTGGCCGTGGTGCTGGTCGCCTTGACGTCGGTGCCGATCATCGCGACCGCGCCCGAGACGCCGCCGGAGGTGTTGCTGACCACCTGCTGCAGCAGGCTGTTGGTGTTGAGCTGCTGCTCGACGCCGGTCATCTGCACCAGCTGCTGGGTGAACTGGTTGGAATCCAGCGGCGCGGTGGGGTCCTGGTTCTTCAGCTGCGTGGTGAGCAGGGTCAGGAAGGTGTTGAAGTTGTCGGCCAGGCTGCCGAGGCCCTGCAGGGTCGCGCCGGGCGTGCCGGCGGTCGGCGTTCCCGTGGTCGGCGGGGTGGTCGTGGGGGCAGTGACGGTCATGACGTCCTCAGATTCGGATATCGACGCCCGACGCAGACGTGCGCCTGAGCGAGAGTTGCGAGACGGGCGGGGTGTCGGCCGTGGTGTCGAGCGCCGCCTGGAAGGCCCGGCCGCGGAACGCCGCGCCGGAGTCCTGTTGCTGGTTCTGCGCCTGACCGTTCTGGCCGCGGTCGGTGGACACGTCGAAGGACATGCCGCCGCTGACATCGAAGCCGGATTGGGCGAGCGCCTGTTGCAGCTCGACCGAGCGTGAGCGCAGCTCGGCGGCGGCCTGCGGGGTGTCGAAGGACATCGCCGCGCTCATCTTGCCGTCGGCGCCGATCTCCACGCGCACGTCGACCTTGCCGAGGCCCGCGGGATCGAGCTGCACGTCGAACTGGGTCGAGCGCGCGTCGAGCTTCTTGACGATCTGGGCGGCGAGGTTGGCCACGGTCTGCGGCGAGCCGCGCACCGCCGCGGCCGCGGCGGCGATGACGGTGGCCGGCGTCGTGGTGGAGGCGGTGGCCGGATCGCCCGGCGCTTGGCTGGGGGCGGGCTGATCGGCGCCGGCTTCGGCGTCGAGAGCGGCTTGGCCGTCCTTGTCCGCCGCGCCGGCCTTGCCGCCACCGCTCACGATGGGCGCAAGCGCATCGGCGTTCTTGCCGGCGGTGTTGGCGGAGAGCGCGGTGGTGTCGGCGGGACCGGCGGGGGCCTTGGGAGCGTCGGCGCGGGCGGCCTTGGGGG